>Ga0210387_10002952_pt1 | contig 13046 bp, 8 predicted proteins | sample IncBWC7OmetaG_FD_160108 | JGI IMG/M metagenome (GOLD analysis project Ga0210387, IMG submission 160108) | Forest soil microbial communities from Barre Woods Harvard Forest LTER site, Petersham, Massachusetts, United States - Inc-BW-C-7-O ...
GGCTGCCCGAAGAAAGTGCATTGGTATTGAGCTGGCTGAAATCCGAATAGCGCAAGGCCGTGTAGCCGCCATTGATCTGATAGAAGAGCCGGTTGAAACGCTGAAACATCCCCACATTGATGGGCACCGCATACACGACCGATGGCGACACAGACTGAGCCACGTCAGGTGTGCCGAGCAGTTCGGTTGTGCCTGTGAAAGCCGCGTTTCCGGTGAGATACCAGTCCCTGTAGATGTCGAGCCTGCCGTCCGTGTTGAAGCCGAAGTTCTGATAGTTCTGAGCCGTAGCATTGTTGTAAAAGCCGAACGCGCCAAAGCCGCCGAAATTGAGCATGTGATTGTTCCAGTCCGACCGGACTTGCAGCGAAGGACTGATCGCTTCGTAGGCAGAGCCCGTTTGCTGTCCTGCCGACGAGGCGAAGACGTTCGTATCGTAGCCGGCGCGCACATCCAGCGTCGGGTAAAGGCGGAACGATCCCAAGGGGATGCCTAGTTCGGTTTCGGCGGGTACGCTGGCGGGGACAACATCGCCCGGGGGCGGCGGCGATATGACGGGGCTGGTGACATCGCTGGCTTGACCGAACGACGGCGTGGACCATCCGGCCCAACCCAGGGACATTGCCAATGCAAGAGCGAAGAACGGAAAAAGCCGCTGCGACTTCCCTGCATCTTTCATGGCTCCGCCCTCGCTCCGGCCAAAGCTGGCATCATATTTCATTTTGTCGGACACACGCTATGCATGGGCGTCGAGCGGAAAAGCATACCGCAAATAGAGCGAACCGAATAGGGCGAACCGAATCACCTGACGACGGTTTTCGGTGAAGCATCACCGAATAATCACAGAGCGGGCGATGTCTTCGACCGCAAGATCAGCATTCCGCCAGAGTGAGCGGAGTGAGGCTTGAGCCTGCGACGCGCGCTTCTCGTCCTGCTGATTGCGAATGCGGTTGCAGCATCCCCGGCCCGGCCGCAGCTGCTCGGCGACCGCGTAGAGGCCAGCTGTTCGCTCGGTGCCGGGCGCAGCGGGGCTTACGGCAGCGTGGACAACGGCGGCGTCGACAACGGCCCGGTCGCCGTCATTTGCGGCTTGCCGCCCGAGCAGGTCGCGGGGCTGGTGAAGCTCGCGGCATCGCCCTCCGCCGGAGATCGCGCGGTATTGTTTGTCCGGCTGCACGAGATCGTCCCCCGCGACAGCCGCTTCCCGGTCGAGGCCGTCGCCCGGTTCCTCGAAATTCTGCACGAGCAGCCGATCGACGAAGCTAAGCTTGCCGATCGCTTTGCCCGGATCGCGCAGGAGCATGGGCGACTGGCGCCGGAGATCCGGGCCTTGCCGGCCGCCGACCCGGAGGTGCAGGCATTGCGTGACGCCGCCGCCGCCGCCCTGCAGATCGCACCTGATCACGACCGAGCGCGGGCCGACCTGAAGGAGGCGCGCGATCTGGTGCGGGCGAAACGCCAGGTCGCGCCCCGGAATCCGGCCGATCAGGCGCGCGAAGAGGCGGACCTGGTGCGGGCAGAGGCCAGGGTCGAGACGGCACGCCTGCGCTTCGCCGCGGCGGCCCGGCTTCATGAACAGGCGGCCAGGCTGCGGCCGGCGGAGGATCGCGAGGCGCGTGCGGCCGATTGGGAATCGGCGGGCCTCAGATGGACCGACCAGGGCCGGGGCTTCGGCGACGATCCGGCACTGGTCAACGCCGTCGCCGCCTTTCAGGCGGCGCTGGAAGGGCAAAACCGCGCACAGGCGCCGCTACCCTGGGCGCGCATGCAGCTCAATCTCGCCAACGCGTTCTATTTTCTGGGGGAGCGCGAGCCGGGGACGGGTCGCCTGGAGGAGGCGGTGGCGGCCTATCGTCTGGCGCTGCAGGAGACGACCCGCGAACGGATGCCGCGCGATTGGGCGACCATCCAGACGAACCTCGGTGCCGCGCTGGCGGCGCTTGGCGAGCGCGAGTCGGGGACGGGTCGTCTGGAGGAGTCGGCGGTGGCCTACCGGCTGGCGCTGCAGGAACGAACCCGCGAGCGGACGCCGCTGGACTGGGCGAGCACGCAAGAGAACCTGGCGATCGTGCTTGTGATGCTGGGCGAGCGCGAGGTGGGGACGGGGCGTCTCGAGGAGGCGGTGGCGGCCTACCGGCTGGCGCTTCAGGAGGTGACTCGCGAGCGGATGCCGCTCGACTGGGCGCGCGCGCAGGGCGGCCTCGCTACGGCGTTCATGCTGCTGGGCGCGCGCGAAGCGGGGACGGCGCGTCTCGAGGTGGCGGTGGCGGACTTCCGGCTGGCGCTCGAGGAGATGACACATGAGCGGGCGCCGCTCGACTGGGGACAGCTCCAGATGAACCTCGGTTCAACGCTCCTGGCGCTTGCCGAGCGCGAGACGGGGACGGCGCGTCTCGAGGAGGCGGTGTCGGCCTTCGGGCTGGCGCAGCAGGAGCTGACGCGCGAGCGGGCGCCGCTCGAGTGGGCGCGGACACAGTGGGGCCTCGGCACGGCGCTCATGGTGCTCGGCGAGCGGGAAACTGGACCGGAGCGTCTCGAGCAGTCGGTGTCGGCCTTCCGGCTGGCTCTGCAGGAGATCACGCGCGAGCGCACGCCGCTCCAATGGGCGCAGACGCAGCTGAACCTGGGCAACGCGCTGTCGACGCTTGGCGCGCGCGGGACGGGAACGGCGCGTCTCGAGGAGGCGGTGTCGGCCTTCCGGCTGGCGCTTCAGGAGCTGACGCGCGAGCGCGTGCCGCTGCAGTGGGCGGAGGCGCAGATGAACCTGGGCAACGCGCTGGCGCGGCTGGGCGACCGCGAGGCAACGACGGTGCATCTCGAGGAGGCGGTGTCGTCCTTCCGGCTGGCGCTGCAGGAGTGGACGCGCGAGCGCGTGCCGCTGCAGTGGGCGCAGACGCAGATGAGCCTCGGCGTCGTGCTGTCGGCGCTGGGCGAGCGCGAGACCGGAACGGCGCGCCTGGTGGAGGCGGTAATGGCCTGGGATCTCAGCCTGACGGTCGGCGACTCGGGCTGGCCGCAGGAGCGGGCAGGCCTTGTTCGCAGTGCCCGCGACCAAGCCCAGGCCGAGATCGCGCGGCGCCTGTCCAGATAGTCGGGTGCGAGCGGCGTAGACCCCACCGCTTAGGTGGCAAGGAAAGCCCCGGCACTGAGACCGGGGCTGAGTTGGGCCTAGGAGGACCTCGCAGGTCACACGTTGAACGCAGGCTGCCGCAGGGCTTGGCTTGCAAGCGGTTCCATTCGGTGACAGCGTTCTGCTGTTCTCTCTGGATACACGCAAAGACATCCACGCATGGCGCCGCCGGTAAGAAGCGAAGGTCAATCGGCCGACGCGCCCGCCTTCTCCCAAAATGGCGCAATCAAGCTGGCGATGAGGCTGATCGTCGGCGAGGCATCGCTGGCGACCCTCGTGGTGCTGGCCGGGCTGGCATTGCTGGCAGCGGCCTGGGCGTTGCTGTCACCCGCCCATGTGTTCTCCCGGTCGAAGACCTGGGACCTGCTGTTCAACCTCTCTGCCGCCTGGCAGTTTCATTACGGCCACGTGCCGCACGTCGATTTCCACGATGCCCTAGGCTGGCTCAACTTCTGGCTGACGGATGCCGGCTTCTATTTTTACGGGCCTTCGCCGCGCGCAATCATCGTGGGCTCAATCATCGTGGCAGCGGCGCTGCTGGCCGCCGGCTGCTTCGTGGCATGGCGACGCCTGCCGTTGCTGGCCTCCGCGCTGTTTGTCGTCTTTTGCTGCCTGATCGCCCTGATGCCGGCCAATGTTGGCGATCCGCCGAATGCCTATTCCTTCGCCATGACCTACAACCGCTACTGCTGGAGCGCGCTCTCCATCCTGGCGCTGATCCTGTTCCTGCCGCCGAGCAACGGCCGCCGCGGCGATATTGCCGACGTCGGGATTGCGGGCGGGCTCCTGCTGGCGATGTACTACCTAAAGATCTCCTACTTCCTCGTAGGCCTCGCTGCCGTGCCGCTTGCCCTTCTGGTCTGCCCGCATGTCCGCGTCCTCTGGCGTGGCTGGATCGTGATGGCCGTCCTGGTCACCGCCAACGCCCTGGCGCCCTACAACCATGCCTACCTGCTCGACATCCTCGCCGCCATCAAGGCGGGCGGCGTGCGCCACAACTTCACCTTCAAACTCATGCAGTTCTTTACCAATCCGGCGGAGCCCGCGACCTACCTCGCGGGCCTGGTGGCCGCGATCTGGCTGTGGCGGAGCGGCGCCGCGCCGCTGCGGCTGCCCGTTGCCGCGGCCTACCTGATCGGCAGTGGCGTAGCCCTCGTGTTGCAGAACGCGCAGGAGACCGGCATTCCCGCCGCCATGGTGATCGCCTTCCTGATCTACGACGCCCTGCGGCAACGTTCCGCCAGCACGCGCCTGCAGGGCGTGGCTGCGGCGCCGCTGCTGCTGCTGGCGTTTCCGCTGGCCTACATCGCAACGTCGGCACTCAGCCTCGTGGCGTATCGCATCAACGCCGACAGCGACAAGATGGTGCAAGTCGTTGACCGCACCAACCTCAAGGGACTTGCCGTGCCGGCCGAGCCGGACGGTTTGCTCGCGGCCTTCGCCGCCGGCAACGGCGGCTATGCGTTGTTCAACCGCTCCCGCGCCGTCTTTCCGCAACACGAGCTGTCGCCCTTCGAGTATGTCCAGACGATTCTCGAAGCGGCCGACCTCATGGCCGGCAAGCGCTATCGCCGCGGCGGCATTGCGCTGCTCGACCAGGTCAATCCCATGGCGTTCATGCTCGGCCTGCCGCCCGTGCGCGGCGTGAACCTCTGGCTGGGCGATACCCACGAGGTTCCGCCGGTCGAGCGCTTCTTCGCTGACGTCGACTACGTCCTCATCCCAAAATTCTCGACCCACAGCCCGACGACGGACGTGCTGGCGGCTGCCTACACGCCCTTCCTCGAGCAGCATTTCCTCTATAGCGAGGAAAGGCCGAGCTGGTTTCTGCTCAGCCGTGACGGCCCAGCTCAACCAGTAGGCCTCGCCCCTATTTCGGGCCGATTGCGCAGGAAGGCCGCGCGTTCTCCCGTGGAGCCGATTTGGCCCTCCTTTGACAGCCAGAAGGACTCTCCGACGGTAAAAACGCTTCAGTGAGCCAGAGTTTGACTCTGACGGCTATCGGTTGGCGTCCGGCGACTCGTGATTGGAGATAGTGACGTCCCTATAAGGGCTCAACTGCAACCCGCTGCCTTTGCGCTGGCGGCGACCAGTGTGAGTTGCCCAAAGCCGATCTTCGGCTGTGGTAGTGCTGCCAACTTACAAAGGGGGCGGTCTGAGGAAGCAATATCTCGGCCCGCGTGCCAGACCAGATGCGAAGTAGGCGAGGCCAGCCAGACTGGAGCCAATCCCCATGCGATTCCGCAACAGAAGCCAACCCGTACGCACCAAATGGAGGAAGGCCAGCCGGTCGAACCGGAGTGCGTAGGGCAGAAAGACGGCAGCTTGTGCGCGCATGGCGACTTTCAACATTTGGATGAATTGAGGGCGATCGAGCCAATTGTCGTGATGTACCAGCGGGCGAGGTGAGTAAACGAGCTTGCAGCGGTGCCAGAGGATTCGATAGCTCATTTCGGTGTCCTCTCCGGTGCCAACGCGGGATCCTGGTCCGAGAGTTTCGTGGAACAGGCCGACCTTCCGAAACAGTTCCTTGCGGAACGACATGTTGTTGCCGCCACCCAGCGCAACGTGCGGGATTGCAGGGGCTTCGAAAACAGCGCGCTCCATCGATGCGTGGACAGCCGGGCAGAACATGTCGCCTGACTGGCCAATGGTGCCCCACTTCACACTTCCGGGATTGCCATAGGGAACAACCCGACCGAAGACGCCGAGCGCCGTCGGTTCAGCGGCATATTCCGCCAGGATCGAAGTGAGCCAATCCCTCTCGCAGACGCAATCGTCGTCTGTGAATACCACTGTATCAGCGCGAGCCGCGCGAATGGCGATGTTGCGCGAGATCGCCGCCCCCACCGTGTCGGTGGCGATGTAGCGCAATCGACGATCGTGGATCGAAGACAAGGCCTCTTGGGTTAAACGATCGGTACTCTGGTCGACAACGACGAGCTCGAAATCTCCAAAAGAATTGGCAAGCACACTATCGACGGCACGACGCGCCTTTTGCGACCGGTTACGGGTAGGTATTAGAACCGAGAGCGTTGGCACGGCCAATTTTCGATCAAGGTTTTGAACGGGAATTCGTGTCGTGTTCGCTGGCGAAGCCGTCAGGAAAATACGAAGTGAGCTTATGGTGTCAAAAATGCGAACTGGGTGACAAATCTGTGAGCGCGGCCGGATGGGCAGGTAGACACCCATGGTGCCATTCACGTCTAAGTGGCTCCCCAAAGTTGGTACCCAAGGTCAACGGCTAAACACAGCCTTAACGAGCCGCTGCAAGTTACCGCGCTCAAATCCCAAAAGACAAAGCAAGAGCACCAAACCGCCGATCGTCAGCTCGAGCCACCAAAAGCGATGGTACGACGAGGGTAGTAGGGTGATCACGGCAGCGACCCCGAGCGAGCAAAGCAGCGGAGGCGCCAGGACGGGGACGATTGGATATCTCAGCAAGCGTTGCTTGCTGCGCATTAACAATCCCAGGCCCAGCACGACCGCTTCGCCCGCTATCAGCGCCGAGATGCAGCCCCATGCCCCATAAAGCGGAATGCCAACTGCGTTGAGCGCGAGTGTGACTGCAGCCGCGATGGCCATGATCTGAAACTGCAGCGCGCTTCGGCCCAAAGGCACCAGGATCGCCACAAGCCCGTAGTTCACGAAGCTCAAGGCGATGACGAGACAGAGCCATTCGAAATAGGGACCGCTTTCGGCGAAGGCGGAGCCATACATGAGCTCCACGACATGGCGTCCGCACGCCCAGCCAAGAGCGGCGAGCGGGAAGCCGATCCAGGCTAGCAGGCGAAGGAACTGGCGGGATAACTGGCTCGCCTCTTCCGGCGTAGCCGCAACGCGTGACAACGCCGGAAAAAATGCGCTCCAGAGCGAAGCCGTAATGAAGGTGGTCACCATCATTAAACGGTATGCCGTCGCAAACTGCCCAACGGCGTCATCGCCTCTGACGATGCCTAAGATGATGATGCCACTGTTTTGCACGATCAGCACAGCCGTCTGGGCGAGTCCAACCGCCCAACTCTCGCGCAGGAGCGTGTGCGCTCCCGAAAATGTTGCCCGCAGATGCTTCAATCGAATGGCACGGTGATGAACTATGTACCAAAAGTTGAAGATTACGCCGGCGAAAGCGAAGGGAAGGGCGAGGAACGCGTACAGATTGACGTCGCTGGGGCTATGAACGAAGAGCAGCAACACAGGCAGTTGCAGCGCATTGATGGCAAGAGCCGCTATGCTGGGCGCCACCATGCGCTCATGGGCCTGAAGAACCCAACCGGTGTTCCAGGACGTCAGAAACAGGGTGAGGCCTTGTATCAGTAGCAAGGTACTGATCGCCGGCCCGGGAAAATCGAAAGCCGAAATACCCATGAGCAGTATGTAGACCACCGTGGACAAGACGGTCTGTAGCGTCAGCAGCAAACTGACAAGCTCATTGCCGCGTGATGGATGCCCGGCCAAATGCCGCTGGCCAATTGTCGTCAGCCCAGGATTGACGATCAGTCCGAGGTAGCCGATGACCGCCAGCGACCAGCTCACTTGGCCCATGGCGACGGGGCCGATCGCCCGGCGTACGTAGATGCTGATCAGGATCGTCACGACCAAGCCAAGCGCACTGGTGCCGGCCAACGTCACAAAATTAGCGGCAATCCGGCGCTGGTTGGGCGGTGCCGGATGTTTGTTGGTGCTGTCCTGCAGCGATCCATCCACCGCCGTCATGAAACCCATCTTTTGGGTTGTTGTTCAAGGCAGCCAGTGACAAAGGTGTGATCCGGCGGAGGTGCGTCATATCACCCCGCGGTTACTGAGGCGGATCATGTACTTTGTGCATGGCCTCGCTAGCGGTCCGCTCTATCGCATGAGCGGCTGCCCCGCTTTTTCAGGATATGAAGGATGTCCGGCGTCAGCGCCGACATAAATCGGGGCCTGCAAGTTCGCTGTCAGAGCGGCTCGTGAAGAACATCCGGCGGGTGCGCCGCAAGCAGAGGCTCACATCTGAATGAAAAGCGCTGCTCAAATCGCCTTCTTTCTCATTGTTCTGGCGATCGGGCTGGTTGTTTACAAGGATTACGGGATTTCTTTCGACGAAGGTTCGCAGCGCAACACGGGTGTCGTGTCGCTCAAGCACGTTGTCGAACGCTTCGCGCCTTCTCTGCTGCCGAGCTCGGCAAGGAGCGTGCAGTCTCTCAACGAGTATCGTGATGGAGACTACGGCGTCGTCTTTGAGTTGCCGGCTGTTGCCCTCGAAGTCGTGCTGCGGATCGACGATAAGAAGGATGTCTTCCTGTTCCGCCACCTGCTCACCTTTCTGGTGGCACTTGGCGGCGTGTACGCCGTACACACGATGGCCCGCCGCCGCTTCGCGGACTGGCGGCTCGGCCTGCTTGCCGCGCTGTTCCTGATCCTCACCCCGCGTCTCTTTGCGGAATCGTTCTACAATTCGAAAGACATCGTTTTCATGGCCGTCTTCGCCATCGCCATGAACACGACAATCTCGTTCATCCTCAAGCCGGGTGTCGGAACTGCTCTCTTGCACGCGTTGGCGACGGCAGTGGCAATTGATGTTCGTCTCATGGCAGTTATCCTGCCGGTTGCCACCGTGGCGATCTCCGTAGTCCGGCTGCTGAAGCGGGAAGTGCCTGCCGGCCGAACGAGTGGAGCTCTGACCATTTATCTGGCGGCCAGCTGTCTCCTTGTCCCTGCCATGTGGCCGTGGCTGTGGTCCGATCCGATCGGTAATTTTGTCCAGGCCTTCACGAACATGGCCAAATTCCGCTGGGAGCGCGAGGTCCTGTACATGGGGCGCTTCATCCCGAGCACCGAGCTTCCCTGGCACTACATTCTCGTCTGGATATCGATTACTACGCCGCTGCTATATCTCGCGCTGTTCGTCGCAGGGGTATTAGCTACGCTTCGGCGGATTATGTCCCGTGGCATTCAGTTGTGGAAGTCAGATGAAGAGTTGCAGGATGTGGTCTTCCTCGGCTTGTTCGCCGCTCCGATCGCTGCGGTCATTCTGCTGCAGTCGGTGCTCTACGACGGGTGGCGGCAGATGTACTTCGTCTATCCCGCCGTCCTGCTGCTTGCCCTTCACGGATGGGTCACGCTATGGAGCGGCACTTCGGTTCCGAAGATTCGCAGGTCTCTGCTTGGAATGGTCACTGCCGTATCGCTCCTCCACACCGCCGCATGGATGTGGCAGGCACACCCTTTCCAGAATGTCTATTTTAACGTGCTTGCTGGAAAGAACCTGAGGACCCGATACGAGCTGGACTATTGGGGTCTGGCCAATAGAAAGGCATTGGAATACCTCGTTGCAAACGATCAAAGCGATGTCATCAATGTCCGGGCCGACAGCTTCACGGCGCTGGATATGGCTTTCACCATGATCGATGCCCGCGATCGACAACGTCTTCGGTACTCGGACGACCGAAGTCTTCCCCAATACGTCTTCACCAACTATCGCCTTGTGAAGGATCCAGATGATTCGAAATATGCCAGGGACTACGACCTGTTCTACCAAATACGGGTTGATGGTGAAGTCATTCTGTCTGTTTATAGACACAGGGTATAGCGCAGGGCCGCGCGGGCGTTACTGCAACCGGCAGGGCCACCTCGGGGCCGACGCAGCTGGTGCTCAGGGTGCGGTGCGTTTCTCCGGCGCCACTAGGCGGTCTCCGCCGACGCATAGAAGGCATGGCGCTCGAGGCTCGCGGCCGGCTTGGCGCCGTGGCTGGCCAGCACCGCATTCATTTCGGCCTGGACCGGCGGCAGGGCATCTCGCTCGCCCACGACCTACATGACGGCGCAGGGCTCGGGCACGAACGTGTCGATCGGAAACACCGACAGCACGGCCCGCAGGGCGCGCGGCACGTCGATGCCGGGCAGCAGGATCAGGCGGCGCCCGCGCGTGGCCGGATAGTTGGCGTCCACCAGCGCGAGGCGATCGCCATGGCCCATCGCGGCCAGCGCGTGCAGCAGGTCGGGGCTGAGCACGGGGTCGAGGCCGAGCAGCATGTTTCCTCCGGCTGGTTGCGTGTTCCGGACCTTGTCCTAAGGTCGTGCTGAATAGCTCGCAACCAGCTTCACCAGGTCGGCTTGCCGCTTCGTCTCGGTCTTCTCGTAGATATGATGCAGATGGCTCTTGACGGTCTGGTCGGCGATGCCGAGCACCGGCGCGACTTCCGGCACGCCGCCGATCTCCACGATGGCGAACAGCACCCGCACCTCGGCGGGTGTCAGCTTGAACTGGCTGGCGAGCGCTTCCGGGGGTGAGGGCAGATCCAGCGCCGCCTTGCGGATGAACATCGCCGCCGTTGCCGCGTAGGAAACGCCCGCCTTGCGGCGCGCGCCCGAGGTCAAGGGAAGGACATGGGCGACATAGCGCTCGCCGGTGCGCGCCGTGAGCGGCATGGCGATGCCCTTCTTGCCCACGGCCGCGTCGCCCGCCTTGGCCGCGGTGAACACGTCGAGCAGGTTCCGGCTTTGGAGATCGAGTGCGGCAATACGGCCGTTCGGGGCGCGCAGCAGACTGGCTTCGGCGATCAGGCGATGCGCGCTCAGATTGGCGTGGATGATGCGTCCGTTCGAGTCGACGATGAATACGCCTGACGTAAGTTCGTCGAGACTGTCGGCGAGCGCCGCCGCCTCGACGCGATGGAGATCGATCACCTTGCCGATCAGCATGGCGCGACGAACGTGTGGCGTAATGAGCTCGAACCGCCGCCGCATGCGGTCGTCGACCGGTCCCTGCGCGGCATGGCGCATCGCGGTGAACAGCGCACAGCTTGTTGCGCCCTTTTCCAGGTTCGAGAACAGGCCGTCCATCAGGCTTTGCGGCGCGAGCCACTCCTGGAAGAAGCGCGTGCGGACGAATTCCTCGCACGAGATCACGTCGGGAACGGCGACCGGCAGTTCCAGGTCGAAGAAGACGACGCCGGGAAAGATCGGGTTTATCTTGCCGTATTTGTCCAGATAGATCTTGAAGTAGTGGGGGGCGGTCGACGCTCGACCCCACCAGAACAGCGCATCCGTCGCCCGCGTGACTGAATCCTGCGAGTGCAGGCTCGCGGAAGCGGCGCCCACATAGCCGCAGATGCTTTCGATGGCGTGGGGCCACAGCGCCGGATCGAGCGATGCGTCGTATACCTCGCCGATGACTCGCGACAGCTCTTCTGCCTCGCGCATGATGACAGCCCTCGGTTGTCCCCCAGCCGTCGATCGGGACCATAACACGCCCGGAGGCCGGCCTCCATCGATCGGGTGATGCGGCAAACCCTGCGGTCCGGCAGTTTGCCTAAAGTCAGTCAAGCCAGTCGAATTCTCGTCACCGATACTCCCAGGAGGACATCATGAGCGACGACCCCAGCGCCAAATTGCGAGCCAACCTGCGCGGAACCCTGATCGAGCGCAACGATCCCGGCTATGACGACGCCCGCAAGCTCTACAATGGCATGATCGACAAGCGACCGTCGCTGATCGCCCGCTGCCTCGATGTCGCCGACGTGATTGCGGCCGTGGATTTCGGCCGCGACAACGATCTGCGGATCGCGATTCGCGGCGGCGGACACAACGGACCGGGGCTTGCCAGTGTCGATGACGGCCTGGTCATCGATCTGTCGACGATGCGGGGCGTGCGGGTCGATCCGGCGGCCCGCACCGTCCGGGTCGCCGCGGGCTGCACCCAGGGTGACGTCGACCATGCCACCCATCCGTTCGGGCTGGCGGTGCCGGCCGGCATCATCTCGACCACCGGCATCGCCGGCCTGACGCTGAGCGGCGGCCACGGCTATCTGTCGCGCAAATACGGCCTGACCATCGACAATCTGCTCGAGGCCGATGTCGTGCTCGCCGACGGCCGCTTCGTCACGGCAAGCAAGGACAAGAACGCCGATCTGTTCTGGGCGCTGCGCGGCGGCGGCGGCAATTTCGGCGTCGTCACCAGTTTCAAGTTCGCCCTCCATCCGGTCAGCACGGTGTTCGCCGGACCGATCGCGTGGGATCAGAAGCACGCGCGCATCATCATGCAGCGCTATCGCGAGTTCCTGCCGGCCGCCCCCGAGGACCTCGGCATCTTCCTGGGACTGAAGACGGTCCTCTCCTGCGCGCCGTTCCCCCAGGAACTGTGGGGAAAGCGCATCTGCCTGCTGATGTGCTGCTACAACGGAACGGAGGAGAGGGCCAAGGCGGCGCTGGCGCCGCTCCTCGACTCGCTGCCGGCTCCCTGGTTCAACTGGATGGCAACGATGCCCTATCCGGCGGTGCAGAGCATGTTCGATGGGCTCTACCCCAAGGACATGCAGTGGTATTGGCGCGGCGACTTCGTCAAGACGCTGCCCGACTCCGCGATCGACGCCCATCTCGAGCAGGCGGCGAAGACGCCGAGCGAACTGTCGCTCATGCATCTCTATCCGATCGACGGCGCCGTCCATCGCGTCGCCAGCGGCGAGACGGCGTGGAATTGCCGCGACGCGACCTGGTCGATGGTCATCGCCGGCATCGACCCCAATCCCCAGAACGCGGGGCCGATCACCCGCTGGACCAAGGCCTACTGGGAGGCGGTGCATCCGTTCGATCTCGGCGGCGCCTACCCGAACTTCATGATGGATGACGAGGGCGATGCCAGGCTCCAGGCGACCTATGGCGACAACTACCCGCGCCTCGCCCTGGTGAAGAGCAAGTACGATCCGGCCAATCTGTTCCGGGTGAACCAGAACATCAGGCCGTCGGTCGCCTGACGACCGGGGGTTTCTAGCGGTACAGGCCTTCCGGCCCGGCACGCGATGACGGTGTGCCGGCGACGCGGTAGTCTCTTGGGCTTTCTCAACGTTCCAGGGTTTCGGCCAGTCACAGGGATCTGGAGAAGCAGCCATGAGCGGACAGGGAACGGTGCTGGTGACCGGCGGGTCGGGCTTCATCGGCA
>Ga0210387_10002953_pt1 | contig 13037 bp, 11 predicted proteins | sample IncBWC7OmetaG_FD_160108 | JGI IMG/M metagenome (GOLD analysis project Ga0210387, IMG submission 160108) | Forest soil microbial communities from Barre Woods Harvard Forest LTER site, Petersham, Massachusetts, United States - Inc-BW-C-7-O ...
GACGCGGCGACTGACGGGGACCGCTGGGGCGCTTGATCTGTGACGGGGGGCCTGATCAGACGCCGAGGCAGCGTAGCCCCGCTTTGTTACGTGCGGGTGACAGCCATATTTATCCACAGGCCTGTAAAAATAGGGGCTTTTTGCATGCCGCCGGCGCGTGCGCGGTGTGAGAACCAGCTCAAAGCTGCTTGCGATAGATGATAAATCCCTGATGCTCGGCGACCTTGTCGTAGAGCGTGCGCGCGGTGGTGTTGGTCTGATGCGTCTGCCAATAGACTCGCGGCGAGCCCAGCAGTTTAGCCTGCGCATAGACGCCCTCGATCAACGCGCGGCCGACGCCCTTGCCGCGCGCGGCTTCACTGGTGAACAGATCCTGCAGATAGCACAGCGGCTCGATCAAGGTCGTGCTGCGATGAAGCAGGTAGTGCGTGAGCCCCAGCAATTCGCCGCCACTTTCGGCGACGAGGCCGTAGACCGGCTCATAGCCGTCGAAGAAACGCTGCCACGTCGTCTCGGTGATCTCGGGCGCCAGCGCGGTCGGGCCTGAACGACCGTAGAAGGCGTTGTAGCCGTCCCACAGCGGTAGCCATTTGTCGAAATCGCTTCGCCGAACGAAGCGGACGGACAAGTTATCAGACATCTTATATCTTTCGGGTGCGCAGGTCGGTCGCTTCGGTTTAAGGACTTCGCGCGCTCGGATCAATGACATTTCGGGCTTGACCTGCCCTGTAATCTTCGTGAGCGCCCACCACTCTATCTCCTCATCCTGAGGAGCCGCGGAGCGGCGTCTCGAAGGATGTGGCCACCAGCGGGGCCTCATGGTTCTCCCGGCGACGCGTAGCGTCGTCCGGAGACGGCGCTGGCGCGCCTCCTCACCATGAGGGACTGAGGGGAATTACTCCGCAGCTCGCAGGGCGCGGGTGAGGGTGCGATCGCTGCCGCCGCCGCGCAGCGCCTGATAATATTCGACGTCGGAGGGGTCGTCGGTGTGGCGGACGAGGTCGGTGACCGGCGTGTAGCTCAGCATGCGCCCGCCGTCGGGCAGCGCGGTACAGGAGAAGCGCAGCACCTTGCCGTCCTTGAGCTTGATGTTGATCGGCGTGGAATCGCCTGATCGCATCATCTCCATGCGGCGGGCGATGAAGGCGTTGAGTTCGTCGGCCGGCATCTCATAGGCGCCGGTGTCGCGGCCGTGATACATCAGTGCGATGAAGGGCGGCTTGGAGTCCGCCTTATCGTCGGGCAGCGCGAAATAATCGCGGAAGGCGCGGTTGATGAACTCGGCGCGGGTGTCGACATTGAGCAGGACGATGCCGATGTCGACCTGGTCGAGCGCCGCCGACAGCCGCTCTGCGGTCGCATGGAGTTGCCGCTCGAGTGCGAACGCGTCCAGCATCCATTGCCGCAGCAATCCGGTGACCGCCGCAGTGCCGCCCGCGGTGACCGCCAGCATCGCAAGCCGGATCAGGTCGGCTTCATCGTAGCCGCGCGTAGCGCGATGATCGAGGAAGAACAGCGCCGAGCCTGTTATCGCGATGGCCGCGCTGACGGCGGCCGAGCCTATTCCGCTCAGCGAGCCCGCAAAGGCGACGATGCAGACCAGGAGCGGCGCCGGGTTGGGGATGCCTGAGAGGTGGCCGTCGACCAGCACGGCACCGAGCGCGGTCGCCGCCGCGAGCGCCGGTCCTACGATTGCACGCCGATCGAACTGCATGCCGCTTCCAGTCTTGCACCGTGGTCAAGGCGCTGAGAGCTTGACCGATTGCTGCATCCACAGCGAAGTTTCGCTCTCGGTGCTTAAGACATGATTGAGCGAGCCGGTTCAGCTTTCGGCTATGTTGGATCAAATTTACGCGCGCGATGCGACGCGCGCGTGAGGAGGGCATTAAGGAAACGCGGGAACCGGGATCGGCGCGTTGGGGCTAGAGCGGCATGGCCGTGCAGGCCCGCAGCGACAGCACCGTCAGCGTGACGACGAGGCATAGCGAGAACGCGCCAAAGGCGAGCGAGGCCACGACAGCATCAATCAGCCGGGGCGAGGCAACAGGCGTGTCTTGGCCGCCAAAGCCGGCGGCGGATGACCGTGTCATGGTCGGGGACCTTTAACGAAGGCCGCGGGGCGAATCACCGGCGACGCAAAAAATGTCGCAAAAGCGGCCGGCAATATTGCGGCATTTCCTCCGCCGATTCGCCGCAAGCGTTAAGGGTTGTTAACGATTTGCGCCCGGCCTTTTTGTGCCGCAACAGCTCCGTCCCCTGATCCTGAGGAGCGGCGTCTTCGCCGCGTCTCGAAGGATGTGGCCCGTCCGGGGCCTCATGGTTCGAGACGCGCTTCGCGCTCCTCACCATGAGGGACTGGAAGATTACGCCCCAGCGGCGATGCTCGCGGAATCGACTTCGTCCGGACGCCAATCCATCGCGACGAAGCCGGGCGACGCCTCGACCCGCTTCAGCCAGGAGCGGATCGCCGGAAACGTGTCGAGCTCGAAGTCGCAGTGCTCGGCGACGTGGGTGTAGCCGTAAAGCGCGATATCGGCGACGGTAAGCTGGCCTGCGGCAAAATAATCGTGGGTCTTGAGGTGATTTTCCATCACCTGCAGCGCCGCATAGCCGCGCTCCATCCAGTCTTCCAGCGCATGCGTCTGCAGCACGCGGCCGCCCTTCACCAGCGCCAGCCAGAAATAGGCCGCGCCGATATTGGGCTCGAGCGCGTGCTGTTCGAAGAACATCCATTGCAGCGCTTCGGCGCGCTCCATCCGCTGGTCAGGCGACAGCGGCGTGCCCAGCGCAACGTACCAGAGGATGGCGTTGGATTCGGCGAGGTAGCGGCCTTCCTCGATCTCGAGCAGCGGCACCTGGCCGCTCGGATTCTTCGCGAGGAATTCCGGCGTGCGGCTCTCGCCGCGCAGGATGTCGATCTCGATCGCATGATAGGGCGTGTTGAGCAGCGCCAGCGCAAGGCGGACCTTGTAGCTATTGCCGGAACGCTGCATCGAATAGAGCTTGTACATGCGTGAAATGCTGATCCTGTGATGCGCCGATGGCGGCCAGAAGCGATTGCCATTTCGCCTTCTCATGCCGCATAGCGGCCAAACAATGATGCCGTCGACGGTGCGCCGCAAGGGCCACTTCATAGAAAAAGTCGAAAACCTCTACCGCACTGCAACGTTGCGGAACAACTTTCCAACACGCCCGTACAACTCAGATCACGCTTGCGCGATGCGGGACGCGGCAAGCTGCACGCTCGTGCGATCGGTGATCGCGCGGCGCAAGGTCAGGCCATAGAGCGCGAGCATCACGATCAGGCCGAGCGGGATTCCAGTGGCGCCCGCAATCGCGCGCGAGAGCAGCGGCATGATCCAACTGGCGGCGAGCACGCTGATCTCGTAGTCGCGGAAGCCGCGTGCAAAACCGTAACGGATGAGGAAGGCGATCGAGATCGCGAGCACGACGAGGTCGTAGTCGAGCACGTAGGGCGTCGCGAGCAGGCTCGCGGTCGCAAGCGCCGACGCCTTCAGCTCGAAGGCGGCCTCGCTATGCCAGAGCCAGGCGAGCGTTGCGGCGAGCGTCGCACCGAGCGCGATCTGGATGGCGTAGGCGGTATGAACATCCGCGCCCCAATTGCGGGCGGCGGAAAATGCCGACTGGATTTTTTCCCAGCCGGTGCCGCCCTGCTCGAGCACGACCACTTGCGTGAAGTTCATGGAGGTAATGAAAGCGTGCCAGACGTCATCACCGAGTGCGACAAAGCTTAAGCCGACCAGTGTAGCGATGGTGGCGATTGCGGTGGCAACGCTGCTCCACCGCTGGCTTGCAAGCAGCGCGATCGGGATCATTACGCCGAATTGCGGCTTGTAGGCGAGGAGCCCGATCAGCACGCCGGCAAGCCAAGGTCTCCGGTCGAGCAAAAGCAGCGCGCCGCCGAGCAGCGCCGCGGTCAGAAAGCCGTTCTGGCCGTGGCCTATGTTGACGAACACGGCGGGGAAGGCGGCTGCGATCAGAAGCGTCTCGGGTCGCGGCAGGATCGCGCGAATGGTGGCGAGATAGGCCGCGAAACTTGCAGCGAGCCACAGCGCGAGCCCAAGCGCATAAGGAAGGCTTGCGACCAGGAAGGCGATCGCGAAGAAGAATGGCGGATAGTGCCAGCCATAGAACGGCACCTCGCGTCCGCCGAAGGTTGCCTTCTCTGCCGCATGCTGGAGCGCGGGGTCATAGGCATCGGTGGGCTTGCCCTGCCAGGTCAATTCACCCGCGGCATAGACGTTGGAGAAGTCGGTTCCAATCGGTTTGCCGTTGGGGTCGATCAGACCGTGCGATACCGCAAGCCAGCCGATGATGGCGAGGCCGCAAGTGGCGAGCAGGATCAGGGCATAGGCGCGGGCACGCGCGGCTGTCAGCCATTCGCCAGATCGCAGGCCTTGCCAGATATGAGCCATTTTGCCGCTGAATTTTAGGAATGTTGCGTACGAGCCTAGCGGCGGCCCTTTAATGTTCCCTAAAATTTCAGCGCATTTGTCGAAGCTTCTTGCGATGCAGCGGGGGGAGGAATAGGGTGTTTTCATTCCCTCAAATGGAGTCGTGAGCGGCCTCGTCCACGACGCTTGGCCAAAGGAGCCGATGATGCCCTTCCTGTCCGCTGCGCTCGACCGTGTGAAGCCGTCCGCGACGATTGCGGTCACGGATAAAGCACGCGCGCTGAAAGCGGCGGGCCGCAACGTCATCGGCCTCGGCGCCGGCGAGCCGGATTTCGACACGCCTGAGAACATCAAGCAGGCCGCGATCAAGGCGATCAAGGACGGCAAGACCAAGTACACCGATGTCGGCGGCATTCCCGAATTGAAGGAAGCCGTGATCAACAAGTTCAAGCGCGAGAACGAGCTCAGCTACAAGCCGAACCAGATCATCATCGGGACCGGCGGCAAGCAGGTGCTCTACAACGCGCTGATGGCGACCATCAATCCCGGCGACGAGGTGATCATCCCCGCGCCCTATTGGGTCAGCTATCCCGAAATGGTGGCGCTCGCCGGCGGCGAGACGGTGCCGGTGATCTGCACCGCGGAGCACGACTTCAAGCTGCGCGCAGCGGATCTGGAAAAGGCGATCACGCCGAAGACCAAGTGGATCATCCTCAACTCGCCGTCGAACCCGACGGGCTCGGCCTACAGCCGCGCCGAGCTGAAGGCGATCACCGATGTGCTGGTGAAGCATCCGCATGTCTGGGTCATGACCGACGACATGTATGAACATCTGGTCTACGACGACTTCGTGTTCACAACGCCGGCGCAGATCGAGCCGAAACTCTATGACCGCACGCTCACCGTGAACGGTGTGTCGAAGTCCTATTGCATGACGGGCTGGCGCATCGGCTATGCCGGTGGTCCCGCCGAGCTGATCAAGGCGATGGCGACCATTCAGTCGCAATCGACCTCGAACCCGTCCTCGATCGCGCAATGGGCTTCGGTGGAAGCACTCAACGGTCCGCAGGATTTCATCCCCGCGAACAACAAGGTGTTCAAGGAGCGTCGCGACCTCGTCGTCTCCATGCTGAACCAGGCGAACGGCATCGACTGCCCGCGCCCCGAAGGCGCGTTCTATGTCTATCCGTCCTGCGCCGGCACCATCGGCAAGACCACGGCCTCAGGCAAGAAGCTCGCCAATGACGAGGATTTCGTCACCGAGCTGCTCGAAGCCGAGGGCGTCGCTGTGGTGCAGGGTTCTGCGTTCGGGCTGGGACCGGCGTTCCGCATCTCCTACGCCACCAAAACCAGTGACCTCGAAGATGCCTGCAAGCGCATCCAGCGCTTCTGCGGCAATCTGCGGTAACGCTACCGCTGGTCGATCCCTCATCCTGAGGAGCGCGGAACGCGCGTCTCGAAGGATGAGGCCACCAGCGGGGCTTCATGGTTCGAGACGGCGCGTTCGCGCCTCCTCACCATGAGGGTCCGGCGGTCTTGGCGGAATGACACGTTTTCGCGCGAATGAACCGCGTCGAAAGCAGGGCCTGTCAAGTTACAAGCCACATAATGGTCTTGATGTTTTGACGGCAATTTTCGGAAGCGCCTTGTTTTGGACACGGCGCTTCCTTCATGGTCCCTCCGCTTTCTTGACCTTTGTCTTCGCGGAGATCGGACTTATGCGACTTTCAACCATCATCATCGCCGCTGCGGCACTCGTGGGCTCGTTCGCAACGGCAAATGCGGTGCCGGCCGTGCAAGCAGGCCTGCTCGAATGCCGGGGCGGGCAGAATGTCGGCTTCGTCGTCGGCTCGGTCGCGAGCCTCGAATGCGTGTTCCAGAGCCCGGGCCGCCGGCCGGAGGCCTATGTAGCCACCGTGCGGCGCCTCGGCGTCGACCTCGGCGTCACCGCGCAGACGCAAGTGAAGTGGGCCGTCAACGCGCCGACCACGCGGCTCGGCCGCGGCGAGCTCGCCGGCAACTATGGCGGCGTCGGCGCCAACGCGTCGATCGGCATCGGCGGCGGCGGCAATTTCCTCGTCGGCGGTCCCGGCAACGCCTATGCGCTGCAGCCGATCAGCGTGCAGGGCCAGACCGGGCTGAACGTCGCAGCCGGCATCGCCGGTCTCGAGCTCGAGCCGGTAGGCTTCCCCCATCGCGGCCACTGGCACCATCACCGGCATCACGGTTGATCGTTGCATTTTTATCAATCGACGCGAGAGGCCCGCAAAAGCGGGCCTCTTTTGTTTGGCGCGGTGGAACCGGTTGTGGCATAGAGATGGCCGCTGAGGATTGGCTCCTCCGCTTGCATCACAGCTTTCATTCGGAGTTTTTCTTCATGCGTCGCTCACTTGTCATTGCCGCCTTCGCCGCAACCTTGCTCGGTGCGCTGACATCCGCCGACGCGCAACAGCCGGTCGCGCGCGTGCAAGTCGGCGTACTCGAATGCCGCGGCGGTGCCAGCGTCGGCTTTATCGTCGGTTCCGTCACCCATCTCGGCGGCGTGCTGCGCGTCGAGGGCGTGCCGGAAGACCGTTACATCGCCACCATCCAGAAGGTCGGCCTCGATCTTGGCATCACCGAGGAAACCGCGCTGGCCTGGGGCGTGTTTGCGCCGACCGCGCAACTCGGGCCGGGCGATCTCTCCGGCAATTACGCGGGCGCACAAGGCTCGGCCTCGCTCGGCGTCGGCGCCGGCGGCAACGCGCTGGTGGGCGGCTCCAACAATTCGATCGCGCTGCAGCCGCTCAGCTTGCAAGGCCAGGTCGGCGTCAACGTCGCCGCCGGGCTCGAGAGCCTGGAACTCAGGCCGGGGCGTTAACAGTCTCTCCTCGTCATTGCGGGCGAGGCGAAGCAGTCCAGATTATCTCCGCGAAGCGGTATGGATTGCTTCCGCCTTCGCTCTTCGAGCTACGGCGGAGACGTCGTCGCTTCGCTCCTCGCAATGACGAAGGAGAAAATACTCCTTTCATTACGCCGCAGCGCAGCGACGATTTCTCCCTTGCCAAATCTCGGAGGCAGGCAGAGCATTATCGTTTGCCGACCCAATCAAGGGCCGAGCTCCAACCAAGGAGGCGGCGAATGGGACAAGACGTCAGAAGTCCCCGAGGTCCACGGTGCATCGCGCTGGTGGGCCCTTTCCAAAGCGGTAAAACCACTCTTCTCGAAGCCATCCTCGCGCGAACGGGCGCGATCCCCAAAGCCGGCAGTGTTGATGCCGGCACATCCGTCGGCGATGCCAGTACCGAGGCGCGTCAGCACAAGATGAGCGTCGCTCTCACGGCAGCCACCACCACCTTCATGGGCGACACCTACACTTTCATCGACTGTCCGGGCTCGGTCGAGTTCGCGCATGACATGCGCGCCGCGCTGCCTGCGGTCGACGCCGCCATCGTGGTCTGCGAGGCGGACGAGAAGAAGTTGCCGCAGCTGCAGATCATCCTGCGCGAGCTGGAAGAGCTGAAAATCCCGCGTTTTCTGTTCCTCAACAAGATCGACCGCGCCAACAAGCGCATCCGCGAGACGCTCGCGGTGCTGCAGCCGGCTTCCCGTGTGCCGCTGGTGCTGCGCCAGATTCCGATCTGGAACGGAGAGTTGATCGAAGGCTTTGTCGATCTCGCGCTGGAGCGCGCCTTCGTCTATCGCGAGCACAAGGCCTCCGAAGTGGTCGAGCTCAACGGCGGCAATCTCGACCGCGAGAAGGAAGCGCGCTTCTCGATGCTGGAGAAGCTCGCCGACCATGACGATGCGCTGATGGAACAATTGCTCGAGGACATCCAGCCGCCGCGCGATGCCGTGTTCGACGATCTCGCGCGCGAGCTGCGCGAAGGGCTGATCTGCCCGGTGCTGCTCGGCTGCGCAATCCGCGAAAACGGCGTGCTGCGGCTGTTGAAGGCGTTGCGCCACGAAGCACCCGGCGTCGAGGCGACCGCCAAGCGCCTCGGCGTGACCGCGACCAAGGACGCGCTGGGTTATGTGTTCAAGACCATACATTTGCAGCACGGCGGCAAGCTGTCGCTGACGCGTTTGCTGTCCGGTCATCTCGACGACGGCGCAACGCTGCAATCTTCCGCCGGTGGAAGTGGGCGCATCTCCGGCATCCTCGCCGTCAACGGCGCCTATGACAGCAAGCGCGCCTCCGCCGAAGCCGGCGACACCCTGGCGCTCGGCAAGCTCGATGCGATCAAGACCGGCGACACTGTCGGCAGCGGCAAGACCGCACCTGCATCGCTGCTGACGGTCGAGCCGACGGCAGGCGTGCTGTCGATCTCGATTGCGGCCACCGACCGCAAGGACGACGTCAAGCTCGGCCAGGCGATGCTGCGCCTTAACGAGGAGGATCCCTCGCTCACCATGGTGCAGAACCCGCGCACCCACGACACCGTGCTGTGGGGGCAGGGCGAGATGCATCTGCGCGTGGCGCAGGAGCGGCTCAAGGACCGCTTCGGCGTCAACGTCAAATCGCATCCGCCCGCGATCGGCTATCAGGAGACCATCCGGAAGACCATCACCCAGCGCGGCAGGCACAAGAAGCAGTCCGGCGGCCATGGCCAGTTCGGCGACGTCGTGCTCGACATCAAGCCGCTGCCGCGCGGCACCGGCTTCGAGTTCCAGGAGAAGGTCGTCGGCGGCGCGGTGCCGCGCAACTATATCGGCGCGGTAGAGGAAGGCGTGGTCGACGCGCTCACGCGCGGGCCGCTCGGCTTCCCCGTGATCGACGTGCAGGTGACGCTGACCGACGGCTCCTATCACAGCGTCGATTCCTCCGATCTCGCGTTTCGTACCGCGGCGCGGATCGGCGTCAGCGAAGGCTTGCCAAATTGCCAGCCGGTGCTGCTGGAGCCGATCTACACCGTCGAGATCGTCTGTCCGAACGATGCGACCGCCAAGATCAACGCGATCCTGTCGGCGCGGCGCGGGCAGATCCTCGGCTTCGATACCCGCGAGGGCTGGCCGGGATGGGATTGCGTGCGGGCGATGATGCCGGAGGCGGAGATCGGCGAGTTGATCGTCGAGCTCCGCTCGGCCACCGCCGGCGCCGGCAGCTTCACCCGCCAGTTCGACCATATGGCCGAGGTGACGGGCCGCGCCGCCGACCAGATCATCGCCGCGCATCGCGACGCGGCGTGATCCAACGAGTCATTCCGGGGCGCGTCGAAAACGCGAACTATGGTGCGCTATCGCGCACCTGAGAATCTCGAGATTCTCAGGTGCGCAATTGCGCTCTTGAGTTCGGTGCTTTCGCACCGCCCCGAATGGTGGTGGTTGAAAATCCCTCGATCTCAGAACGATCTGCGGCCCTTGCGATTAGCCGGGTCGCTTGCATTCTGCCTTAACTGATGTATTTTACATCATTGTCTTTGTTTAAAACATCACTTATCCTGCTCCATACGTGAGGCCTGTGTGATCACGTCGTTCCAGATGCGGGCAGCGCGGGCGCTGCTCGGGATTGATCAGAAAACCCTGGCCGAACTGGCTGGCGTTTCTTTGCCTACCATCCAGCGGATGGAGGGGAGCACGGACACGGTGCGTGGCGTGGTCGAATCGCTGATCAAGGTGGTCGACGCGTTCAATCGGGCCGGTGTGGAGCTGATCGGCGAACATGCGCGCAGCGATAATGGCGGCCGCGGCGTTCGCCTGAAGCAGCCGGGACCGCCGCGCCGCGTCGACACATAGAGCATCGCCCGCGACCGCCCGAGGGCTGCGCGATGCGGCGGAGCATTGGGCAGCGGAGCATTGGGCGGCGGAGCATTGGGCGGCGGAGCATTGGGTATGAGCATCGCAAGCGAAAATCCGCGTGGCTTGCATTCGCAGCGGCGGCCGAGCTTTGCCGAACTCTACATGCCGAAACTCGTCACGGTGTGGCGCGAGGGCTACGGGCTCTCAGATTTCCGTGCCGATGTAATCGCGGGACTGACGGTTGCGATCGTCGCGCTGCCGCTGTCGATGGCGATCGCGATCGCCTCCGGCGTCGAGCCGGGGCGCGGGCTCTATACAGCTGTTGTCGGCGGCTTCATCGTCTCGCTGTTGGGCGGCAGCCGGTTTCAGGTCGGCGGGCCCGCCGGTGCCTTCATCGTGCTGGTGGCGGTCACCGTCGATCGCCACGGCGTCGATGGCGTGATCCTCGCGACCTTGATGGCCGGAATCATTCTGGTCATCGCCGGCTTCCTGCGGATCGGCACCTACGTCAAGTTCATCCCCTATCCGGTGACGGTCGGCTTCACGGCAGGCATTGCGGTGATCATCTTCGCAAGCCAGCTCAAGGATCTCTTCGGCATTACGCTTAGCGCCAAGGAGCCCAGCGCGCTGATCCCGAAACTCGCCGCACTCGCCGGCGGATTGCCCACCGCCAATCTCTCGGCGATCGCCATTGCCGCCGCCAGCATCGCCATCATCGTGATCTTGAGAGCCCTTCGGCCGGCCTGGCCCGGCCTCCTGATCGCGGTGACGGCTGCGGCGCTGGCGACCTGGGCGCTGTCATTGCCGGTGGAAACCATCGGCACCCGGTTCGGCGGCATTCCCCGCGAATTGCCGCTGCCGGCATTGCCTGCCTTTTCCCTCGCGAAAGTGCAGGCGGTGCTGCCCGATGCGATCGCCTTCGCGCTGCTCGCCGCGATCGAGTCGCTGCTCTCGGCCGTGGTCGCCGACGGCATGACCGGCCGCCGCCATCGCTCCAATTGCGAGCTGGTCGCGCAAGGCGTCGCCAATATCGGCTCGGCATTGTTCGGCGGGATCTGCGTCACCGGGCTGATCGCGCGCACCGCGACCAATATCCGCGCCGGCGCGCACGGGCCGGTCGCGGGCATGCTGCATTCGGTGTTCGTGCTGCTCTTCATGCTGATCGCGGCACCGCTCGCGAGCTATATCCCGTTGTCGGCGCTCGCCGCCGTGCTCGTCGTGGTGGCCTGGACCATGGCGGAAAAGCACGAATTCGCTACCCTGATCCGCTCCTCGCGCGGCGATGCGGTGGTGCTGCTCGCGACCTTCCTGCTCACGATCTTCCGCGACCTCACCGAAGGCATCGTGGTCGGTTTCGCACTCGGCGCGGTGCTGTTCATCAACCGCATGGCCGAGATGACCGGCATCGAGGCCGGCACGTCGCTTGCGATCGCCGATCGCGCCGATGACGGCAATGGCGAACGCGTGCCCTACGATCCCGAACTCGCCGTCGACCGCGACGTGCTGGTCTATCGCATCACCGGCGCCTTCTTCTTCGGCGCGGCCGCGGCGATCGGCAGCGTGCTCGACGGCATCGCGGACAAGCGCAAGGCGTTCGTGGTCGATTTCGCCGCGGTGCCGTTCCTGGATTCGACCGCGGCGAATGCGATGGGGCGCGTCGCCGCCAAGGCGCGGCGGCAGGGCATCCAGCTCTTCATCACCGGCGCCTCCCCCACGGTGCGCCGCGCGCTGCTCACCCACGGCGTCAGCCCGCCGCGGGCGCGGTATCGCGAGACCATCGCGCGGGCCGTTGCCGACATCAAGAACAAGGCGGCGGCCGGGGTCGCGGCTTCGGATAATCTCGCCGCGAGCTAGCACATGATTCGCCCCCGGGGAGCGCCGCGCGAGCGCAAGGAGCACGGTGACGATTCATCCCGAAGTCATCACGCTGCGAAAAATACGCCTGTAAGCGTTTGATGTCTTTGAGGACGAGCTGGGCACAATGCCGCTTGTGACCCGAAGTCGCGGACGGATGGTGGAACATTGGTTCCCCCGTGTTATTCTGCGTCCAGAGTTAGAGTATCCGGGGCAATGGATGGCCGTTGGCGGTGCCACGACTGCGGAGCGCAACATCATCACGGTTCTCGCCGTCGATATGGTGGGATCAACGCGCCATATCGCCGCTTGCGATCCCGATGAGACGCAGGCCTTCCTGGATCATTGGCTGGATCACATCCGCACTTCGGTGGAGCGCGTCGGAGGACAGATCGTTCACTATGCGGGCGATGGCGGCATCGCCATCTTTGGTTGGCCAAGCGCCTATGAGGATCACGCCGATCGCGCCTGCATCGCGGCCTGGGACATTCAGAGCCACAGCGCGGCGACCGGACCGGGCGGAGCTCCGGTCAATTTTCGCGTCGGTGTTCATTCCGGCCTGGTGGGCCTGCGCAAGGGTGGTCGCAACGCGATCTACCGGTTTGACGTTACGGGTGCGACCGTACATGTCGCCGCCAAGCTGCAGCAGGAAGCATCTGCGGGCGAGGTCCGTCTCACTGCCGAGACCGCAAGATTGTGCAGATCGCCCCTTGAACTCGCGCCGTACGACGCCGCGGGCGGTGTCGTCGAGATTTACCGGCTGAATGCCCGGCCAAGAGATGTCGATTACAATGACGTTGCCCGCCGTTATCAAAATCCGATTGTGGGTCGCGCGAACGAGCTTGAGGCCCTGCATGAACGACTCCCGAGGCCAGGTGGCAGGAGTGCTTCTCTCGCCGTGATCGGCGAACCAGGTATCGGTAAGAGCCGTCTTGCCGCGGCCGCGCTGACCGACGCGCTGACGTCGGACGTGAGATGCTGTGTCTTCAACGGCGCCGCACAAAGGCGTGTTACCGCATTTGCCGCTGCCCGCACCCTGGTTGGCGATCT
>Ga0210387_10002955_pt1 | contig 13035 bp, 8 predicted proteins | sample IncBWC7OmetaG_FD_160108 | JGI IMG/M metagenome (GOLD analysis project Ga0210387, IMG submission 160108) | Forest soil microbial communities from Barre Woods Harvard Forest LTER site, Petersham, Massachusetts, United States - Inc-BW-C-7-O ...
GATCTACCGCCGGGTGGATGACGACTTCATTGATCCGTTGGCGTTTCGTGGAGACTCGATCCTTGGCGTGGCGGGGTTGTTCAATGCGTATCGCGCGGGGAACGTGACGCTGGCGAATGCGTTTGGGACGGGAGTGGCCGATGATAAGGCGCTGTATGCGTATGTTCCGGACATCATCAAGTACTACCTGTCTGAGGAGCCGGTGCTGAAGAACGTGGAGACGTATCTGCCGACGCGGCCGAAGGAGCGGCAGTATATACTCGCGAACCTCGACAAGCTGGTCGTGAAGGCAGTGGGCGAGAGTGGCGGGTATGGGATGCTGATTGGGACGCAGTCGACCAAGGCGCAGCGGGAGGAGTTTGCACAGAAGATCGAGGCGGACCCGCGGAACTATATTGCGCAGCCGACGATCTCGTTCTCGCGAGCGCCGTGTCTGATCGGCGATGAGTTGGAGCCGCGGCATGTGGACCTGCGGCCTTATGTTCTATTCGGCGACAAGGTGACGATCGTTCCGGGCGGCCTGACACGCGTGGCATTGAATCGCGGATCTTTGGTCGTCAATTCTTCACAAGGAGGCGGGAGTAAAGACACTTGGGTGCTGAGTGAGTGATTACAAGAAACAATCTACGAGATGACGAACAGACTGAGGCAGAAAGCATACCCCAGGGGCTAAAGCCCAAGGTTCTGGCGACTTGAAATGCCAAGGCTGAAGCCTTGGCCTACCTAGAAGCAAAAGACACCAAGGCCAAGATCGACTTGATCCGGACGGGTTTTGGCGGGAGAAACGAATGCTAAGTCGAGTTGCGGATAGTTTGTATTGGATGAGCCGCTATCTTGAGCGCGCTGAGCATACGACGCGGCTGCTGGACGTAAACCTGAACCTGATGCTCGATGAGAGCGCAGCCAGTGCGGAGCGGCGTTGGCAGCGGGTGCTGCAGGCGCTGGGCAGGCCAAAGGACATTGAATGGACGGGTGAGCCTTATGCGCTGACGCAGGCATTGACCTTCGACACGACGAACAAGGCTTCTATTTTGTCGTACATCATTGCGGCGCGGGAGAACTCGCGGCATGTGAGGGAACAGATTTCGACGGAGCAGTGGCATCGGCTGAACAGTTTGTACATCCAGGTGACGCGGCCGGAGATGCAGATGGACAGACAGTCGGAGGCATTGGCGGCCGGGACTACGCGGCCAAGTGAGTTTCTGCAGTCGGTGATGGAAGCGGTGCATCAGTTTCAAGGGGTCACGGACTCGACGATGAACCACGGTGAGGGTTGGCAGTTCATTCAGGTGGGTCGATACATCGAACGAGCGTCGGCGACGGCGTTGCTGCTGGAGGCTTACCACGCCGATCTGTGGGGGCCTCGGGAGCGGACCGGCGAAGGGAATGAGTATCTTGACTGGATGGGACTGCTGCGCTCGGCGACGGCGTTTGAGGCGTACTGCAAGGTGTATACGGCAGACCTGACGCCAGACCATATCTTCGAGTTCCTCCTGCTGGACGATGAGTTTCCGCATTCGGTGAGGTTCTCGATCGACAGCGTGCAGTGCGCTCTCGAGAAGATCCAGGGGGACAGCGGCAAGAGCCGGGCCGAGGCATTGCAACGGCTCAGCGGAAGGCTGCGGGCGTCGCTGAACTACAGCAGCGTCGATGAGATCCTGGACCAGGACGTGGTGGGATATCTGAGAGGCATTCAGGCACAGTGCCGTGCCATTCACGACACGATCTATGAGCTGTATGTGGACTACTCCATTCAAGCAGCACTGGCAGGGTAAGGCGCGAGGACGAACTATGTACTATTCGATTCGCCATCTGACGAAGTTTCTGTACAGCAACCAGGTCAGCGAAAGCATGATGGAGACGCGGATGCATCCGCGGAGCGACCAGAACCAGCGCTGCCTGACGTTCCTTCTTTCGGTGAGTCCGCGATGCAGGGTCTTCAGCTATCGCGACCACATGGCGAACCATGTGCACCACTTCGATATTCCAGGAATGCATGGGCAGTTGGTGATCGTCGCTGAGTCGCTGGTCGAGGTACAGCCGACGCCGCAGGTCCCGGCGTTTCTGGCGCCCGACGCGTGGGCGGACCTGGACGCGATGGTGGAGCGGGGAGACTACTGGGAGATGTTGCTGCCGAGTGAGTTTACCGAGCCGACGCCCGCGCTGGACGCTCTTGCGGCAGAGCTTGACGTTCGCCGCAGAGACGATCCGCTGATGGTGCTGCACAACCTGAATCGGCAGATCTATGAGTACTTCGACTACAAGCCCAAGTCGACCAAGGTGGATTCGCCGATCGATCTCGCGCTCAGCACCAGGGCAGGAGTGTGTCAGGACCTCGCGCACATTATGATCGCGCTGGTGCGGTCGAAGCTGCGAATTCCGTGCCGGTATGTAAGCGGCTACCTGTTCCACGGCGAGAGCGATCTTGACCGATCGATCAGTTCGGCGACCCATGCGTGGGTCGAAGCGCTGGTGCCAACAGTCGGCTGGGTGGGCTTTGATCCGACGAACTGGCTGGTCGCGGGTGACCGGCACATTCGCACGGCAAACGGCCGGGACTACGCCGATGTCCCCCCGACCCATGGCATCTTCCGCGGCCGGGCGGCGAGCGAGTTGACTGTGGCGGTGCGGGTGACTCCGAGCCTTGGGACTCCCTCGTACGACCAGGAGCTGCCAGTGCCTGAGGACTGGTCGACTCTGGTGGAGAAGGCGACGCGGCTACCGGAGCAGCAGCCGCCGCCGACCCGTCAGCAGCAGATGGCGCAACAGCAGCAGGACGGTGAGAGCATAGTCAGCTAAACCGAAGGCGATAACATAGACCAAAGACCGCATAGCAAAAAAATGACGCCGGAGAACTATGGGGCCCCCGGCGTCGCATTGGAACAGAACAAGTTAGAAGATGATCTTTCCGCCTAGCTGGATGTTGCGGGTGCCCTTGCCGAAGGGCGCAGCGACACCGCCTCCAGCGTTCGGGAAGTAGGTGTTGAAGGTGTTGAATCCGCCGGGATAGGCCGCACTCACGTGCTTCGACGGATCCGAGTTATTGAGCGTGAAGTCCGGCGTTCCGTAGTAAGCGCGGTTGGGGACGTTGTAAGCGTTGAGCCGAAGTTGGGCGGAGAAGCGCTCGTTGATCCTGATCGTCTTGAAGACGCTCATGTCGAGTTCATTGACCGTGTTGCCACGGAGCGTGCTGCGGCCCACGCCAGGATACGGTGTACCGAGTGCCTCCGCCTCATACTCATTGTTCAAGAGCCAATGAACGGAATCCCGCGCGATTGGTGCGCCAGTACCGTAGTTGAGGTAACCGACCCCCGGACCACCGTTGATGCCGACCGAGCCGATCGGCGCGGACGGGTTAGAGAGGATGGGGCGGCAGCTATCGTTGCCGATCACGTTCGTGTTGTAGTTGAAGTCGCAGAAGCTGAAGAGGGCCTGTCCGATGTTCGCGGTTGGTATCTTCGCGGTCACAGCTGCGTTCGGGTTGGCCTTCGACGACTGGACCGGAGTGTATACCTGACCGCTGTTATAGGTCCAGATGGTGTTGACCGAGTAGCCGCCGAGGAGGCGTCCCATGAAGCCCCTTTGCTCCGAGTAGAAGGGAACCTGGTAGACCATGGAGAGGGTGAAGACGTTGGGGTAGGAGTTTCCGGCGACGGCGCGCTCGGCCTGATTGGTATTGAAGGGGCTCTGCGCGGTCGAGATGGTACCACCACCAGTCGCGGTGCTGTAGACCTCGTCGGCGTTGTCGATTGTGCGACTGTAGGTATACGCCGCATTCGCGAAGATACCGTGGTAGTTCTCGATCCTCAACTGTGCCTGCAGTGAGTTGTAGATACTGAAGGCGGTGTTGGCGCGGGTCGACAGCGTGGTCAGGTTGCAGTTCTGCGTACCGAGGCCGACAGCATTTGCGGTGGTGCAGTAGGTGGTTGAGGGGAAGAGGTTTGGAAAGCCCTGAGCGAGCGTCTTGTAGTTCTGCGCCGCGGTAACGGTCGTGGTTGGCGGCGCGGCGTTGATGAACGCGTTGCCATTCAGGTTCTGGAATTCGTCGTAGGAGTGGTTTCCGACATAGCGGACCTCCGCGACGGCCAGTCGGCCTACCTGCTGCTGGATACCAAGGGTGTAGTTCTCCGCGATGGGGTTTTTGAAAGGAATATTAACGGTGCTCTGGGTCTTGACGCCCGGATTCACTCCAGTGGGGTTGTATTGAGCGTTCTGAGCTTGAACCAGCGCCATGGTTGTGCCGCCTGAAGGCAGACAGTTGACGGTGGTCCCGTTGCAGTTGATAACACCCGTGTTGACGATGGGAGCGGAGGTATAGGCGTTGAGGAAAATATTGTAGTACGCCGGATCGTAGTTCATGGAGAACCCGCCGCGAATAACCATCCCTTGCCTGAAGGGTGGGTTATAAGCGAAGCCAATGCGTGGTCCGAAGTTCTTGTAGTTTTGAGGGACGAGAGGAAAGGTCGTCTGGCTAAGTGGCAGGGACGTGAGCCAGATCGGGTTGGGGCCGGTCTGACGGGCGACGCTCTCGTTGTGCAGGAGATTGATGCTCTGCGAGAAGTATTCCCAGCGCAGACCGAGGTTGAGGGTGAGGTCTCTTCTGACCTTATAGTCGTCCTGGAAGTAAAGGGCCCAGTCAGGCTCCTTGAAGGGAATGTTCGGGTTTCCGTTGGCCAGGCTGAGCGATGAGACCCCGGCGAGAGCGTAGTTGAAACCATTGAAGGAGAAGGTACCGCTCGTGTTCGGGAGGAAGACGTTGGGAGAGTTCTGGTAGTCGAACTCGCCGCCGAAGGTGATCTGGTGAGCGCCGAGGGAGACGTTGGCGTTGTCCTGGGCCTGGGTCGCTTTGACGATGCGGCCCTGAGGGATGTTATTTGCCTGGCCATAGCCTGCAAAACCGCTGATGGCGATACTGGAGGGGCAGATGCTCAGGTTCGAGTCGTCGCAACCCGGATAGCCGCCGTCGCCGAAGATGATGTCCGCCTGCTGGAAGCCGTAGCGAAGCTGGTCGACCCAGCGGGACGAGAAGGTGTGGGTCCAGTCTCCACCCGCGGAGTAGACTTTGGCATTGGTATCGTAATAGTTGCCAGTCGAGACAGTGCCGCCGGAGACGTGGGTCGGATTGTTCTGGTACATAAAGCGAAGATAGAAGCGGTCTTTTGTCGTCGCCTGATAGTCGCCGCGGTAGATCTGCTCATCGTCGCTCGAGGTGCTGGGGAGAAACCGCTGGATATCACTGACCTGAATCGGAAAAGCGGGTGTACCAGCCGGGCAGTTTACGTTTGTGGGGGACCCACTGCTGGCGAGGACGGGCGTGTTGTTCGTGAAGGCCCCTGCGCAGACGATTACGTTGGCCACGGTGGAAGCGACCGCGACGGGATTGCCAGACTTCACAGAGTAAGGCCCCTGATTGACAAGGGAGGCAACGAACGGATTGCCCGGAAAGTCAGTCTGCAGTTGTGTTAGTCCGGTGGGAGTGGGGGTGGTGGTGGTGGAGACGGAAGGTGATGCACCGTTGGTGGTGCGCCGGAAGAGGAGGCCGGCGAAGAAGAAGAGTTTGTCTTTAAAGACAGGGCCGCCGATGGTACCGCCAAACTCATTTGCCGTCACGCGGGGAACGATTGCCGGAGTGCAGGAGGCACCATTGATGTTCGTCTGTCCCGGGGGGCAAAAGCCGAACTGCACGGCCTTTTGATTTTGCGTGAGAGAACTGCCCCAGGAGCCGAAGTAGTTTTCAAATGCGGTGCCATGGAAGGAGTTGGTGCCGCTCTTGGTGATGTAGTTGACGATCGAACCGGCGTCGCGGCCATACTGTGCGCCGTAGTTGTTGGTAATGACGTTGAGCTCCTGGAGCGCGTCCTCGTTCCGGAAGAAGAACTGCGGGCCTGCGACTGAGTTGTCGTTGTTGGACTGGCCATCGATCTCGAAGTTGTTGGAGCGGCCGCGCTGTCCGTTGGAGGAGAAGCCGACGCCATTGGTGTTTGAGAAGTTGTCGCCGAGGGTGCGCACGACGCCGGGGATCAGCAGGGTGAGTTTGTCGAGGCCGCCGCCGGTGGGCAGGTCGGTGATGGACTGCGTGTCGAAGGTGGAGGTAATCTGCGCCTGGCTGGTCTCCAGCAGGTTCTGTGCGGTACTGACGCTGACCTCCTGGGCGGTACTGCTCACCGAGAGATGCTGGACACCGACGCTCGAGGTACCACCCGAGGTCACCTGAAGGTTATCAATCTTCAAAGGAGCGAAGCTGGGCGCCGTGACGACGACCGTATAAGTGCCGACCGGCACATCGCTCAGTTTAATTGCGCCGGCATTATCAGTCTTTCCAGTGATTTTAGTGTCGGTCGCTGTGTTGGTCGCTACGAATGGGACGCCGGGAAGGACGGCCCCGGAGGGGTCCGTAATCGTCCCTGTAATGGTTCCGGTAATAATTCCCTGGGCAGAAGCCGCTTGCGGGTGCGAGATTACAAAGCACCCAATAACCATCAGAAGGAGTGAAGTTCTACGGAGTATCATCTTCATGGAATTTGCCTCGTCTCGGAGATGTGGAACAGGGGAAACTAAGTCACTGGCCAAAGGCGGTCCAATTGCAGCGCCGCCGCCAGTCTTTAAAATCGGTCGATCCTGACTGGAGGTCGGGAAGCCTTGTCTTTGGGGAACTCAGCTTGGAGACAGGGTCCTTCTTGTGTTTGTGGTATTCGAGATATCAGAGTGCAATTGGAGGGCCAATTAGGAAAGGCCCATTTTGCTCGGTTTTGCCGCGAGCAATAAACCAAAATTCATATAATTTTGATCGGCCGCTACCCAGTTTTATAGATTCAATTTTTTGAAGATGCGCTCAGGGACGTTCCGGACAACGAACATGATGGGCTGCCACTGGAACGGGACGTAGAGGACGTCCTGGCGCTTGTCGATAGCGCGCGCGATGGATTCGGCAACGGAATCGACATCGGCAAACTTCTCGCTCTTTGGCATGGCTGCGGTCATGGCGGTGCGGGTGGGGCCGGGTTTGATGGTGAGGACGGTGACGCCCTCGCGATCAACACGGTTGCGCAGGCCCGCCAAGAAGGCAGAGAGGCCAGCCTTCGAGGCCCCGTAGACATAATTTGACTTGCGGCCGCGGTCGCCGGCGACCGAGGAGATGACGGCTAACACTCCGGAGCGGCGCTGGACGCAGAAGTTGGCCAGCCAGGTGAGGAGCGAGACCGGAGCCATGAGGTTGGTGTAAAGAATCTGGGCGGCAGCGTTGAAATCCTGCTCGGCCTCGGCCTGGTCGCCGAGGACGCCGTGGGCGAGGTAGGCGATGTCCATGCCGGTGAGGGAGTTGACGGCGTGGGCAAGAAGAGCAGGGTGTGTGTCGGTGTCGTCGAGGTCGGCGACGGTGGTGTCAACGTAGCTGGCGCCGCGGACCTTGAGATCGGCGGCGACTGCGGCGAGTTTTTCCGCGTTGCGCGCGACGAGGAAGAGACTGGCGCCCTGAGCGGCCCATATGCGGCAGGTGGCTTCGGCGATGCCGGAGGTGGCGCCGAGGACGAGGATCTTGCGAGCGGTATTCGTTTGCGGGGTCGTACTCATAGGCTTGGTCTGTCCGGTCTATAGATTGGGGGTGACACGCTCCCAGAAGCTGGAGGTGAGCAGGGGGTCACGGTAGCGGGCAAACTGCTCCCACTGGGGGTAGAAGGACTGGAACTGCGGGGCCGTCATGGCAGCGTCCTTCGCAGGGTAGAGGCGGCCGCCAAACTCGAGGGTCATATCGGCGAGGCGGGCGAAGAGGGGAAAGCTCTTGTCGGGCTTGATGGGGAAGTCGAGAGCGAGGGTGATGCCGGGTTTGGGAAAGCTCATGAGGCCGGGAGAGGGGACGTCGCCGAAGGCCTTGAGGACGGCGAGGAAGCTGGCGAGACCCGATTTGGCGACCTCATGGAGGACCGCGATGGTGCCCTCTTTGGCATGTTCCCATGGGATGACGTACTGGAACTGGAGAAGGCCGCGTTTTCCGTACATGCGGTTCCAATGGAGAACCTTGTCGAGCGGATAAAAGAAGGGCTCGTAGTCCTGCTCAGAGACGACGCGTTTGTGTATCTGCTTGTGGAAGTAGGCAGTGTTGAAGAGGCTGACGCTGAGGTGATTGAGGGCGAAGCCGGGGGCGTCGAAGGGGAAGACGAGCTTTGGCTTGGGCGAGGCCCTGAGTTCGCCGCGCCTGACAGTGTGGTCGCCCTGCATGAAGACGCCGCGGGCGAAGTTGCGGCCGGTAGAGGCACAATCGATCCAGCTGACGGTGTACTCGATGTCCTTACTTTGATTGGTGAGGTCGAGGAACTCGTCGATGCCGTGGAACTGTATGCCCTCGTAGTCGATCATCCGGGAGACGATGGGCTTGAGACGCAGGGTCGCCCAGCTGACGAGGCCGGTGAGTCCAAGGCCGCCGATGGTAGCGGCGTAGAAGTCAGCATTTTCGGTAGAAGAGCAGAGTCTACGTGAGCCGTCGGAGCGGAGCAGCTCAAACTGCGTGACGTGGCGGCCGAAGGTCCCGGCGATGTGGTGGTTCTTGCCGTGGATGTCATTGGCAATTGCTCCACCCAGCGTTACATATTTTGTTCCCGGCGATACGGGAAGGAAAAATCCACGGGGGACAGCGAAGTCGAGTATCTGGGCGAGGGTGACGCCGGCCTCGGCAGTGAGGAGGCCAGTCTCGGGGTCGAAGTCGATCAGGCGGTCCATCCCGGTAGTCAATAGGAGGTTGCCGTCTTTGAGGAGACAAACGTCGCCGTAGCTTCGGCCCATGCCGACGGGAAGCGCACCATTATGCAGGCCATTGGTGATCGAAGGAAAATCGCTCTGCCAGTGGAGCGGGAGGACCTTTGCGCCGTAGGTGGGGTAACGGCCCCAGCATTCGAAGGGGGCCGGGCCTGTTGGCTGCTCTTCGGCGGCACGGAGGTTGAGCTGCGGCGTGGTCGGTGAGGCAGTCGGCATAGTTTCAAGCATATCCGACTGAGTTGATTCGCGGGCAGAAGAGAGACAAGACCAAGTTGCCGAGAAGGAGTCTCATCGCTTGTTCCCTTACTGTATTCGCTGGCCTTGATCTTCAGGATTAAAACAAGAAGGGCACAGTGTGTACCGTGCCCTTCGGGTGGTGTGAATTTTACGACTTATGCTGCGGTCTTTGCGCGATCTTTCGCGTGCTGGTCTGTGGCGACCTTCAGTGCTGCCTTGGCCTGGACGGCGAGGGCAGCGAAGCCCGCAGCGTCGTTGGCGGCGATATCGGCGAGGACCTTGCGATCGAGGCCGTTGCCGGCGAGCTTAAGGCCGTTGATGAAGGTCGAGTAGCTCATACCGTTGATCCGGCAGGCCGCGTTGATGCGGACGATCCAGAGGGCGCGGAACTGGCGCTTCTTCTGTTTGCGGCCGGTGTATGCGAACTTGAGCGAGCGCTCGACGGCCTCTTGAGCGGCCTGGTAGAGCTTGGATTTGGTGAGGAAGTAACCACTCGCGCGCTTGAGGATCTTTTTGCGGCGGTCGTTGCGTTTTGTACTCCGTTTTACACGGGGCATCGTGCTTCTCCTTTTGCGTACATCGTTTAAGCGGCTGGAGGTAAGGATCGCATTCTCGACTCAATCAGAACTAGTGTGTGTCCTGAAAGGGACTTGCGAGAACGACGATGTGGCCTCTTCACTCGCTATGCAACTTCAGGTCTCGGTGGAACGCTAACGCTGTTCCAGGGGCCACGAACGCTTTGACTGGCCCTTTGCCCGGCTTGCTATTTCAGCTTGCGCGGGCGGCTCGACTTGAAGGACTAATACTTCCCTGCCTGAGATCAGGCGTAAGGAAGCATCCGGGCGACCTTGTGCTGGTCCGCCTCAGAGACAAGAACCGAACCGCCGAGGTGGCGCTTGGTCTTGGTTGCCTTTGAGGTGAGGATGTGGCGCATCTTGGACTGGCCGCGCTTGAACTTGCCCGTGGCTGTCTTATGGAAGCGCTTGGCTGCGCCGCTGTGTGTCTTCAACTTTGGCATGTGTGTTCCTGACTGTTTCTGGACAACTTATTGAGTATATACGAAGTTGGCCCAAAGACCCGGCAAAATCGCACGTCGAGGAGGTATAGACGCTAAAACATTGGCTTTCACAGACATGGAAATGACCCTCCGAAGAGGGTCATTGGCTTGGCTCTGGCGAGCATTCTTATTCTAAAGATATCTGTCCTGGTCTTTCCAGGGTTGGGAGGGCCGCCGTCGTACTTAGCCCTTCGGACCTACCGAGGTGCCGCCGCTGCCGGTCGATCCACCGCTACCGGTAGAGCTGCCCCCGCCGCTGGAGCTGCCACCGCTCGAGCTGCCGCCGCTGCCAGTGGAGCCGCCGCCATGGTTGCAATCGCCGCCGCCATCGTGGTGGTGGTCGCAATCCTTGTCCTTGTCGTGATCAGTGTGGTTACAGAAGCCAAACCAGGACCACGAAGAATGGCTACTACTATCGTGATCGCAGGCAAAGGCCGAGGTTGAGGGTGCAAGCAGTGAGATTCCAACAATCGATGCAGCAATCAGGCGGTTCAACTTCATGTGGTCACCTCTGGAAAGACCTTTCGTAACGAACTAGGGGGAGAATATCAATAGTTACGGGTTACAGCAGTAACACTTTTGGGGGAGACGCTCGGATCCCGTCCGGTTCGTTACGTTCTTCCGCGTTGGGCCAAATCAGTGCCTGAAGAGACCCCGAACCACGCGGGATTCGGGGCCGTTCGCGCCCTCTTAAACGTGCTATACTTAAGACACGGAATGGCAGGCTGGAACGTGTGTAAAGCGCTGGAATGGCGCGGGTTTTCGCAAATCGAACGGACACGGGACGGCCGAAGAATTCTGTATATTCAGCAAGCGCTGAACGGAGATACATGGCATCGACTGCAATCCCTACCGAAAGCGCTCTTTTAGAGCTTGAAGCTGGCAAAATCAAGGACGCTCCCACCCGGAAAAAGGAGGGTGGCGGCTACTCGGCCGAGAACATTACGGTTCTCGAGGGGCTGGCGGCGGTTCGGCTGCGTCCGGCGATGTATATCGGCTCGACCGGCGAGATGGGACTGCACCATCTGGTCTATGAAGTCGTCGATAACTCCGTCGACGAGGCGCTTGGTGGCCATGCGACGAAGATCGACGTGACGATCCATGTCGACAACTCGATCACGGTGGTCGACGACGGGCGCGGAATTCCAGTCGACGACAAGGTGATCAACGGTGAGAAAATGCCGGCGGTGCAGGTCGTGCTGACGATGCTTCACGCCGGCGGAAAATTTGACGCGTCGAACTACAAGGTCTCGGGTGGACTGCACGGCGTAGGTGTAAGCTGCGTGAATGCGCTGAGTGAAGAGCTCGATGTCGAGATCTGGCGCGACGGATTTGCGTGGGAGCAGGACTACGCCAAGGGCGCGCCCACCAGCAAGCTGAAGAAGATGGGTGCTTCAACGCGCAAGGGAACGAAGGTCCACTTCCTGCCTGACAAGACGATCTTCACCGTGACGGAGTTCAACTACGACACGCTGGCCCAGCGGCTGCGCGAGCTCGCGTTCCTGAACAAGGGGCTCGAGATCCATCTCACGGACCAGCGCACGACCGACTCGAAGACGGGCGAGTACAAGCACCAGGAGTTCAAGTACGTCGGAGGGATTGCCGAGTTCATCAAGCATTTGAACAAGGGCAAGCAGGTGCTGCACGACAAACCAATCTACATGGAAGCCGAACGTGATGGCGTCGCCATGGAGATCGCGCTGCAGTACAACGACGCCTACTCCGAGACTGTGTTCACGTTTGCCAACAACATCAACACAGTGGACGGCGGAACGCACCTCTCCGGCTTCAAGACCGCGCTGACCCGCACGATCAACTGGGCCGGGCAGCAGCTTGGGCTCTTCAAAGACGTGAAGGAGAACCTAAGCGGTGATGATGTGCGCGAAGGACTCGTGGTCGTCATCAGCGTGAAGCTCTCGCAGCCGCAGTTTGAAGGGCAGACCAAGGGCAAGCTCAACTCTGACATCGCAGGAACGGTGCAGGCGTTTGTGAATGAACGGCTCGGAGGGTTCCTCGAGCAAAACCCTTCGGTCGCCAAGAAGATCATCAACAAGGCGATCGATGCTGCCCGTGCGCGCGAGGCTGCGCGTAAGGCCCGCGACCTCACTCGGCGCAAGGGTGCGCTTGACGGCGGTGGTCTGCCGGGTAAGCTCGCCGATTGCAGCGAGCGGGAGCCTGACCGCTGCGAACTGTATCTCGTCGAAGGTGAGAGCGCCGGTGGAACGGCCAAGCAGGGCCGCGACCGCAAGTTCCAGGCGATCCTTCCGCTGAAGGGAAAGATCCTCAACGTCGAGAAGGCCCGCTACGACAAGATGCTCGGTCACGAAGAGATCCGCGCCATGATTACGGCGCTGGGATGCGGCATCGGCAAGGACGACTTTGACGCGACCAAGCTGCGCTATGGCAAGCTGATTCTGATGACTGACGCCGACGTCGACGGATCGCACATCCGCACGCTGCTGCTTACCTTCTTCTTCCGCCACATGACGGAGCTGATCAAGCGTGGCCACGTATATATCGCGCAGCCGCCGCTGTACCGCATCAAGAAGGGCAAGTTCGAGCAGTACATCAAGGACGACCGCGAGTATGTGAGCGTGATGGTGAAGCGTGCCTCCGACGGCATGGTAATCCGTTATGGCGACGGCGGCGCGAAGCTTGAGGGCGCGGCTCTGACGAAGTACATGGGGCAGTTGAACGACTACCTCGGGTTCTTCGACAAGGTGCAGAAGCGGCTGCGCAATGAGGAGGTCACGCAGGCGTTTGCGGAGCTGTTCGCCCAGGAGGGCAAGGACTCGGCGCGGCGCGTGGACTTCGAGTCACCGGCCAAGCTCGAGAAGATGCGCCAGCGGCTGGTGGGGATGCAGAAGACCTACCAGTTCAAGAACGTCGGCGACGTGGTGATGGATGAGGAGCACAGAAGCTACTCAGTCAGCTACACGGACGCGCAGGGCGCCGTGCGGACGATCGATTGGGCGCTGGCTTCCGCTCCGGAG
>Ga0210387_10002957_pt1 | contig 13032 bp, 15 predicted proteins | sample IncBWC7OmetaG_FD_160108 | JGI IMG/M metagenome (GOLD analysis project Ga0210387, IMG submission 160108) | Forest soil microbial communities from Barre Woods Harvard Forest LTER site, Petersham, Massachusetts, United States - Inc-BW-C-7-O ...
TGCTGAAAAAAGAGCTGGTTGCCCACCTGCGGTCGAAGCGCCGCATCCGCCGCTCGCAGCACGCTCGCATCTTCAAAGACTCGCGCGGTCAAATCGCCGAGGCCATCTCGAATCGGACATCCAATGAACGCGACAAAAGCAATCTTGATAGCATTTCTGTTTCTGTTTCCTGCATGTGCTTTACCGCAGTCGGTCGATAAGGAACCTGCCGCCATCGTGGAGCTTGGCGGAGCGGCCAACTGGAATGTAAGAGATGGCGGCTCGGGCTTCGGCCCCACTGTAGCGGTTGAAGTTACGCCGATAGAGAAGTGGCTGGAGCTTGAGGCGGGAGTCACGCCGCTTTTCGGCAGGCACACGACTGAATGGGATACGGACCTGCTATTCAAGAAGCCTTGGACGCTCTCGGAAAAAGTAGAGTTTATGATAGGCGTTGGTCCTGCTTGGGTGCATACGACGAAATACGGCGTGACGACGAACTCCGTCAGCGGTGAAGCCGTACTGGATTTTATGTTCTGGCCGTCCGCGAAGCATCGATTCGGCTGGTACGTCGAACCGGGCTACGAGTACAACTTCGGGCGAGGGCATGAGCAATCGCTTGGCGTAAGCGGCGGTCTATTGATAGCGATTCAATGAGACTTGGGGCGTTCGCACGACCGCTTTTGAAGCACTTCCGATTTACGATAGAATTCATCTCCCCGTTCCTTTCCAAATCCTCCGTTCCCTACCTTGAGGATTTATGAAAACAATTTTGAACGTGCTGCGCTCCCGCATTCGTGTCGGAAGTTCTGAAACATTGTCTGCTCAAACTTGCCAGAGCCCTCGCTGTCATCGAAAACTTTGCTTAATGTGGCCCGAAAAGTTCACCACGTTCCGCTGCATCGAGTTATCTGGTTGGATTGTCCAGGTTGCACGATCTCATTTTCACTTGTGGCGATGGACCTGTTTCCGGTTTCGGACGGCGGGGAGGGACACGTTCCCGCTACGGTCAATCAGTTGAGTTAGTCATTTCGAAAAAGCGATAAAGCGTCAACCGACCGTCGCACAACTCCGCAGAATGCCTCTGACCGATACTCGATTCTAGTGTCCGTCCAATTCTATGATGCAGCCCTTTATCTTGCGTACCGGAGTTCGCTCTGCTCGTAGGTAAACTTGGCTTTACAGTTGGGACACTCGCACTTGACCCCTTCTGGCGCGAGCTTTGGGTTCATGGGGAATAAATACTCGACCAGCGTGTCACCTCCCACGGAATAGGTGAAGGTATAGCCGCAATTTCTACATTTTAAGGTCCACTTAACCATCGGCATACCCTCTCTGCGGAGCAATGAGAACAGGTGCCTGTGTCCAGGCAAGCACCTGCTCTCGGTGGGCGTTTCAGAGGTTATTTCGGAGTCAGGGTAGCGGTGGACCGCGTACTCGGCAATCAGGTTCTCACTGTAAAAGGCAATCAGGTTTTCACCTGTAGAACAATTCGTCATGCCTGTACCGGGCCAGTAAAACACAAGCGTGGTAGATGCCGTAGAACGCAGCCGCAGTTAATATATGTTCGCGCGGTTGAGATGTGCGACCACGGCTCTACTGGACGAGGGAATTAATGAGTGAAACCGCATCCTCTTAAAGACTCTTCAGCTTTTTTGATTACCAGATCGATGTCTTTGGACCCCTTGATGGTAATCTCTTTCTCCTCGTGTTTATCCCTGTGCTTGACCGTAACTTCTGCTTCCCCTAAGTTTTTCTCCCATTGAACTAGAACGGGCTGCACTGCCTTCAGGCAGGTGGCTGCAACTCCGGCCTCAGCGAACGCAGCGGTGATGATAGGGGGGAGCCAAGAAATTTGTGGCCGAGAGGCTTCCTGTTGGTCGCTCGCAGCTTTGTCCATTATGGGAAATGACACGCTTGATCTCAGCCTCATCAGCGTTTGCTCCTTCAGGAACGGTAATCTTAATCTCGCAGACAATCGTGCTTGGCGCATCTTGCTTCTGAGGCTGGGCGAACAGGTGCTCTTTCTTCGCAGTCGTGTTATTTGCGGCCTTACCAGCGATGGGAGGAATGCGGGGAGGGTTAAGGGCCGGGCCTGCTGCTAATCCAATACCTGCCGCAGCAATCCCGACAGCCGCCATAGCCCGAGTTTTTTAACCGGGCTTCCCGTTCCAGGCGACTGTTCTGCCGATTCGACTCCTTGATCTACGGCGAGCTTGGTCGCGTCATTCTGTTCAGTTGAACCGGAAACAGCTTGGTTCTTGGTGATGGATTGGGAGGGTTCACAACCTTTATGTGTTTCGAAGCTTGTTGTTTGGGCTTGGTCTCTCGCTTCTCCATGTTACCTCCTCCAGCGTCGTCCGGACTCGCCGCAGGGTTTATAACTCATGGGCAGGATTATACATCCACGGCGATTGCAGTCTTCGAAACAGGAGCTTAGTTCTTGTGCCTGTGCCATCCAGACCAGAATGTCCGACTCGTGGTTTAGATGCGGGTCAAGCCTCGCCCCATTGGGTGTGGAAAAGAACGCGAATATGGTGTGGAAATGTGGAAAAGAACTTGATATGCGTGGCCGTACCGTTGACATGTTTTATCGGAAGCGGATGATGTTCAATCGATGCTCTTTCCCCCTCCAGCAGTACAGAAAGTGCAGTCCGACCCCAGAAAGGTCCGTGGTGGAGTGTCATCGGTCCGCATTCTCATCGTGGAGGATTTTCCGCAGTTTCGGCAATTCATTTGCTCGATGCTTGGGGAAAGAAACGATTTGCAGATCATCGGTGAGGCGGCAGACGGATTAGAAGCGGTTCAGAAAGCTGTGGAACTGAAACCCGATCTAATCCTCATGGACATCGGACTCCCTTCGCTAAATGGCATCGAAGCCGCCCGACAAATTCGCAAACTCGTCCCGCAATCCAAAATAATCTTTTTGAGTCAGGAATCTTCTTCTGAGGTTATGCAGGAAGCTCTGAGCCTGGGTGCGCGTGGCTACGTTGTCAAGATAAAGGCCACCAGCGAACTCATGACTGTTATTGATGCAGCTATCTGATGCTAAGCACCCGCCGCCTGCGCGGGTCGTTCACTTTGGGGAGCACCGGCGGCAAGCAATGCCAATTCGATTTCCGGGACGGTAAACCGCGCACAGCCACAATCCAGACAGATTGAAAGTTTCGTGAATATCCAGATGCCAGGATTATCCAGATTTTTGGGACCTCCGACGTGGACGATCATCTCAGCGGAAAAATCCGCCTGATGACCTGAAGCGCATGAGAGACACAACATAAACCCTCCCTCTAACGGTGGATGAGATGTTTTGCAATACTTCCTAGGAGAAGGCGAAGGAATCAAACAGCGAAGATGGATTGGGCCATGGTCACCTCAAATCTAACTAGGTCACAGCCAAAGAGCTGGAAAGCACCTGAGGCACGGCAGCTTACCATAGACGGTCCGGCACGGTTAACCTATTTATGGATTCGCTAAACGAGAAAATCGAATAGAAGATCGTGTAAAGAGTCATCGGTGAATCAATCAGCAGCCCTGGAAATTTCAGTTCCGATGCTCCCTCACCCACAATCGTATCTCTGAGTCTCTTCCAGATAAGCGATCACCGCCTGGCATTTTCCACACTTCGGAAGCTTTTTCAGGAATGCCGGAGCGATGTTCATGTGCTTGAAGCGGCGGCAGGGCTGAGGTTCGGATTTCGACACGAGCTTTCACAAGTTTGATGTTTCTTATCTATTGTTTCTTATTCCATAAATCCCAGAACAATTTTACCGTGGCTGGCCCATGTCCGGCGTAATGGTTGTTCGCGTAGGCAAAAATTCTGAGATTTCGTGCCACGAACGTCCGAAACAGTTCGACCCATTTTGAGAGGTCCTCGCGGCGGTTAACGACGGGCTTATCCCAAGTTGTCGTTTGTTTTTCGATGCCCTTGCTGTCACCCAGCCTGCGTACGTAGGCGAAGTCCGCTGTAATCAAGTCGAACTCTTCCTCCATCTCCCACGGTCTCAGCGCAAACGATGTGTCTGTCAGTGCCACGGCGACCTTCTGCTCGCGCAGTACATCAGCGAATTTGGCGTCGAGCCACTTCTTGTTTCGAATCTCGACTACGAATTTGCGGTCGGCGGGGAGTTTCCTCAAGAAGGGAATCAGCACGGCGAGAAAACTGTCTTGCTTCGGAAACTTCGAGCGGTCGAAAGATGGGAACTGAAACACCATCGGGCCGAGCTTTGGACCAAGAAGGTCCATCGTTGTCACGAACTCTTCGAATTCAGGGGCGCAATCCTCCAGCACTTTTTCGTGCGTGATGATTTGTGGAACTTTGACGGAGAATATGAAGTCCTTGGGAGTTCGGGCGGCCCAATTGTTAACCGTGCGAGCAGAAGGACATCCATAGAAGGTCGAGTCCACTTCGACCGTTGCAAACTGTGTGGCGTAGTAGGAAAGGAAGTCGCGCGATTGCATGCCGGGTGGATAGAAACTGCCTTCCCATCCCGCCGCCGTGAACGCTGAAGTGCCGAGAAGAATTTCAGGCAAAGAATAAGGGCGGTCACCTGCGAGTGTGTTAGGAAGTGTGGCCGCCTCTTCTAATTTCTCCATCTGGAATAGAGTCGGCTGGCGAATCGGCTCAACGTTCTGGCGCGGTGGTTTCACGGCTCGGCAAGGCTAGCACTCACACCATTTGCATGGCAATTCACCAAAGCGGCTTATAGCGACAGCGAGAGCAAATCAAGTAGAAGGCTCGTTTACTGAACCTTCGCTGTTAGGGCCTGTAGGAGGAGCAGCAGAGGGGAGACCAAGATGCACCCAAATTCGAACGTTGCCCTTCTTGTCCGCGCCGAATGCGCATGCGAGTGGCTTACCGAAATAAGTTCGGGCACGGCGACGGCATCGAATCAGTCGTCCACTCCTCAGTCACGAGATGCGCCACTCTTCCTCGGATTGCTTGACTCACCGCTTTCTGCGATGTTTAATCACCTACCGATAGAGCCCAAAGTCCGGGCACACGCCGCACACGACCCGTCCGGGCGCATGGAATTACACGAGATGCTAAAACCGCCCACTGATTTCGGGTCTGAGTCAGAGCCGCTGTCAATGCGGCGCTCACTCATACTCTTACTGGGTGCATATTTGATTGGCCTCAATTTATTGTGTCTCGCGCTCGTATTTATGGTTTGGCCAGGCATGAAGGAGATGCTCCCCCGCTTCTCCTTGAACCCCCCTGATGAGATTCGTCTTATGCTAATCAGTACCGTTGCAGGCGCTCTGGGTTCCAGCGTTGTACTTCTTCTTTCGTTCGTATCTTATGTCGGTAACCGCAGGCTACTCAGCAGTTGGGCGTGGTGGTACGTAGCGCGACCCATCGCTGGGATGACTGTGGGACTTTTTGTGTACATCGCGATTAAGAGGTGGAATCTTAAAGACAGGAAGCAATGTTAGCGTTGATGTCCTAAACCCTTACAGCGTAGCGACTATAGCGGCGTTAGGCGGAGCCTTTTCAAAGGAGACTTTGGACAAAATGAAATCATTCGCTGAGCGACAATTTTCTTCCCGTGAAACAGGTCACCACCGCGACTCGCTAAAATAACAGCCGGACCCAATTGAAGGCAGGGTTGGCCTTCCGCGCACTCACGTTACGGAGCGCGGCGCGAATCAGACTGTGCCTCGCGTTCGCCCCTACTTACCCGGTCCCTCTGTGTCCTTACGAACAATTTCAAGAATATGAGGATAGCTTCCGTCCGGCTCGTCTTGAGCAATGTACCCGCTCTGTTGCGCGGAGAAGATACAAGTTGTCGCTTGGAGTCGAGCAAACGAGCCTTCCATGCAAAGAGGCGGTTCAGCACTACATGGCTTAGGAAATCGACAATACAACTTATCCAAGAAAACCGATGTGGTCTTGACCAATCTGATGCCTCTCGTAGAGAGGAAAATCCGCGGCAGGCGGCAGCGCCGGGGACCGGCTCCTTGATGACGACGCATCCGGATGTTGACCTCAGGTACCACTTCGCAGTCGACATTACTTCCGGATTGCCGACCATTCGGGAGTTAATGGCCGCAAGGGCGTTTCTCATTCCTAGCCCAATTCCGTATTACGCGGGGCATACAATAGGCTGCGGGTGCCACTGGCGGAAATCGACTGCAGGCCACGTCGAGATTTCTTGTCGTGACAGGAGAAGGGCTCTTAAGAGCGAGGCAATGCTTTAGTTGAGATTCGCGTGTTCGGCCTGGGCCTGCTTCAGAATTGGAATGTCCGGGTCCGCATCTTTCCAAAGCATAAGGAAATCCTGATAGGCAGATTTCGCTTTGGTCTTATCACCCGACAGTGTGTAAGCCCTACCCAATTGCAGGTGCGCCAATGCGCCGATGGGATCGCTGACAACGATGCCGCGGTGATCCACAATTTTCTGGAACTCGGCAGCGGCATTGGCCCCTTGATGCACGGCCAGATAGGCCTGGCCGCGCACATAGATAGGATATAGGGCGCCAAAAAAGCCAAAGAAGCTGCTAGTAGGAGCTCGCAATTCATTTGTGGCGGAGATATCCAGAGATTTGATGGCTTGCGAAGCCTCACCACGATTCAGTTCGAAAAGCGCGCGGAGCGTGGGCAAATAACTGAATCGCACGGATGTGTCTTCTGGAAAGCGTTTCTCCAAATCATTGGCGAGTTTCTGAGCATTGGATAGATCTCCGGCGAGAGCCAAAGCAACGGCGGCCCCGTACTCGGTGTCACGAGCCCTTGAGAGCTCCAGAGCCGCGTCAGCCTGTTGCCTTGCTGCCAGCGTATTTCCAAAAAGGGATTCTCGTAGCGCCGCTGCAGCCTCGTAGAGCGAGGCGCGCTCACGTTGTCCGTCCTGCTGCGCCAAATCCACGGCAGCGCGAGACATGGCCCTCGCTTCCCGCAGGCGGCCGGAATAGGCCAATGCAAAAGCTTCGTGGTCAGAGATCCAGTCCAGCACTCTGGTTTTTCCCCAGGCCAGAGCAACTTCCCGTTGCATTCCGGCGGCGTCGCCCTTCAAAAAAGCAATGTCGTATCGCTGTATAAGAAAGTCAGGAATTTCCAGTTTGCGTTCCGAAGCCTTTTGCAGGACGTTCCCGGCGTCGCCAAAGCGGTCAAGATAGGCATAACTAAAGGCAAGAACGCTGTAGCCAATAGCAAAGTCCGGGTTGAGTCGAATCGTTTTCTGGCCTTCCTCCTCCGCCCGCTCGTATTTACCCAGGACAGGAACAACGATTCCGGATAGGAAGGAGTGGGGCATCATCTCGCGAGGATACGTTTGCACCCACAATTCGCAGGTCTGTTCCGCCTTTTCCATATTTCCCGTGACCTGCATATCGTAGGAAGCAGTGATAAAGAATTTCTCCGGCTCACTGGCGCGGTCGCGCAATTGATAGGCTTTGCTGGTGCTCTCCGCGGAAAGCGCAGTCTCGCCAAGATCACCGTACATGCGTCCCACGTACGCATGTGCCGCGGCGAATTTGGGATCGATCTCAATGGCGCGCTGAAAGAGAGGCAAAGCGGCAGAAGAACCGGTTGAGAAGAGCACTTTCAAGGCGGTGCTGTAGGATTTCAAGGCTTCAAGCGACGGGGTCGTGGCTTCCGCAAGAGGCGTATCGTGCTTTTCCACGGTGGTCAGTGATTCCCCGACGCGAGTCCTGAATTTACTCGCAATTTGGCTTAGGGCATTGAGGACGTCTTCTTTTTTTGCGGCCTGCACTTGCTCCTCGTCCAAAACATCTCCACTGCGGCAGTCCTTTGCACGCAGCGTCAATACGTACTGGCTCCCAAGGCCGGCAATCGCGCCGTCGAGAACGGCGGCGCTCGCAGTCCGTTCACAGATTTCCCGGGAGACCTCTGGGGTAAGTCGTGTGTCGGCTGGCTTGGCCATCAGCTTCAGCATCTGCTGGATACGCTCGTCCGAAATGAGGCTCAGGAAAGGCGACTGCTCAAGTTGCACCGCCAAGCCTTGCCGCAACGTGTCGTCGAAGACCGGATCGCCCGTGGAGTTCGCGAAATCGGCAAGGACGATTGTGTCCTTGTCAGTGAGCTTTGGCGCGCGGTGAAAATAGAGGTAACCAGCCACTGCCAGAGCGGCCACCACCACGGTAGCGCCAACCAGCAACATCCAGCGCTTTCGAAGGTCCGCTCCGGTTGCTGCCTCCTCTGCCCTTGCGGCGCGCGATGAATCGCCCTTCCGTTCTTGAGCTTCCTCCTTAGTCCCGAGGACTGGCGCGATGAAGCGATATCCCTTCCCAGTTATCGTTTGAACGAACCGCGGTTGTTCCGGATCGTCCTTGAGGACTTGGCGGATTTTCCGAATCGCAGTATTGATGGCATTGTCGGTATCAAGAAAGACGTCCTTGCCCCAAAGCTTTTCAATGATCTCTTCCCGCGTCACCAACTGGCCCCGCCGCTCCGCCAGCAGCAGCAGGACCTCCATAGGGATTCGTTCCAGCTTCAGCGTGCGGCCTGAACGTCGCACCTGGTAGGCGCGAAGATCTAGTTCAAAATCCTCAAATCTGACGAGGTCTCGAGTCAAGGTTGATCACTCCACCAACTCGGCTGTGATTCTACATCCCTTCCTGGGAGGTCAATAAGCCAAGGTTATTCAGCACGTTATAGCTACATGAAAATGCAGATGAATACACGATTCTCCAGACCTTCTCCATTGCCTGCCCGGTCGAACTTGAGACATTATGCGCTCCGGTGTGAGGACAAGCCGAGCACTATCCGGGCACAGTTCTTGATAAAGGAGAACCACAGTGAAGATACGGCAACTTTCTAAAGTGGTGGCGGGAGCCGTTGCAGCCCTGGGGGCGATTGTTCTGGCGGGAATGATGAACACCCCGCCTCGCGTGCAGGCGCAGGACAATGAAAATAAAGATGAGGAGTCACTGATCCGCATCGGTTTCGCGATTGCGCCGGTCCCGCTGAATCTGGAAGGCAAAAACCGGGATTTGGTGGGATTGGGCAGCTTCATTGTCAACGCTCAGGCTGACTGCAATGGCTGCCACACTGCGGGTGGGCCTCCAAACTTCAACTACGCGAACAACGGGAACCCCTACTTTTTGAACCAGCCCCTGGGAACGAAAACAGACCCCACTACTTACCTGGCCGGAGGCTCACCCTTCGGTCCGGCTGTGCCTCCAAGTGCTGCCGTGGGAGGGTTTCCGAATGGCTCCATTCCACCATCATATCCGCCAGACGGATATCCCATTGATCCCACAACCCGATTCCCGTATGTCGGTCCAGTCATCATCTCCCGCAACCTGACGCCGGATAAGAACGGGCGTCCGGAGGGACACACGCTTGCGGAATTTAAGGAGATTCTTAGGACGGGCAAGGATTTCGATAATATCCATCCAACTTGTCAATCAGACACGGACCCCAACATAGCGCTGGGCATCTGCGTCCCGCCTCCTGTGGACGGTAGCAAGCTCCAAGTCATGCCATGGCCGATTTTTCACAACATGACCGACCATCAGATCGAAGCCATCTATGAGTATCTAAGCACAATTCCTTGCATCGACAATGCGTCCAGCCCACAGCCGGCCGGCGCCCCGAACGAACTACGCAATGATTGCGGTGCCGATGTTCCGTCCGTTGGCCAACACCATACCGCAGCGGCGTCCCATAGAACTCGGAAGCAGTAAAGACCTTATGAGCGAGAGAAAACCCCCGCTCACCGCCAGCGGTTTCCTTTCGCTCTCGTACCCTCGTCATTGCAACGACAAATCGAGAATCAACCGTCCTGGAGGCTCTGGATGTCAACAACGCCCACGCCCCTCGAGCAAAGGCAGTGGTTCCGCGCAAAATATTTGCTCTTTGCTGCCATCGGCCTGATGTTGGCCTACGTTATCCCTCACGATGAACGTTTCTTGGTACATCCGAAGGACCCAATCTGGCAACACTATCAGCCCTTTAAGTGGTGGCTGCTGCCGCATGGAATAGCAGGAGCATGCGGGCTTCTGCTGGGCCCCATGCAGTTCTCCGACCGGCTTCGTCAGCGTTTCAGCCGGTTCCACCGGGTCGTCGGGCGCATCTACGTTGCCGGTGTGTTCCTGGCAGCTCCCCTCGGCTTCTATATCGAGTACTTCAAGGAACGCATGGGAGGGGCCCGATCTTTCACAATTGCCGCTGCGGTGGACGCTGTGTTGTGGATGGCTACCACCGGCATCGCGATGGCCTTCATTCTTAAAGGCAAAGTCCAAGAGCATCAGCAATGGATGACTCGCAGCTTTGCCGTCGCACTGGTCTTTCTTGAGGGGCGAGTGATCGGCGGTGTGACCGGCTGGGAGAACCTCGGCGACCGTGCGAGCGAGACCATTGTGTGGGTCTGCCTGGCGTTCTCGATCCTTTCGGCGGACCTTGTGCTTCAGTGGCAAAAACTGGGGCGCTCACCCTCAGTGCTTCGGCGGCACTCGCCAGCTTCGCCTCAGCGCACGCTCGAAGCTCCAGAGAGGCAGCATGTGCTTGCAGTCCAGATGGAGAGTTCCGAGACGTCAAGGTAGTTCCAACTGGACCGTTTGCAACCTGAAAGCACTCCGCTCAGCAATGCAGCCAGATTCAGTAACCCCAGTCGAAAGCAGCATATGGAACGGCTTTTGGCGCTTCCGACATCCGCTCCCATTTGTCGAATGACGGGCAACTCTTCCGTAATGGGATTAGGGAAGGATTGCCGACCATCCGGGAGTTACAGCACGCAAGCGCCCTCTCCCCCGGGATCAAGGGATCATGGTTTACAGTTGATCGTCGAATTCTCTTAGTGGAAGTTCTCGACGAGCATGATGTCGCTGCGATAATCGTCGAGCTCAGGATAGAGAATATAACGCCGTCTGGGGAGACGGACAGCCCAGGGAAGGCGCCGCCACCGCTAATCTTGAATATCGGGCGTGCTTTCCTAGTGGAGAAGTCGAAGTAGTTGAGTGTCAGGATATCGTTCCTCGGGAAGAAATAAACACCGCCTTGAACAATGTCCCAGTCCATCAAGAAGGATAGCGGGGGCACACCGTCCACGCGTGATTCCGTGCCCGTGGGATTGAGCGACGCCGTGTGCAGCGTGAAGCTAGTTCCGCTGTTCTCGGTAAAATAGAGTGTTTGTCCATCAGGGGATTCAGTGAGATGTGGGCTGGATTGTGGGTTGAGGTTTTTGGGACAACACCCGGTAACCTACTGGAAACAAATGGTGGGCCTGGGTGGACTTGAACCACCGACCTCGCCCTTATCAGGGGCGCGCTCTAGCCACCTGAGCTACAGGCCCTTCTTACAACGCAGGGAAGTAGTTTAACACGCCTCAGCGCCTGCACAAGATGCGGCCCAATATCGTTACTTATCGCCGTTTCCGAATATCCAAGGTCAGGCTCTCCGTCATTCTCACACTGCCCTTACTGCACGAAACCCACATTCGGCGTCGGCCCGCTTCCCTCCGGAGCTTCCTTAATCGGTCCGAACTGTGCCTCATAGCGCGAGATATTTTCCGCCAGCGCTCGCAGAATCCGCTTCGCGTGCCCCGGACTTACGATCACGCTGCTCAGCAGCTTGCCCTGCGGCCCATTCGGGAAAATGTAAATAAAATTTAGCGTGAACTCTTCCAAATTGTGATGCAGCATGACCAAATTGCTGTACTGCCCTTGCAATTCCTTTTCGTCCGCTTTGATCTGCACTTGCCCTGGCACCGGCCGCTGCTCTTCCATCGTCTTCTCCCTTAATTGTCTTTCCGTTTCGTGGCTTGTTTGAAGGTATCACAGCGCTTCGCCTTGCGCTCGCCCGCGGAGGCCGTGCTGGGTTTGCTCAGCCCCAAGGAAGGAACAATCTGGCTCAGTCCTATTGACAAATTTCTTTGTTAAGTCTAGTTTAGTATGGACATTTACCGTAGTTAACAAAAATTCAGTTACTGAGTATCAGTAAAAAAGCATCATGTCACCCACGTTCCCGCCCCAACTCGAAGCAGAAACCGCAACCAGCGCCGACTCCTCCGCCGCTGCTTCGTCCTCTTCCCCCAATCCCCGCGCAGCGAGCTTGCCCTCGCTGCCCGAGTCCCATCGCTCAATACCCATTTCCCATACCGCGTCGTGGATTCGCAAAGTTCTCGCGTTTGCCGGGCCCGGCTACCTCGTAGCTGTCGGCTACATGGACCCTGGCAACTGGGCCACCGACATCGGCGGCGGCTCGAAATTCGGTTACACGCTTCTCAGCGTCATTCTTATCAGCAACCTCATGGCGATGTTTCTGCAGGGCCTTTCCGCAAAGCTGGGTATCGCCACCGGCCGCGATTTGGCTCAGGCTTGCCGCGAGCATTACTCTCGCCGCACTTCGATCGCGCTTTGGATCGTCTGCGAAATTGCTATCGCTGCGTGCGACCTCGCGGAAGTTCTTGGCTCCGCTGTTGCCCTCAAGCTGCTTTTCGGCCTGCCGCTTCTTCCTGGTGTGATTATCACGGGACTCGACGTTTTGATCGTCCTCGCCCTGCAGGGTCGAGGATTCCGCATCATCGAGGCCTTCGTCGTTACTCTGATCGCCACCATCGCTGGCTGCTTCGCCTACGAAATCTTCTTCGCTCATCCGATCTGGCGTGAAGCTGTCGTCGGCCTCATCCCTCGCGCGGAAATTCTCCGCAACCGTGACATGCTGTACATCGGCGTCAGCATCCTCGGCGCCACGGTCATGCCGCACAATCTCTATCTTCATTCCAGCATAGTGCAGACTCGCGCCTTCGGCTCTTCCGTCCGCGACCGCCGCGAGGCTGTGCGCTACGCCATTTTCGACTCCACGCTGGCCCTCGGATTCGCTTTCTTCATCAACGCCGCCATCCTCATCCTCGGCGCCGCGGCCTTCCACACACGCGGCCTGCATGATGTTGCCGAAATCGCCGACGCCTACAAACTTCTCAGTCCCGTCCTCGGCGTCAGTCTCGCCAGCACCATCTTCGCGTGCGCGCTCCTGGCTTCCGGCCAGAATTCCACGCTCACCGGCACTCTTGCCGGCCAGATTGTCATGGAAGGTTTTCTGCAGATTCGTCTCAAGCCGTGGCTGCGCCGCCTGATCACTCGCTCGATCGCCAT
>Ga0210387_10002959_pt1 | contig 13030 bp, 11 predicted proteins | sample IncBWC7OmetaG_FD_160108 | JGI IMG/M metagenome (GOLD analysis project Ga0210387, IMG submission 160108) | Forest soil microbial communities from Barre Woods Harvard Forest LTER site, Petersham, Massachusetts, United States - Inc-BW-C-7-O ...
GTTGAAGCTGAAGCGTGGCGAGCCGGTCGACCCCAAGCTGATCTATTTCCGCACCGTGCCGAAATTCGAGACCGGTGCTGCAAAATACCGCTGGCTGATGCAGCACATCTTCGTCGCCTCCGCCGCCCGCCACACCGACCGCGTCGTCATCGACGTGCACATGGTGCTGTAGGGCGGCCGCGGCTCTTACCCTCCCCTGGAGGGGGAAGGTCGGCTCACATGAGCGAAGCGAAATGTGAGACGGGGTGGGGTGATCTCTCCACTCGGGCACTGTTCGACGTGGAGAGACTGTCACCCCACCCCGCTGCGCATTCCGCTTCGCTGCATGCGCAACGACCCTCCCCCTCCAGGGGAGAGTAAGAAAAAATCACCCCTTCGGCGGCGCAAGCGGCTGCATGATCTCCTTGAACGGCGGCAGCGCCTCGCACCGCGCGGCATGCGCCGCCAGCGCCGGATAGCGCTGATCGTTGTAGAGATGCCGATGCGCCTCCCTCGTGAAGCGCAGCACGCAGGCGGTTGCGATGTCGGAATGGCCGATGCGCTCGCCGAAGAAGTAGGGCGTTGCCACGGTCGCGCGCTCCCGCTCCAGCACGTCGAGCGCGCCCGACACCTGCGCCTCGCAGCGCTCGACCCAGAGTTTCAGCTGCTCCTTGCGCAGCACGCTCTCATAGACGAGGCTGACCGACTTGTCGCCAAGTCCGGTTGCGAGCGCACAGAGGCGCAAATGCCGCCGCCGCTCCGCGCCATGCGGCGCGATCATCGCCTTCTCCTCGCCGACGAGCTCGTCGAGATAATCCAGGATGATATGGCTCTCGATCAGCGCCTCGCCGCTATCGAGCACCAGGGTCGGCACCCGCCGCAGCGGATTATAGGGTGCGATCTTCTCGGCATCGCCGAACGTCGACCACGGCTTGTGATCGAACTTGACACCATAAAGCCGCATCGCAATCGCGACGCGGCGCACGAAGGGCGAGTCGTATTGGCCGATCAGGAACATGTCTCACCTACACCTTCTCTTCGATGGCGCGTTTCACTGCCGCGATCGCAGTCTCGTCGCGGCGATACATGGTCCACTGCTTGATGCGCTTCGCGCGCACCAGCTTTGCCGCCGTCAATACCCGCATATGCTCGCTTACGGTGGGCTGACTCACGCCGAGCTTCTCCGCGATCAATAGGCCGCACACGCCGTCCTCGACCAGATCGCCGTCGACCTGTTCGCGAAAATACTTCCTCGGCTCGCGCAGCCATTCCAGGATTTGCAGGCGCCGCTCATTGGCGAGCGCCCGCAGGGCAATCGCGATTTTCATTTAGCCATTTTGCTAATTACCTAATTGATGTCAACTCCCGGAAGCGCTATCAAGGGCGCCATGACGGCGGAATCGGACATCACGCGCGAGCGCATTGCTGCCACCGAGGCCGTGATCCGGCCCTATGTCCGGCGCACGCCGCTGCTCAGCGCCGACCTCGCGGATTTCGGCCTGCCCGCCGCCCCCATCGTCTTCAAGCTCGAAATGCTGCAGCATTCCGGCTCCTTCAAGGCGCGCGGCGCTTTTGCGAACTTGCTGTTGCGAAAGGCGCCAGCCGCTGGCGTGGTCGCGGCCTCCGGCGGTAATCACGGCGTCGCCGTCGCCTATGCCGCCCAGCGGCTCGGGGTGTCAGCGACGATCTTCCTGCCTGATATCACCTCACCCGCGAAGGTCGAACGCATCAAGGGTTACGACGCGAATCTCGTGGTCGCCGGTTCTCGCTATGCGGATGCGCTCGCGGCAAGCGAGGCTCATCTAGCCAAGACCGGCGCGATGGCCGTGCATGCCTATGACCAGGCCGAGACGCTGCTCGGCCAGGGCTCGGTCGGCCTGGAGCTGGAGCAGGACGCGCCCGGCATCGATACGCTGCTGGTCGCGGTCGGTGGCGGCGGGCTGATCGGCGGCATCGCCGCCTGGTATGCCGGCCGCGGGCGCATCGTCGCGGTCGAGCCGGAGCTGTCGCCGACTCTGCATGCCGCCTTCGCGGCGGGCTCGCCCGTCGATGCGCCGGCGGGCGGCATTGCCGCCGACTCGCTCGCGCCGCGCCGCGTCGGCGAACTGATGTTTCCGATCGTGCGGACCTATGTCGAAAAGGTCGTGCTGGTCAGCGATGATGCGATCCGGCAGGCGCAGGCAGCGTTGTGGTCGATCTTGCGCATCGTGGTCGAGCCCGGCGCGGCAGCCGCGTTTGCCGCGCTGCTCTCGGGCCACTATTGCCCTGCGCCCGGGGAGCGCGTTGCGGTGTTGCTCTGCGGCGCCAACACCACGGCGGTGAACTTCGGCGGGTAAGACCTGCCTGCCGCCGAACTGCATTACCGATTTGTCAGTAGGAAAGTCCCGCGAATCAGCGGCTGATAGAGGCGAGGCCAACGGAGCACTCCCGTGTCCCGCCACCACATCATGCCGCCGGCGATCTACACCCCGCCGCCGCCCAAGCCGAAAGAGACGAAGCGCAAGCGCGGCGTCGGCTATGCATCGAGCGCCGGTGAGGTGGAGGAGGCGGGCGAAACCGAGGAAACCGCCGCCGCCAAGGCCGCGCGCGCCGCCGGTCGCCCGCAACACCAGATCCCCGTCGAAGCGGCCGAGCGGCGCATTCCTTCTCCTAACGGCAAGCTCAGCGACGATACGCTGAAGGCGATGCTGGAGGTGCAGGAGCAGGACGGCAAGACGTCGGAGACGTGATCTGATCTCGCCATGGCCGGGCTCGACCCGGCCATCCATTATTCTTCGAAAGAGGTTTTTTGTTTGATGAATGCCCGGTCGAGCCCGGGCATGACGAGATCGTTCGGGGCGGCCGCTCGTCGTCACCCCGCCCCCTCGTCGCTCGCCAGCACGCCCTTCACCGCGTGTGCCCATCCCTTCAGCTTCCGCTCGCGCGTAGCCGTGCTCATCGCCGGCTTGAAGCGGTGTTCAAGGCGCCAGTTGTCGGCGAATTTTGAGGGCTCCGAATAGACGCCAGCGTTGAGGCCGGCGAGGTAGGCAGCACCAAGCGCCGTCGTCTCCTGGATCATCGGACGATCGACCGGCGCATCCAAAAGGTCGGCGAGGCGCTGCATGGTCCAGTCGGAGGCGGTCATGCCGCCGTCGACGCGGAGCACGATGTTGGCGGCTTTCGCGTCGGGCCAATCGGCGCGCATCGCGGCCCAGAGGTCGTAGGTCTGGTAGCAGACGCTTTCCAGCGCCGCGTGCGCGAGCTCGGCGGGGCCGGTGTTGCGGGTGAGGCCGAACAGCGCGCCGCGTACATTCGGATTCCAGTAGGGCGCGCCCATGCCGACGAACGCCGGAACCAGATAGACGCTCTGCATGGAGTCGGATTTGTCGGCGAGCGGGCCGGTCTCGGCGGCCTGCTTGATGATGCCGAGCCCGTCGCGCAGCCATTGCACCGCGCTGCCGGCGACGAAGATCGAGCCTTCCAGCGCGTAGGTGCGTTTTCCACCGAGCTGATAGGCAATCGTCGTGAGCAGCTTGTTCTTCGAGGCCACCGGCGTCGTGCCGGTGTTGAGCAGCGCGAAGCAGCCGGTGCCGTAGGTCGACTTGATCATGCCCGGCGTGAAGCAGGCCTGGCCGATGGTCGCGGCCTGCTGGTCGCCGGCGATGCCGGAGATCGCGATCGGACCACCGAAGAGATCCGGCACGCTCTCGCCGAATCTGGCGGAGGAGTCCTTTACCTCAGGGAGCATCGAGCGCGGCACGCGCAGGATCTTTAACAACTCCTCGTCCCAGGTGCCATCATGGATGTTGAACAGCAGCGTGCGCGAGGCGTTGGTCGCATCGGTCGCATGCACCTTGCCGCCGGTGAGCCGCCACAGCAGATAGCAATCGACCGTGCCGAACAGGAGCTCGCCGGCCTCCGCGCGCTTTCGTGCGCCGGGCACCTGATCCAGGATCCAGGCGACTTTCGTGCCGGAGAAATAGGGGTCGATGATCAGCCCGGTCTTATTGGAGATGATCGGCTCGCAGCCTTCGGCCTTCAGGCGCGCGCAGATGTCGGCGGTGCGGCGATCCTGCCAGACGATGGCACGGTGCACGGCGTGGCCGGTGGCGCGGTCCCACACGACCGTGGTCTCGCGCTGGTTGGTGATGCCGATTGCCGCGATGTCCTTGGCCGAGAGCCCCGCCTTCTTCAGCGCCTCGCGGCAGACGGCCATGGTCGAGGTCCAGATGTCCTCGGGCTCATGCTCAACCCAACCGGACGCCGGAAAATGCTGCGGGAACTCCTGCTGCGCGGTCGCGGCGATCGAGATGTCGTCGCGGAAGACGATGGCGCGTGAGGAGGTGGTGCCCTGATCGATGGCGAGGACAAAGGACATGGGTGTTTCTTCCCGGAAGGTTTGTTGTATCGCGGGCAAGGACAGCGGATTGGGGAGGGAAGGTCAAGTTGAGAGCCTCGTATGGCGCTCCCTCTTCACCTCTCCCCGCCTGCGGGGAGAGGTCGGATCGCATGCAATGCGATCCGGGTGAGGGGGTATAGGCCTCTCAACTCACACCGGAGCCAGCGGATAGAGGCCCTCACCCAACCCTCTCTCCGCAAGGAGCGGGGCGAGGGAGAAGAGAGCCTACACCGCCGCCGTGGTCACCCCGCCATCCACCACGATCGTCTGCCCGGTCATGAACGTCGACGCATCCGATGCAAGATACGCCACTGCGCCCGCAATCTCATCAGGCTCGCCGATCCGCCGCAGCGGCGTGGTGGCGCAGCGGTGTTTCAGGCGCTCCTCGTCCTCCCACAGCGCGCGGGCGAAATCGGTTTTCACCAGGCCCGGCGCCACGCAATTGACGCGGACGCCCTTCGGGCCCCATTCGCCGGCGAGGCTGCGGCAGAGCGCGAAGTCGGCGGCCTTGGAGATGCCGTAGGCGCCGATCACGGTCGAGCCGCGCAATCCGCCGATCGAGGAGATGATCACGACCGAACCTTTGCCGCGCTCGGCCATTTGCGGGATGGCGAGCGCGCAGAGCCAGATGTTGCTCTTGACGTTCGAGCCCATGATCTTGTCGAAAGCCTCGTCTTTGATGTCGAGCAGCGGACCGTAATAGGGATTCACCGCGGCATTGCAGACCAGGATGTCGATCCTGCCATAATGCTTGATGGTGCCATCGATCAGCGCCTTGACCTCGTCATGGCGCGAGATGTTGCAGGGGATGACATGGGCATCGCCCCCGGCCTTGGTGATGCCGTCGACGACTTCCTTGCAGGCGTCCGCCTTGCGCGAGGAGATCACCACCTTGGCTCCGAGTTTTGCGAGCAGCTCGGCAGAAGAACGGCCGATGCCGCGGCTGGAGCCGGTAATGACGGCGACCTGGCCGGATAGATCGAACGGGGTGTTTTTCATTTGTGTTTTGCTCCCTGATTTCTCCTCGTCATTGCGAGGAGCGCAAGCGACGAAGCAATCCATCTGTCCTCGCGCTGAGGCGTGGATTGCTTCGCTTCGCTCGCAATGACGATTACAGCAGCCCGCCCGCCTCGCTGACACGGCGCATGTGATAGTCGGTGTCACCGAAGGTGTTCTCGATCATGGTCAGCCGCTTGAAATAGTGGCCGATCTTAGCTTCCTGCGTCATGCCGATGCCGCCATGGAGCTGGATCGACTGCTGGCCGACGAACTTGCCGGACTTGCCGATCTGCACCTTTGCCGCCGCAACCGCCTTCGCCCGCTCCTTCGGGTCGTCGAAGTCGGCCGCCATGGTCGCGAACATCGACATCGAGCGCGCCTGCTCGACCGCGACGAACATGTCGGCGGCGCGGTGCTGCAGCGACTGGAAGGTCCCGATCGCAACGCCGAACTGCTTGCGGGTCTTGATGTATTCGACGGTGGTCTTGAGCGACTCGTCCATCAGCCCGACGGCCTCCGCGCAGAGCGCGGCGCGGGCCTCATCCACCACGCGTTCGATCAGCGGCAGCGCGTTCTCTGCGTCGCCGATCGCGGCGTCAGCGCCGACTTCCACCGCGGTGAAGCTGATGTCGGCGGCATGCAGCCCGTCCTGGGTCGGATAGCTCTTCTTGACCACGCCCTTGGCACCGGCCGGCACCAGGAACACGCCGATGCCGGTCTTGTCGTGACGGCCGCCCTTCGTCCGCGCGGTCACGATCAGCGTGTCGGCGTTCTCGCCGTTGAGGACGACGAATTTCTCGCCGTCGATCACCCAGCCCGCGCCCTTCTTCTTCGCCGTGGTCGAGACATCGGCGAGATCGTAGCGCGAGTTCTTCTCGAGCTGCGCGAACGCAAAGGTCTTGCTGCCGTCGATGATGGCGGGGATGTGCGCGGCCTTCTGCTCAGCCGAGCCGCCATGGCGCAGGAAGCCGCCGGCGATCACCACCGTCGCCAGATAAGGCTCGAGCACCAGCGCCTTGCCGAGCGCTTCCATGACGATCATGGTCTCCACCGCGCCGGCGCCGAAGCCCCCGTCTTCCTCGGCAAAGGGTAGGCCGAGCAGGCCTTGCTCCGCGAGCTTGCCCCAGATGGCTTTGCTCCAGCCACCCTTCTCCTTCATGTATTTCTTGCGCAGCTCGAACTCGTAGGCATCGGTGAGCAAGCCGTCGACGCTATCTTTGAGAAGCCGCTGCTCCTCGGATAAATCGAAATCCATTTTCTTCGTTTCCTCGACTACAGATTCTTGACGGGGCCTCCAGTCACCTCGCCCGCTTGCGGGGAGAGGTCGGCGCGTAGCACCGGGTGAGGGGGCTCTCATCGAGTTAGGTGCGTGGAGAGAGGCCCCCTCACCCCAACCCTCTCCCCGCGAAGGGCGGGGAGAGGGGGAGGAGAGAGAATTACAGCCCCAGCACCGCCTTGCTGATGATGTTGCGCTGGATCTCGTTGGAGCCGCCGTAGATCGAGACCTTGCGGTTGTTGAAATAGCTCGGCGCGATCTGCGCGGTCCACTCCATCGCTTCGTTGGAGCCGTCGTCGCCATGCACGTCGTAAGGAGCCGCGAACGGGCCGATCACTTCCATCAGAAGCTCGGTGGTGGTCTGCTGGATTTCCGAGCCCTTGATCTTCAGCACCGAGGAGGCTGGATTGGGCTTGCCCTTGCCGTGCTTGCCTTCGTCGGCGACGACGCGCAACTGGGTGAGCTCCAGCGCCTTCAGCTCGATCTCGCAGGCCGCGAGCTTTTCGCGGAAGGCGGGATCCTCGATGACGGGCCGGCCGTTCGATTCCACCTTGGAGGCGAGGTCCTTGATGCGGCGAAGCCGCTCCTTGGAGACGCCGACCCGCGCGATGCCCGTGCGCTCATTGCCGAGCAGGAATTTCGCGTAATCCCAGCCCTTGTTCTCCTCGCCGATGATGTTCTCGTAGGGCACCTCGACGTCGTCGAAGAAGACTTCGTTGACCTCAACGCCGCCGTCGATGGTCTCGATCGGACGCACGGTGACGCCCTTCGACTTCATGTCGAACACGATGAAGGAAATGCCCATCTGCTTCTTGGCGCTGGTATCGGTGCGGCACAGACAGAAGATCATGTCGGCGTGCTGGGCGAGCGTAGTCCAGGTCTTCTGGCCGTTGATGATCCACTTGTCGCCCTTGCGCTCGGCCTTGGTTTTGAGCGAAGCGAGGTCGGAGCCGGAGCCCGGCTCGGAGAAGCCCTGGCACCACCAGTCGTCGACATTGGCGATGCGCGGCAAATATTGCTTCTTCTGCTTCTCGTTGCCGAAAGTGTAGATCACGGGGCCGACCATGCTGACGCCGAAGGCGAGTGGCGCCGGCGCCGGATAGGATTGCAGCTCCTCGTTGAAGATGTAGTGCTGCACCGAGCTCCAGCCGGTGCCGCCATATTCCTTCGGCCAATGCGAGACGCCCCAGCCCTTCTTGTTGAGGATGCGCCACCAGGTGACCATCTCGTCCTTGGACAGATGACGGCCCTCCTGCTGCTTGCGGCGCGTATCCGGCGGCACGTTGTCGCGGAAAAACGCGCGCACTTCCTCGCGAAACGCCATTTCTTCCTTGGTGAAAGCGAGATCCATGGGCTCCTCCTGTGAGCGATAAAACTCTTACGCGATCTTCTTTTTGGCTGACGCTTGCTGCTGGCGCAGCTCATGGCGGGACAATTTGCCGACCGGCGTGCGCGGCAGATCGGCTACGAATTCGACGGCCGCCGGCAGCTCATGCTTGCCGAGCTTGCCGGTGAGGAAGGTGCGCAGCGCGTCGAGCGTGAAAGGCTTCGTCCCGTCGCGCAGGCGAATGAAGGCCTTGGCCGCCTCGCCGCGGTAATCGTCGGGAATGCCGATCACCAGCACCTCCTGTACAGACGGGTGGGTGTAGATCGCCTGCTCGATCATCTGTGGATAGACGTTGAAGCCGCCGGAGATGATCATGTCCTTCTTGCGATCGACCAGGAAGAAGTAGCCATCGTTGTCGACATAGCCGATGTCGCCGGTGAGGAAGCGATCGCCGACAAAGCTTGCAGCGGTCTCCTCCGGCCTGTTCCAGTAGCCCTTGGTGACGTTGGGTCCCTTGATGCGGATTTCGCCGACTTCGCCGGTCGACATCACCTTGGTCGGGTCGTCCAGCGACACCACGTCCATCTCGATGCTCGGCAGCATGGTGCCGATCGAGGCTGGCTTGTCCGGGCCCTCGGAAGGGTGCGCGGTGCCAGGCGAACAGGTCTCGGTCATGCCCCAGCCGCTTTTCAGCTTCATGCCGACCTTGCGATCGAGGATGTTGGCGACTTCGACCGGCAGCGGCGCCCCGCCGGAGGCAGCGCTGTAGAGCGAGGAGAAATCGCGCTTGTCGAGATCGGGCAGGGCGGCGATCGCGATCCACATGGTCGGCACGCCCGGGAAATAGGTCGCGCGCTTGACCTCGATGTCGCGCATGACGGACTCGAGGTCGAAGCGCTGGTGCAGCGAGATCAGATTGCCGCGCCGCATCGAGCCGAGCAGGACCACCGTCAGCGCGAAGATGTGGAACAGCGGCAGCACGCAGATGACGCGCTCGACCGTGTCGCGCGTCTCGCGCGTGGGTCTGCCCCAGACGTCGTAGATCGACACCGCAGCGGTGAGATTGCCGTGCGTAAGCATGGCGCCTTTCGGCAAACCAGTCGTGCCGCCGGTATATTGCAACAACGCGACATCCTCGACGCCGATCGCAGGCCATTGCGTAGGCCTCGTCGCGCCATCGATGAACTGCCTGTGGGTGACGACCGCCGGATTGTCGGGCAGAGCGGTTTGCGGCGTACCAACTTTGCCCCAATGATCGTCCTCGCAGACGATCAGTCGGTCGAGCAGGCCCTTTTCCAGGAATTTCAGCGCGGTCGACAGCAGCGCCGAAAGGTTCGAGGTGACCAGCGCGCGTGCGCCGGAATCGCTGAGCTTGTGCGACAGCGCGATTTCGCCGTCGAGCGGCGACAGATGCACGATCCGCGCGCCGGCCTTCAGTGCGCCGAAGAAATTGACGGGATGGTCCGGCGTGTTGCCAAGGAACAGCGCGACGGAAGTGTCCTTGCCATAGCCCGCGCGCAGAAACGCGGCGGCCGCGACCTCGACCAGCGATTCCAGTTCGGCATAGCTGATCGGCCGGTCGCGGAATTCGATCACCGCGCGCGAGCCGTATTCGCGCGCCGCAGTCGAGAGCAGATCAGGCAGGGTGCCGCGGGCGACGGTGTCGTCCCAATGCACGCCTTCGGGATAATACTGTTCGCCGGGATGGGTCATCGATTCCTGCCACATAAGCCGTCATTCCGGGGCGGTGCGTAAGCGCCGAACCCGGAATCTCGAAATTCCACAATGTGCAATTGCACATTGGGGTTCGCGCTTTGCGTGCCCCGGAACGACAGGTGGAGAGGGCGAAGCCCCATTACTACGCCGCCTTCGACTTCTCGGCCGCCAGCGACGCGAACGTCTTGCCCTCGGCGGCCAACCGCTTCAGCAGCGGCGCCGGCTCGAGCGAAGGATCATTCGTCTCCTTGGCATAATAGGAGAGGCGGTCGGCGATGTGCTTCAGCCCGACGCTGTCGGCCCAGAACATCGGGCCGCCGCGATAGATCGGCCAGCCATAGCCATAGAGCCAGACCACGTCGATGTCGCTCGGCCGCGCGGCGATGCCTTCATCGAGGATTTTTGCACCCTCGTTGATCATCGGATACATCATGCGCTCGAGGATCTCGTCGTCAGAGACCACGCGGCGCTTGCGCCCCAAGCGCGTCAGCGTCTCGTCGATCAGCTTCTCGACATCGGGATCGGGCAGCGCCGCGCGCGATCCTGCTTCATACTTGTAGTAACCCTTGCCGGTCTTCTGGCCGAAGCGGCCGGCTTCGCACAGCGCGTCCGCAATCTCCGACTTGATGCCGCGGTCCTTGCGTGAGCGCCAGCCGATATCGAGGCCGGCGAGATCGCCCATCGCGAACGGGCCCATCGGCATGCCGAATTTTGTCACCACGGCGTCGACCTGCTGCGGCAGCGCGCCTTCGAACAGCAGCTTCTCCGCCTGCTTGCCGCGCTGGGCCAGCATGCGGTTGCCGACAAAGCCGTCGCAGACGCCGACCACGGCCGGCACCTTGGCGATCTTGCGCGCGATCGTCACCGCGGTGACCAGCGCATCCGGCGCTGTCTTGTCGGCGCGTACGATCTCGCACAGCTTCATCACATTGGCCGGCGAGAAGAAGTGCATGCCGAGCACGTCCTGCGGCCGTTTTGTCGACTTCGCAATCTCGTCGATGTTGAGATAGGAGGTGTTGGAGGCAAGCACCGCGCCGGGCTTGGCGTACTCGTCGAGCTTGCCGAACACTTCCTTCTTCACCGCCATGGTCTCGAACACGGCCTCGATGATGAGGTCGGCGTCCTTGACGTTCTCGAGACCGACGGCGCCGGTGATCAGCGCCATGCGCTTGGCCGGCGCATCGGCGGGGATGCCGCCGCGCGCCGCGGTCGCCTCGTAGTTCTTCTGCATCACGCCCATGCCGCGCTTGAGTTGTTCTTCGCCGGTCTCGACCAGGGTCACGGGAACGCCGGCATTGGCAAAGGACATCGCGATACCGCCGCCCATGGTGCCGGCGCCGATGATGGCAACGCGCGCGACATTGCGCGGCTTGGTGCCTTCAGGGACGCCCGCGATCTTGTTGGCTTCGCGCTCGGCGAAGAAGGCGTAACGCTGCGCCTTGGACTGATCGCCGTTCATCAGCTTGAGGAAACCCTCGCGCTCCTTCTTCAACCCTTCGTCAAAGGGCAGGTCGATGGCATAGCCGACCGCGTCAGCCGCGGCGAAAGGGGCTTCCAGCCCGCGCGAGCGCTTGGTCACGGCGGCGACCGCGTCGGTGAAGATCGAGCGGTCGGCCTTGGCAGCCGCGAGCTTTGAGTCATCATCTCGCAGCTTGCGCAGCGGGCGCTTCTCCGCCAGCACCTTGCGGGCAAAGGCTTCGCCGCCTGCGGCCGGGCCTTCGACGATCTCCTCGATCAGCCCGTTCTTCAGCGCCTCCGAAGCCGAGATCGGATCGCCGCCGACGATCATCTTGACGGCAAGCTCAGGTCCCACCGCGCGCGGCAGGCGCTGCGTGCCGCCGGCACCGGGCAGCAGCCCGAGCTTCACTTCGGGCAGGCCGAGCCGTGCTTCCTTGACCGCAACGCGGAAATGGCAGGCGAGCGTGACTTCGAGGCCGCCGCCGAGCGCTGTGCCGTGGATCGCGGCGACGATGGGCTTGGGCGAGTTCTCCATCTCGGTCAGTACCTCGTGCAGCCCGGGCGGCTTTGGCGGCTTGCCGAATTCGGTGATGTCGGCGCCGGCAATGAAGGTGCGGCCGGCGCAGGTCAGCACGATCGCCTTGATTTCCGGATCGGCGATGGCCGCCTTGATGCATTCGAGGATGCCGCCGCGAACCGCGGCGCTCAATGCGTTGACGGGAGGACTGTCGACGGTGACGATCCCGATGACGTCGCGACGTTCGAGCTTGACCACTTCGTTCACGCTACGCTCCTTGGGTGTTGTTCTTGGGATGTTTGTTCTTCGTTGCTTGCCACTTGCGTCGAGACGCTACCCGGTTTGCCTTGGCCGGCCACGCCTCAGACTAATTTCGCACTGCGGAACTCAATTCCGCATCTTGACATCGAGGGTTATTTTGAAGCACGTCCGTTGTCAACGACGACCGTCAACGCGCGCGTGAACTCAAGGCACGATCGGCCAAGACATGAAACGTTCGGCTAAGAAAGGTGCGACCGATCGCAGTTTTGTCGTCGCGCTTTCCCGCGGTCTCGATGTCTTGCGCGCCTTCCAGCCCAATGACGGACTGCTCGGCAATCAGGAGATCGCGGCTCGAACGAATCTGCCGAAGCCAACGGTGTCGCGGCTGACCTACACGCTGACCAAGCTCGGTTATCTTACGCCTGTTCCGCGGTTTGAGAAGTATCAGCTCGCGCCTTCCGCGATGGCGCTCGGCTATGCCGCACTTGCGAATTTGGGCGTTCGGCATTTGTCCGAGCCGTTTCGCGAGGAAGTGATGCGCGAGACCGGCGGCGCGGTCGCGATTGGCGGCCGCGACCGTCACAACATGATCTATTTCGGCCAGAGCCGGAACGGGCAGACGCTCGGCGTTCAGCTGGACGTCGGCTCCCGTGTTCCGATTGCCACCACGGCCATGGGCCGGGCCTATGTCTGGGCGCTGGCGCCGGAGGAACGCGCGACCTTGATGCGTGAGCTGCGCGAGCACTACGGCAGCCGCTGGTCCAAGCTGCGTGACGGCATCGAGCGCTCCGGCGAGTTCATCGCCAGGCATGGATTTGCGATCTCGGCCGGCGACTGGCACGACGACATCGCCGCAGCCGGCGTAGCACTAAAGTTAAATGACGGAACGGGTCCCTATGCGTTTAACTGTGGCGCACCGGCATTCCGCTTTACGGAAGATCGGCTGCGCAACGATATTGGACCTCGTCTCGTGGCGATGGTAAGGAACATCGAAGCGGCGCTTGGTGGGATGACGCCGCAACCGACACAATCAAAAAAACAAGAAAACAAGAAGACCAGACCAGGAGGGAGAGTTGCACGTGTGGCCGAAGGGGTCAGATAACCTTCGTCGTCGTGACC
>Ga0210387_10002963_pt1 | contig 13026 bp, 9 predicted proteins | sample IncBWC7OmetaG_FD_160108 | JGI IMG/M metagenome (GOLD analysis project Ga0210387, IMG submission 160108) | Forest soil microbial communities from Barre Woods Harvard Forest LTER site, Petersham, Massachusetts, United States - Inc-BW-C-7-O ...
CCACTTCCGTTTTTGACCCATTTGCGACATTCGCGCGATCAGGCCCGCAAAAAAGCCCCGGACGATGCCGGGGCTTTAGTTCGCCGGGAGATCCAGAGGAAGTCAGTAACGTGCGGCCACCGGAGCGCCGTAGCCGCCAAACCTGTAATTGATCCGAGCCGTGATCATATTGACGTCAGATCTGGTATTGGTGGTGATCGAAGTGATAGGCGCCAAGCCCGGCGTCAAGAACGTCTGGCTATCGCTAACCCTCCACAGAAAATCGTACTCTATGCCGACCGACCAATTCGGGGCGAAGCCGTATTCAAAGCCGGTTCCCACCGTGCCGCCCCAGCGTGACCGTTCTGCCTGAGCGATGCCAACGCCGGTGGCAGAATTAAAGAGATCCCACCGCTGATTGGCCACCGCAGCGCCACCCTTCACGTACCAGAGAGCGTTGTTCCAAGCATAGCCGATCTGACCCGTGAAAAGACCTAAAGCATTGGTCTTGGTGCTCCAAGTATCCCCCGGGAAAAACACGCTGGCGTTCGAGTTTCGCAGATTAGCCCAATCGCCTTGCGCCTCCAGTCCGAACACAACATTGCTCCACTGCCAGCGATAGCCGATTTGACCACCGGCGACGCCGCCCCCAGCATTACGGCACCCTTCAGCGTCAGCAACGGCAGCGCCACTAATCGCGGTGACGTCAAGGCACCGATCGCTCCAGCCGTATCCCGCGTTGCCGCCAATGTAGAAGCCGCTCCAGTCGTAGATTGGAGCCACAACCGGAGGCGGCGCCTTGACGTAGGGTTTTGCAGCCAGATCAGCCGCCGAGGCGGGAGCAGCCACACCGAGTATGACGGGGCTGAAAACCGCCGCCGCGAACCACAATTTCTTCATCTTGAATCTCCATCCCGCCGCGATTGCGAGCGTCAAAAAACGAATTAATTCCGAGTCAAGTGTAGGTGATTTCACCATATGAAACTGTGATTTTGGCGCGACACCGCGCTTTTTAAATATGTCGGCAGAATGACTTAAGGGGAAGCGATGCTGACATTTCGTTGTCAGCCGAAACCAACATTCCTGTCCTCGAGGCTCACGGCAGAATGACTGCTATTGGGCACTTTTGAGACATGCCGAATGACCCTGAGAATGTCTGCTGATCGGACAAGATCGGAAGTGAGCGGCGGGCGGCCAAAGCGGCGAGAGCCGACTTATCCAACCCGATTAAGTCACCAAACGAGGAGCATGCCTGAGAATTGGTGATGGAACCGTCAGAAATCTAACAACCCAGCAGCATCGCGGGTTTCTCGCGTCCTTGAGCGCTGGTCATCGAATTGAGCTTTCCATTCGGCTATCGAGAAGGAGATATGGCACGCTCGAACGCTTCATCCCACACAGGAAGCGGGTACACGTGGTGAAAATAGTCGAAACAACGGAACATGGCCTTTGGACTTTCTGGATAACGAGTCGCTACATCTAATATCAGGTGTTTGATAAAAACGGCGTGCTTAGCGTCCTCCGTTGCATGCTCGATAATGAAGCGAAATCCATCTGTAGGCAGATCGCGGGCCTTGATGAGAGGCAACAAAGCTGCAGTAACTAGCGCTGTGAGTTCCTCAAAAAGATACTCTGCACCCAAATATCCTAAAGGCTCTTCCAGCATCGCCATGCGCCACCAAACCGCGGCGACCGCAAATGTGGCAGGTGAGGGCTTCGGAATCTGTGACTGGCCGCCCAGCTTCTGATGGTCTTCCGCCGCCCAAATACCGTGCTCTGCCTCTTCCGCCTTGTGACCACATAGAGCCTGGATCAGCCGGACATCGCCTTTCGGCAGGCGGCCAAACATATGGAAACCTGCTTCTGTCGTGTGAGCCTGGTACATGACCACAGAGCGGAATATCTCTCTAATGAACCTTACAATATCTTCACGCGGGGTATTAGGATCGTGAAGAAATTTCCATCCGCGCCACTCTTTGATCTGCAAAAATACTTTTTCGACCCTTGCATCAAGCTCGCGAAAGGTCTTGTGGGCTTCGTCCGAGTATGTTTCTGCATCTTTTGCCACTTTATTCATGCACCCACCTTAACCTTTCTGCGGGATGCGAAAGCATCAAACACCCTTAAGAAGATCGAGCGAACAGCGGAAAGCGCTTCTCGATTCCGTAGATCCAATACCAGTACAATTAAATCAGCAGCGAATTCTTCGTGGTAACTGTCACCATGCTGAACCCAACCAAGTTTTTTGAAAAGCCGGACATGGGTTGGCCTCGTAGACATGACGGCATAATCAGCCCCACTAATTATTGCTATTCGAAAGGCCTCTTGAAGGAGGGGGACCAATTGAAGGCGCGCTCGGATGCTATTTGCCAAAACCAGTTGCGAGCAGAGTACAATTTTATCGTAATTTGATGGCGCGAAAGGGGTGTGTGAGCGCAATCGCAGTAAGGATTCATCCTCGAGTGGATCGTCGGCTTTCGTCAGGCGAACGCCGCCTACGCACTTTGTGCGCACGGTCGCAATAATATTCACGCTGTCCAGGTCGATTGGCTCGAGAAAACAGCGGCTCGACGAGTCGGCGTAGGGAGACAATTTCTTGTCTCTCTCGAGATGCATCGAATATCGAAGCTCGCCTATCTTTCGCAGGTCCTGTGCCGTTTTTACTAACGAGATGCTATATTTGAATATCGAGGAACGAAACCGTCTGCCCTCTTCATTGAGTATCGGCCACACGGCCGCTGTTCGATCGAATGAAAACGCGCCGACAATAGCATTCATCTTTGGCTGAGGCCTGTTGCGGAATGTAAGTGCGTCATATACTCGTAGGAATAAGGAACGAGTGGCGGAAAGAACTTCTCTGTTTCGCAGATCCAATATCAACACGCTTAAATCGCCGGCTATTTTTTCGCGGTATCCTTCGCCAAACGGGATGAATCCCATCTTCTTGTAAAGCGGAACAAGGGCTGGACGCGCAGATAAGACAGCGTAATCAATTCCGTTAGTAAGCGATATTCGGAAAGCCTCCTGAAGAATACCGGATATTTGAAGTCGCGCGCGTATAGAGTTTGCCAAAACTAACCGCGAGCATACGACCACTTTCTCGTATTCGTTTGGATTGAAAGGAGTATGCGAAAGCAATCGAAACAAGTATTCATCGTCTAAAGCGTCCCGAGCTTTGGTCAGCCGAAGGCCTGCTATACACTGGCCGCGTAATGTTGCTGCCAAGTTCACACTTCGCAGGTCGATTGGTTCGAGGAAACAGCGCTTAGAAGAATCTGCGTGCGCGTATGGTTTTTTGTCTTGTTCGATATACATCGAATATCGGAGTGCGCCGATCTTTCGCAGTCCTTCCGATGTTTTTACAATCGTTATGGCTCTTTTGAGCGTCCAAATACGCCTCTTATGTTTGGCGTTGCTTTTGAGTACTGGCCAAATCGATGCGGTTCGATCGAGTGAAAATGTCTCGGCCACGTCATCCATTGACGATCTCGTCTATCAAAACTTTTGCAAATAACGGCATCCAATAAAGCGAGTATGAAAAGCGTAGCGACCTAGCCTGATGGTATCTTTTCTATATTGTTTCCGTCAAGCTTCGGCCGTATTCTTAACGCTCGGCGAGATCGGATTGCGCTTCGGGCAGCACATCAGAACCGCAGCCGGCCCACGGGTAGCTAGCCCTTCGGACCCAAAGCTCGATAGCGAGCCGATTATCAATATAGGTTCGGAAATCTTCGCGCATTTAGCCAACCGTGCGCACAGTTCACTGCATGCCGCAGGCGTCGCTTCCGCTCGGATTGGCTGGCGCCCTCCACGATCGCGTTCCTGAAGTCCTGGATGGCAGAAAAAGCCCCAGCTCTAAAATCGTCGCTTTGCTGGCAAGGGCCGCGGACTTGGTCGAAAATGCCCCCTTTCGGACATTGACGATCCCAAAATATAACGCGTTCTCCGCTCCTTGATCCCCATGCGGCGAAAGTACCCGACTATGATGTCGTTCCAATCGTTGGATGCAACTTGACGGGATTGCTGGCGAAGATCAAACCCGAAATAGACGCCCCACCTATGCCGGCGAACGTTCGGCGAAGAACTACGCCTTCGTCGATGCTGTCGCGCGAAAGAACGTCGAGATGACCGTGGCTGGAATCCGCCAGGACAACTCCGTCCTTGCTGAACTGGAAGCGAAGGGCGCGGTCAAAATGGCTGGTGCCATGTACAACTAGGAGACGGGCGCTGTAGAATTCTTCAACTGAGGCTCCGGAGATTTCGGCTCCTGAAGCAGGCCAGTTGCGTCGGGTGACCGCACAATCAAAATGAGCCGTGTCGGTGCTGCGGCATCAATTGCGCGGACCGCGGTTGGCTCGGCAAGGGCCTTGGGCTCAACTGGATCTTCGACTGTCTCGCATCATGCACGATGCAGAGATCGATCTATTGGTGGGGGATCGGCATGGCTGTGGCAGGGACGGCTCGGTGGACGTGGATTTGGCCTGCGCTCGCGTGGACGATCCTGTTGATCGCACTCGTTCTCGGCGGAGGCGGAGCCATCTACGCCGCAGCCGGAGCAGCTTTGTTCGGCACCGTTTTTGCCGCAGTCTACCATGCGGAGATGGTCGCACACCGCGTTGGCGAGCCATTCGGTACGCTTATCCTCGCCTTGGCCGTAACGGTGATCGAGACGGCCCTCATCGTCTCGGTCATGATCGCAGCGCCTGCCGAAAAAGCCGGCCTGGCACGTGACACGGTCTTCGCGGCGGTCATGATCGTGTGCAACGGCATCGTCGGTGCATGCCTGCTGATGGGCGGCGTCCGTCACCGCGAACAGGGATTCCAACCTCAAGGCGCGAGCGCCGCTCTGGCCGTCCTCGTTGCGCTGACCGGTCTCACGATGGTCCTTCCGAACCTTGCGGCCCAAGAACTCGGTCCGTTGTACAACAAGCCGCAGCTCATCTTCGCCGCCCTTGTATCGTTGGTACTGTATTTCGCATTTGTCTTCGTTCAGACTGTTCGCCATCGCGACTATTTCCTAGCCGTCCAGGGTGCAAAACCGGAGGAACATTTGCCTCCTCCGGACAACACAACCACTGCCGTGAGTGCAGTTCTCCTCATCGTCTCGCTTGTAGCCGTCGTTGGCCTCGCCAAGGTTCTGACGCCTACGGTGGAACAAGCAATCGATTATCTCCAAGTGCCAAAGGCGGTCGTCGGCACCATCATCGCTGCGTTGGTTCTACTGCCCGAGGCGGTGGCAGCCATCAAGGCAGCCCAAAGCGATCGGTTGCAAACCAGCCTGAACCTCGCGCTGGGCTCGGCGCTCGCGACCATCGGTCTGACTATCCCGGCGGTTGCCGCGGTATCGATCGTGTTGGGTTACCGCCTCGAACTCGGTCTGGACACCAAAGAGCTGGGCTTGCTGGTGCTGACGCTGCTGCTGAGCGTGATCACTCTGGGCACTGGCCGGACGACGGTGCTTCAGGGCGTCGTTCATTTAGTCATCTTCGCCGCCTTTTTGTTTTTTGCTGTGGTGCCGTGAGCTACCGCTCCGAGAAGGCAGGTCGATTGTCAGCCTTCGGGCAACACTACGGGGAAAGCCGGCAATGATCCGACAACTCTGGCGATTTGCGATATCGGCGGCGCTTGTCGTCGCCTTGCAAGGCTGTGGGGATAAAAAACAGGAAGCAACCGAACAACCGGTGCGCGGTCTGCGGGCCTACAAGGTCGCCGCAAATGCCGAAAGCCGGGCGCGCCGTTTTCCCAGCGTGCTGCAGCCCGAAGATGTCAGCAGCCTCTCGTTCGAAATCGGCGGGCAATTGAAGGCGGTCACCCTCACCGTGGGCCAGAAGGTACAACTGGGCGACATGTTGGCCGAAATCGACCCTCGCTCGCTGCAGACCCAAGTAGACCAGGCCAGCGCGGGGGTGCAGCAGGCGCAGGCGCAGCTCGACAACGCGGAATCCGATTTCCAGCGCAAGGAAGAGCTCTTGAAGCGGGGCGTCGCGACCCAGGCGGTCTTCGACCAGTCGAAGGCCACTCTGCTCAGTTCCAAGGCTCAGCTCGACCAGGCGAGCCGTCAGCTCGACTTGGCAAATCACAACCTGGACCGAAGCAAGCTGCTGGCGCCTTTCTCTGGCACTATCGCCCGTGTCGAGGTCAAATCCTTTGCCCAGGTCGCCGCCGGGCAGCCTATTGCCACACTCTACAGCGATGACCGCTTCGAAATGTCCTTTCTGGCGCCCTCGCCGACGTTCCAGAGCCTTAAGGTCGGACAAGCGGTCGACGTCAAGATTGCCGACATGCCCGAGGTTTCGCTCAAGGGCGAGATCAAAGAGCTCGGGTCCAAAGCCGAGCAGGTCTCGGCCTTCCCGGTGGTCATCCGGCTCGACAACAGCGTCCCCGGGTTGAACGCGGGCATGTCCGTCGAAGTCATAATCGAAGAACCGTTGATCGGCGGGGGAAGTGGCTTTCTGCTGCCGCTTAGCGTCCTTGCACCTGAAGGAGGCAAGGAGCTCCAGAGCGCGGGCATGGTGTTTCTCTACGACAGCGCAACCTCAACCGTCAAAAAGCACTCCGTTACGGTCGGCGGAGTTCGCGACAACCGTCTGGTCGTCACGAAGGGTATTGCCGTGGGCGATATCGTCGCATCGGCGGGGGTCTCCTATCTGGTCGACGGACAGAAGGTGAAGCTTCTCCCGCTGGAGGAGCAGGCGCCGTGAATCTCCTGACGCGATTTGGCCTGGCGCGTTCCCGATTCACCATCGCGGCCATGATAGGCTTGCTGGTCGCAGGGATCGGCCTGTATCCGAACTTCCCGAAGCGCGAAGACCCCGTCATCGTCATCCGCACGGCGGTGGTATCGGCACTCTTTCCGGGCATGGCGCCCGAGCGCATGGAGAATCTCGTTGCCGTCCCGATCGAACGCAAGATTCGCGAGCTCCCCGAAGTCAAGGACATCAGGACGCTCGCCGGCGAAGGCTCGCTGACGATCTACGTCGACCTGAAGGACGAGATCGGCAACGTCAATGCCACTTGGCAGCGGCTGCGCGACAAGATGGGCGACGTCAAGGTCGAACTGCCCGACGGCGTCGTCGGCCCTTTCGTCAACAGCGACTTCGGCGACGTCGCGATCGCGACCATCGCGATCACCGGCGAGGGCTTTTCACAACGGGATATGAAGGACGTCGCCGAGGACTTCCGCAAGAAGCTCTACCAGCTCTCCGGAATTTCGAAGGTCGAGCTGCTCGGCGTGCAGGACGAACGCGTCTGGCTGGAGCTCGACACCCGGAAGCTGGCGGCGGTCGGGGTCCAGGTGAATAGTCTGATCAAGGATCTCCAGGGGCAGAACGTGGTGCTGCCATCCGGAAACATCAATGCCGACGGCACGCGCCTGCTGCTGGAGACCTCCGGCGATTTTCCGAACATGCGCGCGATCGAAACGATGCTGACCCGGGTCGGAACCACCGACAGCCTGGTGAGGCTCGCCGATCTCGTCACCGTGCGCCGCGACTACGTCTCCCCCAAGGTCAAGCCGATCTATTTCAATGGCCGTCCCGCCGTCGTGCTCAGCGTCGTCATGCAGCCGGATCAGGATGTCACGCAGCTTGGCGGTAAGCTCCGTGCGGCGGCGCGCGACTATGAGGGCCGGCTTCCGATCGGCTACGCGATCGATTTCGCGAGCTATCAGGCTGATCAGGTCAGCGCCTCCGTCAACTCCGCCCTTTCGAGCGTGGCGCAGACCTTCATCGTCGTCGCCGTGCTGGTGGTGCTTTTTTTGGGCTTGCGGGCCGGAACCGTCGCGGCCATGATCGTTCCGTTCGCCGTGATGTTTTCGCTGATCGGCATGCGGGTGCTCGGCATCGCGCTCGAGCAGGTGTCAATCGCCGCCATCATCATCGCGCTCGGCCTGCTGGTCGACAACGGTGTGGTGATCGTCGAGGACATCGTCAGCCGGATCGGCCGCGGCGTGGCGCCTCAGGAAGCCGGCTTGGCCTCGGGCGAGCAGTATGCGCTACCGCTCCTGATTTCCTCCGTCACCACCATCGCGGCGTTCCTGCCGCTGCTGCTGCTGTCGGGGTCATCGGGCGAATATGCGTTCTCACTGGCGGCCGTGGTGGCGTTGACCCTCGGTGGCTCTTGGATCACCGCGCTTTACATTCTCCCGGCGCTGACTGTTTGGCTGATCGGCCGGCGGGGCGCGTCCGGCAGTGAGGATGCGGCTCCGTCTCGCATACAGCGCCTCTATGCCTCCGCGCTCGGCCCCGCCTTGCGCTTCTCGCCCCTCGTGCTGGCTGCCTGCATCGTGCTGGTCGTGTTGGCGCTGACGCAGTTCGCCCGCCTGCCCAAGCAGATGTTCCCACTCAGCGAACGCAGCCAGTTCCTTGTCTACATGAACATGCCTGACGGGACCGACATCTCTCAAACCGAACTCCGGGCACGCGAGATCGAGCGGTGGCTCGGAGACAAGGCAGCCAATCCCGAAATCGCGAGCGAGATCCTATACGTGGGGGATGGCGGCCCAAGGTTCTATCTGACTCTGACCCCGGTCTCACCTGATCCGGCATCCGCCTTCTTCCTGGTCAACACGAAGGACTATGAGGGCGCGGTGCGGGCGGCCGATCGCGCCTGGAAATATCTCTATGCCAATCATCCGGAGGCACGGTTCAAGATCAAACGGCTGGCCATGGGAGCCGTCGAATCAGGCATCGTGGATGTGGAGATATCCGGACCCGACGGGGACCGGCTGCTTGCGCTCAGCGAACGCGTTCGCTCCTTGCTGCAGGCCGCTCCGGACGTTCGCGACAACGACGACGACTGGGGCAACAAGGTCGTCAAGGTCGTCGTCGAAATCGATCAGGACCGGGCCCGCCAGTTGGGCGTGACGTCAGAGGAAGTTACTCGGCTGCTCAACACCTATTTCACCGGCACCGCGGTCTCGATCTATCGCGAAGGCGACAACGCCATTCCGATAGTTCTCCGCGCCGGGGCGTACACCTCGCAGAGCCTCGAAGGCCTTACCAGCGCTACCTTCGCGAAAAATGGCGGCCTGATCTCCCTGGCACAGGTCGCCAGGTTAAAGCCCGGATTCGATCTGGCCCGCATCCGCCGCAAGAACCAGGAGCGGACGATCACGGTCACCGCGCGCAGCACCTCGCTGACGGCCGGGCAGTTGCTGGAGTCGATTCAACCCGGCCTGCAGGAACTGGATCTTGCCGCCCCGTATCACGTCACTATCGGCGGCGAGATTCAGAAGAGCGCGGAGACCAATCAGAAACTGGCTGCGGGATTCCCCATCGCGCTTGCCGTCATGGTGTTGGCGATCATCCTGCAGTTCAACTCGTTCCGTCGCACGTTTCTGACTTTCATGAGCATACCGCTGATCCTGATCGGCATCCCCTTCGGTCTCTTGGCCACCGGACAGCCGCTCTCGTTCTTCGGCACGCTCGGCATCATCAGCCTTTCTGGCATCATCATCAACAACGCCATCGTGCTCATCGACCAGATCGATATCGAGCGGGAGATGCTCCCACTGCGCGAAGCGGTCGTGGCAGCGTCGCAAAAGCGCTTGCGTCCGATCCTCCTGACCTCGGCAACGACGGTGCTTGGACTTGCACCTATGGCGATTGCCGGCGGCGCGCTGTGGCAGCCGATGGCGGTGCTCATGATGTCAGGGCTTGCTGTCGCGTCGCTGCTGACGCTGTTCTTCGTTCCAGCCGGATACTTCCTGCTGTTTTGGTTCGATAAAGACCCTCAAGCATCCTGGCGTGAACCTTGAACGCTGCAGCGGCATGGCCTCGCCTCGCAACATCCATCCGCAGAAGAAACCCCGTGGTTACTCCCGGTAGGGATTAGGCCGCTCGAACGCTATCCAAAAATTTCTCAACCTCGTCTCTGAGGTGGCTGCTTACTTCTGAGAGATCGCGTGCTGATTTCAACATTAAGCCCGACGTTGCCCCTGTTTCTTGTGCATTTTTCGCTACATGCTCGATATTGTCTGCAACTTCGAGGGTCCCACCAGCAGCAGCCTGGACTCCTTCGGCGATGCTTTTTGTCGCCGCGCCCTGATGCTCGACAGCCAAGGATATGGAAGTCGCGATTTCGCTTATATGCCCGATCGTCTGACCGATGGTCTTGATCGCTCCCACGGACTCGCCTGTGGCGCGCTGCATGTTGGCGATGTGCGCGCTGATCTCGCCCGTGGCTTTTGCGGTCTGGCCCGCCAAATTTTTGACTTCTTGGGCAACCACCGCGAAGCCGCGACCGGCATCGCCGGCGCGCGCCGCTTCGATCGTGGCATTAAGCGCCAGGAGGTTGGTCTGTTCTGCGATAGACGTGATCAGCTTTACCACGTCTCCAATCCGATCGCCGGCGATCGATAGTTCCGCCATCCGGTGGTCCGTTGCTTCAGCCTGCTTGACCGCATCGGCAGCAACACTGTTGGAATCCTGAACGCGACGGCTGATTTCGATGATCGATTGGGATAATTCGTTGGACGCAGTCGCGGCTCCCCGTACATGCTCGGAGGCTTGTCTCGACGCTTCGGCGGACTGACCCGAAATTTGTGCCGTCGACCGGGCCGTGACGGAGAGTTTGTGAGCATCCCTCTCAAATTGACCCGAAGAATTCAGGACTTGCTCGATAATTCCCCCAATTTTTGTACGGAAAGCTTCGACAAATTGATTGAGCTCCGCCTTGCGCTGCTCCATCGCCTGCTTTTCAGCGGTGATGCGTTCGGCCTCGAGCTGGCGTCGCTCGATGCGGTTATTTTTAAATACAGCGACTGTCCGGGCGATCACCCCGATTTCGTCATGGCGATCGGCGTACTGGACCTCGACATCCGTCCGTCCTTCGGCCAAAACGGTCAGCGTTTCCGCCACGGCCCTCAGCGGCTTTGTGACGCGTCGAACCAGCACCACCGTCATAACGAGCGCAATCAGGGCGGCGACGCCGGCAGCGATCGCCATCGCGCCGATCGCCTGCCACAGCATTGCGTCAAGCTGCGCGGTGGCGATGCCGACGTAGATGATGCCGATCACCTTGCCCGCTGGGCTGAACACGGGCTGATACGCCGTGTAGAAGGGGCGGCCGAACAGCATGGCCGGACCCTTGTAGGCCTGACCACGGCGAAGCACGGCTTGTCCCGGATGATCTGCCGCGAGCTGCGTGCCGACCGCCCGATCCCCATTTTCCTTTTTAACACTGGTACTTTTACGAACGAACTGCTGCGATCCCTCATCGTAGACAAAAAGAGTAGCGTTGCCTCCGACATACGAAGTCGCGCGGTCCACGATCCTGTGATCGACGAATTCAGGCATCTGCGGAATTTCGATTCGGCTAACGATGCCGTCATGAATGATGACCTTCGCATCCGGGAACGCTTCTGCAAAGGCCAGACTCATGGTCCGCAAGTTCAGGTCGATGTCTCGCTCCGCGCGAATGTCAAAGTCGTGCGTTAAGGACCAGTAACCTGCTCCAACCAGTAGCGCGGTATTGATGGCGATGAGGAGGGCCGCGCTTAAAGCGGCCTTCGGCCCAAGATTCAAGCGCAAGACAGAGAGGAGGCTTTCCCGCAATCTTATCGCCATCGGAAAACTCGCAATATCAAATGATTACAAAGGTTTATTTTTACCTATTTGCTTTACAATCAGGTTAATGACGCGCGACCCTCGCAACGAAGGGCTCCTTTCGAGGACACTTAGTCGGTGACCAGCCGGGTCCATCCATCCCAGCATTCCAGTTTTTTACTCGGTAAAAACCTCACCAGTCGGTTTGCCTAAGGAGCGAGTGATCCGCGTACGGCCGGTCACTTTTATCGTTGCTGGCACGGACGGCGACGATCAGCGCCGGGAGCTTTTCCTTCAAGCCGACGACGCTGCCGGCCTTTTGCTTCCCGTTGACGTTTTGTTACCAAGTCCGTAGTGCCGGTATCTCCTGTCTTAACCGACGACGAGTCTGCGCTCGGGCGCCAGCAGACACTGCGCCCCTGGCCGGACCGGATGTTCGTTGGTTGCTGCTTTCACTCGAGGTGATAGGTGCTTTCGCGCCTGTCGGTCACTATCCTGACCCTCAGCGGGTCGCAGAGCGATATGACGTAGCTCACGTCCCCGAAGTTCATCGTTCGGGTCGTTGACCAGGACGCAGTCGGGGCGGCCGTTGACGGTCACGTCCCTGATCGCGACCGGCTCCTCGCCCAGCGACTGGACCTTCAACCGCTGAGCTTTCGGCCGCTGGCATCGGCCGCCCGGGCAGTCCACAGCCGGGATCATGAAGTACCCGTACTCGACCTTGAACTTCGGCCCGGTAGAAGATGCGAACGATCCGGCCAGACCGTGTATCCCGTCGCGCAGGTAGCTTATCCCGAATAGGCTCACCAGTATCCCGACCAGCGTGAGCGTGGCCCCGAGCTTCCTGGGCGCCGTCCTAATAGCCATCCTTACCCCCCGTTCTTGATCTAGGTGGCAAGCGGCGTTGGCTAAAAACCAAAAAGTCGATCCTTCAATTGGTCGCACGCTCCATCTAGGCCGGGAAACATAATTTGGTCCCCAAATAGGACCCGGTTCGGGGTGAACAGTGCCGAGCGAGCCCGGATAGACGGGCCGGTGCTGATGCGGAGAAGCGCGCCGCGATTGTGCGGCTTCCGCCACGATGCTCCGCGCTCGAACTCATCTTCGAAGGAGGTATCGTTCACTGCGGCCATGTCGCCCGCTGCTTAGTCTGAATTGCTTTCGCCGCGGTGGCGATCGTGGTAAGCGCTTTTGGCAGGTGGTGACCGGCTTTCAAGCCGTGCTTCGTATTTCGACGCTAGATCGAGCAGTCGCCTCTTTGTGAATTCGTCCGCTGTGCCGGCCATAAGCCTGCACCGGCTGGCCATTTCTTTTAGGTCTTCTTTCCTCATCGCTGGACCCGTGCCACTTTTTGTCGAAGCCGCCGCATTGGGCAATGCGGCGGCCTCTCATCGCGGAAACGGGTGGGGGTCTGTGTTCGCGACTAGCGAACTTTTGGGCGCCAAAAAACGGCGGCACAACTAAAGTCGTTCGTTAAGCTGAATAGCCATCACAAAGGTTA
>Ga0210387_10002970_pt1 | contig 13017 bp, 11 predicted proteins | sample IncBWC7OmetaG_FD_160108 | JGI IMG/M metagenome (GOLD analysis project Ga0210387, IMG submission 160108) | Forest soil microbial communities from Barre Woods Harvard Forest LTER site, Petersham, Massachusetts, United States - Inc-BW-C-7-O ...
CAAAATACACCAGGTCGACATGCCGGCTGACAAGTTCGGTGAACGCTTCCTCCGAACGACCCTCCAGGTACCGGCGCAATAATTGGGCATCTTTCGTCATGCGGTTGGATTCAAATTCTCGAGCGCGTTTGAGGGTCTGTTCCATAATGATGCGAATCGTCGCTACATCGTCGCTACATCGTCGCTACATGATACCGGTAGCTGTGTATCAGCCGATCGTTTTAAAAACACCAGAAATCGGTGCATTTTTCGAGCCACCGCGTTACCCATAGCCTGCTGCGCCCTCAGCGACGGACTATGCCAATTTGAAGACACACCCTAGATTGGAGTTGATAACACAAGTCTTGTCCGAGTTGAAATTCAGAAGCCAAAAAACCGGGAAATTTATCCATGGCTTCATGGTTTCTGAATTAATTCATCTCCGCGCCTTCGCGTTGGACTATTTCCGCACGAACAACTCCCAAATCAATACGGCGGCGGCGGTGGAGACATTGAGCGACTCCACCTTGCCGCTGCCGGGAATCGTCACCAGTCGCGTGCAGGCCGCGGCCACGTCCGATGCGAGCCCGTGTTCCTCGTTGCCAAGCACAAGCGCGATCGGATTTCTCCTGCCGTCTTTCACCTGCAGCTTTCCGCCCTTGGTCGCCGCGCCGACCACATCGTAGCCCGCCTCCACCAGGGCGCGGCAAAATTCGGCCGGATTTTTCACGCAAAAAGCATCCATGTGCTCCAGCCCGCCCTCGGCCACACGGTAAGCCGCGTCGCTGGGCAGCGCCGCCGATGGATGATCGGTCAGCACCAGTATGCGTACGCCAAAGAACGCCGCGGTGCGCGCGATCGCACCGAGGTTGTGCGCGTTGCCGATGCGATCAACCAGCAGGATGGGCTCGGATCGGGCCGCCCACGTGCGAAGATCCTGTTCCCGCGGCGAGTCCAGCACCGGCGCCTCGACCACCGCCACGATGCCACCGTGGTGCACCGAAGCGGCGATCTTTTCCAGCTCGGCTGGCTCCACACAGCGGTAAATCATTTTCCCCGCGGCTAGCGCCTTGCTCATCGCGCCAACCTTCCGCCCGGTCGCGTAGTCGAAATACAGCCGCCGGATCGACCCCGGGTCGCGCGCGAACCGCGCCTGCACCGCCGCCAACCCGCAAATCGTCAGTTCTTTTGGTTTCATGCCAAGCCGTAGTTAGTAGTTGGTAATTGGTAACTCGTCATTCGCCATTCGTAATTCGTCATTGGTTTCAATGGGCGTTCACGGAGCCCACCACCGTAAACTCTTCTCGGTCGTGATAAAGATGCCGCACGCGGAAACTGTCCGCATGCACGACAAAAGGCGAGCCCGGCGCGCGCAGTTCGGCCAGCAGAGCCATGGCATCGACGTGGCCGAACTTCAGGTTGATGACGAAGCGCCGGCACCAGCGCCGCGCCAGCCACGGTTCCACAATGTGATTCAACACCTGGTGCGGTTCCTCAAGCAGATCGCAAAACAGCCAGTCGAAAACTTCGCCGGCCTTGGGCGCAAACTTAAATGCGTCCTCGCACCGGTGCTCGATTCGCGGATGCCCGAGTGCGCCGCCTTTCAGCGGGCCGTTGTCCACCGCAACGACCTGCGCGCCACGCTGGGCCGCGCTGTAACTCCAGCCGCCCGGCGCCGCGCCGAGATCGCACACCGTCTCGCCCGGCTGCGGCTCACGCCCGAGCACACCGTAGGCTTCCTCGACTTTCAGGAACGACCGCGACGGCGCGGCCTCGTCGTCGGCCATGCGGCGCTGTCCGCCCAGCCACGCCTCGCGCGCGACAAAGGCGCGGCCGAAATCGGAGAAAAACACGAACAGCCCGCGCGCCGGCCCCGCGCCGCGCGGAGTCCCGGCCACGGCGAGCTTCGCCACGCGCGAAAGTTTTTTCTTCAGCGTTTCGTGAAACGTCTTCTCCACGCCGCTGATGCGCCGGCCGAGGCCGACGATCTCCGCCGGACAGGCAAACACGCACGGCCAGGCGGACTCCACCCGCTCATCGCGCAGGCTTTTCATGAAAAAATCGGCGATCTGCTGCGCAAGCGCGTTGACCGACTCGCCGCGCACCTCCACCGGCTCGAGTAACACGGCATGGGCAAAAGCGAGATCCGGCGAATAGGGTTCCAACTTGGGCGTTGGATGTTGAATGTTGGATGTTGAATGTTCGGCGCGAAACGCCGCGGCCAGCACCCACCCCGGCCCACGCTCCACCTGTTCCGACTTGGGCGTTGGATGTTGAATGTTGAATGCTGAATGTTCGGCGCGCAGCGCCGCCACGCCCTCGAGTTCGAGCAGGTCTTCAAAGCCAGCTTGGCTGAGGGCGAGGATCACAGGCGATGGAGGTGGAATCCCCCGTCCACATCGAATACCGCGCCGGTTGAAAACGGAAACCGGTCTTCCGCGATGGCGCGCACCGCACGGCCAACGTCCTCGGGCTGGCCCCAGCGGCGGATGGGCGTGAGGCCCTGTTCGAGGATGAGCTTGTCGTACTTTTCCTTCGCTCCGCCGGTCATGTCGGTGGCAATCACGCCGGGGCGGATTTCGTAAACGTTGATGCCGTCCTGCGCGAGGCGGTCGGCGAAAAGTTTTGTCATCATCGCGAGCCCGGCCTTCACCACGCAATAATCGCCGCGGTTGATCGACGCCGTATAGGCCGAAATCGACGAGATGCTCACGATGCGTCCGCGGAAACCCTCGGCGTCGCGCTCCTGTTTCAACATCTGCTTCGCGATGAGCTGCGTCAGGAAATACGGTCCCTTCAAATTAATCGCGTAGAGCCGGTCGAAACTCTCCTCGCCCGCCTCAAGGATGTCCGCGCGCACGGTCGGCGCGACGCCGGCGTTGTTGACGAGCAGGTCAATGCGGCCGAATTTGGCCACCGTCTCCGCCACCATGCGTACGCGGTCGGCGGCCACCGCCACATCGCCCTGCACCGTGCAACCATCCCCGCCCGCCGCACGCACCAGCTCCAGCGACTCGGCCGCAGCCCCGGCATTGCCGAGGTAATTGATCGCCACGCGACAGCCGGCCCGGGCGAGCTCCACCACAATGCCGCGACCGATGCCGCGCGACGCACCAGTGACAAGGGCAAATTGGGCAGGCATCTGCCGACACAATACGAGCCAGGGCGGTTCCTCCAGCAAAAATCCGCCGAACCATCGGCGCAATGCGCTGTCCATCGCTAAACCCATGAAATCCGCCATTATATTTTTGCTCCTCGGTGGCATCCTCGGTGCCGCCGCACTGCACCTCTACACCCAGAGAGAGAACGAGGAAAACACCACCGCCAGCCAAGCCGCTGAAAAATCCTCGCCGGCCGATCCATCGCTGGCCGACAGGGCAAAGGACACCGCCAGCGACGTGAAGGACGCCATCAGCGAAAAACTCACGGAATGGCACCTCACTCCTGCCGATATTAAAGACGACCTCGCGAAAACGGGCCAGGTCGTGCGTACCAAGGCACAAGCCGTGGGCGAAAAAATTACCGACGCCCGCATCATCACCGTCATCAAGTCCAAATACGTCATCGACCGCGACCTCAGCGCCATCGCCATCAGCGTCGACTCGCAGGATGGCCAAGTCGCACTGGGCGGCACCGTCGCCTCGCCCGAACTCATCGGCAAAGCGGTTGTCCTCGCCCTCGACACCGACGGTGTGCGCGGCGTGACGTCGAAGATCACGGTCGCAACGAAGTGAGTAGTTGGCCGTTTCCAGTTAGTATTTGGTATCGGCTCAGCGTTCGGCGTTCACACGGGGCGAATCGCCCCCGTGTGCAGCCTCTTGACGCATCTGCCATACTGCGTCGGTTCGCATGCCATGAGCCGCCTCCGCCACACGCCGTCACTCTTAATCCGCTTCACCGCTGGTGCCGGTGTCGCGCTGGTGCTGCTGCTCAGTGTGCTGGCGGCATGCCCCGAGGCCCACGAGTGGATTCACGGCCACGATGAACACGCGGCGCATGGCGCCAACGCGACCGGCTCGCACCACCACGACGCCGATAATCCCGATGACGACGGATGCGTCGTCACGCTTTTTGCCCACGGCGTAATCACCGCAACGGTTTTTGCCGCGCTGGTCATTGCACTCTTCCGCTTGGTCGCCGTCGCCGCACGGCCGGGCGAGGCCCTCTGCCTGTCCGCGCCGCATTATTTGCTGCCGCCGTTGTGCGGCCCTCCGCAGAACTGAGTAAGGGCGTGTTCGGTTTAAATAGACCCATTTGAATGTAGCCGGCCTCGCTGAGGCCGGCACCGGGGTCAGCGACCCCGGCTACAATGCCCCGGCCTAAACATTTATAGAAAATAATCTGACCGGGCAATTGTGCCTATTTAAATAGAAACCGCCCTAGTTGCGCACGCCTGCCCTGAGCGAAGTCGAAGGGTCAGGCGTTTTCCAGCTATACTGTCCCGGGCACCTCTGCCCGCGGTGTCAGCCTACCCGCCATAGCCCCGAGCCAGTCGATGGGCAACGGCGGGCGCATACTCACATTTATCAACTCAGCCTTTCCATGCACTCGCGTTCCATTTTCATTCTTTGTTTTCTCTCCGCCGTCGCTTCATTCGCCCCGGCACAAACTTCCGGCAATTTGCCGCCGGCCACCACGGAACCTCCCGTGGTGCTCAACCGATTCACCGTCACCGGCGATCTCGACCGGGCCCGCGAACAAATCGTGCCGTCACTCGGCGGCAGCGAATACAACCTCAATAAAAACCAGATCGACGCGCTGTCGCTCGGCGAAAATGCGCCGTTCAACCAGCTCGTCCTGCGGGCACCGGGCGTGGCGCAGGATTCGGCGGCCAACGGCGACCTGCACGTCCGCGGCGAGCACGCAAACCTGCAGTATCGCATCAACGGCGTGCTCCTGCCGGAGGGCATCTCGGGATTTGGGTTGGAACTCGACCCGCACTTTGTGGAAAACATGGAGTTCCTCACCGGCTCGCTGCCGGCGCAATACGGCTTCCGCACCGCGGGCGTCGTGGACATCAAAACCAGGAACGGCGCGGCTGACAACGGCGGCGACGTGGAAGTGAATGGCGGCAGTTACGACACGTTCCATCCAAGCTTCGGTTACGGTGATTCGACGGGAAACTCCAGTTGCTTCGTGGACGGCAGCTACAACCACAACGGCATCGGCATTGAAAATCCGACCTCCAGCACGAAGCCGATCCACGACACGACAAACCAATACAAGACATTCGCCTATCTGTCCCACATCCTGGATGCGACGAGCCGGATCAGTTTCATCGGCAGCGGATCCTACAGCAATTTCCAGGTGCCCAACACTCCCGGCCTTCCGGTCGGCACCGCGCCCGGCGGCAATCCGTGGAACTCAACCCAGGGACCGGCGACTTTCGATTCATCGGCCCTGGACGAAAGGCAGAACGAACAAAATTATTACGGCGTCGCGACCTACCAGAAATCGGCGGGCGATTTGAACTTCCAAGTTTCCGCCCTGGGCCGGAACAGCAGCGTGCATTTCAGGCCCGACCCGGTCGGCGACCTTTATTTCAATGGCGTGGCCAGCGATGTGAAGAAGAACCTCTCCACTGGCGGACTGCAAACCGACGCGAGTTACGACGCAGGCAACCAGCATACGATTCGCGGCGGTGCGATCTGGCTGAACGAATTCGTTTCCGCCGATTCGACCACGACGGTGTTCAATCTCGACGCCAGCGGAAATCCCATGGGAAAGGCTTTCCCCATCGTGGACAATCACAAGCTCTTTGGCGCGTTTTCCGGTTTGTACCTGCAGGACGAGTGGAAAGTTTGCCCCGCGCTCACCCTGAATTACGGCACCCGCTTCGATGTCTTGAACTCGTCGTTCGACAATGAACATCAACTCAGCCCGCGGATCAATTTTATCCTCCAGCCAACGAAATCGACGACGCTTCACGCCGGTTACGCACGGTACTTCACGCCGCCGCCAGTCGAAAACGTGCCGGGCAGCAGCGTGGCTCTTTTCGACCCCACCTCAAATGCCGCGCCCACGGATCAGGACGATCCGGTCAAAGCCGAGCGCTCGGATTATTTCGACGCCGGCATCAGCCAGAAGCTCGTCCCCGGCTGGCAGGCGGGCGTGGACGGCTATTACAAGCAGGCCAGGAACCAGCTCGACGACGGATTATTCGGGCAAACGCTCATCCTTTCGGCCTTCAACTACGCCAAAGGAAAAGTTTACGGCGTGGAATTCACGACCTCTTACACGACCGGCGGATTTTCCACCTATGCGAATGTCGCCTTGGGCGCGGCTTACGGCAAAGATTTTAACTCGTCAGAGTTCCTGTTTACCCCGGACCGCCTGGCTTACAGCAAAAATCATTGGATCAATCTCGACCATGAGCAAAAGACCACCGGTTCGTTCGGTGCCTCTTATCTTTGGAAAGAGTCGCACGGCAGCACGCGGGTTTATGCGGATGCACTTTACGGCACGGGATTGAGAACCGACTCGACGGCGCCCGACGGCTCGACCATTCCCAACGGCGGAACCGTCCCCGCTTATCATACGATCAATGTCGGGGCTGAACAAAGTTTCAAAGTTGGCGCCAGGCAGACGCTGAAAGCCCGGCTCGATGTCGTGAACCTCACGGACAAAGTTTATGAACTGCGCAATGGCACCGGCATCGGCGTGGGTGCGCCTCAATTCGGCGAACGCCGCGGCTTCTTCGGCACGGTGGAGCTGGATTTTTAGGAACGCGCACGTAGGGACGGACCGCCGGGCCGTCCGCATTGTCAAAACGGCGCGCCCGGCGGTCGCGCCCTACCTCCTTGCGGCTACGCCGGTTTTTTAACCGCGAATGAACGCGAATTCACGCGAATAACTTACTGTCATTCCGAGCCGTGCGAGGAATCTCGACTTCAGTTTGTAACGTATTGTATTACAAACGAAATTCCTCGCTGCGCTCGGAATGACAAAGGGACTTCCCATCTGCCGCGCTCCCCGACCAATGCCCGGCGGCTGCTTGAGTCCATCCGCAGCTTGCGTAGAGCGCGCCAATGAACCGATTCGCGCAGCAGCGCGGGTGGAGCGCGTCGGGCCTCCTTCGCTGAAGCTACGGAGCCCAGGGACGACACGTTCCACCTCGGAAATCCGAATTCGAACCGTAACTGGCGTCAGTTCATTGGCAGCCGCGCGAGGAATCCCTGCCATCTGTAACCTATTGGGTTACACTCCGGCTGAGATTCTTCGCAACACTCGGAATGACAAAAATAAAGCCTGAAGTCTCAAACCAACTCGGCCACCGCACTCCACCCGCCCAACCGTGCGCAACATCCCAATCGATCCGCAGGACCATTGTTTCAAAAAGGTTAAATTTATTGCCGTCGCTACATCCCCCTTGCATTGACGCAATAAATTGGCGTCAAAGACACTTCGGAAATCTCCCGGCCACGAGGCGTGGTGGGGAGCCAGGAAATCGCTCAAAAATAGAAACGAAATCCATGAAAAAAAACCTGCTATTCGCGCTCGCATCAGGACTGCTCGCGGTCGCGCCGGCTTACGCGTTCAATCCCCAGCCCGACCCGCCGGGAAAGACCTTCGGCCTGATCGGCATCAGCATCAACGAAACCCTGCGGTTCAATGTGTCCAATGTCTCGGGAGACACGCAAAAGTTTCCGCCTGACCCCTACCGGGTGGAAATAACTTTTGTGAATGCCGCGGGCGCTGAATTGCTGCCGGCCGTGCAAACGACCCTGGCCCCCGGCCAATCCACGTCGGTCGATCTGAATGGCGCCGACCTCCTCGGCCGCGTAACCAGCACCGACAGCATCAGCCTGCCCTTGCGCACGGAAGTTCGACCTGTGATCCGGATTATTCCGATTGCGACGACTGGACGGTTGCCGCCAGGTCCGTGCATTTCGACCATTGAACTTATCGACAACCGGACGGGCAAAACGCTGCTAACCTCGGGGCCGCAAAACCCCGGCGTGATTTTCGAATTCAATCCCCAGCCCGATCCGCCGGGAAAGACCTTCGGCCTGGTGGGACTCGTCCCCGGCCAAACAATCCGCCTCACCGCGGTGAATGTCGTCGCACCTGACAGGTTCACTCCGCCCGACCCCTGCCGTGTGACATTTACGTTGCTGGGGGTGGACGGTATCGTCGTCGAGAGTTCGTCGGAAATCGTTAACCCAGGCCTGGGGGCTGCTTTGGATCTGCCACTTCCAGCAACCGTGACCGCCGCGGACGCAAACACGGTCGATGCCGTCCCGAGCCAGTTGCAGCTCCGCGGAGTGGTGACGGTTGCGAGCCTCAAAGGAGACGAACCGCCCGATCCGTGCATCACATCGCTTGAAGTATTTGATTCGGCGACGGGAAGAACCTCGACCCTGCTCTGGCCGGAAAAAGCTTCGCGGTAGGGCAATTTGCCAGAGTTAAAATAAGCAAATTGGGTGACAGATGATTTTGCTGTCATTCCGAGCCGCACGCGGAACCTCAATTTCCGTTTGCAACGCATTATATTACAAACGAGATTCCTCGCGCGGCTGCCAATGAACACAGGCCAATTGTCGCGGGGCTTTGGCGCGGTAGCGCCGGCAGGGCGGATTATTTAAAATCCGCCGTGGGTGAGATTGAAAATGTGGGCGGGGTGCCCTCACCCCGCCCACAAATTTATCAGGCGCGTTAAGGCTTCGGCTGTGAGCCGTTTCGACAAGCTCAAGGCCCAGAGTAAGTCGAGGGGCTCAGTCGAACGGATAACGCGCCCTACCCTGCCAACAGTTCATCCATGCGTTCCACGCTAGCCGCGCAGCGGTTTGCTTGAGGTTCTCGGAAGACACGACTGGCTTATCCATGCTCATCCGTTTAATCAGTGGTCAAATCAACATTGATCCACACCCTAAGCGTCGAGGCCGAAGACGGCTTTCGCGTAATTATCCACGCTGAAGGGCTGCAGGTCTTCCGCCTGCTCGCCGAGGCCGAGGAAATAAATCGGCAGCTTCAATTCGCGCCAGATGCCGACGATCGCGCCGCCGCGCGAGGTGCCGTCGAGCTTGGTGACGACGAGGCCGGTCAGGCCGAAATTCTTGTGGAACACGCGGGCTTGTTCGATGGAATTGCTGCCGATCGAGCCGTCGATGACCAGCCACGCGTGGTGCGGCGCGGCCGGATCGTTTTTCTTCAGCACGCGCCGGATTTTCGCCAGTTCCTCCATGAGGTTGCTCTTCGTGTGCAGACGCCCGGCGGTGTCCACGATCAGGTAATCATGCCCGCGCGCCTTTGCCGCCCGCCATGCGTCGAAGGCCACCGCCGCGGCGTCCGCGCCGGTGTGGCTGGCGACGATTTCCAGCTCGAGGCGCAGCGCCCAGGTCTTGAGTTGTTCGACCGCGGCGGCGCGAAACGTGTCGCCCGCGGCGAGCAGCACGCTGCGGCCGTCCTGCTTCAGCCGCCACGCGAGCTTGGCCGCGGTGGTGGTCTTGCCGGAGCCGTTGACGCCGATGAGACAGATGACGGTGGGATTGGCTGTTGATGTTGGTGTGGGCGGGGTGCCCTCACCCCGCGAGTTGTCGGGTGGGGGCACCCGACCCACATTATGTTCGAGCACGCCCTCGCTGCCGGCGAGCACGCGGCGGAGGACAGCGGCGCCGATGGCCGCGGCATCCGCGCCGCGCAGGGCCTTGTCCTTTTTTGCGGCGGTCTTGATTTCGCCGAGGATTTCCGCGGTCGTCTCGACGCCGAAGTCGGCGGTGTAGAGCGCTTCCTCAAGCGCAGCAAGCGACGAGGTGTCGAGCGCCTGGCCGCCAAAAAGTCCGTGGGTTTTCTCGGCGATCGCGGCGACGGTCTTGGCCAGGCCGGCTTTGAATTTCTTGAAGAGACTGAACATTGGAAGTTTTAACCACGGATAAACACGGATGAAGGCAGGATTGGTCTGTCATTCCGAGCCGAGCGAGGAATCTCCGCCAGACACTGGCAAAAACCGAGATTCCTCGCTCGGCCCGGAATGACAGTAAAATCATCCGTGCTCATCGGTGTAATCCGTGGTCGATAAAATCATTCCTCCGTCGCCTTGCGCGAATCGCGGCCGAGCTGGTCCTTCAGCCGGTCGAGGATGCCGTTGATGAAGCGCTTGGCATCCGCGTTGGAAAATTCCTTCGAGAGATCGATCGCCTCGTTGATGGAGACGACGGGCGGAATGTCCTTGCGATACAGCATTTCGAAAATCGCCAGGCGCAGGATGGCGAGGTCGATCTTGGCGATGCGGGCGAACTCCCAGTTGTGCGCGAGACCGCGGATGTGCGAGTCGATGTCGTCGATGTGCCCGAGGACGCCGTGGATGAGTTCCTCGCCGAAGGCGTAGCTTTCGCGTGGCTCTTCCAGTCCCTTGAAGAACTGCTCCAGGTCATTGGCCAGGTTCGCCGGCTGGTTAAGGCTCCACGCAAAGAGATATTGCATGGCCGCGATGCGGCTGGGCCGGCGCTGGGCAAATTGGGCTTTGCTCATCGGGAAGAAGAGAAATGCGTTTTCACACCAAGGTCGCAAAGAACGCGAAGGACGGCGCGTGGGCAGGAATAAAAGCGGATAGGCTTCATGAGTGGGTCTTCGCGAGCTTTGCGATCTTGGTGTAAAATCATTTTTTAAAGCTTCGTTTGAGTGCGGCCATTTCAAGGGCGGCGTGGGCAAATTCGGCGCCGCGGCCGATCTTGCCCAGGCAGCGTGCCTCGGCCTGGGCGGAATTTTCCGCGACGATGATTCCGTTGATCACCGGGATGCTGGCATCGAGCGCCACGCGCTGGAGGGCATGGGTGGCGGCATCGGCGATAAACTCGAAGTGCAGCGTATCGCCGCGGATGAGCACGCCAAGAGCAATGAGCGCGTCGAATTTTCCACTATGTGCGAGCAGCTGCACGGCGGCGGGCAGCTCGTTGGAGCCGGGCACGCGCACGACGATAAGTTTTTTCGTCCGCACACCCGCGGCCTGCAGGTGCGCGCGCACCTGGAGCAGGAGACCATCCACGAGTTTTTCGTTGAAACGCGCCGCCGCGATGCCGATACGAAACGCGGCGCCGTCGATGGCGGAGGAGGAAGGTGAAGCGAGGCTCATGGGAAAGGCTGAAGGACTGAAGGCGAAAATTGCAGAAATCCGCAATCCGTGATTTTCAGAGGGGCACCTGCTCGACAATCTCGAGGCCGTAGCCGTCGAGGCCGACGACGCGACGCGCGGTGCCGGAGAGCAGGCGGATTTTGCGGAGACCAAGGGCGGCGAGGATTTGCGCGCCGGTACCGTAATCACGAAAGTTCGGGGGCGGAGGAACGCAGGGCGGCCCCTTGGCCGGGCCGTCCTTCGGTTCAAGCCGGTCGAGAACCTCGCAGCCGCCATCGGGCCGCTCGATGTAGAGAATGACGCCGTGCTGCGCGCGGGCCACGGCCTCGAGCGAGGCGAAGAGCGAATGGTGGCTGTCCATGCCCTTGGCGCGAAAAATGTCGCTGAGCAGATTTTCGCCGTGCACGCGCACCAGCGTGGGCTCGGGGCCGAGCCGGCCCATGACGAACGCGAGGTGGTGGCGGCCGTCGAGTTTGCCGCGAAAGACATGCAGCGTGAACTCGCCGAAATCCGAGGGAAACGGCCGGACGCAGACGAGTTCAACCAGCCGGTCACGCTTGGCGCGGTGCTCGATGAGCTGGGCGATGGAGATCATCTTGAGGCCAAATTTTTTCTTGAACTCAGCGAGCTCGGGCGTGCGCTGGACCGTGCCATCGTCGTTGACGAGTTCGCAGAGCACGCCGCCCGGCTGCAGGCCGGCGAGAATGGCCAGATCCACCGCGGCTTCCGTGTGGCCGGCGCGCTCGAGCACGCCACCGGGCCGGGACCGCAGCGGGAACACGTGGCCGGGCTGCACGAGCTGCTCGGGCCGCGCCTGCGGGTCGGCGAGGATGCGGATGGTCTGCGTGCGGTCGGAGGCGCTGATGCCGGTGGTGATGCCTTCGGCGGCGTCGACACTCACGGTGAAATCGGTGCGTTTGGATTCGCGGTTCTGCGCGACCATCGGCCCGAGGCCGAGCCGGCGGAGCTGTGGCTCGACCGTGGGCACGCAGACGATGCCGCTGCCGTAGCGGATCATCATGTTGACCTTTTCCGGCGTGACCTTGGCGGCGGCCATGATGAGGTCCCCCTCGTTTTCGCGGCTTTCGTCGTCGGTCACGATGACGAGCCTGCCTTCGGCGATCTCCTGGATCGCGGAATCGACCGAATCAAAAGGCGTGGAGGCAGCAGAGTTCATGGCAGAACGATAAAAATCGCGGGAAGGCCGCCCGCTGTCAACAAGGGTGGTCATTGGTCCTGGGTCCTTAGTCATTGGTCGTTGGCCAGTGGCAGCCCGTTCGACGTTCAGCGTTGGATATCCCAGTTTCTCCGGTTGCCAGCGGGCGGCGGCGCGTTTTTCATTTCGGTTTCCGCTGTGCCAACGCTTCCGCAACATCGCCCAACCTTCCCCGCACAAGCGCGGGCGCCTTTCGAAAACTGACGCCACCATGCGTTTCCGCATCCGCCATCTTACGCGCTATCGTTACGCCGGCACCGCCAGCGAGTCGTTCATGGAGGCGCGCCTCACCCCGGTGAGCGATGAGCGGCAAAAGCTGCTCACCCGCCGGCTCGTCACCTCGCCGGCCTGCAGCATCCACGCCTACACCGACTACTTCGGCAACGCCGTAGAGACGTTTTCCGTCGTGCAACGCCATCGGGATCTCACGCTCGAAAGCCACACGGAAGTGGAAACCTTCTTTCGCGAGCCGCCCATAGTCGCGCTCAATTTCACCGTGTCCGACGCGCGCCATCTCAATCACGCCGGGCGACTACAGCTTTTTGAGTTTCTCCGGCCCTCGCCGGCCATCCCGCTTTCCGCGCCGGTGCAGGCGCTGGCCCGGCAGTTTTTCCGCCCGCGCGATGCGCTGGGTGAAAGCTTGCAGCGTTTCCTCGCCTGGCTGCATGAAAATTTCCGCTACGCAGCCAGCACCACAACCATCGACACCCCCATCGCCAGCGTGCTCAAGACCCGCGCGGGCGTCTGCCAG
>Ga0210387_10002971_pt1 | contig 13016 bp, 7 predicted proteins | sample IncBWC7OmetaG_FD_160108 | JGI IMG/M metagenome (GOLD analysis project Ga0210387, IMG submission 160108) | Forest soil microbial communities from Barre Woods Harvard Forest LTER site, Petersham, Massachusetts, United States - Inc-BW-C-7-O ...
GCCCTGCTGCGGGTCGCTCAGGGTGACGTTGAGCGAAGTCACGCCAGCTAGCCCGGCATCTGCGCCGGCCGGCGCCTTCCATACGCCGCAAGCAGCATCGGTCGCTGCGATAATGCCAGCGATGGCGCCGCACGGCGCGAACACGGCGGGACGCCCCTCCCTCAAAACGTCTTCGCCGATGAACCGCGGAAAGTAGACCGCGGCGTTGCGCCCCACTGCGATGCCGGCTTGGTTCTTGCCGGTAATGCCGAGGTCTTCAAGCTTGATGTCAGCAATGCGTCCATCGGCAGCCAGTTGTTCCCAGGCCGCGGGCGGATCCACTATGTAGATGGCGCGCTTCTCCACAGAGTAGCGGGCCGCCGCATTGCGCACCTTCGGATCAAGATCCTGCTGCGCCAAAGGCATGTCGTCGGAAATCCGCCGGTCAGGCGGAATGCAGAGCAGGTTGAACGACACCGCATTCAGCAGATAGATGCCGGTGTTCTTGAGCGCGTCGCCCAGATAGGTCTGCGGCTGAAGGAAGTCGCCGTCGTCGCCGCCTTTGCCCATCACGGCACCCACAGGCGGCGAGTTGGGCAGCCTGGAGACGCGGCAGAGTTTCGAACTGGCGAGCACACGGTCCAGCCGGTTCGGAGAATCCTTCGCGAGGCCTGTCTGCTTTACCGTCAGGTTCATGTAGCGTTCCTGCGACACCTGCCTGCCGCGTGGGTCGGTCAAGGTGAGGCTCAGGTTGAAGAGGTCTTCCCTAACGATGTCGCCTTGCAGAAACTGCTTGACTGAAACGTCGGTAATGCCGTCGACATCGACCGCGGCATAAAGGCGATTGCCCCATGTGCCCGGGCTCGCGGCAACCAAGTGCAGCGACGGCGCGAAGATCTCGTCGCCGACCGTGCCTGGCTGGCAGAGTTCCCGGCAATCTGGCTGCATAGGCGACGAAGGCGGAAAGTGGAGCTGGGCGTAGCCGTTGCGTGTTTCATCGACTGGTTCGAAGAGGCGCGCGATCACCGCTTCCGATCCGCCATTCTCAAAAAACTGCTGAACGGCATAGCTCATTGGATAATCCAAAGAGAGGCCGCCATAGAGCCGGGTGAAGTCGCCGAAGCTAGAAATCGCAAGCGCTTCATCGACCGGTCCCATAGGAGCCCGGCCAACGAACGCAGCAATGCTGGTTGCAACCGGTGTGATGGTGTGCAAACCGCTTGGAATTTCTCCAACATAAACGCCAGGGAAAGTCGGTGTGATGGGCAATGGTGCTCCTCGGATCATCATAGGCTCCAACACAATTTGTCGGCTAGTTTAGGCGAGCAGTTCCCTACCCGATCCAGCACGATTGGTCGAGCGACGCTCGCTTGATCTCCGACATCAACCCTCTGCCTCGGCGCCATGACCTTCAGCGACGTAATGCGTTTTGGAGGATAAGCGGAACCGTCGACCAGGCGGGACCCGATGAGCCCAGGGGTGCGCGTTTCGCCGCCTATGCGCCTAACAGCTTCGATGGCGTTATGGGGAGATCGCGAACTCGGAGTCCAATGGCGTCGAAAACCGCATTCGCCACAGCCGCAGCCACCCCAGTCGCTCCCAACTCACCGATCCCCTTCGCACCAGTGGGACCCGCATTGGAATCAAATTCATCCACGAAGGCGACATCGATCTCCGGCGGGATATCCGCATTTACAGGAAGAGGCACGCCAGCAAGGTCCTTCGAGTACCAGCGCCCCAGTGTTGGTTCGAACCAGCTGGCTTCCATCGCAGCCATGCCCCATCCCCAGACGATGCCTCCGATCATTTGCGACCGTGCCGTTCTCGGGTTGATGATTCTCCCGGCGCTATAGACCCCGGTCGCTCGACGGAGCCGCAACAAACCGAGTTCGGCATCGACACCGACTTCCACGAAGATCGCACCAAAGGTTCGTGCCGGGTACTGCGGACTCCCCATATCCACAAACGCGCCATTCGGAAGATCGAAGGCACCGTCTGAAGCGATCTCTGAAAGGCCAGCGCCTTTTAGCAATTCTTCGATCGAACGCGATTCTTTGCCGAGCAACACTCGTCCGTCGCGCAATTCAATGTCCGATGACGGCCATCCCGCGAGCCGAGCCAGCTGTTCGCGGATCCGCTTCGCTGCAAGTTGAACGGCGGCGCCCGTGCTGATCGTTGTGCCCGAACCATAGGTGGGGCCGGAATAAGGCAAATTCGTATCGCCAGCCAGTACCTTGACTCGCTGCGGATTCAAACCAAGCACCTCCGCAGCAATCTGCGGGAAGATCGTCGCGGGCCCGGTTCCAATGTCGCAGAAGCTGGATTCGATCTGGGCTGTTCCGTCAGACCGCATGCGGACACGGGCCGTGGAGTGGAAGCGGGCCTGCCCCTGGCTGCAGTCAGCCATGCCGCATCCGATCCTCCAATGCCCATCGCGAGTTCCACCCCGGGGGCGCGTTCTCCACTCGAAGCGTTCTGCCCCAAGGCTGTAGGCTTCCCTCAGCTTCTTCGAGGACCAAGGCTTCCCGCTTTCAGGTTCGACCTCAGCATAATTTTTGAGCCGGAGATCTAGCGGGTCGATCTTCAATGTCCTGGCGAGCTCGTCCATAGCAGCTCCAAGTCCCCACGAGCCGGGTCCATCCCACGGCGATCTCATGAATGTAGGAAGGACCATGTTGCCGCGCCGGACTTGTTGACTGATCTTGATATGGTCACAGGCATAGAACGCGCGCGAAGAGGCTGTCGCGAACTCGACATAATCGTCCGTTTTACCAGTGACGTTCGACACCTTGTGTTCCATGCTTTGCAGCCTTCCCTCTCCATTCGCGCCGAGGGAAATCTCTTGCGTGAGTTGGGGCTGGGGACCGGCTACGCTATACATGTTCTGACGATTCAGTACTAGCTTTACGGGCCTTTCAACGACTTTGGCCGCCATACATGCGAGGATTTCGTGAGACCATACGAAAGCCTTGGCACCGAAACCCCCTCCGGTATGCGGCGAGACCACGCGGACGTTCGTTGGAGGTAAGCCAAACACCGCCGCAAGTACATTCTGAACGGCGGGCAGATGCTGGACAGAGTCATAGACCGTGAGCTTATCCGCGTTCCAGACAGCTAGAATCGCAGATGGCTCCATCGGGTTGGCATGGCGCGAAGGTTGGGTATAGGTTGCGGTCAATTTAATCGATGCCGCGGCGTATGCCATGCCCGCGTCACCCTTCGCAAAGGCTAGAGGTCCCGCCTTTGAATAGTTACCTTTCTCCGGAATCGCGTCCTCAGGAATGGACGCATCCGCGATGGAGAATTCGGACCTCGTGTAGCGAACCTGAACCAGCTTGGCGCCCTCCTCCGCCGCTTCCAGAGTCTCCGCCAGCACGATGGCTACGGGCTGCCCCTCGTGCACGATTTCGTTCTCCTGCATCGGTACAAAACGGCTTGCCAAAGGTGGGACTGTGATCTGCCGCAGCGCGGAATGGACGCGCGGCATGTCAGCCGCGGTGAGCACGCGCACCACACCCGGTGTTGCCAAAGCCGAAACACTCGAAACCGCCTCCACGCGTCCGCAAGGAATAGAAGCAGTAACCAGGGCCGCATAGAGTTGCGAAGGCTGAAACTGATCGCCGGCGTAAAGGGCTTTGCCGGAGACCTTCGCCGGGCCATCCAAGCGAGCGATGGCATTGTCGACTCCTCGATTCATGCTTGCGCCGCCATTTCGATCGCGCGAACCGCAGTGTTCTGAGCGAGCTGAATTTTGTACCGATTCATGGCGAGCGGCTTTGCGTCAGCGAATCCGGCTTTCACCGCAAGCATGATCTCCGGCGAATCGCTGCGCAGTCCGGCAAGACGCCCCTCTGTCTCCGCCAGGCGCCAAGGCCGCATGGCGACCGAGCCCAGCGCAATCCGAGCCCGGTGAATCACGGGTCCTTCCATCTCAAGCGCAACCGCCGCCGAAACTGTCGCAAATTCGTAACTCTCGCGCTCCCGAATCTTCAGGTAAGCGGACTTCGGCGCTGCTTCCCCTAACTCAATCCAGGCGATGACTTCGCCCTGCTGTAGAACGTTGTGTGCCGTCGGATTTTCGCTGGGGAGGGTATGGAAAGTTGTCGCCGGGATTCTGCGTCCGCCCTGTTTGCTCTGCGTGACAAAGACGGCGTCGAGCGCCGCTAAGGCGGCAGCGGGATCTGAGGGCTGCACAGCCACGCAGTCCTCTGTCCAACCGAAGATCGCATGCTTCTCATTCAGCCCATGCAGTGCGGCACAACCGCTACGCGGAGTTCGCTTGTTGCATGGTGTGGGTTCGTCAGCGCGGAAATAGGGGCAACGTACCCGCTGCAGGGGGTTTCCTCCGATGGTTGCGAGATTCCGTATCTGCGCAGAGGCGGCTTTCAGTATGGATGTAGACAACACAGGGTACGACTTCCGGATGACGGGGTGTAACGCGACATCGTTCAACTTGGTGAGCGCGCCTATCCTGACGACGCCGTTCGGCAGTTCTTCGATCCCTTCGAGACCTGCAACCCCAGTGATGTCCACGAGCTTGGAAGGTTCTGCGATTCCAATGCGAGCCCAGTTGAGGAGTTCAGTTCCCCCGGCGAGAATCATGACGTCGGAGGTCGCGGCGAGCTCGATCGCTTGATGAATGGAAGTCGGCCTTGCATAGCTGAAGTTCTTCATCAAGCATTCCTCTTAGCCACCGCGTTAACGGCGGCGACAATCTGGGGATATGCAGAGCATCTGCAGATGTTTCCGCTCATCCATTCCCGGATTTCGGAGTTCGATCCTGTGTGTCCCTCTGCCACGCACGCTACCGCAGACATGATCTGTCCGGATGTGCAGTACCCGCACTGAAAAGCATCCTGATCGATAAAGGCCTGCTGCATGGGGTGAAGCTGATCGCCGTTGGCCAGTCCTTCGATTGTCTCGATTTTCTTTCTATCTGCTGCGATCGCGAGCACCAGGCACCCATTGACTCGACGTCCGTCAAGATGAATCGTACAAGCGCCGCATTCTCCGCGATTGCAACCCTTCTTGGTGCCGGTGAGGTAGAGTCGTTCGCGCAGAACATCCAACAGGGTCGAACGGGGTTCAACCTCAACGCGACGGCTGACACCATTGATTACCAAGGTGATGTTCGCATGAGAAACAAATGGTGAGTCGGGCGCCGCCGCCGGAGCGATCGCTTCGGACATTCCGCTAAGGCCCGTAACAGCAGCGATCGCTCCGCCCTTGAGCAGCGTCCTGCGGGAAAACTCTTTTCGTGTTTTCTGGGGATCGTCCATGCAAAAGCACCTCAGATGAGATCTGCTCCACTCACGCCGCTTCCTTGACCCCTTTCAAAAAGCGACATGCTTACACAATCGCGGGTTAAGCTGACGAGCTTCAGAAGTGATGATCTGTTGTTCGTGATTCTCTGATCTGTCCTCCGCGCTCGATCCTGCTGAAGTGACTATTAAAGAAAACTCGGACGATTGCATCCCGCTAAGGAAGGTATTTTCAACCCTACTGACGGATGGGTATCGGACACCACGATTTGGGGAGCAGTTGATGCCCAGGCATGGGGACAACTTTTTCTATTCAATCCCACTGAACCGCGGGATTTTCCTGAGAATCATCGACGAGGCATAAGCCCTGTCGGCCTGAAAGAAAAACTGAGCAAACCGCTGAACTCCGGCGCAAGGGAATCACGACATAGTCGACAGAGCTGGGTCAGCAATGACGTTTCCGAAAAGACGAAGCACGGATAAATAATGGCTCCGGAGCTTCATGCCGGTAATCGGTCTTGAGATTTCTCGGCGCTGGTCGACATATCAGTACCCATTAGGCCTGAATTAAGCACTCTAACTTTTAATTAAGTTAGGCAAACTACGGGTAAATCCCATTCTTTAGAATGAGATGAATATTGCCTCGACTGGTAGTCTTATCCTTGCTAGTTACGCTTTAAACTCGGTCGCTGGATCTATGACCGCGGTCGCACTGTGTGACTGTGAGCACATCCCAGTCCTTCACTTTCGTGAAAACATAATCGACAATCTAGTTTGCCTGGAGCGCCACGCCTGACAGATAAAGTATTCCGGATCCCATCGCGCTTCCGCCAAGGTTCTTGAGGCAACAGCTGCGTGGAGCCACAACAGGATGTGATTGTCTTCACATCATTGGATGAACCTAAATGGTAGAAATGTCATTTTGCTGTCGTGTCGCGCTCCTAACGTGACGGTCGTAGAGCAGACGAAGCAATCCGTCGGGATCTCCGCGGGCGAGTTCGCGCGCAGATGGGAACGTCCAAATGCGCCGCGATACAAGTCCTTCGCTTCCAACGCGGATTGCATCGAGCGCGGTCTGGTGTGCGGAATACTGTTTTCAGTAAAACTTTGTAGGTCTAATGTCGGTCTTGTAGCGTTTAGCGAGCGAAGCTCATATGGGGCCTTTTGGCTCCCCAATTCTTGTGCCCACTTTGCGTTTCTGGGAGCAGCACAGTTTTATCGCAAGATTGATCGAGAATCCTTGCAGTGTTTTAGCTGCTGAGCATTGTTACAAGCAGCAATGGAGTGTGATTGCGTGTTCCTCAATTTGCGACATACCTATGACCGTTTCATGTTGAAACCTATATATGAGCGTTTCAATCTGCACGCAAGTTACGAAAATTTCAATCTTCAGCGAATATATGAGCGTTTCAATCTGGAACGGATATCCAAGCGCCTCAATCTACAACGAGTATATAAGCGCTTCAGCATCATCATTGGGTTTTCAATCCTGATGACATTGTTGACTGCGAACACTGTCATCACGAGACACATGCTCGATGTCCAGAGCAACGACCAAGCGTTTCTGTCACATTCGCAACAGGTGTTAACTCAAATAGCTCAGATTCAGTCGCTTCTTGCAAATGCTGAAACGGGCGAGCGCGGCTACACTTATACCCGCGACTCACGTTTCTTGGGTCCGTATGATCTCGCGGTTGCCCAACTCGATTCGAACCTTCAGCGGTTAGAGCAGCTAACTGTCGATAATCCTCGAGAGCAGGCGAGGATCGTCAAGTTGCGATCGCTTGTTCAAACCAAAATAGAGATGCTTTCCACAACGATCCTGTTGCTCCAGTCCGGATATCCGGAATATGCAAACGAGAGCGTTGTGTCCGAGCGCGGACGTCTACTGCTGGTCAACATCGACAATTTGATGAGTGACATTGCGCGGGAAGAGAGTTCTCTAAACGGGACCCGTTCTGCCACGTACTTATCGAGCCGCGACAGGACGATCGCTTCGATCTACCTCGCGAGCGGTGGCGTGGCCTTGGGTCTCATCTTCCTGGCCTATCACATTCTCAGGGAGGTGCACCTTCGTGACCGCCGCGCGAAGGTGCGACTCGCACGCGAGAAGTGGTTCCGATCTGTGCTCACGAGTCTCGGTCATGCAGTTATCGCAACCGATAACCGGGGCATAGTCACCTTTCTGAATCCAAAGGCCGAACGACTCATGGGCATCCGGCTATCCCATGCGAAGGGGCAACCGGTCGAGAAGGTTTTCCCCGTCTTTGATGAGACCACACTCGAACCCATAGAGAACTTCGTGACCAGAGTCATCGAACATGGCCGCCCCGCTGACATCGAACACGAAGCCTTCCTGAGAGGAAGCGATGGAAATCTAATCCCTATTAGGAACAATGCCACTCTCATCCGAGATAGAGGGGACAAACTGCTCGGTGCCGTACTCGCGTTTCGAGACCTAACTCACGAGCGCCAGAAACAGGATCTGCGTTATGCGGATGGGCTTGCCGTATCACCCATGCTTTTGGCAACGGCATCCCGGCGCATCGATGCTCCGTTAGTAGCTGCCGCCGATCTGATCTATTTTGCGAAGCTCAATGAAGATGTTTCGGTTGACGCGTGTAACCTTCTGACTCTAGCCGAAGGACATCTGGGGCGTGCTTCCCATATTTCGCGTGAGATTCTCGGATTTTATCGCCAGTCTGAAGCCTTTGAACGGATAGATCTGTCAGTCCTCGTAGACTCAGTGCTCAAAACTTTTTCGGGAGAATTCGGCTCAAAGAACGTAACAGTCGTTCGGGACTTCCACCTTTGTCCGTCCGTTAGCGGCATATCTGGGGAGTTGAAGCACGCCATTTCCAACCTTGTATCCAATGCGGTGGATGCTGTACCGTTTGGCGGTACGATTCGTGCCCAACTATCGTGCTCGGCTGACGCCGACGCGAGAGCGCTCACGCTAAGTATTAGCGATAATGGCCCCGGAATTGGAGCAGCTAATAGAGATCGCCTCTTCGAACCATTCTTCACCACCAAAGACGGCACTGGCTATGGACTGGGACTATGGACCAGCAAAGGGATTGTAGAAAGACACGGTGGGATGATTCAGGTGAAACACGAAGATGCTAAGGGCATCACTGGGACCGTATTCACCGTTCTTCTTCCCCTCTAGATATCAGTTCACGCCTGTCAACCCCACAACGTCCATCCAGTAATACTCCTAGTTCGATATCTCACCAGAGTCACTCGGAGTTGAGCACCGTGAATTTGACCGTTTCTGGCGGCTCCTTTCGATTTCAGCATTGCAAAATGTCCGAAACGGCACAAGCTCGCAGGTAATTCGATCCGGTTACCGATGGCGGAAGAAACTGGTGACCTAGGTCACAGTCAATAAATTAGAGAACCCTGTAAGTTACTGGAATGCATAGGTGGAGCAGTCTTTGGCGCTTTTCCAGGACGAGCTCTGATTGATGCCATCTCGCGCAAATAAGGATCATAGCAAGCGCAAAGCTTGCTCCTCAGCTTATTACACCTCTCGCTACGCCGTTCTCGAAGGCGGTCCAATAGTGATCCACCCCCTCGACCCTTTATCTCAGACAGACCTGTCACGTACCATAAATTCCGTTCAAGTTTTAGGACCGCAAAGAATTCGAGAGCCTACGCTTCGCGTAAAGGCGATCAAGGTGATCCAGCGCATGCGGGGCGGATCACAGAGCCGCCTGATGTTAGGCGATGACAACAATCTGTGGGTTGTTAAATTCAAGAATAATCCGCAACACGTTCGGATTCTTGCAAATGAATTGATTGCTACGCGAATTGCAGAGGCCATCGGCCTATCGATGCCAAAGGCTGGAATTGTCGACGTCAGCCAATCAATCATTGGTACTCATCCCCCGTTATACATGGACCACGGTCCTAAACGTCGCGAATTATGCCTAAGCGGCCTTCAGTTTGGAAGCCAGTTCGCCGGCGGGGCGATTTCAAGCCACGTGGAGGAGTATTTGGCCGACGAACAACTTTTGAATGCCAACAATCTCGAGCAGTTTGCCGGCGTTCTGGCTTTCGATAAATGGACCGGTAATGCTGACTATCGTCAGGTAGTTTATCGACGCAACGGGGCAGAGCGTGGTTATATTGCCGTGTTTATCGACCAGGGGGCTTGCTTCAATTTGGGTGAATGGACTTTCCCGGATGCTCCACTCAAAGGAGTCTTTGCCCAGACTTGCGCATATTCGGCAGTGCGTGGCTGGGAGAGTTTTGAGCCTTGGTTGAACCGTATCGAGCACTTTGACCCTCAAGCGCTTTGGGAGATTGTTGAGACCGTTCCACTCGAATGGTATGGGAGTAAGGTGTGCGAAGTAGACAGGCTAGTAGATAAACTGATCAGCAGGCGTTGCCGTGTAAGAGAACTAATCATTCAGTTTAAGAATTCCGGCGCCGCTCCCTTTCCACATTGGAAGCGTACCCGATTAGTTAGGCCGCCACGCAACGCACCTCCTCGCATATCTAAGGGGGGCGCCGCGATCGACAGTGAAATCGAATTGGACAATCATATGATGCATCTACCCTTACCGACGAGAAGATCAGGGTTTGGCTCATAATCACTACAGCGCGGTCGTGTGTTTAACGCTGGCCGATCATGGCTAAATTTATTTCGGCCGCCATCTAACGCTACTTGCCGCCGCATTAGTGTTTGATCTCGTTATGATCTGTTCGATCGAAGTTCATAGCCTGGATAGATTGGATCCTTTGGTTCCTGTATAGATAATATGTTGCGCCCGCTCCCGATGAATAATATGTATCCGCATTGCGTTCAAACGATTCCAAGGCAAGGGCAAGTACAATTGCGCAATGGAGACAGAGGATGATTCCGTTGAGCTATGCAACATTCTGTTGTGGCTCGTCAGAGCAATGGTGAGTGACCCCAACGCTGTTCATCTGTCCTCTAGGCGATCGCCAGGCGGCTCAACAATGATTGAGATCAAAGTTGCTAATGGGCATGATCTAGGTAAAGTCATCGGCAAGCAGGGTCGCACAGCTCGCTCACTGCGAATCATCGCTCAGGCCATTGGCAAGGAAAAAGGGCAAGATTATCAAATCGACATTGAGGGCGTGACGACCGACTCGACACCGGACTCGCAAGGACAGAGTTCTAGCTCCTAGACTTTTCGATAATATTGCATTCGCATGCCGCGGTTCGCGCTGCACCGCGATCAACTAAGTGCGGCTGCGGCAGCTACTGCAGCGGCGAAAGGTTGCCCGGAGTGGCTTACTGGAGTATTTGGGATTGGTCAAGATCGTCCGAACGCACCCGTACGTCCACGGCTTTGTTCCAATCCACGGGATTTTGCGAAGATTCAGCCATCGAGCGATCGCGAGTTCGCTCATTGCCTTTCGATATACATTTTGTAAATCTTGTGAACGATCCGAATCTCATGTGCGGGACCCGGGACGAGAAGCACACGTTCCGACTGGAGGCTCCTTCGATCACCTCGCTGGAGAATCTGCTTCGGCTTGCCATCCTCGTCCATCAGCTGGCGCCGAAGACTGTAACCTGCGATGCCGCCAATGTGATAGCCAAGCTCTGCAATCCGCCGATTTCCCGCCCAAACCTTTTCGGAGAGTTCCCTGCTGTATTCCCCAGCCATGCCCCGTTTGGATGCTTTGAGGATTGCGGTTGCGAGGCTGCCATCGTTCTCAAAGGGTTCGGCACAATAGTGCACCGGAATATTCGCCAGGTGCAGCTGGTACTCGTAGGATGCGCTCTCATCCGGGTTTTGGAACCTCCCCCAGCGGCTCGCGTCATAAACAAGAACTGCTCGAAAATCTGCATCTCGCGCTAAGGCGTCTCGCAGTAAGCTCTGCAGCCCGTCTCGTGCAGATAAATCCAAACCACTCTTCCCATGGTCCGGACGATATCCATGTGGTGCTCCGCTGCGTACTTGAGGATGGCGATGGATTGATTTGCAGTGGAGTACTGCTGATGTTCCGTGGACATGCGAAGGTATTGAGCTACCGAGATCACCTCCGTAAATTCCTTGGCGCATGTTGGCTCAGGCCTCCCGGACACGCTCTCGAGTGGGTGAAAGTATGCTGAGCCGCAACGGAGCCACTGACAACAGCGCTCTTCTGAATGCATGGAAGTTTGGTCAAATGCACGGCCGGGGAGATCACAGTGCAGAAATCCTAATGTGGGCAATACTTTGGTCGATAAGGCCAGTGTAAGGATGTTTTGATCCCTACGAACGTTGGGGCTCAGCATGTGATCGTTTCTACTATTGCTCCTCTCAAGATCGTGACTGCCCAGCGATCCATGGACACACCATCGGAAGACGAGGATGTGCTCTGGAATAAAACGTGTCGCGAATACTCGCAGGTCACACAGCACCAATCGGTGAAGACCGGCTGGCATGTAAGGATGGCTTGATTAATATGCGCCCAATGGTATTTGCTGCGCCTACACTTTTTACTCTCATGTTAGCCGGGTGTGCGAGTTCCGGTCGTTCCGTAAACACAATTGTCACTGTGGCGACGGGTAGCAGCGGACGGGTTGCCGGAGGACACCAACCGATCCCGAACGCGTCAATTCAGCTATATAGCACAGGCACAATGGGTGATGGCACGAATGCGACGCCAATGCTGACCAAAGCGGTCACCACCGATGCGAACGGGAACTTTAGCATCGCCGGGCTGTACTCATGCACGAACGCAACCGAGGTGTATCTGACAGCCACGGGCGGTGACCCTACTCCGGTTGTCACCAACACGAATCTGGTGATGATGACGGCGCTGGGACCATGCACGTCGCTTAGCCCAGGTTCGCCCATTGTCGTCAACGAGCTGACCACGGTCGCGGCTGTGAATGCACTGGCATCGTATATGACCTCGTACACAGCTGTTGGGTCGGGTAGCGGTGATAGTGTCTCTCTGGACTCAGCCTTCACGGCGGCCAGTGAACTGGTAGATCCAGCGACAGGGCTGTCGCCGGGAACGAATGTGCCTAGCGGCTACACAGTGCCAACCGAGGAGGTCAACACACTGGGCGATGTGATCGCGCCGTGCATAAACTCGGGGGGAGGGATTGCCGGCGATGGAAGCGCTTGCGGAAACCTCTTCAAGTTAGCAACGCCATCAGGTGCCGCATTTCCGACGAACACGGTTGGGGCGCTGCTCGATCTAGTGAAGAATCCGGGCCTGAACACCAACGCGTTGTATGGGTTGATCCCAACGGACCCACCTTTCCTGCCCCAGCTGACCGAGTTACCGCAGAACTTCCCTATCAGAGTAACCGCACCCACCGAAGCCGGACAATTGGAGCTTAGCCCCACCAACATCACCTTTCCCGCCACGAGGGTTGGTGATATGTCACCGTTGCGGGTTGTAACATTAACGAACAGCAGCCCGTATACAGTGTCGATCTCAAATATTGCAATCGGGGGGGCCAATCTCGCTAATTTTGCGGAGACAAATGACTGCCCAGCCACGCTCGCGACTGGCGCGCTCTGTACGATCCAAACAACCTTTGCGCCGCTGAGCCCAACTCAATCCTATGCAACGCTGCAGGTAAATGCAGGATTGGCCAGCATCCAGCTCTCAGGAGGTATTGCATCACCCGCATGGCCGGCCACATTGCTTGCGGCAAATCCTTCCTTGTATCTGAATTTCAATGACAACACAGCTAGCTTTCTCGATCAGGTTTCTGGGCTGACCTTCTCACCGGGGGGTGGATTGATTACGCCGAATCAACCCGGATTTGATAATACGACACCCCGTAACACC
>Ga0210387_10002973_pt1 | contig 13012 bp, 14 predicted proteins | sample IncBWC7OmetaG_FD_160108 | JGI IMG/M metagenome (GOLD analysis project Ga0210387, IMG submission 160108) | Forest soil microbial communities from Barre Woods Harvard Forest LTER site, Petersham, Massachusetts, United States - Inc-BW-C-7-O ...
CAATGGAAATATTGGTTCCCACACCCTGTGTGTAGCGTTTGTTGTCGATCAATGGGCAATGTTTGGCCGGTCAGACACAACGAATCATAGATTAGGAGGTGTTGTCGAGTGGGAGAAACCATTGTTGACGTTCAACGGATGTTACAGCATTGGAGAAATAGACCAGGGGCTGGTTATTGTTTTCCAAAATCGAGGCAAGCAGCCGGTGGAACTTCTGGCGCATTTGTGATGGACGCGACTGGGTGGACTCAAAGATCATGTCGAGTTACCGGGTTGTTGCGTGGCCTGGGAAGTGACGTGGGGCGGTGACTCTAGTCGAACTTCACGTTCTGGAAAAGATGAAGGGTCGTGGTATACTGTGGGTAGTTGACATGTATATGAGTGCAGTCAAGAGGGCTTGCTGGCGCTGGGAATGCGGGAGATCATAATTTGGGGTACCTGAAGCACAAGAAGTCGAGATAGGACTTAGCTGTTCCTTCTGCTCGACGGCGATAAGGCACACAAGCGGATGAATGCTATGTTAGTTTGATGTTAGTACATGCCAATGATACCATGGTGGAGGTAACGCTGTTGCATTGGGGCGGGAGTGGTATGTCAAGATGGTGGTATTGGGTGTTGGTGGGAGGTTGATTAAGTACTGGTGTTAACCGTAGTCAACGTTACATCCAAGTTTGCCGCGGCCTTCCGCCAAATTGGGAACACTATAATGAACGTCGACTCCGAGTCGCAAGACCGCCCAATCATCAATGTCTTTTTTCAGAGTGTTCTGGTCACGATCGGACCACACCTCGCAACCGTCATATGCGGATGCAAACTAGAGAAGTCGAGCGAAGTGTCGACGTCTGACACTGTCTGTTCAGGTTCCATCCTCATGACTTTCAAAGGACTTTTCGTTCTTTCCCATTTGAATACAATGACAGATCCTCACACTATTTCCAGAGTTGCGTTTGGGTTGTGTGGCCGAGACTTGCAAAATCATAAACAGAGGCTGGCTTGACCTCTGATAAAGTTTCTTTGTACTTCTATGAATCTCGAATGAGGTTACAACCATCAATTTGCGGACAACTCTTGCAATTGCTCGCCCCGACAATATTCTGTCAGGTGTATGACCCTTACATCAGATCTCAGATCAATCACATTTACAAAGAGTACTTGATTGCCAGACCAGGTATATATCAAGCACCTCTTGCTGCCCTCTGCACATTTTCTGGAGTGTTTGATGTCAACTTCAGGTGGTCGAAGAGGGCAACTTCTAATGGTTCTAGGCTTGGGGAGTCGGCCCCGAGGTGATTGAGAAATTCCTCCAGGCATTCCTGCGAGATGGTCGGATACGCCAGGTTTGTCCTCTCTCTGATCACATTTTTTTGGACACCATGATATTAATGGAGTGACAACAAACTTGAAGGTCGGTGTCCAGTTTAGTGAAGACACGCCGAGCGAGATTTCGGGCTTGGATGGGGGAACTAGCAGACCGGGTGGCATAGAAAATATCAATGACTAAAGCACAAATGAGTGTTCATCATAAAGAGGAGGGACAATCCAAAGAAAATCCCACATACAGTTATGAATATCTTGTTTTGCAAGCTCGAGTTTGTCACCGTTGGACACTTCACTCCACGCGAAGATTCCAAATGCTATTGCCTGTCAGAAAAGTCGTTCGCGAGGCAAGCAGACTGAACATACCATGCAGGACAAGATTAGCAGTTTGCCATTGTTCCACGGATGCTTAATGTCTTTCTTCTCTGCTAGTGCTTGTTGAAGCTGTGTTTGCACCGAATTGATCTTCAATTCCAGTGCCTCTATCCTTTTTAAGTGATCCTATATGAGAATAAGTGGATAAAGCAAGAAAATAATGAAGGAAACAGTTACTTTGAGGACAACTTCCCTTTTGGTTGTCGTAATGGAGATAAACGTTTCCACCTCTATTGGCGGCATGAGAGTTAGATTTTTCTCGACTTGAAGTTGAAATTGGTCCATAACTTACTACTCTGAATGGGCGGTTGTTTTGGGGAAGAGTGCAGCATGAGGTGTAAGGAGAAGATTGAGAGGTGAAAGGAAGATATGAGATAGGGGACATGGTCCAAAAACAGATAATCATATGACAGTGTGACGAGGTGTCACCCGTGACTGCCAGTGGAGGCGGGCAATTCCGGCCAATGTCGTGTGATGCTGACATAAGCGATGCTGGAAAATTGCCGGAAAATACAAAATTTTCGAATTCAAGGGGGACCCGGCATTCGAACCCGTACCCGAGGTTGGGGGGGTCATGCCGGCAGGCCGGAAAAAAATTTCGGACCCTCAAATTTTCCGAAAGTTTTGACCAGAGGTATCAAATTTTGGCATTCAGGTTAGATACTAAGACTCAGAAATATGAAAATTTGACCTAAATTTTGCTCCTGTCCTGCTTGAATACAAGTTTTACATACAAAGACTATAACAATGTCCCAAATAAGTACCATTTGAAGAAACAATACAATTAATATGTCCTCGATAACTTTAGGCAAATGTGATATTGTCACAATTATGTGACAGTATGACTCAGTGTGACTCTGTTTATAAACTTGTAATCACATGACCGTATCTATAAAGGGAATATCACGTGAAATATTCCCTTATATGGTAGCAGGTGGGGGAGGGCCAAAAAAAAAAATCGACCCCAGGTAAAAAATTTATTTCCAGGTCCCCCTTGTTCGAATTCAGAATCACCCATTCTCTTCAATTTATGATACCTATGAGTTGTAATGATTGGGGCTGCTTAAAAAGTGTAATAATGTATAGTTGTATTCGACATTAGCTGAGGGCAGTGAGTCGGACTTATGCTGATATCTTAGACTCTTAGACTCCCAACGGAATATATTTGGTTGCTGTAGCATTTGTTGTCGATCAATGGGCAATGTTTGGCCGGTCAGGCACAATGAGTCACAGATTAGGAGGTGTTGTCGAGTAGGAGAAGCCATTGTTGACGTTTGACGGATGTTACAGCATCAGAGAAACGGATCAGAGGCTGGTTACTGCATTCCAAAATTGAAGAAAGCAGCCGGTGGAACTTCTGGCGCATTCGTGATGGACACGACTTGGGTGGGCTCGAAAGGTCATGTCGAGTTACTGGGCTGTTGCGTGGCCTGGGAAGTGACGTGAGGGAGCAGTGACTCTAGTTGAACTTCATGTTCTGGAAAAGGTGAAGGGTCGTGGTATACGGTGGTAAGGGTCACATGGGTAATTGACATGTATATGGGTGCAGTCAAGAGGCTTGATGGTGCTGGGAATGCAGGAGATCATAATTTGAGGTACCTCAAGGACAAGAAGTTGAGTTAGGACTTAACTGTTCCTTATGCTCAACATTCCACCTCCTGATAACCTGATAATCCTTGCCTCCTTTGATGTTAATGCTGTACGAGGTGAAAATTCCACGATGCTCGTCGTTGCTGGTGTCATAATTGGATTTGCCGGTGTTGGTCAATGGCGAAAGGGCCCACAGGTGGCTGAATTCTAGTGGATATGCTGAAGTACATGCCAATGATGTCATGGTGGAGTTGATGGTGCTACATTGGGTGGGAGTAGTGTTAAGATGATGATAATATGATGCTGGGTGTTGCATGGGAGGCTGGTGGGCATTTCAATTGATATTGAGTGTGTGGCAGAAACAACAGTACAGGTGTTTCAACTTTCAAGTGTGGTGCACATGTAGGAAGGGGAGGGACGGTGTTGTGGCAAAGCACTAAGGTGCTGCCTAGCGTGGAATAGCAGCCTCCAAGCAACGGTCACAGTGGTACTGGTGAACTGTTGAAACGCAGGAGTGTTGAAGCTACCATTAGCAGGCATGGAATTTGATGCAACGTTGAACATTAGAGCAGGACAGTGGAGTTACAGGCATTTTCATGTGTTGAAAGTTGAACGTTGAATGTTGAATGTCAAGACTCGAGACGTAGGGTAAGTACAGGTGTTGTGTTAATCATAGTCAGGGTACAGGTTTTACTCCTTCTGAGTCCTGATCGAGAAGCTGAGTTGGGAATACGGACAGCCCACCATGACTGCTCTGCCAATGTCTGTTTTTCACGATCAAACCACATGCCAGGACCTTCACATGCGGGTGCAAGCCAGTGAAGTTGAGTGAAGTGTCTGCTCAAGTTCATGTCATCATGCCAGATGCCGCATAATTGAAATTTCTCATTGCAAAATCAGAAACGGGGGCTCGCTTGACCAGTTCTCCTCTGACGAGGTTTCCTTGTACTCCGATGAATCTCGAATGAGCTTGTCGTACAACCATCAATTTCCCGACAACTCTTCGTTTGCCCTTATTCCATTGCAACACGATTGTGTTGAGTGTTCTACCTCAGATGTAGAAAAGAAATGAGAGCTCACCACAAATCTTGTTAACAGGATAATGATCTGTATCATGTCTCGTATTTAGAGTTGAAGCAAAGGCAACAAAACAGAGGGACACTAGACCAGGACATTATCAAGGACTTCTTGCTGCCCTCTGCACATTTTCTGGAGTGTTTGATGTTGACTTCAGGTGGTTGAAGAGGGCAACTTCTAATGGTTCTAGGTTTTGGGAGTTGGCCCCGAGGTGATTAAGAAATTCCTCCAGACATTCCTGTGAGATAGTCGGATGCGCCAGGTTTGTCCTCTCTGTGATCACATCTCTTTTGGCAATGATATTATGAGTGTAATAACAAAGGTTGAGGTCCAGTTTGTTGTAGACATGCCAGGTGACATTTCGGACTTGGATGGAACTAGCAAACCGGGTGGCATAGAAAAGATCAAGGACTAAAGCACAAATGAGTGTTCATCATAAAGAGGAGGTACAATCTGTAGAAAATGCCACATACAGTCACGGATATTTTGTTTTGCAAGCTTGAGTTTGTCACTGTTGGACACTTCACTGCATGCGAAGATTCCAAATGCTATTGCCTGTCAGCAAAGTCGTTTGTGAGGCAAGCAGACTGAACATACCGTGCAGGACAAGATTAGTGGTTTGCCATTGTTCCAATGGATGCTTAATGTCATTCGTCTCTGGTAGTACTTGTTGAAGCAGTGTTTGCACCGAATTGATCTTCAACTCCAGTGCCTCTATCCTTTTTTTTAAGTGATCCTATATGAGAATAAGTGGATAAAGCAAGAAAATAATGGAGGAAACAGTTACTTCAGATGTCATCTTGAGGACAACTTCCCTTTTGGTTGTCGTAACAGAGGTAAACATTTCCACCTCTATTGGCAACATGAGAGTTAGATTTTTCTCAACTTGAAGTTGAAATTGGTCTGTAACTTACTATTTGGAATGGGCGGTTGTTTTGGGGAAGAGTGCAACATGAGGTGTAAGGAGAAGATTGGGAGGTGAAAGGAAGATATGAGATAGGAGACATCGTCCAAAAACGGATAATCATATGACAGTGTGATGATGTGTCACCTGTGACTCCCAGTAGAAAGTCCCCCGATTTAGTTAGGTTTCTATGAGTTTTGATAATAAAAATATGTTTCTGTCAGTTGTTTTGTGTTATGTAAAAGATGTACACGTGTTGATGAAATGGGGCAAGAAGTAGCAATGATGTCACTAACACGACATTGACATGAACGCGACATGGTGCCAACACGTTTGCACCAGGTCAAATTTCATCATGACACATGTCTTGCAGTTACACAATATGTCTGAAACCCACCACGGTCATGGTCATGTGGTCGTCCGCTTCTCAGAGATGTCAACAACTCTTTCACTAAATAATGGCTTTCATCCTCCCTCCATCCTCTCCCTCCCATCCTGTTCCCTCCCCCTTCCCTCCTTGTGTACCTCCCCCCATCCTGAGAACCTTGGACATGGAGGGATGCAGTGAACATGGTGCAGTGATAAAAGCGGAAAAGGCTCCCACATCGTTCTAAGTGAGTTTCGTCTTCATTTGTTCTGGCCGGGCCCAATCTACTAGTATATGCTAACTTATTTTACATGACTTCCCTCTATGACCATCTAGATACAATACCTAGACCTTCAGCATCCTCCTCCTGGGGTCTTCAGCATCACACCAGCCATCCGGATTCGCCAACTTGCAGAGATCAAAGATGTTGGTGAGTGGTCTCATCATTTCGCATGTGAGTTTCTACTAATAGCTTCTAGGATTGGAATGCTGTGGAACTTCAAGCAAATCTTGCAGAGGTACATGCCTGGCTGCCCAAGATGTTACTCCTGCTAACGTGTTTCAGAAGCAGAAATCAGGCAGCAAGAAGATTCCAGCTCCCACCAGTGGACCACCCTGCAGATGGTACTATTATGTAGGAGCACAGTGGTGTGAGTGGGGGGATGGAATGGGGACAGGGTGGCGGGATGGAGCATGCGCGGGTGGCAGGGGAAGGGAAGGGGGACGGGGTAGCATAATTAAATTACATTAATACTGTAGAATACTATTCCGCTGTGTTTTCCTAGTTATTGCACATAGAAACATACAGAAATCGAAGCAAAACTATTCAAATACTTTACAAAATGGCCATTCTTATGTTTCTGCAGTATTAACACAGGTAAACATAACAAAACCTTGTTTTTAATCGGGGGACTTTCTAACTGGGCATGACTGCCAGGGCCAATGTCGCATGATGCTGACATAAGCAATGCTCACACACTAAATTTCAGCTGTACTGGAACCTCCTAAATCGATTTTTTAATCGATTTTAACAACATATCTTCACAAATTCTTGGGATAAGTACCCCTTACACAGCATCCAATGGATACCAACAACCTCCGCAAACTTCCCGTCCGTTTTCGAATGACTTCCCACAGGCCACAGCTTGAAATTGCGAGTCCCAATCAAACGCAGTCCAACTCGCAGTTGTATCTCCACGACAACACTGATCTTCAAGCTTTTCGTTGCGAAATTAGGACCCATACTTCAGCTTGGGAAGGTGTGAATAGGAAGGAGAGAGTAAATTGGTAGTATAGGTGCGGTCATAATTTTGGTGATAACTTAGATAACCGTTCCCGACTGAGGTGGTGGTTCTGTGAAGGTGGCTAGAGGAATCAGAAATGGGACTAGGTCTGATGTCGACGCCTACTTTGTTAGTACAGTTGACATCACGGGTACGTGATTAGATTTAGAGAAGATAGCGATCTGATTTACGGTAACAGAATATCGTTTAAAGTTAGTACGGTTGGCGAGCAGGTGTTTTTCGCAGACGTGACTTGAGCTGTGACCATGCTAAATGGGAGGGGTACGTCCTCCTGCCATTACTAGTAGAGCAGATTTTAAAAACGAAATAGAGACCCTCCTCGCCAACCGTTGAACGTTGAATGTTGGACGCGTTGAGTTGGAGTCCGAATTTCGATGCTTACAAATGTGGATCACGAGGCGGCCAACAATCAGCGAAGCACAAGAACTTGAACATGTCTTGGTAACAAAACAGTCAAAACATGTGCCATTGGAGTAGCGCAAACGAATTTTCACGACGGTGCTGCAGCGTTGCCAGGTGTGGGGGGTTACCACTGACAAGAATAGCCCATCATGCCGGCAGGGACTAGAACACACGCTCGGAATCGCTGCGAGTACCATGCATTTCCCATTACAACGGGATCCTTTGATTGCAGATTTCATCATATAAGCCAGATGGTCCTTCTTTGATTCATTAAGACATTCCCTCTCGTTTTAGCTGGTAAGCGGGACTGGTGTTTCAGATGATTCTAATGCTAAAGCATCCTACTCTAGCTGGCAGCAATTACGACCTCTAAGACTGCACCTAATAATTGGCGATGACTTCCCTTCATCAAGTCCTTCTTTTGACGACCTTTTACTTATCTATAACGTCTAATGCTCTACCTTTCGACCGTTGTGCCACTCATCAGGTTGATCTGCAATTCTCTCAGTAAATTTCGTGAGATGCTGATTCTGCTCATGCGTGTGGTACAGGACGGCCCTTTACATGCAAGAGCTTCGGATACCGAGAATTCAGCAACTTCGTCGCTAGCGAATGTATCCAGCTCTTATCCACTCATTAGTGGTTCCAGTTCAGCACTCCCACCGTTATCACGCGTATCGAGCTCTCATGTGCCCAGTGGCAGTTTCAGCTCAGCACCTGTGATATCTTCCGGTGCAGCTAGCTTTCGTGCATCCCACGGCGCTTCAAGTTCAGCGCCCCCAAGCGCCCCCAACTCTCATTTGCCCAGTGGTAGTTCGAGTTCGAACCCTGTGAAGCCTTCGAGCGGATTTAGCTCAGTACCTGTGATGTCGTCCGGTGCAGCCAGCTCTCTTCCGTCTCATGGTGCTTCAAGTTCAGCATTCGCAGTTTTACCAAGCGCCCCCAACTCTCATGTGCCTAGTGGTAGTTCGAGTCCGAACCCTGTGACGCCTTCGAGTGGATTTAGCTCAGCATCTGTGATTTCTTCCGGTGCAGCCAGCTCTCTTCCGTCCCATGGTGCTTCAAGTTCAGCATTTGCAGTTTTACCAAGCGCCCCCAACTCTCATGTGCCTAGTGGTAGTTCGAGTCCGAACCCTGTGAAGCCTTCGAGTGGATTTAGCTCAGCACCTGTGATTTCTTCCGGTGCAGCCAGCTCTCTTCCATCTCATGGTGCTTCAAGTTCAGCATTCGCAGTTTTACCAGGTAGTTCGAGTCCGAACCCTGTGAAGCCTTCGAGTGGATTTAGTTCTCATATGTCCTCTGATTCTCCAAGTACAGTACTCGTAGGAACAACTACGACTGATCCACCTTCGCAAGGAACAACTACTCCTGGGCATGGAACAACTACTCCGAATGACCCACCTGGGCACGGAACAAATACTCCGAATGACCCACCTGGGCACGGGACAAAGACTCCGACCGGCCCACCTGGACAAGGAACAAATACTCCGAATCACCCACCTGGGCACGGGACAAAGACTCCTACCGGCCCACCTGGACAAGGAACGAATACTCTGAATGACCCACCTGGGCATGCGACAACTACTCCGAATGGTCCACCTGAGCACGGGACAACTACTCCCTCGCCGGGCTCACCCACAAAAACTGCAACTTCCGAGTCGCCCTCGTCTTCCTCTCCATCAGTCACGTCCTCGAAATTGTCGTCGAGTGCGCCTTCTGGCTCTAGGGGATCTTCCAGCACTCCGAGTGCTTCTCGTACATCCTACAGCGCCTCAAGTGGTCCCCGTGCATCCTCCAGCACTCTGAGTGCTTCTCGTACATCCTCCAGCGCCTCAAGTGGTTCCAGTTCATCCTCCCCTCGTGAATCAGCTTCTTCTGTATGTTTATACATATTCTCATCATTACATACTCACAATTTCTTAACAGTGCCAGATCCAATTCACCCTTCCTTCAGGCTCATCTGTACCAACTGCACCTCCTCCTCCAATCCAACGGAGATCTGTGGCCAAGCGAGCACTTCGTCGATTCCTGAAGATCTTTAGTCGGGATGACAAAGAGTTCATTGGGTGGCATGGGACGAACAGTGTACGTAGAAACCTTTTATGATTTTATAAAACGCCACGTGGCCTAATGTCGAATTTCAGAACATTGCCACTTTTTGGATGAATAATGGATACATTTCGAAGCCACCTGGTACAACAAGCAGCTTCCTTGACTTTTTAGGATTGGCACCTACCTGCCCATCAGCTGGAGCTGAGATTGGCCCTGGTCTATACGTCGCAGACGAGCCGGTGACGTATGTCCTCGTTACCTGTCACATGGTCGCATCGCAAATTTCTCTGCTTTTTCTGATGTCATTCTGCAGTGCCTTCGCTTTCGCCAGCACCAACGCGAGGCTAAATCCTGGTACGAAACCCCTGATATGTGGCATCTATTCTAAATCGTCTGGAAACTGGAGGAATGTCATCCGCAAAGTACGTACCGACATGCCTGTGTTTCATCTGTCTCGTGCAGCTGACGACTGAGCTTTCTTTAGGCATATATTCCCGATGTTTTGGTGAAAGACTCCTCAGACATTACGAAGGCAAAAGCATTCGAGGACGCCAGGTTAAAGTACATCTCCACAGTGATACCTGGGGTTACCGCCTCGACCGCCGTGAAGTTCGCGGCGTTAAACCGAAACCGTGAGTAACCTCATCATGAAGTCATCTTCCTTGCAGATCCTAATCATATTCGCTGTACAGCTGCTTCTTCACAGCTTAAACCGGGTCAAATGGTGATTCCCAGTGAAATCACAAATTTGTTTGAGGCGGACTGCTTCCCTTGGGACGCTACTTCAAGCAGCCTTGAGGCCTTCCCAGTACGTATCCGTGCTCACTTGTCCTTGATACTGAGTCATCTCAACCATTTCATCAGGACTTTGCGTATGACTCTCAGACACTCAGATCAGACTGGAACATTGCCCCTGAGAACGATGAGGTTGCTCTGCTCAATAATTGAACATATCATGTTGAAAATAGAACGGCTTTCAATAGATTTTAGATTTTGGCAGCACCAGTTTTGCCCTGCATAGCCGAAAGACTCCACTGCTGACTCCATTCACTCATAATCGTACATAGGTTTCTAATTCTTTAATGATATGAGTAACGGCTGCCTTCACTTCGCTCTGGCCCATGGTTAGACTGTAGTAGGAATCGTGAATCTGTGCCTCAGCGGCCTATTTGTATTGTGTACCTTCCTCTTACAATGGCTCGTGAACCAGATATCTAAATACTAACTACTTGGAATTGACGCCGCCCTTCATTGTGAACGCATGTCAAGGTAACAGAGGTGGGCAAAGGGTGGAGCACATTCAGCGAGTATCTCTGAGGCGGCAGGACGAGCTCACGCACCAACTTAAGCGGTCAAGGGTGGGATCTCTGCCAAGTCCTCAGAAGAAAGATAAAGAGCCCTTCATCCACCCTCTTCGCAACATCAACAGGTGTTTGCTCCTCAAAATCCCTCATTGCCACATCTGCGCCTGCATCCACTAATGCCCTCACCTTATCCCCTCTTTCGTAGTCCGTCATCAAGGCATGATGAAGGGGCGTCTTGCCGCAGAAGTCTCGGATGTTTACGGGATGTCCGTCCGCAAGGTAACTTTGTAACCAGAGGTTCCAGGGCCCTTGGGAGTGGAGTCTCAGCGGCATGAGCTCGCCGAATAGGCTAGCTTGCCTGGCGTGGGAGGTGTCGCGAGAGACAGGGTCCGTGGGGAGAGGTGTGGAAACGGCGGTAAAGTATTTCGCGGTCAGCGGAGATGGCGGGGTTGAGGAGTTGGGTGTCTGGACACATGAATACATGGACATGACAGTACTTAAATGAGTCGTTCATGTTGTTATCGGGAATGGATAGGCTAGTGTAAAAGTTTGGCAATGACTCACCTGGCTAGCGCTCCGGCTCGGCCCAAGCTTGAAAGGTGACTAGTCACTGAATCGAATTCAGAATCACCCGCTCTCCTCAATTTATGATACCTATGAGTTGTAATGATTGGGGCTGCTTAAAAAGTGGAATAATGTATAGTTGTATTCAATATACATGGAACATTATCATTGTAGTCTACAAAATCTAACGATTTGAGTAATTATCAAGTGAGTAACAATATTGACATCGACTCGGAGGTCGACATTAGCTGAGGGCAGTGAGTCGGACTTACGCTGATGTCTTAGACTCTTAGACTCCCAACGGAATATCCCTTCACCGTCTATTGCGCAATTAGAAACTACTTGCGAAAATGACCTGCAGATGATCAATAGTTGGTTAATAAAATAAAACCATGGAGGATTGTGCATGTCAGTGGGGTCCTTGATCATGCCGCGTCACCTGTAAGTCAGGTTTCTTGAGCTGATCAGTCTCCGAATAATTGACATCAAATTGGGAATGTCTTGGGGAGGAAGGTCGGGTTCTGACTGGCAGGAACAGTTCGTGTCTGGGTAAGCATTAGATCCGAGGTGGAAATGTTATTGTTCTGGATCCGACTGTTCAGCGCTCAGGGACAGGCCAGGGAAGGAGCAGAGGGGAACTGACCGGCAGACAAGATCACGACATCTAAACGTGAACAACACGACGACGCTTGCTCACATCAGCTTCACCTTCGCTCGCTTTCCATTTCCCTCCAGCAGTCTCGATCTCAGACTCGGATACCTGGCACTCTTCGGCACTACCTCCATCCTTGTCCTCGTCCTCGCTGCCACTTGACTCATCCTCTCCATCATCCTCCGAATCTCTCCACCAACTTCTTTCCGACGAAAACCCAGACCAGCTGCCATGCCCGCCGATAGGGTGACTCCAGTCGAACAGCAGGAACGGGTGCCCATTGTCGTCCAGCACCGTCGTAAGACCTACGGCATTCCCACCCCACTCCAGCCATCCGTCCTTGTCCTTCTTGAGCACGACCTCCCAATAGCTCTCCCTCCACCATACCGACTCGAGCAATTTTTCCCTACTCGCTTGGCCCCACCGTACGTGGCTTTGAGCATACCACCGGCAGAGTAGATGCCTCCGTGAACATTCTCGGGCACGACAGCCTTGTTCTTTGCAAAGCAGAGCGTGATGCAGTGTTTCGCAATGAAGGTCTCGTCGTCCGAGTATCGTTTGTGGTAACGCTTATCGAAGTCCACAGGGAACTCAGGATCGCCGCTGTACCCAGACGTACGTACCCACTGGCAGGACGTCGACATCTCGCGTGTTTCTGTGTTCCATTTTTGAGCAATCGATTATTGCTGTTTGCAAAAAGGTTTGCCAAACTGCCTTTTTGAGAAATTCAACAATTTTGCGTTCGAAAAAGTTTTCAGTCGTAGCTCACTCAATACTACATGTATCTCAGTAAAATATTGTATATTCGGAATGTAGTCAATAAGCCCGAGGTGCTCAGCACAAGAACGGAGAAAAATGACCATTGCATTGATAAGTTGGAAAAATAGGCTTTCAAAACGGCTTATCGGTCAGTATGGCACAACCAGGACACTTACGGACAAACGGAAACCACAGAAAGGTTAAAAATGTATTTTCCAAAGTGCAAGTAATAAGATTGAGACCTCGAGATTGAGCACGAGGAACTGGCATAGACGGGCAGATAAACTGAAGTCGTTGTCACAAAATCGTGACGAATGTCACGGTTCATTTGAGAGCGCTGGACTA
>Ga0210387_10002974_pt1 | contig 13012 bp, 12 predicted proteins | sample IncBWC7OmetaG_FD_160108 | JGI IMG/M metagenome (GOLD analysis project Ga0210387, IMG submission 160108) | Forest soil microbial communities from Barre Woods Harvard Forest LTER site, Petersham, Massachusetts, United States - Inc-BW-C-7-O ...
TACCGCAATCTCGACGTCAGCACATTGAAAGAGCTGGCGCAGCGCTGGGCCCCGCACATAGCCGAGGGCTTCCGCAAAGCCGGCACCCATCTGGCGCTCGATGACGTACGCGAGTCGATCCGCGAGCTGCAATATTACCGCGAGAACTTGCTGCGCCCGTTCTAGAACGCCGCTGCTCATTTCGGCGAATCGTTCGCCAGAAACATCCAAGTCTCGACCACGGTATCCGGATTCAAGGACAGGCTGTCGATGCCCTGCTCGACCAGCCAGCGCGCGAGTTCCGGATGATCGGAAGGCCCCTGGCCGCAGATTCCGACGTACTTGCCTTGCGCCTTGCAGGCTTTGATCGCGAGCGACATCAGTGCTTTGACGGCCGGATCGCGCTCGTCGAAGGACTTGGCCACAACACTCGAGTCCCGATCGAGGCCGAGCGCCAGTTGAGTCATGTCATTCGAGCCGATCGACATGCCGTCGAAATATTCCAGATACTGATCGGCAAGCAGCGCGTTGGTCGGCAGCTCGCACATCATGATGTGTTTGAGTCCATTGTCGCCGCGCTTCAGCCCATTCTCGGCCAGCAGCTGCGTGACCGCCTGCGCCTCGCTCAGGGTGCGCACGAACGGCACCATGACTTGCACATTGGTCAGGCCCATCTCGTCGCGCACGCGCTTCAAGGCGCGGCATTCGAGTTCGAAGCAGGGCCGGAACACCTTGTCGATATAGCGCGACGCCCCGCGAAATCCCAGCATGGGATTTTCTTCGTGCGGTTCGTAATTCTTGCCGCCGATCAGATTCGCATACTCATTGGACTTGAAATCCGAGAGGCGCACGATGACCGGCTCGGGCGCGAATGCGGCCGCGATCTGCGCGATGCCCTCGCTCAACTTATCGACGTAAAAATTGACCGGACCGTCGTAGCCCGCGATCTGCTTGCGGATGGTGTCCTTGAGTTCCGCGCTTTGCGTGTCGAACTCCAGCAGCGCGCGCGGATGCACGCCGATCATACGATTGATGATGAACTCCAAGCGCGCGAGTCCCACGCCCTTGTGAGGGATGCCGGCAAAATCGAACGCCCGATCCGGGTTGCCGACGTTCATGGTGATCTTTACGGGAATCGTCGGCATGGAATCCATTTCGATGGCGCGCTCGTCGAATTCCAACATGCCGTCGTAGATATAGCCGGTGTCGCCCTCCGCGCAGGACACAGTGACCGCTTGATCCTCTTTGATGTCGGTAGTGGCCGTGCCGCAGCCGACCACGGCCGGAATGCCGAGTTCGCGCGCGATGATGGCGGCATGACAGGTGCGGCCGCCGCGATTGGTGACGATGGCGGAGGCGCGCTTCATCACCGGCTCCCAGTCCGGATCCGTCATGTCCGCGACCAGCACATCACCCGCCCGCACTCGGGACATTTCCTTCGCGTCCTTGATGATGCGCGCATGACCTGCACCGATGCGCTGTCCGATGCTGCGGCCGCAGGTGACGATCTTCGAGCGGGACTTCAAGGTGAATCGCAGGATGGTACGCCCGGCGCGGCTCTGCACCGTCTCCGGCCGCGCCTGAAGAATAAAGATTTTACCGCTGGCGCCGTCCTTGCCCCACTCGATATCCATCGGCGTGCCGTAATGCTTCTCGATGATGAGCGCCTGCTTGGCCAATTCCGTGATATCGGCCTCGCTCAACGAGAATCGATTGCGATCGGCGTTCGCGACCTCCACCGTACGCACACGATCCTTCGAGCCCGCCTCGGCGTACACCATTTTAATGGCCTTGCTGCCGAGGTTCTTGCGCAGCACGGCGCGGCGGCCGGCGCGCAGCGCCGGCTTGTAGACGTAGAATTCGTCGGGATTCACGGCGCCCTGAACCACCGTCTCGCCCAACCCGTACGATGCGGTGATGAAAACCACGTCGCGGAAACCGGATTCCGTGTCGAGCGTGAACATCACGCCCGCGGAGCCTAAGTCGCTGCGCACCATGTGCTGCACGCCGACCGACAGCGCCACGGCGCTGTGATCGAATTTGTTGTGTACCCGGTAGGAAATCGCGCGGTCGTTGAACAGCGACGCGTACACTTCGTGCATGGCCTTGAGGGTTTCCTGCTCGCCCCGCACATTGAGAAACGTCTCCTGCTGTCCTGCAAAAGAAGCCTCGGGCAGATCTTCCGCCGTCGCCGAGGAGCGCACCGCCACGGCGAATTCGCCATCGCCCGCCGCACCCTTCATCTTTCGATACGCGGCCAACACCTCCTCTTGCAGTCGCGCCGGAAAGGGTGTGGCCAGCATCCAGCCGCGAATCTGCGCGCCCACGACGCTGAGCCGCTCGACATCATCGACGTCCAGCGCGGCGAGGGTGGTGCGGATGCGCTCGTCAAGCCCGTCCTGGGCCAGAAAATCGCGGTAGGCGTGCGAGGTGGTGGCAAATCCCCCGGGGACGGACACGCCGAGGGTGGCGAGGCCGGAGATCATCTCGCCGATTGACGCATTCTTGCCGCCGACGAGCTCGACGTCTTTGTTCTTGAGTTCTTGAAACGGAATGATGTAAGGCTTCATGGTGCGTCTTGTCCGACGGTTGATTAGATGAAACACTGCAGCGGCGCCGCCGCTCCAGAGGTTACCGTGCTCAAGCGAACTGTTTTCTTCGTTTCCGACCAAACGGGTATTACTGCAGAGACCATGGGTCACAGCCTCATGACGCAGTTCGACGGCATCGAATTTCGCCAAGTGACTGTGCCATTTATATCCACTGTTGACAAGGCAATTGAGGCGGTGAGAAAGATCGATCTGGTCGCCGCGCAAGAGGGCGTGCGGCCGGTGGTCTTCAGCACGCTCGTGCAGGAGGACGTGCGCAACGTGGTCCGCGGCAGCACCGGATTTTTTTTGGATTTCTTCGATCCTTTCTTAGCACCGCTTGCCGGCGAACTCAAGACGCAATCCTCCCATACCGCCGGTAGGACTCATCGCATGGCGGATACCCACGCCTACGCCATGCGCATCGATGCGACGAATTTTGCGCTGGCGAACGACGATGGATCGGTGGTGCGCGACTACGAGCGGGCCGACGTGATTCTGGTCGGTGTCTCGCGCTCGGGGAAAACGCCGACATGCCTGTACCTGGCCATGCAGTACGGCATATTTGCCGCGAATTATCCTCTCACCGACGATGATTTGGAATCGCGCAGATTGCCGCGTGCGCTGGAGGGCTTTCCGCGCAAGCTGTTCGGCTTGACGATCAAGCCTGATCGCCTGCAGCAAATTCGTAACGAGCGGCGTCCGGACAGCAAATATTCATCGGCCGCGCAAGTCGCATTCGAAGTGCGCGCCGCTGAATCCTTGTTCGAGCGTAACGGAATTCCTGTGCTGGATGCCACCGAAGTGTCGATTGAAGAAATTTCCAGCAGAATACTCGACCGCACCGGGATCGAACGGCGACTGCGCCCCTGAAATTTTCAGGCTGCGTGTTATAGTTCCAGCATGATAGCTGATCAATGGTGCGAGACATCGTGGCGGGCGCAGCCCGGCAGCTTTGTGAGCTTGATGACGCTGTACGAGAGCAATTTCGTGCGGCTGGGCTGGCTCGTGCAGGACTTGCGCAAAGTCACATCGCGCCGCGTGTCGAAGGTCGCCTCGGACTGTGACCTGTTTCTCACCCCGTTGGATTTGTGTCGTTATACCAGTGTGTTCCGCCTCACGTATGAGTTCGAATTCGAGTCATCGCCGCTCCGCGACCCCGATTTGGAGGTGTGCGTGTATCACGATGCGCGTCTGGCCGAGGTGCGCAGTTTTCGCGGCTTTCAACGGCATCCGCAGCTCGCCAAGCTGCAGTCCGAGGTCAAGCGTGAACTGGATCAGCGCTGGACTCGGAACATGATGCTAAATAAATGGCTGGAATATTGCGCCGAGCGGGGACATCGCTTCTAGCCGCGAAGATCGCCTTCGTATCGGTTGTCCTGCGTAGGTGTTTAAGCTGAGGCGGGACTTTGATCGACAAGCTGAGCTTTCTAAAAGGCGGTGCGGACGCAGGCGCGGTGAGTCCCGACGAAGAGCGGCTCATGCAGCTGTTCCAAAATCGAGCGGGACTCAAAAAAGCCTACGCCGACCTCAAGGATGAATTTCACTTGCTGCGCGACAAACTCAAGCAGCAGGAAGGCGCGACCATTCGCGTGCAGGAACAGTTCGACGCCCTGGGGGATCTTTTGGGAGATCCCAAGACCGGCTTTGCGGCGCTGGTGTTTTTTCAGCTGCGCGCATTGTGGAAGAGTTGTCATCAACAGCTTTCGACGTTCGCGACGGAATTGACGCGTCAACAAGAAGCGCGTGAAACCGCCAAGCACAAGGCCGACATCGACGCGGAGAAAAATGCGCGGCTGGCGGACGCCGACAAGCGGCTGCGGTCGGCGGCGGCCGCGGCGGACGACCAGCGCCGGGTTCTCGCCGACGCGCAGAGCGAACTCGAACGCTTGACGGCCTTCTGGCACTACTTCAGGCGCCGTCGCCGGCAAAAGGCCCTCGAGTCGCTGCGCATGCGGGTGGTGATGGCAGACTCCGCGGTGGGCGATGTGCACGCGGAACGCAGTGCCATCGAGCATGAGGCGCTGCCGGAGTTTCCGGGAATTTCGCTGGCGGCCCGGCGCAACATCAATCTCGCCGTCATCAGCTACGCCGAGCTGTTGTGCGAACACGCGGATGCCTTCGGGCTTGCGGCGCGCGCGAAAGAGGCCGTGGCGCGCCGGGTTCACGAGATGAGCTTCGGCACGCGCGATGAATGCGAGAGCTACATGCAGCGCGTGCAGAAGGCATTGGCGGCGGTCGCCAATCAGAAGCAGATCGGCAGTGCGGTGAAGGTCAAATTGGAGCGGCTGCGCGCCACATCCGAATATCGCAACTCCGCCGACACCGTGCCGACGGCGGATTCTCTGGCGCCGGTGGAGCCGCCGCTCGATATGGAAGGGGCACAGAAGCCCTCGGCACCCGCCACTTGGAACGTGCTGGCCGAGGACTACTGGGACCTGTACACCGTGTTGCTGCGCTAGTGGCTGTCCTGCGCCAGCGGCTGTCCCGGGCCGGTGGCCGGTGTGCGCCGCGCCTGCGTCGGAGCCGCGCGGTGCGCTGAGGCGACCACCAAATCCGCCGCGATCTGCGAGGCTTCGTCCAGCAGGATTCCCGCGGTGGCATCGTCCTTGATCTCCTCCAGAGACGCCGCCGGCTTGACATCATGCGCCGCCCGCCAGACGTTTTCGCGCTCGAGGCGTTCGCCTTCCAGGCGCTTGCGTTCGGCTTCGCGCGTCTTGAGATTCAGTGAAAGAGTTTTCTGGCTGCGCATGGCGTCGAGTGCCGCGATGTCTTCGCGCAGGTACTTGAAGTCCGCGCTGCCGGCCGTGCGTTCGGTATGCAGCTTTTCAAGATTGGCGGCCATTGATTTCAAATCGCCCTCCGTGCGGAAGGTGGCCGGCTCGATATGATCCCACGGCAGCGCCCGATCGCGGGTGCTCTCGCCGACCTCATTGGCGTCGATCAGCGATGGCAACGCGATATCCGGAGTTACCCCGCGGTCTTGCGTGCTTTCACCGGTGATCCGATAGTATTTGCCGATGGTGACATTGAGCTGTCCCAATTCGGGCTTACGGCCGAAAATCGTGTAGTTCAGAGGATGCGCGTTTTGCACCGTGCCCTTGCCGTAGGTTTGCTGGCCGACGATGAGCGCGCGACCGTAATCCTGTATGGCACCGGCAAAGATTTCAGACGCGGAAGCGCTGAATCTATCCACCAGCACGATCATCGGTCCGCTGTAAGTGATGCCCGGATTCGGGTCATCGTCGACTTCGATGTGTCCCGTGGTGTCGCGCAGCTGCACCACAGGCCCGCGGTCGATGAACAATCCGGTGAGTGATTCCGCCTCGGGTAGAAAACCGCCGCCGTTGGCGCGCAGGTCCATGATCAAAACTTCCGCGCCGTCCTTGCGCAGCTCGCCGATCAGACGCTGTACATCGCGCGTGGTGCTGCGGTAGTCCTTGACGCCCGCTCGGCTGGCATCGTAGTCCTGATAAAAGCTCGGCACGGTAATGATGCCGACTTTGATCTCCCTGCCGTTGCGCACCACCGTGCGCATGGCCTTGTGCGAAGCTTGCGCCTCGAGCGAGACGCGATTGCGGGTGAACTCCACGACCTTTTGCACCGAGCCGGGTGCCGCGCCGCCCGGCAATATTTGCAGACGCACCACCGTGCCGCCGGGACCGCGAATCTTCTGCACCACATCGTCGAGACGCCAGCCGATCACATCGGTCAGCTCGCCGCTCTTGCCGTCGCCGACCGCCGTAATGCGGTCATTGGCGGTGAGCTTGCCGCTGATGGCGGCAGGGCCGCCGGCGATGACGTCGAGGACGGTGACGTAGTCATCCGTCAATGACAACGACGCGCCGATACCCTCGTAGCTCAAGCTCATCTGGATGTTGTATTCCTCGGAGTTGCGCGCCGAGAAATAATTCGAATGCGGATCGAGCGACAGCACGAAGGCATTCATGAACGCTTCGAAGACATCGTCGGGTTTGCTTTGATCCATGCGCTTGGCCACCCGCTCGTAGCGCTTGCGCAAGATATCGGTGGCCTCGGGCCATTGTTTGCCCGCGGTGACCAGCGACAACGCGTCGTTCTTGACGCGCTTGCGCCACAGTTCGTTCATCTCGGCGGCATTTGCAGGCCACGGTTCTTTTTCACGATCGAAATTGAAGCTCTCGTCGAGTTCGAAATCCGGTTTTTTGTTGAGCAGCTCGATGGCATATGCCATGCGCTCGCGGCTGCGCTGCTGGTAGCGGCGGAAGATCACGAAAGCCGGCTCGACGTCGCCGCTCTTGATGGCGTCGTCGAGTTCGTAGCGGTATTTCTCGAATTCGGCAATATCACTGGCGTAGAAGTAGCTTCTGGCGCCGTCGATCGCATCGAGATAGCGGTCGAGAATCAAACTGGAGAGATGATCATCCAGCGGCGCTCGGCGGTAATGCTCGTGCGCAACGATGTCGGCGACGCGCCGCGCGACGTAGCTTTCCTGTTCGGTGGGCGCGAGCACCGCGACGGCCGCGGGGGTTGCGCCGGGCGCCGCAGTCGGCGTGGCAGTCGTCGGCGTCATCGCCGCGCCTAGTAAAGCGGCAAGCCCCACTGCGCTTGCGCAGACGGCGATACCGGAAATCCATCGCGATCGATTGGCCTTGGGCCGATTAGTGATCACCGCCGCCGTTCTCCTGTAAACTTCAATCCCCAATACTTTCAAGGCTAGAGAAGCCTGCGCTTCCAAGCAAGTGTATATGAGCCAGAGGATATGCGTCCGTTCACGGTTCTGATCGGCATTGTCCTCGGGTCCGCTGCGTCAATTACCTTCGGACTCGCCGCCGTTCTCATCGTGTTCGTCGTCTTACGGGGCGAACACCCCGATTTGTCGCGCGAAATGCCTCAACTCTGGGGCAGCCTGGCTGCCTTCGTAGTTTTGACCGCGGCGAGCGCCAGTAGTTTCCTCGGACAGGCGCAAGCGCGCCCCTGGCGGCGCTGGGCCCACCTGGCGACGGCAGCCTGCCTGTGCGGCGTGGTTCTTCTGTACTGGCCGCGTAAAAGCTAAATGGCCGCAATCGAGTACCTTATGCGAGTTGAGCGACTGTGGGTTCTATTGGCAGCCGGCGCGCTGCTTTTGCCGGGCTGCACCGTCAAGCCCAAAGAGGTGCCTTCGACGGACATCGACGACCTGGCGTACAAGGATCATGTCCGCGTGTTGGCGTCGGACGACTTTCAGGGCCGAAAGCCCGGGACGCCCGGAGAGGATAAGACTGTCGCCTATATCAGCGAGCAGTTTCGCAAGCTGGGCTTGAAGCCCGGGAACGGCAAAAGCTACGTTCAGGAAGTGCCGCTGGTGCAGATAGCGGGCACCGAACAGTCACTTTCGATGGCCACACCGACCGGCTCGCGCAATTTGATCAATGGCAAAGACGTGGTCATTTGGAGCACGCGTGCGCTGCCGCAAGTACAACTGAAGAGCAGCGACGTCGTCTTCGTCGGCTTCGGCATCGTCGCGCCGGAATATGCCTGGAATGATTATGCGAATCTCGATGTTCGCGGCAAAACCGTCATAGTGCTGGCCAACGATCCAGGCTACGCCTCGAAAGACCCGGGCGTATTCAAAGCCAACGGCATGACCGACTACGGCCGTTGGGCCTATAAGATCGAGGAAGCGGCCCGCCAGGGGGCGGGAGGCGTGCTCCTGGTCCATGACCCGCAGGCGACGGGGTATGGGTGGAGCGTGGTCCAGTCCACCTGGGGCGGCGCCCAACTGACACCGCCGGCAGCGCCGGCCGCAGACGGCAATGCAGGCCCCGCCATCGAGGGTTGGCTGCAAAAAGAGGCGGCGCGCGCGCTGTTCGCCCAGGCAGGCGTGGATTTCGACCGAACGGCGGTAGCCGCCGCCATTCCGGGATTCAAGGCCGTTCCTTTGGGACTCAAAGCCGACGCGCACATCAAGAACTCGATTCGGAACTTCAGCTCGGCCAACGTCATTGGGGTGCTTCCCGGCCGCAAGAGTGAATATGTCTTGTACATGGCGCACTGGGATGGCTTGGGAACCGATCCGAGCCTATCCGGCCACAACATCTACAATGGCGCGGTCGACAACGCGACCGGGGTTGCGGGACTTTTGGTGATGGCCCAATCCTTCGTGCGCACCAAACCCGTCGCCGATCGCTCGATTGTATTTTTGGCCACCACGGCGGCGGAACCGAGGCTGCTCGGCGCCCAGTATTATGTCGACAACCCGGTGTTCCCGCTTAGGCAGACGGCGGCCGTATTTAATTTGGATACTTTGCTCATCGGCGGCCGCTCGCGCGATGTCAGCATCGTGGGATTTGGCAACACGGATCTCGAAGATACGGCGCGTTCGCAGGCGTTGCTCGAGGGGCGCGAGACGCGGGCGGAACCCTATCCGCACTTAGGGTTATACCTGCGCTCCGACAGCTACAGTTTTGCGCGGCGCGGAATTCCGGTGTTGTACCTGCAGTTGGGCATTGATTCTGGAGCACGCGGACCGGCCTGGGGCAGGGCGCAGCTCGATGACTACTACGCGCATCGCTATGCTCAGCCGAGCGATATCTATTCGCCTGATTGGGACGTGTACGGTGCGGCGATCGATCTCACGCTCGATTACCGCGTGGGTGAGCAGGTGGCGGCGAGCCGCCGCTTCCCGCGCTGGTATCCCGGCAGCGAATTTCGGGTGTCGCACCCGCACGCGAGGGGGGCGCCGACCGATTAGCGCTTGCCCACTCGCGTCCAGTTTTTCGTGCGATCGAAACTGCCCGATGTGTTGTACGGGTCCGAGCCTTGGTGCTTGCTCAGGTTTTTAGAATTGCCGCTGTCCACCAAGCTCAATGCTTCGGTCCGCTTCGCCTGGCGCAGTTCGCGTACGCCGAAGCTGAAAGTGTTTTCCGCGTCCTTTCGGTACTTGTGATCGCTCGCCATCGTCTTGCCTCTCAAAAATTACCGCTGCGCCCGTGTTGTTGTTGTGATTCGGCCGCTGACTGAATGTTCCCAAATTGCGACAGGCAGGATTTAACGAGTATGCAAATCTGTGACGCAGTTCAAATCGCCGTGCAGACATAATCTCGGCGCGACGCCGATATATGCGATTTCGACGCGTTTTACTTTAGCCGCTGCGGGCAAGTGCGCCGGAAATGTGCCGATCGAAGGGCACTGAACGGTTGCGGCCGCGGGTTTTCGCGGTATACAGCGCTTGATCCGCCGCCTTGACGAATTCCACGAAGTTGCTGAACTGCATGTGCGCGCCATGAGTCGCGCAGCCGATGGAAACCGTGACTTTGGCGTGATCGGAACCGACCACGTGGCCGGTGTTGCGAAACGCCATGACGATGCGTTCGCAAATGTTGTGGGCGGTGTCCGCGTCGGTCGCGGGCAGCACCACGACGAATTCTTCGCCGCCGTGGCGCGCGATCATATCGGTCTCGCGGGTGTTGCCGCGCAAAATGCGCGCGGTGGCCTGCAGGACGCGGTCTCCGGACTGATGGCCGAAGCTGTCGTTGATTTGCTTGAAATTGTCCAGATCGACGAAGGCCACGCTCAACGGCCAGTTGTGACGCGTGGAGTTCTCGAATTCGCGGGCGAGAAACTGCTCGAGATAGTCGCGGTTGTAGACGCCGGTCAACGGGTCGCGGCGGGTTTCTTCCTCGACTTCGAGCGCCCGCGTCGATGGCGGGTCCGCCGCTGCACGCAGCGTGTTGATCTCGCGCAGAGCATGCAGGCTGCGCAACATCAAAACCTCGCGCGCTTGTTCGAGGATCAGTTCAGGGTGTTGCTTGGACAGCAATTCGGATTCGAAAATCGCTTCCGTTTCCGGAATCATGGCGCCGATCGTTCCCAGGACCTGACCGAATGCCATCTTGTCGAGACCCAGACTGCGTTCCGCGCACAACGCGGTTTCGGCAAATTGACGCTGCTCGGGTTCGAGCAGGAACAGGTCCGCCACGGGGCCCGAGAGAGCGACGCAGCGGTCGAATATTCGCGCCGGATCCGCGGTGGCGCTCAAGTCCAACTGATGGCTCTGGGAGATCGCGTGATACAGGCGCTCGGGCAAGTTCCAGGTACGCATCAGCCAACCACCGACTTGCGCATGATCCGCTTGCACGCGCTTTTTTTCGTGCGCGGCGAGTGCGGCGTGGTCACGCTGCAGTTTCTCGCCGTCGCGATACAAATCGGGAATGGCTTGATCGAGCGCCAGCATGCCGACATCCTGCAGCAGTGCCGCCAAGAATATTTCCTCGGCCAGCGATTGATGCATGGCGTCGCCGAGAGCACGCGCGGCGGTGGCGGCGAGCAGGGCGCGGCGCCAGTACAATTTGTAATTGAGCCCGTTGGATTTGCCGCCGCGCAAGGACTTCACCAATGAGAAACTCAACGCGAGCGTCAGCGTCGCGTTCAGGCCGAGCACCACCAGTGCTTGGCGCAGATTTTCGCTCTTGCGGCGCTGCGCATATAGCGGCGAGTTGGCGATGCGCAGCACCTTGGTCGACAGCGCCGAATCCATGCTCAACGCCTTGGCGACCTTGCTCATTTCGATCTCAGGATCTTGGGCCAATTCGATGATGTGCGTGGCCACTCCCGGAGGCGACGGGAAATTCACTGACAGGCGAAGATGAGCTTCGATCTCGGGATTCAAACGCGACTCCAACAGCAAAAACGGATGAGGATCCGCCTATTGCCATTTAGCGTCCGCGTTCAGCCAAACTTGAATGGCTAGTTGAGTCGCGCGCTGGCGCGCCACCAGCCGCGCAGCGCCTTGAGCAGCAGATATACGCCGTACGGCCCGAGCACCACCACCCAGGCGGCAAAGGAGGCCTGTCCCAGGCCCTCGAACAGGCTCGAATAGAGCTTTCCTAGGCTCGCGCCTTCGTAGCGGCCCAACGTCGCCACGCCTGCGTTATAGATCAAGGCCGGCATCAGCGCGACGCCCAGCACGAGGCCAATGGCGGCAGCCCCCAGTTCGAATGCCCAGGGGCGGGTTTTGGCAAACCGACGCACAGAGAAGCTCATGGCGCGATTGTAAACGAATCCCGTAGCAGCGCTCGCCGCTGTAGAATCACCCGCATGCGCACCTGGACACCGGAGATCCTGTACGAAGTAAAACCCTGGGTCGTGGTGAGCGTGGGCGGCCTGTTGGCGGTAGGCATGATGCTGTGGTCGCTGTCCGCGGGCAATTGGACGGTGTGGCGCGGCCTTTTGTGTTTCGCCGGGGCCGGACTTGCCATCGTCGGGGGCGCCACCTTGCAAATGCGCCAGAATTACCGCGCGAACAGTAAATGGCGGCGGGACACCCCGCCTTGATTCGCACGGCAGTTATCGGCGTCGGCTATCTCGGCCGATTCCATGCGCAAAAATACGCCGCCTTGCCGAATTCCCGCTTGGTGGGAATCGCCGATCCATCGCCGGCGGCGCGTTCGGCCGTAAGCGCCGAATTGGGCGTGCCGGCATACGCCGACTATCGCGAGCTGCTCGGCTTGGTCGATGCGGTGAGCATCGTGACGCCCACCCCCACACACTACGAAGTCGCCAAGGCTTTTCTGGACGCCGGTGCCAACGTGCTGGTGGAGAAGCCCATGACGGTGACCATCGCCGAAGGCGAGAGCCTCATCGAGCTTGCCAATGCGGCGCAGCGCATATTGCAGGTGGGTCATCTCGAGCGCTTCAACGCGGCCGTCCAGGCGGTGCAGCCCACGCTCAGCGTGCCGCGTTTCATCGAGTCGGCGCGACTGGCTCCTTTCAAACATCGCGGTACCGAAGTGGATGTGGTGTTGGACCTGATGATCCACGACATCGATTTGATCTTGAGCATCGTGCGCTCACCGGTGGTGGCCGTGGATGCCATCGGCAGCAGCGTCTTCTCCAAGGAGATCGATATCGCCAACGCACGGCTGCGCTTCGCCAACGGATGCGTGGCCAATGCGACCGCGAGCCGCGTCAGCCTCAAGACCGAACGCAAGCTGCGGCTGTTTCAAGACGACGCCTATATCTCGGTCGATCTACAGCAGAAAATTCTCACCGTCATCCGCAAAGGGACGGGCGTAGGCGCGGATGGGATGCCGCAGGTGGCCATCGATGAGAACACCTACGAGCAGGGAGATGCGCTGAAGGCGGAGATCGAGGCATTTTTGGCGGCCATCGCCGCGGGCACGGCGCCACCGGTCACGGGCGAGGACGGATTACTGGCGCTGCGCACGGCCGTCAGCATCACGCAGCAAGTCGCCAATTCCATGGAAAAGTTTTCCCAAGCTTAGGGCGCGGCCGCTCCACTGGCTGCAACAGGAGCAGGACCACCCGGAGCGGGCGCAGGCGTGGGTGCGGAGGTGGGCGGCGCAGCAGCGGGCCCCGGAACAGGCGCTGGGGTCGGGCTCGCCGCTGGCGGCGTGAGCGCAGGCCCGGTGCCGGATTCATTGTCGGTCACCGTTACCCGGTCGACGAAGTAGCGCGTATCGCCG
>Ga0210387_10002976_pt1 | contig 12999 bp, 21 predicted proteins | sample IncBWC7OmetaG_FD_160108 | JGI IMG/M metagenome (GOLD analysis project Ga0210387, IMG submission 160108) | Forest soil microbial communities from Barre Woods Harvard Forest LTER site, Petersham, Massachusetts, United States - Inc-BW-C-7-O ...
TCTTAAGTCAACTAAGATAGAGCCACCTAAGTCGACATGATGAGCAACAACCGTAGAGGTTGTTGACGATGAAGATACACTCAAGGAGTGTAAGGGGTTAAGCCAAACCCTGTCTGTGTTGATGGATCAGGCCGATTTGTTAACCATTGACAATATTGAAGATATTGTTGACCGAGTAAGTACAGCACCAGTCATCCTTGAAGAGGATGCTGCCACTACACTGGAAGACTTGCACGAAATCGATGAGATCATGCAAGAATTCATGCGTGTACAAAATCCATGGAGATCATATGCTGATAGTACGGTGCCATGGAGTGATCCCACACCATCAGAGCCAATGCCTGCAAAGAAATTGGACATTAATGAAGCACTCTGTGTGGTCATGGAAGCGCATGCGCAAGATGTGAAGAACATGGGAACACTCACTGAGGATGATATCCCAGAACTTTGAGCAAAGTGGCTCCAGTCATGTCAAGATATCATGAATGGAGTACCAGAGGAGTTGCCTCCAAATGTGTGGTGTTAACCACCACATACTGCTCATTGATGAGAATAAGCAGTACCATTACCACCTGCCACAGTGTCCCAACTCCATGAAGGTACAACTCATGGAGAAGATCACATGCTATACACAGGCAGGATGGTGGGAGTTGGTTCAGACTGACCAAGCAGCACCTATGCTGTGTATTCCAAAGAAATCCAGCTTGCTGTGCACCGCAATTTATGCGCATAAACGGAATGATAACACCGTAAAGGATGTTATGCCATTCCTGGACTAGGATCAGATTCGCTTGGACATAGTGAGAGCGAAGATATGGTTGAAGATTGACTTCTCCAATGCATATGAACAGATTTGTACAGTGCCCAAGGACATACACAAGAGTGCGTTCACCACAATATATGGCACATACATGAGCCATACGATGCAAATTGGAGACTGTAATGCCCCTGCCACATTTCAACATGTGATGATGATGATATTTCAAGATTTCATAGGCATCTTCTTGCATGCCTATCTCAATGATCTATTCATCTACAGTAATTCTGTTGATGAGCACAAGAAACATCTTGCACTTGTATTCGACAAGATCTGCAAGTTCCAGTTCTACCTCAAGGAGGAGAAATGTGAACTGTATGTGAGCAGGTCAACTGCCTCAGCCATATGATCGACCATTGGGGTCTGCATGCAGATGCAGACAAGATGACTTGAATCCGCAATTGGCAGCAACCTAGAAACTACAATGACATTCAGAAGTTTGTAGGGCACATACAATATCTGGCACATTTCTTACCAGATATCTCGAGCTATACTGGACCACTATCAGCAATGTCCAAGAATGGCCAGCCATTCACTTGGCAACCATTACACGACAAGTGTTTTGAGATGATTAAGTACATCTACTGTAAAACACCTGTTCTTGTGCCTGTGAATCACAACAAGGACGACCCGATATGGGTCATTTGCAATGCATCAGTCACCAGTGTTGGTGTGATGTACAGTCAAGGACTGATGTGGCAAACCTGCCGACCAGCAGGTTTCATGTCACATAAGTTCACAGATGCGCAGAGACACTACTGTGTCTTTGAACAGGAAATGATTGCAATACTTGAAGCATTGTTCAAGTGGGAAGACAAGCTCATTGGATATTGTATCCATGTTGTCACTGATCACCAGGTGCTTGAGTTCTTCAAGATGCAGGATCGGTTGTCAAGTTGTCAGACTTGCTGGATGGAGTACTTGTCCTGGTTTGACTTTGATATTCGATATATCCAGGGTAAGCTCAACAAAGTAGCTGACTGCTTGTCATGCTACTATGAGAGTGATATGTGGTACAATGTGTACAACGTATCAGAGTATGTCAATGCTGATGTGCGGCTTGATCCAACTCTTGACAATGTCCCATGGAATCGGCTTCAGGAAATCGAAGACTGTACAGTCAAGATGCATGCTATTTGGGTAACCAAAGAGACTTGACAACGCAAAAGCAATCATCTAGCAGAACGTCAAGAAGAATGAGACGTCCATGCTGCAGAACTAGCTGCAGCCCCCAAACCAGCAAATGAAGCACCTGTCACTGTTGCAGCGACTGAGGAAGACCCTACAGTCTTTGAGTCAAGGGTGCATGGTGAACACTTAGTAGCTAAGTTAACTGCTAACGATTTGTTTCTCACCGACATCAAGTTGGGGTACAAACACGATTTGTTGTTTGTGAAGGTGCTGAAACAGCCAGACCAACATACAGCCTTCACCATCCATGATCAGCTGATATGGTCTTGCAATCGAGGTGGAGAACAAGTTCTCTGCATACCATCAACTAAGATGGGTAGTCAATCATTACATGGCATAATAATTGATCAGGCACACATGATAGTGAGCCATTTCAGACCACAGCACACCACAGATTACATCCGGCAGTGGTACTGGTGGCATGAATCCATCACAAGGTGCAGAAGTTCTGCAGCTCATGTCAAGTGTGTTTGAAGGCAAAAGAGAGTGGCTGACCCCTGCAGGGTCTGTTTCACTCTCTACCGATCCCCACTCAACTGTGGCAATCAATCGATATGGACTTTATAGGTCCATTCCCTGAGATCGACAGCTACAACTACTTATGGGTAGTCATATACCATATGATCAATATGGTGCACCTTATCCCAGTGAACACCAAAATGACAGCCTCACAGCTGTCATGGATCTACTTGAAGGAAGTCGTTCGACTTCATGGATTGCCTGCAAGCATTGTGTCAGATTGAGACTCAAAGTTCACCTCCAAGTGGTGGCAGGAACTTCATCAATTGATGGGTGTGAAACTGTTGATGTCGACGACATTCCATCCACAGATGGATGGCATGACCAAGCGAGTCAATCACTTGAGAGGCCAACTGTTCTGAGCTGCTATCAGCCTGGATCAGAAGGACTGGGTCTACAAGATACCCATGATGGAATTCACCATCAACGCCAGCATTAGCAAATCAATAGGGTTCACCCTGTTCAAGCTGAGCAGTGCATATATGCCAACAATGATTCGCCAGTTGCCTGAGTCAAATACAGCCCCTCTGGCATAAGGACATTCACTCAGCAGGCGCTGCAGAACTTAGCTGCACACGACACTATAATAGCAAGCCATGTGTTTCAATGGCATTATGCAAATGCATGTAGGCATCAGGAGCCTACAATCAAACAGGGAGACTTAGTATATTTATCTACTAAGAACCTCTCGCTCCCCAAAGGGTGAGCAAGTAAGCTGATGCCTAAGTACATAGGACCCTACAAGGTCCTACAGGCATACCCTGAGACCTCCAACTATACACTGGAGCTCCCTAGTGAACTCATCAGGTGACAAGTTCACCCGAAGTTTCATGTTGGCCTACTGAGGCCACACAAGCCTAACAATGACACCCTGTTTCCCAACAGAGTGTTGGTAGATGCATATGACTTCGGCATGCCAGACCATGCTGAGTGGATAGTGGATGAGCTTGATAGTCATCACTGGAATGGCAAGAACCTTGAGTTCCAGGTTTGCTGGAACGCAGGTGAAACAACTTGGGAGCCGTTGGAGTCATGCAAAGAGCTTGCAGCTCTAGACCAATATCTCATGCTGATGGGCGTGAAGCATTGGTGGCAGCTACCTAGGAAGGCAGCTGCACAAGCCGCTCAATGCTGAGTGTGTTGAGTGAGGCACCACTGGTATGGTGACCAGTGGTGGGATGGAAGAGGAAATTATTAAGTCTGATTCGGACTAGTAAGTATCCTGATCGGGAAATAGCTGAAGGTCTGGACCTTCGACAAAACTTTGGCAAAACAACTGTATAGTTGTAGCTTCACAATCATGTGCTGCATAACCCTTGTCATCGTACCACCACCATGGAACGTGACAAGATGCACAAGCACAACATCAAGCCCGACAAGGACCAGCCCATGGCTGGTCCTCACCACCAACATTGTCATGAGGCATCATCATCCCGACAACTGCCTCATGAGGGGGAGGGAGAGGAGCCCAGCAAGCACACCAGCTTGCCATACCTTTTGCCTCAACAGCAAAGGAGCCACTCTGCGGAGTGCATGTTACCTTGTGCTGAGCACACTAGCTCAGCCAATGCCCTCACATGGCACTTCAACAACAATTTCAATATTGTCATTCACAGCATAGGCTGTCAATTGTGCAAGGAATACTCCCTGCACTTTTGTAGTGGCATGCTGGAGCAGGATGTCTTGCACCGACATGCATGAGAAGCACTCTGTGCTCACTTCATGGTCAACAGTTGTGAGCCAAGTGGGAGCACAGCATGCGATAGTAGGCAAGCTCAGGAGCACGAGCTCAAGCGCGAACTGGAGCTGTGTCATAGGGAGAATGATGACCTGAGGCATCAGGTGAGGTGCTCTCATAATGAGGTGGATGATGCCATCATGTGCAGGAGGGAGTACGAGGATCGTCATGATTGCTATGAGCATCATGATTCTTACGATCATTGTAAGCAGTGCCGCACCAACACTGAGATGACTCTGTCGTCTTCAGGTGGCTATGTGTGGCCCAACCCGAGACACCACAAATAGTGGTGTCTCCGCCACAATCGCTGCCATGGGCACCATTACCTGTGGCACCCATGGAAGTTGACCCTGAGTGGCCACCCTTGCCACCACCTGGTGAGTTTAACCAGGTCAATGCCACCACGCCGTGGCTCCCCATCATCCCAATGCATCAGGTGTTGGGTGAACATGATACCCCATACCCCATGCTCCCCAAGGGCTTTCATAGATCCCAAGTGGACAATATCATCCACATGGGAGCAGCAGCCAAGGCTGCTCAACAGAATGAGGCTCTGGGGGTAGTGCTGCCACATAGTACTATGTGGCCATCCAACCGTGGATTTCCCCAGATGGTCACAGATTGGGAAGGCCTTTTCAGGTCTACCCACAAGAAGGGCAACAACAAGGCTCTTCACATCACAAGGGCCTTCATGACCCAAGCACAGAACACACCTGCAGTGCAGCATACCGAGCCTCAGCGCCAGGTGCTGAGGGAGTGGATGTATCCAGTGTGGTTCCAACATCCCGTGCGCAGTTCCTAAGCCAGTTGGGTGCCAGGGGGCTGCATTGCCTGGACAACCTTCAGCCAGCTCACCCAAGCATGCTGCAACAAGTGCCCCCAAGCCGTCACATCACATGTTCCCAGACCTGCCCCTGCTGCACACTGATGGATGGCAGCCCCACCATGTGGACAAGGTGTGTCTTGGCATGCCCATGATGCGGGACGTCCCTGAGATGTGGGCTGAGTGGATTGACCAGCATCCGGACAAGCATTCATGGGGCATTGTGGCCATGCCAGACGGCCACATATCAATGTGCAGCATATGTGGGATGCAGCTGATCAAATGGCGCAACCCACAAGCTGAAGTTGTGGAACGACAACAGACGCAATTATTGCCGCCCAACTGTTCACATCACCCAGGGCCTATTGGGAGGCCATCCAGCAACTCCACCTGACCACAATTCTTGGTTGATCGTGGACCCCCTACAACAGGTTGATTGAAAATCTGACAATTGACAATCTCACATGCTTCTTTGCAGTGCAAGGTGTAACTGAAGAGGATGCAAACAACTTGTTTGAGTACACATACCAGTGGCTCACCATAGCCACTACCAAACGAATTTCCCAGACAGCTGAGATCCAGTCGCTTCTGGGTGAAGTCAACCTCGCAATTTGCGAGGCCGGCACCAGGAAATGGTGTCCAATAGTGGCAACCACAATTCTTGTGGCCAGCACAGCTGTTTGCAGGGAAACTGCCTGCAGATGAACACACCACCCTTGTCGCCCAGTACGGCCCGTTCAATGAACCCGTTGAGGACTCAGCCACCCTCAACCTTGAATACGTCAGGACCATTGAAGCTAGCCAGCATCAATCAGTCCCTTCAGATACTGTTTTGTTGGGCCACACCAGCCCTGAGTCTTCAACTGGCCTGCCTGCCAGTAGACCAATGACTCATACCACAGATCCGGATTCCAAAATGGAATCTGGTGTAGCCCCCAGCATGCCACCTGCCAGTAGCACACTCCCCTTGCCGGCCATGGCCCAGGACGCTCATGCGCCCTTGGCCCAAACCTCAGCAACATCATCATTGATGTTGCTTACCTTCATCCGACCCGATGCACCCATCGCACATATCAATGACAGATTGCTGTACAACAACCCATACACACAAACATTGCCTTACAGTGATGATACCCCAATGGATGACAAATAGTCATCCTAAAACACTTTCTTTAATGTTTCTATTATTTCTTATGGAATACATTAATACTTAATTACCTTATCAACTGGGTCACATGGGTGTCCAGTCTTGAGGGAGAGAATGTAACATATCTAGCACTCATGAACATTTGTGCATATTTACCAAGGCCCTCTGTCCTATATAGGAACTCTTACCTAATCACTCTCTTTAGCTTTATACTTATCACTACTCCTGCATCCCTTTGCTTTATACATTGGTTGTGTGCATTGGAGGTGTGAATTGAGTAATAAGCTACCCATTATAGATGTACAAACATAAGATGAGAGGAGTTCGGAGATACTTGGATAAGGGTGATGTGAAGTTGATGGGTAACATGCAAAAGCATACAAAGAAGTGTTGGGGTGATGAAGTGGTTACTTCCACCAATGTTGCCAATAATGCAAATGAGGTATGCACAACCACACTCAAAGGATTCTTGAATCCACAATTGATAACAGCTGTGTTTGAGAGGAAAGGCAAAGACAAGGTTACATTCTCCCATAGGCAGCATACGAAAACCAAAGTGAGGTGCGTCCATGAACTGGAAGGTGTAGTGGCATGACTGAGTTGATTTGTCCACAGAGCCGAGATCATCTGATGGGTAGCAGAAAGTAAACAGCCCTTCAATATAGTGAAGGACCAGGGGTTTCAGCATTTGATGAAAACTGGAAGGCCAGATTACTACATACCTTTGCCCACAACAGTATCTCAAGATGTCAAGCGTGTCTTCACTAATGTCCGGAAACATATAGTAAAGATGCTCCAGGAGCATGATGGGAAGTTGAACTTTGCTATGGATGCATGGACCTCACCAAACCACAAGGCATTCATCGCCATGATGGCCCACTTTGAAGTTAATGGTGAACCAGTCTGCATGTTATTGGATTTGGTAGAGGTAGCAATGTCACATTCCAGCATGAATCTGGCCGTGGCATTTGCCCAAATCCTGGATGAATTTGGCATATCTGATAAGGTCAGTAACAGATCTATGGGGAACGAAACAATACTCACATGTTCCACAGGCTTTGGGCATAACATGTGACAATGCATCCCCAAATGACACCATGATTGACAAACTCCCTAATCTCAATGAAAACTATCTGGGCACCTCAAATTGTGCAGTGTTTTAACCACATTGTAGCACTTGTCACTATCAGGGTTGTGCACCAGTTTGACATTCCTGGTGGAGAGAATAAATTGATGTACGAGGCGGAGCAGGAGCTGCAAGAACTTGTGGAGGGTCTTGACATCGAAGAAGCTGCAGCACAGAGGGAGCGAGAGTCAGATGACAACAAAGAGGAGGATGATGAGGATGGTGGGTGGGTTGAAGCAAGGGCTAACCTTTCCACCACTGACTGCAAGGAGCTTGATGAAAGTGTCCAGCCTATCTGAATGCTGTTTGTTAAAGTAAGTCTTCACCATCTTTGAAATGTATGTATGTATAACAACTCACCTGTTCCTGTAGCTTCACAAGATTTTGTTTTCAATCATCCATTCAAGCACAATTTTATTGCTAATGTGGTTTGTGATGCTGGAGAAGCTAAAATTGGATGCCATGCCTCACAACATGAGGACTCGATGGAACTCCACATATGATATGTTGGAATTTGCTGTCCAGCACTGGATGGCCATCAATGATATCGCAGGGAACAAAGCAGCGAATTTGCATCAATATGAACTCTGTGATGAGGAGTGGACAATTGCAGAACAATTGTGTGAGACACTAAGGGTACGCATGTCACATTTTCAGAGACAAATGGAAACTCATGTTCACCACATGCAGATTTTCAAAGAGGCAATGCTCTTCTTTTCATGCTCCACTCCTAATCTCACCACAGCACAGTGATACCTGCAATGGATCACATTGACAAGACACTCACTAACCAATCTCAGGATGCCAGCTTCGAACCATCAATCTGTGCTGCTATTAGCATTGCCAAGAAAACACTCAACAACTACTATGACAAGACTGACCACACAGAAGTGTATCTGATTGCAATGGGTAACTTTCACTGTATTGTTCTAAAGTCTAACCTAATGTGCATGCTAGTGTTGCATCCCTGCCACAAACTGAAGTACTTCAAGAAAGCAGGCTGGGAGCCTGATTGGATCACTGCTGTGGAGGAGATTGTGCACACTGAGTTTAAGCACTCATATGCACCATCATCTGGTGAAGCCAATAACGATAATGACTCGGCACTGCCTAAGGTACATAGTAATGGGAAAAAGGTGCATTGAAATGCCATCATATTAATTGAACACACCTGACACTATTTTTGAAGGAGCACAATATCTTCAATGAATTGCCTGCATTGGCTGCACCAAAGATGGTGGAACTTCATGATGAACTTGCACACTATGTCAGTACTGATCCTGAACAAGTCAAAGATGTTCTGTTGTGGTGGCATGAGCACAAATCTATGTATCCACACCTTTCTCATATGGCACTTGACTACCTTACAATTCCAGGTAAGGGAAAAAATAGTCCCCCTTAATTTATGTTGATTGTTTCATGATCATCAAATAGCCACTTCCACAGATGTCAAGTGTATTTTCAGTCAAGGTAGAATTCTTTTATCTCACATAGTATAGGCTTACAACATGTTTTACATCTCGAAAACACCTTTTTTTGTGGCAGACCCATGGGTACAACTAACCTGACCCATGAGAAAACCTGTACCCGGGTAAGGGTATGGGTAGGGTCAAAAATGCCCCTGGGTAACCCATGCAATTCACTAATGAGGGTTAAGGATGAGGGTAAGGGTTGAGGGTTTGGAGGGTAAGGGTAGGGTGTGGCCTTTTGTACCCCTCCTGTACCCCTGCTGAACCCTACATGATAGGGGACATGGCTATCTTGTGTGATGGGTAGGGGGTGTTGGAAAAAAAATTAAGCTCCCAACAGATTTTTTTTCTAAGGCTGACTAACTAACTATTGTGAGAATAATATTCTATATATGGAAATCACATGACCAGCCCAAACCATAGTCACATGCTATGACTGAAAGACTCATGCACATTGCACATAGTGGGATACTGTAAACACAGTGGAGATGGTATGTTGGTGCTGTGTAATAATATGTGTATAGATTTTGAATCAGTAAGGATAACTGCAACTGCAAATGAGGATATTGTGCTTAAATCATTGAGCATAGCATTGAGTCCAATGAACAAGGGTATACCGGATTAATGATCCAACACCCTATGTTAGTAGTTAGGTCCAGCTGTCAGGCCGGAAAAGAAAATCCTGACCTCCAAAAATTTAGGTCCAAAATGGCTCCCAGTTGACTTTTTCAGTAATTGAGGGTGCCAAATAGACTTCGGGTAACAAAATTACATCAAATAGACTGCATTGTGGTTGTTTGGCATGCCTTTGTAGCTTTCAGTGCTTCAGCAAGTAAGCAATAAGTGTAGAAAAGTAGGCTGTGAGACTGGATGGATAACATCTCTTGCATTGTATCACTGGGTATAGTGGCCTAATTACGTCTATTACAGCACTATGTATGTTGTAAGAGCCTCAGAGGTGGAGGAAAGCCCGATTTGGTAAAAGCTGACATATCAAATCACGTGAAATTTCCTTTTATAGTAATGTGCCTAATTATGTAGTCGGTAGGTTGCCCCGACGAGGCTGAAAAAAAAAACGACCCTAGGTCGGAAAATTCGTTACCGGTATACCCTTGCCAATGAAGCCAAAAATGTTCAGAAGTGTGTTCAAAGCCATCAAAATGTTCTGAAATTTTGTCCTCCAAAAATTTTCTAAGAGCTTCATGGCTGGACTAACTAACCAGCAAATGCCAAATTCAACACATGACACACCTTGATCTTCTCCAAATTGATGAACAGTCTTCATCTGTGTGTCTGCATCTATTCCTCGGTCGTGGACAACGCCAGTGTAGAGACATGGTGATTATGCAATACTGTTTGGAAACTATCAGTCTCAAAGAGGATGGTGTGATGACCCGCAAAAATTAAGAACCCCTAAATTCAAGTCATCCTCATCTGAGTCGTGTCGACAACACTGAGACCAAACGCGAGCGAACATGGATTTGAGGGGCGGCTCCGTAATTGAGTCAGATGTTGCAAGGTTGACAATCCCCAAACAGACGTTGATTGCTGAGTATCTCAAAAGCCCCGACCGCGCAGCAATGATGTATATATGAATAGTATTTCCTTCTTCATAAACTGAACAAAAAGTGGATTATTGTGTGAAGTAATTGACTGTTAAATAGTCAGTGCATCGAAAAAGGCTTGGTTCCAAGCACACCATCATGACAGTTGAGAGGGATGCCAGGTTGGTTTTGCTCAGATGGACTAGATGGCAATGTGCTGTACAGCAGATTTCTTTGGGAGGCTCTACGAGTAACATGATGATGCAAAAAGATCACATCCACGTAGACTGGTGACCGTCCGTTCTAAAAGACGAGGCAAGCTCTGATAGCCTCGTTATTGAAGGAATGGTTACGAGTCTAACATCCACGCCGGTATCATCCTTTCGTAGCATAAGATTAGCTTCCGATGTGTTGCTAAACAACGCTTCAGATCTGACATTGCGTACCATTTTCGCATCTTTCGTACAGGCTGAGGACATGCTTGAGAAGCGAGCATATGTCCCTGCAGAGTCGATTGGTGTACTATCTTTCCCCTGGTAGCAAGATCCTCTCCCATTCAGCTCTCAGAAAATGCCAGACAATAGTTGATAAATTACGTTACACATAATGTTCGAACATTCACTAGCGAGCTTAGTCCAGTCCGATCTTGATTGCAAGATCACTGTCCACTCCTCGAATGTTGGCTTCACTACTACAGAACTCAAGACGAAGCTGATGATTCCGGGCAACGTCAGGCATTGAAAACAGGTAGGAATGCCGAACACTAACCTCGTATACTCTACGGGTCGTTCCACATACAGAGCCGGTGATCTCGCCACAAACGGTCTACGATAACCCCATTCGCTGGCATGCTCAACTGTAGCGTAGCGGACGGTCCACTGGCGAAAAGATGCGATATATTACAACAGATATCTCTCCATGACCTTGCACTGTTGATTGTGGCGTCACTCAGAGACAATGCCCTCTGCGGTGCGAAAAATGACTCACGTCACATTTGCCACCTTCGAATGCGTCTTCACAGCGTATCGGTAGATAGACCCCGAGTCAAGTACGAGCGTGACTGATTCTGCTGGGTTCAACAAAACAACTGCGCTGGTATTCCGGCCATAGTCTCGCAACAGCTGGACGGTGACGTAATCGTGTGTATCGTTGGTGAAGTCAAGGAGAACTTCATAGGTTTGCAAGTGGGAGGGCATGAAGGCACAATATTGTTTGAAGCGTCGCAGACGCGACCGGTCGGGTCTCAGCGCGTTCAAACAATGAGGCGGAAGTCAAGAACTGACACTAGACAGATGAGAACACCAAACACGGAGGCTTCCTGAGTTTCCTTAAGGCCACCCTGCAGCTAACGTGCGTTACTTTGTCGAGATTATGGGTAAGAACTGCGAATGAACGAGTATTGTGCTCCGCTGAGTCTTTAACAATCCACCAGAAAACCACTGCAACAAACACACCTATCGATCGTGACTGGAGGAGGATCGCAGACATGGGCTTTGTACCTCGAGGCATACCGGGAGACAACCGGGAGAAGACAAAATATCGGAGCCGTTGCCACGGGATGTTAATTGTCCTGAATGATTTTGATGTCACTGTGGCCGGGACAGGATCCCCCATCGGTAGGCCGCAAGGTGAGAGGGATCGGGACCAAAAGAGTGAACATGCACGAACAATGAGGCATCGATATCAGCAAGCCTGAAAGGCAATGAAGAACGTGCATTATAAACAATCTTTGACTTCCCAGCAAGCCTCATGGTTTTCAGCAACTTTTCAGCATCACCGGCATGCCAAGTGTCACCCGACCACAACAAAGTGACAGTCCAAACAGTCACCCACACAACAAAATATCTGGCCTATTCAATTCCAATCTCTCCTCTCTGTATAACTGCACAAGCACTACGAGAATCGACAGACTTATGGTACCGCTGCAGTCAACGTGGTACCGTACTGACGGGCCCGGAGAACCCTCAGTATTTCGGAAGTATTTCTCGATCAGGATTGAGCCAGATATACCTACTTTCACTACTTTCATGCCACACACCAGCGATTATGACCATCTCACAATCGCTACGTTGATGCTGCAATTTTGAAAATAATGGATTAGTTCTCAGCTAAGGCAATCCCCAACGTCGTCAGATAACTGTTTGACATTCCTAGTTTAGATCTGTGTCCCAACTTTACCTGACATATCTCGCCAAATTCTACGAATCCTTACCTGTCGCAGGGCTCGTGACTTCAGCAAGTCTTGATAGCGTCCTGCCTGGTCCAATCGATGGGCGATCAGGCCATGGAACGCGATTCTATTTGCAATTCGTATACATCTGGAAAATTGGTGCGATCGTGCGACTTCTTGAATGCCACCATAGAAACATCACCTTTCAGACCCTATTGCCGGATACAATCCAAAGGTCGTGTCTGTTCGGGAAGTGTCGGCTTTACAGGCAAACAGTGATGCCTGCCCTACATCATCTCACCATCTTTTAATCAACAAGATCAAAAGTACTTCTACAATTCATTTCCAGAGTCTTGAGTATACGCACAGTTATACGTAGATTAGACTCCAAAATTGGGGACAAGTACCTCATGTTTGTATCCTGGCTTAGGTCTGGACTACAAAGTATGCATTGT
>Ga0210387_10002977_pt1 | contig 12999 bp, 12 predicted proteins | sample IncBWC7OmetaG_FD_160108 | JGI IMG/M metagenome (GOLD analysis project Ga0210387, IMG submission 160108) | Forest soil microbial communities from Barre Woods Harvard Forest LTER site, Petersham, Massachusetts, United States - Inc-BW-C-7-O ...
ATTTCTGCCTGGGCGATTCGCCATCCAGTCACTCCGATCGTCCTCTTCGTGGTGCTGTTCTTCCTGGGCACCGTCTCCTTCATCAGGTTGCCGATCAACTTGAATCCGGATGTGTCGTTTCCGCAAGTGCAGGTCAACATATCCCAGCCGGGCGCCGCGCCCACGGAAATGGAAACGCAGATTGCGCAAAAGGTCGAAGGTTCGATTTCGAGCATCGGCAATGTGCGTCACATCGTCACCTTCATCACCGAAGGGTTGGTGCACATCAACATCGAGTTCCAAATCGGCACGCCCATCGATCGTGCGGTGACCGATGTGCGCGATGCCGTTTCCCGGGTTCGCAGCGATCTGCCGCAGACCATTTTGGAGCCGCAGGTGCAGCGCCAGGATGTGGACGGCGGGGCATTTGTCTACTATGCGCTGAGCACCACGACGCTGACCCCTGAAGAACTCAGTTGGGCCATCGACAACACCATCACCAAACGCTTGCTGGCGATCACCGGTGTGGCGCAAGTACAGCGCAGCGGCGGCGTCGAGCGGGAAATTCGCGTTGAGCTCGATCCGAGCCGGATGCAGGCTTTGGGCCTCACTGCGGTGCAAGTCAACGAGCAGCTGCGCGAGTTGAACCAAGACGCTGCCGGCGGCCGCGCGCAAATCGGCGGCGGCGAGCAGGCCATCCGCGTCCTCGGCGGCGCCAAAACGGCCGAAGCGCTCGGCGATACCCAGATCATCGTGCCCGGTGGAAAGTTCGTGCGCCTGCGCGAGATTGCCGATGTGCACGATGGCATCGCCGAAGTGCGCGGCATCGCGCGCCTCAACGGCCGCCCGGCCACGGCATTCGGCGTTTACAAGGCTCGCGGCGCCTCCGATGTCAGTACCGCAAAGGCGGTACAGACGGAACTCGACAAAATCATGGTCGAGAACCCCGCCCTGCATTTGCAAACCATTTTTACGACGGTTGATCACACGATTGCCACCTATCACTCCTCGCTCGAAGCGCTGGTCGAGGGCTCGGTGCTCGCGGTGATCGTGGTGTGGTTCTTTCTTCGCAGTTGGCGCGCAACGCTGATTTCCGCATTGGCGATTCCGCTGTCCGCCATTCCGACTTTTGCCGTCATGCAATTCATGGGATTCACGCTCAATACCATCACGTTGCTCGGGCTCTCCTTGGTCGCCGGCGTGCTGGTGGACGATGCCATCGTCGAAATCGAAAACATCGTCAGGCACATGCGCATGGGCAAGAGCGGCTTTCAGGCCGCCCTCGATGCGGCCGATGAAATCGGTCTGGCCGTGGTCGCGACCTCATTTACCATCATCGCCGTGTTTCTCCCAGTCAGCTTCATGAGCGGCGTCAGCGGTCAATACTTCAGGCAGTTTGGTCTCACCGTCGCCACGGCGGTATTCATTTCGCTGATGGTGGCACGCATGATCACCCCCGTGCTCGCAGCCTACGGCTTGCACGGCGATGCATTGGTGGTGCACAACAGCGACGGGCCCGTCATGACGCGCTACCTGACAGCGCTGAGATGGTCGGTCGCGAACCGCTGGAAGACCATCCTCCTCGGATTCGTGTTCTTCGTATTGTCCCTCGGCGGCTTGATGGCCATCCCGAAAGCATTCGTGCCGGCCGAAGATTTTTCCACCTCCATCATCAATGTGGAATTGCCCCCGGGCGGTACATTGGAAGATACCGAACGGGTATCGGCGGCAGCGGCTGCCCTGGTACGAAAATCGCCGGAAGTAACCGATACCGTGGAGTTCATCGGCGGCGATGGCGACAATTTGCGTATGGCGACGATATTCGTGACACTGGTGCCGCGCAAAATGCGCACCGTGAGCGAGAAGGAATGGGAGCAGAAGCTGCAGCCGCTGCTCTCGCAGGTACCCGATGGGCACCTGAGTTTTAACGGCCAAAACTTCGGCGGCCGCGATCTGTCGCTGTATCTGGTCGGCGATGATCCGGCGCTGGTGGAAATCGCGGGCCACAAGGTGCTCGACGAAATGCGCGCCATGCCGGAACTCATCGATGCGCGCATCAACGGCGATTTGCCGCGGCCGGAAATTGTGGTGCATCCGCGCCTCGATATTGCGGCTGAGTTGGGCGTGAGCGTGCAAAGCATCAGTCAGACCATTCGCATCGCCACCTTAGGCGATATACCGCAGAACGGCGCCAAGTTTGCTCTCACGGATCGTCAAATTCCGATCCGCGTCAGCCTGCCGGAAAGCGCGCGGCATGATCTGACCACGTTGGAAAATCTACCGGTGCCGACAGCCGGCGGCGCCAGCGTGCCCTTGAAAACTGTCGCCGACCTGAGCTTTGGCCAAGGTCCGTCCGCCGTGCGCCGCTACAATATGAGCCGGCGCCTGTATCTCGACGCCGATATGGCCCCCGGGGTGGAACTCGGTACCGCGAACACCAAGGTGCATGCGTTGCCGACCCTGAAAAATCTCCCGCAAGGTGTTCACTTGATCGAGACGGGGAACACCGAGATGATGACCGAACTCGTGAACGGCTTCATGTTGGCCATCGGCGCGGGCATACTCATGGTGCTCGCCGTGTTGGTGCTGCTGTTCGTCCGCGTGTTTCAGCCCATCACGATTCTGTCGGCGTTGCCCTTATCGTTGGGCGGCGCCGTGCTGGCGCTGTTGTTGACGGGCGTGCCATTCTCGCTCCCGGTGATGATCGGCGTGTTGATGCTGATGGGCATCGTCGCGAAGAATTCCATATTGCTGGTGGACTTTGCCATCGAAGAAATGCGCGCCGGCAAACCGCGGCTGGAAGCCATTCTTGAAGCCGGGCACAAACGAGCACGGCCCATTGTCATGACAACAGTGGCCATGGTCGCGGGCATGCTGCCGATTGCGCTGGGCTGGGGCGGTGATGCTGATTTTCGCAGCCCCATGGCGATCGCGGTGATCGGCGGTCTCATCACCTCCACGTGTTTGACCTTGGTCATCGTACCGGCGGTATTCACGCTATTTGACGATATCGAACGTTGGGTGGGACCGAAGGCCATGGCGTTGATTTCCGGCGGTGCTGCGGCGCTGCCGGGAGCCTCGCCTGCATTGGTGGAGGGCCAGGCGAAGCTCGGTTCCTCGAAGGGCAGTCCCGAACCCATTTGAAAGCCTGGTTCGCACTCGCCGTGGGCGTGCTGACTGTGCTGCCGCGGCTCGCCGGCGCGGATGCGCTGGCCGCCGCTAATTGGGATCGCCTACACGCTTGCGGCGGCGGCGCTGCGCGTGTCGCGTTGCTTGGTAGCGTAAAACTTGAGCAGGCGGCGAATCGTCTTGCCGACGGCAGTGCCTTGCAGAACGCACTGGCCGCGGCCGGTTACGTGGCTGCACGCTCCTCCGAAATCCATCTCTCAGGAGCGTTGAGCGATGCCGACGTCGGACGCGCCCTCGCGGCTCACTATTGCGCCACCCTGCAAGACGTGAAGCTACAGGAATTCGGCGCGGTGCGCCGCGGTCGAGATGTGTGGATGATTCTGGCGCAACCGGTGGCATTGCCCAAGGCGGGCGACGCCGCGGCGGTGAGTCGACGTATCCTCGATCTCGTTAACGCGGCGCGCGCGGCAGGCCGCCGCTGCGGCAGTAAATACTTTGCACCGGTGGGCGCGCTGGCGTTGGATGCGTCGCTCACCCGAGCGGCGCTGGATCACTCGAAGGACATGGCCCTGCATGACGAGTTCGATCATCGCGGTCACGATGGCAGCACGCCGGCGCTGCGCGTGGAGCGCGCGGGCTTCGGCGCGCACCGCATCGTCGGCGAGAACATCGCGGCCGGTGCCATGACGGCCGCCGAGGTCACTCAAGGGTGGCTCGCGAGCCCCGCCCACTGCGAGAACATCATGGATAGCCGCTTTACGCTCTTCGGCGTTGGCTTCGCCGAAAATTTGCGCACGCGGTCCTTGGTCTTTTGGACGCAAGACTTCGCCGCACATCGCTAGTCCATGAAGGCGGTCGGCTCTTCGGCGAGACTTAAGTTGCGGCTCGGCCGCTTGATCAGCAGCAACAGCGGTATGACCAACATTGTCAGCAGCAGCATGAACCAGAAGTCATCGATATAGGCGATCATCGCTGCCTGGCGCGTCACCGCGCTGTCTAAAAATGCGGCGCCGACGGGTGTGCGCACGTCGAAGGCTGCGGCAACGGCGGGATTGTTCCATGCCGAGTTGGCGCTGGTGACGCGCTCGACAATGGCGGCATGCGCGATGACGGTGTTGCGGGTGAACAGAGTCTGCACCAAGGAAATGCCGATGCTGCTGCCGACGTTGCGAACCAGACTGAACAGCGATGTGCCCTGCGCGCGCATCTCGGGAGCCAAGGTCGCGAACGTCGCGGTGCTCAAAGGCACGAATACCAATCCGGTACCGATGCCCTGCAGCACCCCCGGCCAGACGATGTCGCTTTCGGACAGCTCGAGCGAGTAACCGGTCATTTGCCACAAGGCGGATGCGCTGATGAGAAATCCGACCAGCAGCGCGAGGCGCAGGTCCACTTTGCCGACGATGCGCCCGGCGATGAGCATGGCAAACATCGTGCCGAAACCTGCGGGTGCGGTGACCAGCCCCGTGGTGGAGACCGGATAGTCAAGCAGGTTCTCGAGCATGGTGGGCACCAACGCGCGCGTCGCGTACAGCACCAATCCCACGATGAATATGAAGAACAAACCGGTCACGTAGTTGCGGTTCTTGAGCATTCGATAGTCGACGAACGATCGTTGCGCCGGCGTCAGGAGCGTATGCGCGACAAAATAGGTGGCCGCGATGATGCAGGCAATGGCCTCGACCCAGGTTTCCGTCGAGGAAAACCAGTCGTTTTGTTGGCCGCGGTCGAGCAGCATTTGCAGGGAGCCGATGGCGAGGCTCAAGGTGGCGAATCCGAACACATCGAAGCGCATTTTTCTGCGGCCCTGATCGGGACGTATGAATCTCCACATGCCGAGGAACGCGACGATACCGATGGGCACGTTGATGAAGAACACCCAGCGCCAGTTGTAGCTTTCCGTGAGCCATCCCCCGAGCGTGGGCCCGAGGATCGGCCCGACCATGACGCCCATACCCCAGATGGCTATCGCGGAGCCTTGCTTCTCGCGCGGATTGATCTCCATCAAAACCACTTGCGCCAAGGGCACCAATGCGGCGCCGAAGACTCCCTGCAACAGGCGCGCGACGACGATTTGGGCCAGCGAGTCCGACATGCCGCACAATGCGGACGCCAAGGTGAATCCGCAGATGGACGCCATGAATACATGTTTCTGGCCGAAGCGATCGCACACCCACCCCGTCAGCGGCGTAGCAATGGCGGCGGCCACGATATAGGCGGTCAACACCCAGGCGATCTGGTCTTGCGAGGCGGATAGCGTGCCTTGCATGTGCGGCAGGGCGACGTTCGCGATGGTGCTGTCGAGCGTCTGCAAGACCGTCGCCAACATGATCGATAGCGTGATCATGGGGCGGTTGAGCGGGCGGGTCATGGCTTGGCTTCGATGATTCCTTGCAAAGCCTCGAGAATCTCCGTGGCCGCGAGCAATTTTTGCGGTTCGATATTCGCCAACAGCTCCTGGCGTAGAGCAGCCGCTTCGGCTTTGACTTTCTCGTAGATCTCAACGCCGGCCGGCGTCAGCACCACCCGCTTGACTCGACGGTCGGTGGTCGAGGCCTCGCGAACCACCAGGCCCGCTTTGACCAGGCGGTCAACCATGGCCACCATGGTCGCGCCTTCCACCGCAAGGCGGTCCGCAAGTTCGGATTGCGATAACGGCCAACGTGCCTTGGCCGCAATGGCGATGGTCATCCAACTGGCCTGGCTCACCCCCAAAAACTTCAGCCGGCGATCAACCGCCTGGCGCCACGAGCGCGAGGTGTTGTGCAGGGCGTCGCTGAAGCGTTCTTCGAGGTCGGCCATTGAAAGCCCTCTAATCGTTAGCTATCTAAGTAATATAGCACGACATCCAGTCATGGGTCGAATCCCTTAGGCGCGCAACCACATCACGGTCGCGATACCGGCAACCGTCATGGCCAGAGAGCCCAGAAGATGGGCGGCAATGGCGCCCAGGGCGAGCAGGGAGCGGCCGCTCTGCATCAACAAGACCACCTCGACCGAGAAGGTCGAGAAGGTCGTCAGGCCGCCGCAGAACCCCGTGGCGATGAATAGGCGCCACTCCGGAGGGATGCTGGCGTGGACCGTAAAGACGGCGACGGCTGCGCCAATGATGTAGCAGCCGATGAGATTGGCCGCCAATGTTCCGGGCGGTACTGCCGGGAAATAGCGATTCAAAAAGATGGCGAGATACCAACGGAACAAACAACCCAAGGCGCCGCCTACCGCAACTGCAATGAAGGAACGCCACATAGGGTTATCGCAAACTCCGCGTAAATAGAAAATATAGGGGCACGCCCATGAGCAGAAGAACGGCACCCCACCCGACGGCCGCTGCGCCGGCGCCGACTATCGCCCAAATGGAATATATGGCTGCGATGATAGCGACAATCGCGAGCGGTACCGTGCCCTGGCGTGCCGCGCCCAGTTGACGCGTGCCTTGCAGCCGCAGCAGCGCGAGCGAGCACACCGCATACATCACCAGGCACGCGGTGGTCGATAGCAGAATCATGAAGGTAAAAAACTTCACCATGGATTTTTGATAGTTCATCAGAACCAACAGTGTTACCAGCGCACTGCCGAAGTAAAGCCCAAATACGGGCGCGCCGCGCGCGGATTCATGCGCGAAGACTCGCGGAAATTCGCGGCGTTTGGCCATGGCGCTCGGTAGTTCTCCTTGCAGCAATATCCAGCCATTGAGCGCGCCGAGTCCGCTGATCGCGGCAAACACCGCCAGTAGCTTGCCCGCACCGCCACCCCAATAGCGATTGGCCAAATCTACGAAGGGCGCGTTCGAGCCCGCGAGGGTCGCGGGCGGCACCAGCAGCAGTACCGCGGTGCATGCGATGGCGCAAATCGCGGCGGTGATGATGGTGCCCAACAATGTCGCCAGCGGAATGGTGCGGGCGGGATTCTCCACCTTGTCGGCCGGTATGGTCGCCGATTCGAGCCCGAGCAAGGCCCATAACGTCAGCGTTGCCGCGGCCGTGATGCCATTGACGGTAAATGGAATACCGGCTGCCGCAACGATATCCGTCGAGCGGATGGCGCGCATGCCCAGCGCCGCGACGGCCAGCAAGGGCAAAACCTTGAGTACGGTGGTGACGCTTTGTACCCATCCGGATGCACGGATCCCATAACCATTGACGAACGTCAGCGACCACAGAAAAAATAACGTCATGCCTGCAGACGCGCCCCGCACCTCAGCGACCCAGGGCAGCAACGGCGTCAAATAACTCACCGCACCGGTTGCGATGGCTGCGTTGCCGACCCAGATCGAAATCCAATAGCTCCAAGCGACGATGAATGCCGCGAGCGGCCCAAAGGCCACGTGCACATACGCGTACGGCCCGCCCGCTGCGGGGTACGCGTGGCTCAGCCGCGCAAATACGACAGCCAGCATGAGCGCCCCGCCGGCCGTGATTCCCCAGGCAACGACGCTGTTGAGTCCAAAAGGAGCCAGGGATGCGGGCAGCAGGAATACACCTGAGCCAATCGAGTTGCCGACCACCAGCGCCACGCACATCCAAAAGCCGAGAAGCCGCGGACGCCGGGCAACATTCGGGTGGGTATGAGGAGGCAGCGACGCTGCGGACTTAACGATAATCCTCCAATTTAACAATAGCCGACGCTGCGGACAACCCTCGCACTTATATGCGTCTCAGTCCTACAGATATCACCCCGGCTCTGGGTTGAGAATAGTACTGTCGCCCCGATGAAGGGAAGGGAAGGGGTCCTCCGGGCAAAGCCGGCGGATTTTTAGGGGCTCGAAGGAAGCGAACAAATAAATGATTGACGCCGAAGTCGTTCGATTGCGGAACCTGAGAAATATGGCCTTGCGGGCACGGGCCCTGGCCGACAACCTCGACACCGAGCACGATGACGCAGACTCTGTCTTTGGCGCCTGCGCTGTGAATTGCTGGGGGTTGGTGCGGGTCATCTCGGGACACCTGAAGGCTCACCCGTACTTGAGCTACCAACGCGGACCGAGTCGCTCTCGCGACTTGTTTTATGGCGTTCTCGCCGCGCCCATTGGCTCAGCCGCTCGGCAGAAAAATCGGCGACACAGCGTTTTCGCCGGCTACCTGCAAACGCTTGCGCGTGAGCTCGAAAACACGCGCGCGGTCACCCGCTCTCCGGACTTGAGCGATGCGTTAGGTAGGGTGCAAGTGCGGTTGCGAGAATTGCTCGAGGAAATCCTCGCCGGTGCACACCGCGAAGGCGGTGTGCAACACGTTTCCCGAGCCGACACCTTGCGCGTCGCCTCGGCGCGTGCGAGGGCACAGAATGCGAGCAGCACGGACTGGCCGTACCTCGCAATTTAAGTTTGCCGCAACGGCGGCCGCGTCTGAAATTTCCTACACCAGGCGGTGTCGCGCACTGATCGCACGCCCCTGAATCGCCTTTCATACTTTCCCGCACGCGCCGTACCGCGGTAACAGGAAAAGGTGAAGGTGATGCGCAATGAAAATGTTCCTACGCCTCCCAGTCCCGAGAGGCCGCCTCTGGCCCCCTACGATCCGCCCGAGCCCGCACCGCAAGGGAGGCCGATGGAGAGGAAACAAGAAATCGCCATCGGCATCGCGTTGCAAACTCACGTGCTCAAGATCTGTCCGGTGCATCACCAGCTTTATCTCGATGATGAAATCAATCCTGCCGGCGCGTTCGCCCTTGCGATTTCATTGGTTCGCCAGCACAAGCCCTGCGTGAAGGCGTTTGGCAATGACGCCCACGCGCTCACGGATCTGCTCAGCGATACCCTCGGCATCGCACCCGGGTGCTGTCCGGAGTGCGAATCGTCCTTTCAATCACCCCCGATTCGAGATGGCAGCCGCGTCGCGGAGAGTGCGCTCGAGCGCCACTAAGTCGTAGGGCTTTGGCAGCATCAGCACGGTGCTGAGTTTTTCGCCGAGAAATTCGGCGTTCAGGGTTCCATAGCCCGACGCGATGATGACCGGCAGTTGCGGGTGCGATTTGACCAGCTCGCGCGCCAATTCGATCCCGGACATGCCGGGCAGTCTGATATCCGTCATGACGGCATCGAAGTTCTGCAATTTCAGCTGCGCTATGGCCATTTCGGCCTCTGCGACGGCGACCACTTCATGCCCTAACTCATGCAGATATTCGACGGTGATGCAGCTGACCTCTTCGCTGTCCTCGACCAAAAGAATGTGCATTTGCATGACAAGGGCAGATTATCACACGCGGGCACTACCATTGATGCCGCGCCCGCAACAACCCTCGGTGCGCATTATTAGTGCGGCAATGGGTGACATAAAGCGGCGAAATACCTTTTAAATACGTGTTTTGAGACCTGCCGCATGCCAGGACGGGCGAGGGAAATGTAAAGTTCCGCCCGCACAACTCTGGAGAATCGATCATGGTTGAAACGGTATCTAAATGGGGCCATAGCGCCTTGTTGGTGACGTTCCTACTGATGACGTATGCGGTGGTGATCACCCTGCGCTAGGTCGGGACCGCGCTGACCGCTTCGGCGGCGACTCGTTTGGCTTTGAGCAGCAGCAAGCTGTAATAGCACACGTAGTAGCCCATCAACACAAAAAATAACGACAACGTCAGCGGACTGCGAAGCATCGCGTTCGTTGCGAACACCTGTTCGCCGGCTTGGTCGCCGGCGGGCTTTGCCGCGTGCATCGCGCCATATACCTGAATGAGTCGGTACGCGAATCGCCCCAGGAATAGTGCCGTGACCGCGATCCCGGTATAGGTGTGCGGCACGTAATACTGCTGAGTCTCTATCCACAGGAAGCGCGTGCGGGACGCTCCCCAAATCGCCAATAGAATTCCGGCTGTTACGCCCGCCAACATGGCGGCGACGGACTGCACCGAATGCACGGCGCTGAACAGCAACAAGGCGCCAATGATGAGCAAGGTCGCGATCCGCACTTTCATGCGCACGGGGCGCAGCTGCTGCTGACCAAAACTGCGGCGCAAGCGCCGGTAAACACCAAACATCACCAGCGCGGCGACTAGAAAAGGCCCGATTTGCGAAAAATCCAATTTCATTTACCCGATACTACACCAGGGATGGAAACGCCAACTGCAGCGACGGCAGGTAACAGGCAGCTCACGCGCGGAGTCGGTGCGTGGGCGGCAATCGCCGTCAACGTCGCCAATATGATCGGTACCGGCGTCTTCCTCAAGACCCGCGTCATGACCTGCAATGTCGGCAGCGCCAAGACGGTGCTGTTGGTGTGGCTCGCAGCCGGGCTGCTCTCGCTCGCCGGCACATTTTCATACTCGGAGATTGCCGCCATGTTGCCGGAGGCGGGCGGCGACTACGTTTATCTGCGGCGCGCGTACGGCAAGTTGGTGGGTTTCTTATATGGCTGGATGACTTTTGCCGTGGCCAAGGCCGGATCACAGGCGGCGCTGGCGGTTGGCCTTGCCATTTTCATGAACGTTGCCATGGGCGGGGTTCTCGAGCGCTGGCACGTCGCCGGCATGAGCGGTCTGACGGTGGTGGCGCTTGCCACCATTTGGACCGTCGCGCTCATCAATTGCGCATCGGTGACAGCGGGCGGGCGCACTGCTCTCGCGGTAACGGTTGCAAAGGTGGCCTTGGTGGTGGGCGTCGGTGCAGGCGCATTTGCCTTCGCGCCGGGCGACTGGTCGCATTTGGCGGGCTCCGGTCTGGCCGGCGCCTGCGAGGGCGTTGCTCAGAGCGCGCGCGGCGGTCTGGCCGGCTTCGGCGCCGCCATGCTCGGCGCCCTCTGGGCATACGATGGCTGGAATAATGTCGCGCCGCTCGCGGGCGAGATTCGCAATCCTCAACGCAATCTGCCGCGCGCCTTCATCGGCGGCATGTTGGTGGTGGGCTCGCTGTATCTGTTCGTCAACATCGCCTATTACTACGCCCTGTCGCCTCTGGAGATCGCGAGCGTGCCGCGAACGTCCTCGGTGGCGACGGAAGTGCTGAAGCGCTTTCTAGGTCCCGTTGCCGTCTCCATGACGGCCGTTGCGCTGATGATTTCCTCGTTCGGTTCCCTACATGCCAGCGCGCTCGCCAATTCCCGCGTGCCTTTTGCGATGGCGCGCGACGGCTTGTTTTTTCGAGGGCTTGCGCACCTGTCGCGAAATAATGTTCCGGCTCGGGCCATCGTTGCGCAAGCGGCGTGGGGCAGCGTGCTCGCGTTGTCCGGTTCCTACGATGCGCTCACCGACTCGGTGATATTCGCATCCTGGCTGTTTTACGGCTTGAGCACTGCCTCTTTATTCGTCTTTCGCAAAACCATGCCGGATGCGCCGCGTCCCTACCGGGCGCTGGGCTACCCGGTCATTCCGGTGATATTCGTACTGGTCACGGCTGCGCTTCTGGCCAATACCTTCATCGCGGCGCCGCGGGAGGCGCTGCAAGGCGTGGCCGTGATGATCGCGGGACTGCCGCTTTATTGGTATTGGTCGCGGCGAGCCAATTCAGGCGGCGTCGCACCTTAAAGAAAGGAGGGCGCCGAGAACCGGCGCCCGCACGGCTAGTGGCTGTCGCCCGGCAAATCGAACACCAACACTTCCGAGTCGCGGCCTGCTTCCAAGCGCAGCTGGGCCGTATCGGTTATCTGCAACGCATCGCCGGCTTGCAGCGCAACGCCGTTGGCCTGTAGCGAGCCGCGCGCCACGTGTACGTAAATCCGGCGACCCGGTTGCACGGCAAGCTCAGCGCGCTCTGCGCCATCGAACAATCCCGCGTAGAGCTTCGCGTCCTGGTGAATCGTCAGCGAACCCGACGCGCCATTGGGCGAGACGATCAGGCGTAGTCGCCCGCGCTTTTCCTCGGCCGCGAAGCGCTTCTCCTCGTAGCTCGGAGTGATGTTGCGTTCGCTCGGCTGGATCCAAATCTGCAGAAAGTGCGTGCCCTCGGTGGCCGACGGATTGAATTCGCTGTGGCGAACGCCGCTGCCCGCGCTCATGCGCTGCACGTCCCCGGGCGTGATGGTCGAGCCATTGCCCATGGAATCCTTGTGCGCAAGTTCCCCTGACAGCACATAGCTGATGATCTCCATATCGCGGTGCGAATGGGTGCCGAATCCCGCACCAGCCTGTACGCGGTCTTCGTTGATGACGCGCAATGGCCCGAACTCGACATGTTTTGGATCGTAGTAATCGGCAAATGAAAAAGTGTGAAACGACTTGAGCCAACCGTGGTCGGCGTATCCTCGTTCCTGACTGCGTCTAATTTCGTTCATGTGAACCTCCGTGGCAGAGAGAATAGGCTGCAATGACCACATAAAAAAGCGCAAAATTCGGATCTAATCGATCAGAAAAACGGATATGACGTCGCTGGCAAAAACCACGTTGGAGCAATGGGCGGTACTGGCCGCGGTCGTCGACGAAGGCGGCTTCGCGCAGGCGGCCCTCGCCATGAATCGCAGCCAGTCTGCGGTGAGCTACGCCGTTGCGCGGTTGCAGGAGTCGCTCGACCTGCCGCTGTTGGTGGTGGAGGGGCGCAAGTCCGTGTTGACCCCGCACGGGCGCACGTTGCTGGCACGCGCCAGAGGATTGCTCAAGGATCTGGACGCCCTGGAGCGCGAGGCGCGCAGCCTCAAGCAAGGATGGGAAAGCGAGCTCAAGCTGGTGGTGGATGCGGCCTTTCCGCGCGATCGGCTGCTGCACATCATTGCGGATTTGCAGACCACCTGTCCCAGCACTCAGATGCAGCTCGCGGACGTCATCTTGTCGGGGGCCGAGGAGGCGATCATCGCCGGCACCGCTGATGTAGTGGTGACCAGTCGCATTCCTCCCGGATTTCTCGGTGATTGGCTGCGAGATGTGGCGTTCGTCGCCGTGGCGCGTCCCGACCATGCCTTGTTTCAACTGGATCGTGAATTGACGACGGATGATTTGGCGCGTCACGTACAAGCGGTGGTCCGTGACTCC
>Ga0210387_10002978_pt1 | contig 12992 bp, 8 predicted proteins | sample IncBWC7OmetaG_FD_160108 | JGI IMG/M metagenome (GOLD analysis project Ga0210387, IMG submission 160108) | Forest soil microbial communities from Barre Woods Harvard Forest LTER site, Petersham, Massachusetts, United States - Inc-BW-C-7-O ...
CCAAGACTTCGTGGACCAATTGGTCGCCTTGCAAAGCACCATCAGCCAGTACTTGAGCCCGGCTCCGCCGGTTTGGGACACGGAAGCGGGCTTCTCGGCGACCGACTACAGTACACCGGCCGGCAATGGCTTCGATCCGATCGCACTGTTTATCCAATCCGCCAAAACGCCCGAGCGGTTACTCATGTCCTGCGCGGCCGGCCTTCCGATTTATATCTACTTTAACCTTCGCGATGCTGCCACCGATCCAACCAATCGCTTGCACAACTTTGGCCTGATCGCCAACGATTATTCCAGCAAGCCGGCCCTCGTGGCGGTGCAGACGCTCGCCTCGGTGGCCCGCAACCGGACCTACGCCGGCCTTGTCCATACCGCACCGTCAAGCCTGGTGGCCATGCGGTTTGACGGCACGAGCGACCAGGTCTTTGCCGTCTGGTCTTTCATTCCCAATAGCAGCGTCACGGTGACGTTCCCCTTAAATGCGTCGGTCATGGATATCTATGGTAAAGCGCTGATACCCGAAATTCTAGTCAACAGCCTGGCGTTGAATGTCCAGGAGTCCACCGGCCCGGTATATATTACCATCCCCCTCCCACCGAGGCCGGCAGGCATCAGCGCTTCTTCTCCCTCGGGTGGCGGTATCAGTGGTAGCAGTAGCGGCAGTGGTGCAGCTGGTGGCGGTGGAGCCCCGAGCCTGTGGTTCTACGGTGCACTTAGCCTGCTGGTCGCTGCCCGCAGGTTTACTGGGCGGCGGGGGAAAGACTGAAGACGGAGTTAGTTGAGAGATGAGAGGGCTGAAGACTTTTCTGTCATCCAGAGCGAAGCGAAGGATCTCCGCTGAAGGCCAGTGACCAACGCCGTGCTTCGCCAAGGCTACGAAGGACAGGTCGCGGGGCACGGCCACTAATTGCCGCTAATAATCACTCATCTCAGGATCATTTGTCCCGCGGAAAAATAAGCCAACTACCCGCAGGTCTGGCTCGAAGATTTTTTACCGCAGAGGACACAGAGATCGCAGAGCAGCAATCCGAATTCCTTTGGATCGACCTCCGCGCGCTCGGCATCCTCTACGGCAAAAGCATGTAGGAACCAATCGAAATTTTGCCACGAAGGGTCACAAAGAGCACACGGAAAGACCAAATTCATAACAGCAGAATCTGCATTTTCTTTGAGCGCTTTGTGCCCTTTTGTGGCTAAAAAATCCGACCCAAACATCCGCGCTTATCGGCGCCATCCGCGGAAAAAAGAGAGCCCAACCCCTGATTTGTCCCGCGGATCACGCAGATGTATGCGGATAGTTTTTAGGGACAGGTCAAAAAGGGCAGCTCACGCCATTTGCTCTGCCACCAGCGCATCAATTTCGCCACGATGATCTTCGTAATAGGCCAGACACTCGTAAACCTGCGAGCGTTTCAAGTCGGGGAAGCTGCGGCAAACGTCGTCCACGCTCGCCCCGTTGACGATCAGACCCACCACGTCATGCACGCCGATGCGGGTGTCCTCGATGATCATGCGCCCAGCGCACACGCCGGGGATTTTAGTCAGGTAGTGGTAGGTGGTGGACGGCATGGGCTTAAGATAAGCGATGGGGTACTTTTTCGCAACGTCTTTTTCCCTCGGGTGAGTTTTTAGAGACCGGTCAAAAAGGAAAGCTCTCCGTATCCGCGTAGATCCGTGCCATCCGCGGAAAAAACAAATCCCAAGCCCTGATTTGTCCCGCGGATCACGCGGATATTCGCGGATGAAAAACTGCCCTCATCTTCAGAAATATAAGTTTTTAGGGACAGGTCAAAAGGGAAGCACTCAGCGTCCGGGCATGGCTCTAACCACTAATGCGCGCTAATCGTCACTAATTTCGGGATCATTTTTCACCGCAGAGGAAGCAGAGATCCCAGAGCAACAAACCCCAATTTCTTTGGATCGACCTCCGCGTACTCGGCGTCCTCTGCGGTGAAAGTCTATCCGCGCTTATCCGCGCCATCCGCGGAAAAAACAGATTCCAAGTCGTGATTTGTCCCGCGGATAGTTTTTAGGGACAGGTCAAAAAGGGCAGCTCTCATCCAATCCGTGCACTCACGATTGTAGGGCGCGTCGAGAAGGGATCCAGCCTTCGCACGCGGCTGCGGCGGACAAGCTGACGCGCTCCACCTGACCCTGCCTTCGCTCCCTTCGAATCCTTCGCGAGACACTTTCATCTGAATGATTTTCTCGCGAAGGATACAAAGTAAACGAAGGGCACTACTTCCAACGCCCAAGGGACTGAAACGCTGAAGGCTGAAGACTAAATGCATTTAGGCTTCAGCAGGCTATCGGATTTTGTCCGCCACGCTGCTGGGGGCCTTTCATCTCTTGGGTAAATATTTTTACACAACGCAATGGGTGATAATACCCAGTATAGAGAAAGTATATAGTCAAAAACTTGTAACGATAACGCATATCTATTGTATATATTACAAATTGGAGTATAGTTTTTACATACTCCAATGAATATTCGAAATAATAGCTATGTCGCACAAACAGTATTAACTTGTTTTTTACTTTTGTTCATTAACAGCACAGGTAAGGGAAGCACCCTGATTGACAATTTTGAAAGCCCTACTTCACCGGCACCTTGGAAATTCTACAATGGGCAAGAATATCCCGGCGCAACCGGATCGCTTGCGCTCGGTACCGGTTATTCCGGACACGGAGCTCACCTCGCCTATGATTTTTCCAAAGGTGGTCGTTACGTGGAGGCCTATTTGCCCCTGCCTGCACCCATCACCTCCCCCGCAACGATCAGCTTTTGGGTGAAGTCTCCGACTACTATTCTCGTATTATTTCGGATATTGGATTCAGCCGGGCAAACGTTTCAATACAACCTCATCCGTCCGTTAAGTGCCGTGAGCGCCACGGCCTGGTATCAGCAGATGGTTGAACTTGACCGCCCTTCTCGTTTTTACGGGGGCGTCGCGGATGGCGTAATCCATTACCCGATCACTCGAATCGAAATTTTGGCTGGCTTTTCGACCGTACCTGCAGCTGCTGGCGCCATCGATTTCGACGATGTGTATCTCCTGCCAACGAGCACCCTGATCGACAATTTTGAGAGCTCTTCTTCCCCGGCACCATGGATATTCCGCAATGGCGGACAAACTCCCAGCGCGACCGGCTCGCTCACGCTCGGCACCGGTCATGTCGGCCATGGCGCTCACCTCGCCTATGATTTCTCCCAAGGCGGGAGTGCCGTAGAAGCGCTTTTGCCTTTGCCTACACCCATCCCTTCCGCTGCTGCAATCAGCTTTTGGGTCAAGTCTCCGCCTAATATTCGCGTACAGCTGCGGGTGCTGGATTCAACCGGGCAATCGCTTGCGTACATGCTCAGCCGTCCGTTGGCGGCGTCGGATGTCACGGCCTGGTATCAACAGACCGTCGAGCTTGACAGCCCTGCTTCTTATTACGGTGGCGCCGCGAATGGAGTGATCCACTTTCCGATCACGCAAATCGTAATTATCGCGGGCAATCCGATTGTCCCGGGAATCGTCGGTGCCATCGATTTCGACGATGTCTATGCGGTGAGTTCGACCCAGTTCGACCTCGACCCGGCGGCCGCGCTCGTTCCAGCCCCCCCGGGGAGCGGCAACCTGCTTTCCCGCATGGGCGTCAACATCGCCTTCACCTCTGACGATCGCGCACTGGCGATCGCCCAAGCCGCCGGATTTTCCTGGGTGCGCGCGGATCTCGATTGGGACGGCGTGGAAACAACCCCGAATGTTTACGACTGGAGCGCCTATGACCAGCTCATCAGTTCATTGCAAAGCCGGGGAATGAAAGCGTTGTTTATCCTGGATTATGGCAACACGAATTACACGGGTGATCCCATGTTACCGCCCATCACGACGGACCAAATCACCGCCTTTGGCAATTTTGCCCAGGCCGCCGCCCAGCATTTCGCCGGCACGGGCGCTCGTTTCGAGGTGTGGAACGAGCCGGACATCGCCGGTTTTTGGGGTTCGTCACCGAACCCAGCGCAATACTCCGCCCTCGCCTCAACGGCGATCAGCCGGATCCACCAGGGCGACCCGGCCGCGGTGGTGACAACCGGCGGCACCGCCAATTTCAACGAAAGCTACACCAACAGTTTTCTTAAAACAGGAGGCGGCAATGGCGCCAATGCCATCGGCGTACACCCGTATAATATTCAGAATCCGTCTCAAGACTTCATGGATCACCTAGTCGCCTTGCGCAGCCTCGTCAGCCAGTACTTGAGCCCGGCTCCGCCCATTTGGGACACGGAATGGGGCTTCAGCTCGACCGACTACAGCCCCGACGGCAATGGCGCCGAACCCACCGCACGGTTCATTCAATCGACCAAAGTGGCCGAGCGGATCCTCGCCTCCTGCGCGGTCGGTTCTCCGATTTATATCTACTATGACCTTGGAGATGATGACGCAGATCCCACCGATCGCTACGGCAACTTTGGCCTGATCGCCAACGACTATTCCACCAAGCCGGCCCTGGTGGCCGTGCAGGCGCTGGCCGCGGTGGCGCGCAACCGCACCTTCGTGGGTATGGTCCCAACTGCGCCGTCAAACCTGGTGGCCATGCGATTCGATGGCGCGACCGACCGGGTCTATGCCATGTGGAATTATGCTCCCACTAGCACGGTCACGGTGACCTTGCCCACCAACGCGACGGTCACGGACCTCTACGGCAGCCCCATGACGCTACAGAAGGTGGGCGGGCGGCTGGCCATGACGGTGGAAGAAGGCGCCGGGCCGGTTTATATAAGGATTCCCAACAGCTGATGCTGAACGGTAGTTGGTATTTTGTAGTTGGTAGTTGGGAGCGCGTCAGTTTGTCCGCCGTAGCCGCGTGCGAAGGCTGGATCCCTGACGCGCTCTCAGCGCCCGGGCATTGGCATTCGTATTTGGTAGTTGGTATTTAGTCTGTGTCAGCCTTCAGTCTTCAGCCCTTCAGCGTTGGACGTGAGCAGAGACCCTTCGCTTCCTTCGAATCCTTCGCGAGACACCTTAACCTGGATTATTTTCTCGCGAAGGACGCGAAGTATCCGAAGGGCACGGCCAACGGCAATTTGTCATCCAGAGCGAAGCGAAGGATATCCGCTGAAGGCCAGTGGCCAACGCCAGTGCTTCGCATGGCACGGCCACTATTGCCACTAATAATCACCCATCTCAGGATCATTTTTTCCGCGGATCACGCGAATATACGCGGATAGTTTTTAGGGACGGGTCAAAAAGGGAAGCACGAAGATTTTTTACCGCAGAGGACACAGAGATCGCAGAGCAGCAATCCGAATTTCTTTGGATCGACCTCCGCGCGCTCGGCGTCCTCTGCGGTGAAAGTCTAAATGCATTTGCCTCACGCCAAGTCCGCAAAGAAAACCTTGGCGTTTGTTGCGTCCTTGGCGTGAGGCACTCATCCATCAGTCGTTAAAAATCCTCTCCGTATCCGCGATCATCCGCGTTATCCGCGGAAAAATAAGCCAACGTACGCACAGGTCTGGCCCGAAGATTCTTCACAGAGGAAGCAGAGACCGCAGAGCAGCAACCCGCCGTTTCTTTGGATCGACCCCAGGGCTCTCGGCGTCCTCAGCGGTAAAAGCATGGAGAAACCAAACGGAATTTTGCCACGAAGGGTCACAAAGAGCACAGAGAAAGACCGAATTCATAACAGCAGAATCTGCATTTTCTTTGAGCGCTTTGCGCCCTTTTGTGGCCAAATACCGCCTTAAGTTTTTCAACGTTACAACGCCCCTTCGCCAGCATAAATCCGTTCATAGTCCGAAACCATCCGGTCGATCGGGTACGACTGCTCGGCGTGGCGGCGGGCCGCCGCGCCCATGCGCGCGCGCTGGGCCGGATCGTGCAAGAATTCCGCCAGGCACCGGTTCGCGCCTTCGATATCGCCCGGGGCAAAAAGAAACCCGCTTTCGCCATCGACAAATTGCTCGGGCACACCGCCCACCCGCGTGGCGAGAACCGGGGTGCCGCAGGCCAGCGCCTCCAGGATCACGTACGGAAAATTATCCGCCCGGGCCGGGTAGACCATGAGGTCGGCCGCATGGAAAACCTGCCTTACCCCCTCCGCCGGCAGGCGCCCGGTGCCGATGTACCGGGCCTTCCCCACCGCCTTGTTCCGGGCATCGCCCCCCACCTCCAGCACCACCAGGCGCGCCGCGTCATGGTTTTTTTGATACATCTCGACCAGTTTTTCCACGAAACCAAAATCCCTCCAGGGCGTGGCCCGGCCTCCATCCGCCACGAAGCAAATCACCCGCTCATCCGGTGCGACGCCCCAGGCGAGCCGGGCCGCTTCCGGATCGGCCGCCGGCTTGAAAAAATCCAGATCGATGCCGTACGGCACCACGGCGGACCGGCGGATGGCCGGGGCCAGGATCGATTCGCGCGCGCAATTCAGCAGCCAGGCGGAGGGTGCGGTCAGGGTGCACCCGAGCTGGCGATACACGCCGGCTTTGGTTTGCCAATTGGCCGCCGACTCATCGCGCGACAGCGCCGGATAAATGTCCAGGTGCGGGCAGGACCCACAGCCCTGCCGCCAGCGGTTGCATTCCAAAAAATACGCGCAATGCCCCGTAAACGCCCACGAATCATGCAGGGTATAAACCAACCGGTGGTCCCGGGCGATCGAGGGCAATCGCCGGAGATCGAAATGGGTCGGGCCGACAAAAAAATGCAGGTTGTTGACGTGCACCACATCGGGGCGAAACGGCAGCTCCGCCAGGCTGCGGGCCGATCCCGGCAGCCGGAAATCCTCAATGCCCCGGCGCCGCGCCAGGGTGCCCCGCCATTCCTGCGCATGCAAAATCCGCCGCGCAAAATAATGGAGACGATGCCTCGGGGTGCCCGCCGGCATCGCACACCGGATGATGAATTCCAGCAAGCGTTCCAGCCGGCCCCCGCCCCCGGTGACCGGCACTTCATGCACCCATGGCAGGTCGGTTCGCTTGAGGCCGACGACGAGCGCAGCCTCGTGCCCGCGGGCGATCAGCCCCTGGGTCAGTTGCCGGGCAAATCCCGCGGCTCCGCCGCCGATATCCTGGCTGTTGACCAAGGCTATGCGCATCGTGCGGGAAGAAAGGGAACCACCATGGGCATGAATTAAATCGGCCGGCACCCTGAGAGCCAGCCCGCAATTAGGCTTGTGGTTCAAAATCTGGGGATGGCTTTAACCACTAATGCAAACTAATCGTCACTAATCTCGGGATCATTTGTCCCGCGGATCACACGGATCTACGCGGATAAAAAGGGGATCTCATCCCCGGAAAGATAAATCCATATCCGTGGTTATCTGTGCAATCCGTGGTAAAAGCCCGAGGCTATCCGATAACATGCGGTTGCCTTTGCCCCATCCTTGTTTTCCATTCTGGCCCATTGAATGCTGACCCATTGCCAGCGCTGCCACGCGCGGCCGAAATGAAGAAGCCGGTGGAACACCTGGCGTTCCTCGACCAGTTGAGGGGCGCGGCCATCCTGGCAGTGGCCGTTTACCACGCCCTCGATGAATCGTTCGGATTCGACGAGCTTAAATGGCACGGCCTGGTCCGCGATTTTAATGTTTCCCGCCTCTATTTGTTCCTGCTGCCGGCTTCGTGGGGGTTCCTGGGGGTCTCAATTTTTTTTGTGATCAGCGGATTCTGCATTCATCTCAGCCATGCCCGGTCCCAGGAACCGACCTTTGGCACTTTCTTCATCCGCCGGTTTTTTCGCATTTATCCGCCCTACCTGGTATGCCTCGTCCTGTTCTCCTTCGTCTATCCATGGCAGAGGATTGACTTCCAGCCGGGCCAGGGGATCGCCCAGTTCGCCAGTCACCTGGCGCTTTTCCACAATCTCGACGCCCGGTATTTTTACGGGATCAATCCGTCGTTTTGGAGCATCGCCGTCGAAGTACAGCTCTATCTCCTGTATCCCCTGCTTTGGTGTTATGCCCGGCGCCACGGCTGGAGGCGCACACTGGCGATCACGGCCGTCATCGAGTTTACGATCAGGGTGGCCGGAGCCATCCACCTCATCGCCTTTCCCGACACCATGCTTCCGCGGTGGGTGACCGACAGCCCCCTGGCTTTTTGGTTCAGCTGGTGCCTGGGCGCAGCCGTTGCCGACGGCTACCTGAAACAGCATTTGCCGACGGTGCGACGGCGCACGTTAGTCCTCCTGGCGGGCGGCACCCTCGCCGTTTATTTCCTGAAGCCCGCGACCGTTTTCATGTTTCCGCTGGCGGCCCTGTTCACCGCCGGGCTCATCACCAATCGATTGGCCCGCGCCCAATCCCCGGCTGGCCCGCCGGTCAGCCGCTGGCCGTGGCGCGTCCTTTCGAAGCTGGGCTTCGTCAGCTATAGTTTCTATCTCCTGCATCAGCCGCTGTTGGGCCTGGTGCCCCGCATGCTCAAGAGACTGTCTCCCGGGACCTCCCATCACCTGGTTTGCTTTGTCGGCTGCCTGGCGGCGATCGGCCCCATTTACCTGATATCGAAGTTGTTTTATCGTGGGGTGGAAATGCCCAGCATTTCTGCGGGCAAATGGTTCATTAAAAAACAACGGGTGAGCCTGCCCAATCCGAGCCATTGAACCGCGAGTAAACGCAAATCAGTTTTTTAACCACTAATTGCCACTAATAACCACTGATCTCGGAATCGTTTTTTCCGCGGATCGCACAGTTTTTCATGGCAGCCTACCAGCCTCACGCCAAGTCCGCTAAGAAAACCTTGGCGTTCGTTGCGTCCTTTGCGTGAGGCACTCATACAATTGTCCAACCCCCGCCAACCTGCTTTGCGATCTTCGCCCGTTCGACCCATTCGGCAGGCTCAGGGCAAGCGACCTTGGTGTAAAAAATATTTTTATGGCGGAGATCCTTCGCTCCGCTCTGGATGACAAAGAAGGATAGGTGAGCATCAGTGTCCATCAGTGGTTAAAAATCCGTATCCGCGTTTATCTGCGTCCATCCGCGGTTAAAAAATCTGAACCAAATTAACAAGTGAGCATAAGTGTCCATCAGTGGTTAAAACAAATCCGTGGTCGAAGCTGGGCGTTGTCCGTGCTCAGCCTGTTCGCCGCGGTGACGGCGCCGGCGGCCGAGCCGTTTCATTGGGGGATGAACGGCCATCCGCTGAACCAAGCGGCTTACATGGACGTCTCCCTCGAGGCCCAGTTCGACCTCCTCGCGGAACTGGGCGCCGGTTGGTACCGCTGCGACGTGGACGCCCCTGTCTTCCAGGCCGACCCGGCCCGGTTCGATGCGCTGGTGCGCACAGCGGAAAAACGGAAGGTTAAATTGCTGCCCATTCTTCTGCCCTCGCCGAACTGCCAGAGCGAGGAAGCCACGCCGAAGCAGATCCATGACACGGCCCGGGCCTTCGCGAAGGACATCGTCAGCCGGTACAAGGGCCGGATCACCCACTGGGAACTGGGCAACGAGTACGATACCTATGCGCTGATCCGCAAGGGCGAGGTGACCCAAAGCGGCAAACGGTGGACGTGGGACGGCGATCCCGATGGCAACAGCCCGGACGATTTTGACCCGGGCCGTTGCGCCCGGGTGAAGGCGGAGATCATGGGCCTTTATGAAGGCGTAAAGGCGGCCGACCCGGCCGCCCTGACCATTGTGAACACGGCCGGCTGGCTGCACTACGGATTCATTGACCGCCTGGTCCGGGAAAATCCAACCGTCCCGTTCGATATTCTTTCCTGGCACTGGTATTCAGAAATGGGTGACATGACCGCGGTGCAGGGCCGGCTCAATCTCGTCGAACGGCTCCACCGCTATGGCAAGCCGCTCTGGATCACCGAGGTGAACCGGCGGGATGGCAGCAAGGGCGCAAAAGAAGCCGAAGCGTCCGCCTACATGAGTGGCGAGATTGCGCGGTTGGCGGCGAACCCGGGCATCGACGGCCTGTTCATCTACGAACTCCTGGACGAACCCTATTTCGGCCCGGACGGTGAATCGGATTACGGCTTGGTGACGTTAAAGCAGGATCACGATGGCCGGTGGCAGATCGCCAGGAGAAAGAAAGCCTTCGCCGCGTATCAGGCCATGATCAGGGCAGGCGGACGGAGTGGCAGGTAGTTGGTGGTTGATGGTTGGTCATTCGTCATTGGTCATTGGTCATTCGTAGTTGGTAGTTAGTAGTTGGTACTTGGTCTGTGGTGGCCCATCGGGTTTAGCCTTTCAGACCACTGTCATCCAGAGCGCAGCGAAGGATCTCTGCCGTTGTAATTGGCAGTTCGTAGTTGGTGGAACGCGGCGTCCCTGACGCGTTTATTTCGGGTCTTCCCTCTTCCATTTGAGCGCGTCGGGACGACGCGCTCCACCCTCAACTCAGTTTCATCTCAAGACGTCCATGGATTCTTTTATCCTTGCGGATATCTGTGCACAATAAGCTCAAATTCTATAAAAAAGATGCGTTTTCTTTGAGTTCCTTGTGCCCTTTTGTGGCTAAAAAATCCGACCAAAGCATCCGCGTCCATCCGCGGTAAAATAAATTCCGAGCTCTGATTTGTCCCGCGGATCACGCAGATATACGCGGAAAAAAAGGAAGATCATGCGCGGAAAGATAAGTGCCCATCAGTGGTTTAAAATCCGGGGTATGGTTCTTGGTGGTTGGAAATCCGGCATTCACCGTTCACGGCCACCCGATCCGTCTCTTCAGTTCCACCGGCAAGCGCGCCCAGGAATGAACGATCCGCTTGGTATCGATCAAGGTCAGCTCGCCGCAACTGGACAAGGTATGAAACCCGTCCCGGTGCGAATCAGAAACGAGATCGCCGGTGAGACGCGAGCCGGCGGGCTCGACCGCAATCCGTTCGGGCGTCAGCGTGGCAAACCGCAGGAAGTTGAGCGCGCCCCCATAGGTGTGGCCGCAGTCCTGCACGGGTAGCATGACACTTCCATCCGGTGCGACGAAGGGGGTGCCACCCGGCCGCCCTCGGGAGCGATCGTCAACCACGGGGTTTTGGGCATGCCGCCGCCATGGGCCGGTCAGTGAGTCGGCATAAGCCACATGCAGTTCCCGCAGCTCACGGGTCTTGTCGGGGCCAACGATGATGAAAAACATCCACCAGCGTCCTTCGTGCCTAAGCAACGATGGCTCGGCCCCGGGCACACCAGGCAACAGCGCGGTTTCGCGCACCCAATCGCCAGGAAAACGGCGGGCCCGGTAGAGGGCGATCTCCCCCGCGCGATGACTTTCCGGGATCATGAAAACCTCGCCGTTGTCCTCGACCAGAAATGGATATGAGAGATGAAACGGGCAGGCCAGGGCGAGATCCTTGTTTTTCCAGGCCAGGTCGGGGCCGAATGCATGGTGCTCGATCACCCCGTGCTGGGTCCGGTAATCGAACGCCTCCACAAAAACGTGGGTCATGTCCCCGCGCTGGAGGCCGAACGGATCGGCCACATAGCCCCAGCCTCCGGGCCCAGGCAGCCAGCTGATTTTTTCCCGCAATGCCGCCAGGGCCGGGGCATGGGATGCCGCCGTGATTTTCGCCGGCACGAGGCCCACCTGCCAGAAATCGGTCTCCGGCGGACATTTCATGGCGCGAGGGTGGCAGCCCAAACAAATTTCTGCAGCACGACGCTCATTCTTCACTCACTATCGGCACCGCACGCAACGGCCTGCAACAGCATATTTTCCGCGAAAACGGGTCGTGGGGCAATTTGCTTTCCCTGAAGAATGTGGGAACGGGTTAACCCCGCGACATAAAAATGTTCTTGTCCGCCTTCGCTAAAGCTACGGCGTGACATTTTTTCGCATCGCGAAAAAATGGTGCACCCGGAGGGAGTCGAACCCCCAACCTCCAGATTCGTAGTCTGGCGCTCTATCCAGTTGAGCTACGGGTGCGCGTAAGACCTCAAGAACAAGCAAAGTTTGCGCAGCGGGCGCAAGAGAAATTCGGCGTTACGTTGTCATTTGTCATTGGTTATTGGTCATTGGTCGCAGTTGGTAATTGGTAGTTGGGCTCCGGCTTTTTTGCCAACTTGTCCGTCGCAGTTGGTCCCTTCGAACCCTTCGCGAGACACCTTTATCTGGATTATTTTCTCGCTAAGGAAGCGAAGTATCCGAAGGGCACGGCCAACGGCTAATACAAGAATCATCTATCCGCGTCCATCTGCGGTTAAAAATCCGGGTGTGGTGGTCGGAAATTCAGCCCTTCAGCCTTCAAGGCCGGCCTCCAATCGACGAGCGTGAGTTGCAGCAGCTTGCGGCCGTTGAAATAATTCCACGCCAGTTCGACCGCGAGGTCGAGCGGCACACCGGCGGGCGGCAGGCGGCGGGCCATTTTCCACGCCACGCCTTGGAGGCGGCGGCCGGGCGCAGGGCTGAGCTGGAAACGAAAATGGTGTTCCTTGAAGACCTCGGGCGGCGCGGACAGCACGACGTGGCGCAGGCCGAAGACCGGCTCGGGGTTGCCCTGGCCGTAAGGATGCATCACCGCCAGCTCATCCATGAACGGTGCGTTTACCTCCACCGGCGTGAGCCAGGCGGCGATCTCGAGGCGGGGTTCGGCCAGTTGCCCGCCACCGCCGGTGCGCACGGCCTCGGCGAACTGCGCGCGGAAGGCGCCAATTTTTTCCTGCGGCAAGGAGATGCCGATCGCCATCGGATGGCCGCCCCAACTGGTGAGGTGTTCGTCGCAGGTGCCGAGGATTTCCACGAGGTTGATGCCGTCCACGCTGCGCCCGGAACCCTTGGCGAGGCCGGCCTCGTTGCCGAGCACGATGCAGGGACGGTGGTATTTGCGCGAGACGCGGCCGGCGACGATGCCGACGACACCTGGATGCCAGTTCTCGCCGAAGAGCACGACGCCGGGCGTGTCGGCAAAATTTTTCTCGATGATCCGCTCCGCCTCCTCCGTGATCGCGCGCTCAATGTCCTGCCGTTCGCGATTGAAGGCATCCAGCGCCTGCGCGGTGTCGGTGCAGAATTTTTCATCCTCGCTGAGCATCAACTCCACCGAGAGCGCGGCGTCGGC
>Ga0210387_10002979_pt1 | contig 12990 bp, 13 predicted proteins | sample IncBWC7OmetaG_FD_160108 | JGI IMG/M metagenome (GOLD analysis project Ga0210387, IMG submission 160108) | Forest soil microbial communities from Barre Woods Harvard Forest LTER site, Petersham, Massachusetts, United States - Inc-BW-C-7-O ...
TGCACATCATTGGCATGAACATGCTGCAGGAGACTCCGTCGACGAACCGCATTCGCATTGGCACAGGCACGCGCCCCTGCTGCACAGCCATCCCCACTATCCGGATGCGCATCATCGGCACAAGCATTGAATCGCAGGCTTCAGGTCGTGAATCCGATCCAGCGGCCGGCGGCCACGATCACGGTCCACAACACCAAGGAAGCGGCGCCGGCGAATTTGGCCGCTTTGGGCGGCTTGCCTCTGTCCCAGGCTGCGAGATGGCGGGTGCCCACCCAGTGAAAAGCCAACATGTTGAATCCGGCGAGCAGCAGGCATAGCATTTTTATGCGAAACGGGATGTTGCCGTAGTAAATGAGCGCCTTGGACGAGAACATGAGCAGGCCCGCGCTCGCTGCAATCGCAAAGGCCACCCACGTCCAGGGCAATATTTCCGCGGCCAACCGGCTGAACGGACGATCCTTGTTGGTGATGCCGAGCAGGCGCAAGTCCACAATCATGATCGAGCCCACGACCAGCACCAACGCGAACACGTGCACGGTCTCGATGGTGGGGAACAGCCACACTGATTCACGAATGTCGGTGGGAAAACTGAGATCTTGAAGCCGGCTCAAGGCGTGTTCTATACCCCGCCTATACATAAGCGATCCAACGGCCCGCGGTCACGATGGCTGCCCCGGCAAGCAGCGCAGCTATGCCTAAGACACGCGCCGTGCGACGGCGCAGCGAGGACTCGGTCCAATACGCAGGCTCGCGGCGAGTGGGCGTCTGAATGATCCACATGAGGACGGCAAGCATGACGACCAGCACCATCTTGCTGCGAAAAGCCCAATTGAGCAGTTCGCGTGCAGGTTCCGTGATGATCAATAGCGTCCCGCTCACCAGCAGCACGCCCAGCGCCGCCCAGATCCAAGGCATCGACCTCGTGATCAGATTCGCCAGGCTGTCTGTGCTCCTCGACAACCCGATCAGCCGGAAGCTGATGACATAAATAGAAGTCAGCAATATCGCGATGGAGACGATATGCACCGTCTGGACCAGAGGCACGAACCAATTCGCCGACTGAAGAGCCACGCTCACGCTTGTCGTGGACAACCAGTCGCAAAATTTCTCGATCACATGCCGCCTTTCTATACAGCCCATGTTCCGCCGCGTGAAGTATAGTCAGCAAATGCCGCGCGGTCTTCAACAAAATCCCCGCTCGCAGCTGGCATGGCTCGCGGGCTCCCTAATGTTGATATGGGCCGTCGGCATGTTCGGACGCGGCTATTGGACGCCGGACGAACCACGCGAAGCGGACATCGCGTGGCGTATGAGCTGGCAAGCCGATAAGGCGGTTCCCTTGTTGGCAGGTGAAGCCTTCTGCGAGAAGCCGCCGCTGACTTACTGGCTCGCCGCAGTTCCCATAAGATTTTTTGGCGCCGAGGCGTGGGCCGCCCGGCTCCCAAACCTTATGTACGCAATGATCACGGCACTCAGCGTGGGTTTGCTCGCCGCGCGCAGCGCAGGTCGATTTGCAGGGTTGGTCGGCGCTGCAACCATCGGCACGCTGCTGCTCTCCTATCAAGTCGCCATCTGGTTGGCGACCGATGCGCCGTTGCTCGCCGCCGTATCGGTGGCGCTGTTAGGCGCGTATATCGGATTCTATGCGACGGACAGCCCCACGCGCTTGCGCGGGTATTTACTGATGCATGCCGCCTTGGGGCTTGGGTTTTTATGCAAGAGCGCGGTCGCGTGGATGGTCCCCGCCCTGGCTATTCTCACGTTGAGCATCTGGGAGAAGCGCTGGCGCGAGTTGCTGCGCTGGGAATTGTGGGTCGGGCTGCTGTTGCAGGCAGCGATGATACTCACCTGGGTAGGGTACGTATACGAAGGGAACGACGGAGCGGAGCATCTCAAGATCTTTTTCTGGAACAACCTTGTCGGCCGTTTTGCCTCGGTCGATGCGCCTGCCGAATTGCAGTACGCGGCCGCGCATCGCAATTTTCCCGGAAAATATTTACTCGAATTGCCGCTGTATCTTTTCCCGTGGACTTTCCTGGCGATGGCCGCCGCCCGGCGTGCGTGGCGGCAAGGGCGAAAGTCGCTGCAGGACAATCGCACGGTGCGCTTTGCGGTCGCCGCCTCTGTACCGCCGCTAATCCTGTTGTCCGTGGCCGCCACCGCCCGCAATATTTACTTTGCGCCGGCGCTGCCCGGCGTGGCCTTGCTGATCGCATGGTGGGCGCGGGAGATTCTGCCGGGTGCGGATCGTTGGGATGTGCGCGCGTTGCGCACCACGGCGGCGGTGCTGCTGCTCGGCGTGCTCGCGTTTATTGCCGCCTTCGCACTTATTGGTGTGACCGCCCGGCGTGAGGTCCAGGGGTTTGCCGGCTCCATTCTAATTGCCGCGCTGGGATTGCTCGTCGCCGCAGTGTTGGCGCTGCGCGCATGGGGACAAGCGCGCGATCAGGCCGTACATGCACAGTGGTCGCTGTTTCTTGCGTATTGCGCGCTGCTCATCGCCCCCGCATATGAAATGTACCGGCAAGTGGATGGCTGGCAGGACCTAGGTAGGATAAGCCGCGCAATTCGGCAGGACGCGGCCGACCATCCTCTTATTTTGCTCTCCCCCGACGAGACAACCCGCGCCATGATAGACATGCACGCAAGAACTTCCGTCATCGACATGGCGATGCCGCTCGACGCGACGGCCATGCAACGGCTGCAAGAAGCTCTGCGCGCCGCCCCGGCCAGTCGCGTTCTCGTGCAACTTCCCGGGCGCGCAGGACCTCTCAACACCTTGTTCAAGAAGCCCGCGAGCGAAAGCCCCGCCGTATTTCCCTGGATGAATGGCGCCCACTTGGAAATTGCGCAAAGCTATTCCTTGCCCAACGGACGGCGCTACGCCCTACTCCGGGCGGTGCATGCTGCGATATAAGGCCTCGTATTCCTTTATCTGCCTGCTCCAAGAAAAATCCTTGGCCATTGCGTTTTGAATCAAGCGCAACCAGCTCGCCGGGCTCGAATACCAATTGAGCGTGGTTTCGATCGCCCAGCGCGCCGCGGGCGCATCGAAGTCGTTGAACACGCAGCCCGTGCCGCGGCCAAGAGCGGGGTCGAAATGTTCCACTGAGTCCGCAAGCCCGCCGGTGTTGCGCACGATCGGAACCGTGCCGTAGCGCAGGCTGTACATCTGATTCAAGCCGCAAGGCTCGTAGCGCGAGGGCATGAGGAAAATGTCGCTGCCGGCCTCGATCAAATGGGCGAGCGGTTCATCGAAGCCGGAGCGATAGGCCACCCGGTCGGGGAAGCGCTGCATGAGACTGTCGAAGAATTCCGCGTACTTGCTGTCACCGCTGCCCAACACGACGAAACCGAAGTCGCGCGCTTGCAAAAGCGCGGGCAGGCTATCGAACAACAGATCGATGCCTTTTTGCTCCGCGAGGCGAGTAACCATGCCGATCAGCGGACGAGAAGTCGGCATGTTCAGGTTCACCGTTGCAAGCAGCATCTCTTTACAAATGAGTTTGCCGCGCAAGTCCTGCGCGCTGAAGTGGGCAATCAAATGCGGATCGTGGCGCGGGTCCCAATCCTCATAGTCGACACCGTTCAGTATTCCGAGCACGGCGTCGGCGCGCGCCCGCAAACTCGCCTGCATTCCCATGCCAAGCGGCGAATCGCAGATTTCCCGCGCATAGGTCGGGCTCACGGTGCTGACCCGGTCCGCGTACTTGATGCCGGTTTTCAAGGAGTTGATGATGCCGAGCGCCATGTCGCCTTGATCGAGCCGCGACCAGGCGGTGCCCAGGTTTAGGTCTGCGGCGGCGGAACTCGCGATGACGCCTTGATAAGCGATGTTGTGGATGGTCAGGAGCGATTTCGAGTGCCCGAACAACGCATCGCCGGCGTACAAGGACTTCAGGTACAACGGTAAAAAAGCCGTATGCCAATCATTGCAATGAAATATATCAGGGGCAAAGCCTAAGCGCCGGCAACTCTCGAGGGTTGCGCGCGTAAACAGCAGGAAGCGTCGGTGTTCGTCGGGGTCATTGGTATAAAGACTGGCGCGATCAAACAGGGCCGGGCAATCCACGAAGTACATGACCAGGCCGGTGCCCGGGGTACTGACCTCGTGCAACGAGAACGCGTACTCGGTGTCGCCGATGCTCAATGCGACCTGTTGGATCGCCGCATGCGGCCTAAGCTCGGGGTGATTGCGCCGTACGATGGGGTACAGCGGCATGAAGGCGCGCACGTCGTGTCCGGCCGCGCCAAGGCTGCGCGCCAGCGCGCCGACGACATCCGCAAGACCCCCCGATTTCGCGTACGGCACGATCTCAGAGCTTAAGATACACAACTTGAGCGGTGACATAGCGCCAGTCTAGCAAAGGCCAAAAAGCGGCCGCCAGAAACCTGATGCAGGTGCTTCACGAGTATGTCAGGCTCCACTTATGCGACACGCCGCTCGTAATAATGCCGGACGCTATGTCAGCCGATTGACCAGCGGGACTCTGGCAGTGATCATGGCGGGCGGCCGCGGCGAGCGCCTGAAGGCCCTCACCCAGCATCGCTGCAAGCCCGCGACGCCGTTCGGCGGCAAGTTTCGCATCATCGATTTCGTGCTGTCGAATTGCGTCAACTCCGGCATTCGCCAGATCGCGGTGTTGACTCAGTACAAATCGCAATCGCTGATTCAGCACATTCAGCGCGGCTGGAGTTATTTGCGCGGCGAACTTGGCGAATTCGTGGAGCTCATACCTGCGCAACAGCAGATCGGCATCCACTGGTACCGCGGGACGGCGGATTCGGTATTCCAGAATCTCGACTTCATTCGCTCGCACAATCCAACTCACGTGTTGATTTTGGCGGGCGATCACATTTACAAAATGGACTACGGTCCGATGATTGCCTATCACGATCAATGCGAGGCCGATGTCACGGTCGGCGTGGTGGACGTGCCGATCGAGCGCGCCAATGAATTCGGCATCATGACCACCGATGACACCAACCGCGTCATCAAATTCGCCGAGAAACCGCAGAATCCAGACCCCATCATCGGACAGGAAAACTTGGCGCGCGCCTCCATGGGGATTTACGTGATCACCATGGCTCGTCTCGAGCGGCTGTTGACGGATGACGCCGCCAATGAGTCGAGCAAGCACGATTTCGGACGCAACATCATTCCGCCCGCCATCGAGCGCCTGAGGGTGTTCGCCTATCCATTTCAAGATGTCGAGACGCGCGCACAAAGCTACTGGCGCGATGTGGGCAATGTGGACGCGCTGTACGAGGCGAACATGGAACTCGTGGCGTTGAATCCCGAGTTGAATATCTACGATCATCAATGGCCCATCTGGACCTATCAAGCCCAGCAACCACCCGCGAAATTCGTGCTCGACGATGATGGGCGGCGCGGCATGGCGGTGAATTCCATGGTCGCCGGCGGGTGCATCATTTCCGGCGCCTATGTGAAGCAGTCGTTGCTGTCGAACGACGTGCGCATCGAAGAAGGCAGCATCATCGAGAGTTCGGTACTGCTGCCCGGCGTGACGGTCGGCCGGCGTTGCCACATTACCCGGTGCATTCTCGACGAAAACTGCGTCATACCGGACGATCTGCATATCGGACAGGATCTGGCAGCGGACGCGCAGCGCTTCTTCGTGACCAAGCGCGGCGTGGTGCTGGTGACACAGGACATGCTGCGCGCAACTCCCGTGGCGGCCGATGTGGGTTCCCCCGCCTAGCAGGCCCTAGGAACCGCGCAGATTGAGGTGCGACCACGCCTCGATCACACTAAGGGTCTCGATGCCCATCATGCTGGGCTCGCCGCCAATTTGGCCGGTAACAACCTTCACATCCGCGGCAGTCGTTCCCCACGGCCGGTACAGCGACGGCGAGGCCTTGCCGAACAGCACCACCTGCGGACAACCCACTGCGGCGGCCGCGTGCGCCGGACCCGAATCGACGGTAATCAATCCCTCGCCGCGCTCCAACAGTGCAATGAGACGTGGAACGGGCAGATCGTCAGCGGCATTGTGGAGGTCCGCAATATCTGCGAGTGCCGCCAATTCTTGGTTCAGCTCAAATTCGGGGCCGGCGCCGAGCAGGACGATGGCATGTTGCGGGTGCCGGCTGCGAACGTGGCGCAAGACTTCGGCCCAGCGTTCATTCGGCCAATATTTATTGTTCGGGCTCAAGCGGCGCAAGCCGCGCCGCATGGTGCGTTTATTGCCGATCTGCATGAGCAGCAGCGGCGAATTAGCAAGCCGCCGCGCCTGCAACCACGCCTGCAGATCGACACGCTGAGCCTCGCTGACTTGCAGATAGCATCCGGGCGCTGCGACCTCGAGATCCGCAGAGGGCGCATGCGCACACGCGGTCGGCATGATCTGCGCCAGCCTTCTCCATTGTTCGGTGGCATGTTCGCCGGGCCGCAAGTCGTGGTCTTTGGCGGCGACGATGAATTCGCTGGCAATTCCCGCACGAACCAGGATGGGCCTGGCCGCATCGTTACCATCGCAAAACCAGGTGGGCCCCACGCCCCGCGCCCGCAACTTGCGCACCACCCGCTGCTGATCGCGACTCAGCCAATACGGCGTCTTGCGGCTGCGCATGCTGAAAATCTCGCCGACGCCGGGCTGGCCGCGAAGCAGAGGCTCGCTCCAAGGGCCGGAGGTCACGATATCCACGGGGAGCCGAAATTCCGCGTGCAGCACCCGGATCAGGGCAGTCAGAAGCACCATGTCGCCGAAAGCACCGCAGCGCACCGCCAGGGGACGCTCGCAGTAGGCCTGATCAGGCATCAATTGCGGCGAATGACGCTGTCGCTGAATCTTTCCATCTCTTCCAATTGCGGACTGAACTGCAGCAGCAGAAGATCGACTCCCGCTTCCTCGAACTTGCCGATCTGCTCTTGCACTTGCGAGGGCGTGCCCACCAAGCCTGAGCGCAATCCGCGATTCGACACCGAATATTCCTGGATGGACATGGTCTGTTCGAGCTGCGTTCCCTGCAGCCACTGCTGATAGTTCGCATAGCCCTTGGCATTTTGCTTCACATCGGTGATGCGCGCGACCTCTTGGGCCACTTCGCGCTCGGAATTGCGCGTGAACGCATAGCCGGCAACACCGAATTGCATGCGTCCCAAGCCGATTTTTTCACGCCGCTCGCTCATGTCGGCTATTTTGGCCGCCACGTGCGCCGGCGAGTCGCCGTGCATGACGTAGGCGTCGCATTTCTGCGCGATGAGATTCTTCGCGGCTTCCGATTCGCCCCCGGCATAGATCGGCGGCCGCGGCCTGCGTACCGGCTTCGGTTCCAGCACGGTATTCTGAGTTTGATAATATTTTCCCGCGTGACTGTAGGACTTCTGCGACCACACCCCATTCACGACGTCGAGCCATTCCGCGGTGCGTCCGTAACGATCATCGTGGCGCTCGAAATCCACGCCATACATGCGCGCTTCCTGTTCCCACCACGAGGACACGACATTCAGTGCGAGGCGGCCCTGGCTGATGTGGTCGATGTTGGCTGCTTGCTTGGCGAACAGCGCCGGGGTATGAAACGTGGGCCGCACAGCGACCATCAATTCCAGTTTCTTGGTCACCGCGGCAAGGGCTGCGGAGGTCGACCAGGCATCGAGGCTCGGCGAATCCACACCCTTGATATCGTTCATGTTGAGTTCCGCGATGAGCGAAAGATCGAAGCCGATTTCCTCACTGCGCTGCGCGAGCCTGCGCGTATAGGTCCAAGTAGCCTCCATGTGTTCGTCTTCCACATTGCGCAACCAGCCGCCGAACACCGGCATCCAATAACCGTAGCGAATCCCTTGCTTAGCCGGCACGGCGCACCTCGTCTACTAAAAAATCGGCGAGATTCTCGACAGGGTTGAATCCTATTACCCGAGGCGCATCCGCCACGAAATTCGACAGCGCGTTGATATCGTAATAATAAATATAGCCGTCTCGATCATCCACGATGTACTCGATACCGCCGACGTCGATTCCGGCGGCGCGCACGATGCGCTCGATGTCTTGGACCACTTTCGCCGGTGGCTCATATCCCTCGACCTTGAGTCCGGCCTTCGAGGCTTCGACGACGCAGGCGTTGTCGAGAGTTTGACCGGCGGAGGTCTGGCAAATATCCGCGGGACACAAATCGAATGTCTGACCGCTCAAATGCACCTTGATGGCGTAGAGATACTTGCCGCCCAGGGTCTCGACGCGCGTGATAAATCCGCCGCGCGCCGGAATGAATTCCTGCACCAAGGCAACGCTGTCATTGCCGAAGTCCATTTGGCCGGCAGCGACCGCCGCAGCAAGCTCGGAGGAGGTGTTGAAGCGCGTGATCCCCTTGCCGCTGCCGCCCGTATTGGCTTTGACGATGATGGGATAGCGCAGCCCCTCGGCCGCGGCGAGTGCCTGATGCGGAGCATGAATGATTCGCGACGGCAGAAATCTCAAATTCAGCGAATTCAGCAACGAGGTCTGGGCAGCCTTGGATATCTCGTAGCGAAAGGCCTTGGCGCCGTTGATGACTCTGACGCCTTGGAGCTGCAAATGCTCGAGGTAGGCCAGGGTATGAAAGATTCCCGAGCCATGTTGCCGGCTGTTCGCCGAGGGACTCATGCGATTGAACAGAACTTTGAAGCTCGGCGGCTGCGCGCCAATTTCGTAGAAGTGATCGGGGATGAAGATCTTGTCGAACGGAACTTTGCGTTTTTCCAGTTCCGCGAATATAGCCGCGAACCATTGCGGGTGTTCGTAGAGAAACGCCAGGGCCGGGCGCTCCGGTTGAGCGACTGCAAATACGGACGGTACACTGTTCGGCATCGACATGAATGACTCCCACGTAGCCGGTTGCGAATGCGCCGCGGGAGAATACATGGAGTTTCTCCTGCTGGGGCCAGGTAACGGCGCATTGTTCGAGTGGCGGCTGTTGGTTTCGGCGGCCGGGTTATTTTATCTGAAATTGTCATCGGAGGCCTAAGGGTGCCGAAATCGGGCGTTATATGGCTGCTTTTGGGCACGCTTTGCATTCCCCGCGCCGAGGCGTGGGGAAATCTGGGCCACGAGGTGACCGCGCTGGTCGCGTATCGGCATTTGACTCCCAGCGCCCGATCGGCCTTGAATAGTCTGTTGACAAGCGACACGGATACGCTCACCAGCCCTGATTTTGCCGGCCGCGCCACCTGGGCCGACAAGTATCGCAATACGCATCGCGAAACCGCTGCCTGGCATTTCGTCGATATTGAAATCGAACACCCGGATCTTGATGGCGCCTGCTTCGGCTTTCCGGCGCTCGCGGCCGGGCAGACGGCGAGTCAGGGCCCGGCCGTGGATTGCGTCGTGAACAAGATCGATGAGTTCGCCGCGGAGCTGGCGAGCCAGACCACGGCGCCGGCCGAGCGGCTGCTGGCACTGAAATTTCTCATCCACTTCGTCGGCGATCTGCATCAGCCGCTGCACAGCGCGGATCACGACGATCGTGGCGGCAACTGCATCGGTCTGTCTCCTTCGCCGGACGGGCAGGACAAGAATCTGCATGCCTACTGGGACGTCGGCGCGGTGGCCGCGTTGGGCAAATCACCCGCCGCAATAGCCGATAAACTGGATGCCGGCGTCAGCGTGATGGAGATGCAGGCATGGACCGCGGGCACGCCTCGGGACTGGGCGATGGAAACATTCGAGGTTGCGCGACGCGATGCCTACGCGTTGTCAGCCCGCCCAACCTGCGGCTCACCGGGAACCGTGGCGCTCCCGGCAGCCTATCAAACGGCGGCGCAAAAGGATGCAGCAGCGCAATTGCTCAAAGCCGCCGTCCGCATCGCAGGCATTCTCAACAAAGCGTTGACGACTGCCACGCCGGCGCAAGCAAAACGCCTACATTAAAGTTTGCGCCAGCGCCAAAAAATCCTCGGCCGCCCTATGCACGTTGCGTTGCCAGTCGGCCGCCGCCGTGTGGTCGGCGCCGTCGGTCACGTACTTGACGCAGCCGAAGCGTGCATGCTTGCGCCAACACACTTTGGCCAACGCATATGCTTCCATGTCGACGACACCGCATTTCAGGGCGACATCCGCAGTAGCAAACGAGTCGCCGCTGCCGCATACGGCCGACGGCAAATGCTTGAATACGGGATCGAAGCTCAGACAAGCGGGAGCATCATCATAGGGCGTCACGCCCAACGCGAACCCCAGGCCGCCCACATCCATGTCACGTTGCACGAATTCGTGGCAAGCGATCAGGGTTCCCGTGTCGTGCTGACGGCTTCCCACGGAGCCAAAGTTGACGACCATGGGCACCGCGGATCCTGATAGCTCATAACGGGTCAGTTCGTTCATGAGCGCGATGGCCGCATTGACCTTGCCTACGCCGCAGTAAAGCACCGGCACGCCGGCGGCCTCGAACACGCCTTTCGATTCTGCTCGAAGGGCCATCACTACTACAGTGCGCGGCAGCTCGAGCATGAATGCCGGCTAATATTCGATCGACGCGCGTAGCGGCAGATTCCGCCAAGAGTAGCCGGGGACGATATTCAAATCGATCAAAACGGCCAGCGCGTTCAGCCCGTAGCCTGCGCGATCGCAAAGATCCGCGGCGGCGGCCATGGTGCCGCCGGTCGCCAGCACATCGTCGATCAAGAGCAATCGGCCGTGACCTCGCTGCATCTCCAAGACGCCCGATCCATATTCCAGGTCGTAGGTCACATCGACTACCGGCGGCGGCAGCTTGCCTTGTTTGCGAACCAGCACGAAGCCCTTGCGCCGGCGAATTGCCAATGCCGATCCCAAAATGAACCCGCGCGACTCGATCCCCGCCAACAGGTCGATCTCGCTCCATTCCTGTTCGCTCAGCAGCGCATCCAAAGCCCGAATGGTGGCATCGAAGTGATCACGCAGCAGGGGTGAGATATCGCGGAACAAAATACCCGGCCGCGGGAAATCCTGGACTTCTTTGATCGCTTGCTTTAATTCGGACATATTTGCTCGCAATGGTTGGCGTACGGCAGTTTACCGGGACCGTGGGCGACGATGCTATCCTTGCGCGCGCGGCAATACAGGGTAATGAATTACGCATGATTTTGGTCATCGATGTCGGCAATACGCGCCTCAAGTGGGCTTGGCTTACCAGCACCGGACTCTCCGATCAGCAAGCCGTCGTGCATCGAGATGCAAAGCCGGACATTTGGACCGCAGCCTTGTTCGAATCCGGTCAGAAACCCAGCCGCGTCTTGGTCTCCAACGTCGCCGGTCCCGTTATGGCAAAGACGCTGACTCGATTGGCGAAGAAACTGCTGCGCGTCGATGTCGAATTCGTGACCGCGTCGCGCGAGTTCCTGGGCCTCAAGAATGGCTACCTGAACCCGACGCTGTTGGGAGCAGATCGCTGGCTGGCGCTCATCGGCGCATGGACCCTCGCGCGCTCAGCCATATGTGTGGTGGACGCCGGCACGGCCGTGAAGGTCGACAGTGTCGACGCCGATGGCCAGCATCTCGGCGGATTGATAGCGCCCGGCATTCATATGATGCGCGAAGCCTTGATGAACAAGACCAGCGATATTGCCAAAGCGGCCGGCAGCAGCACACCGTCGCTCGCCGGTGTGCTCGCGAACAACACCGTCGCGGCCGTTTCGCGCGGCGCCGTATTTGCGCTGGCGGGCATGGCAGATCGAGCCGCGGAGGTCATCGAGCAAAGCACGGGCAGGGCTCCCAAGCTTTTCATTACCGGCGGCGACGCCAGCATGATTACCGGCACCATGCGCACGCGCGGCGAGATCGTTCCGGACTTGGTGTTGCAGGGACTGGCGGTCATTGCGGCACAGCCACGCTAGGTAGAACATGTTTCGTCCCGGCCCGAAGAATCTCATTTCCGATGTCGCGGGCCTCACGGTGGGTCACGCCACCGATGAAAGCGCCGGATCCGGAGCCACCGTGCTGTTGTGCGGCCCCGGCTGGCCGGCTGCGGTAGACGTGCGCGGTGGAGGACCCGGTGGGCGCGAGACGGATGCCTTATCGCCGGAAAATTTGGTGGGCCGCGCGCACGCCATCGTACTCGCAGGTGGATCGGTGTTCGGCTTGGCGGCGGCAGACGGGGTCGCCGCGGCGCTCTCCGTGCGAGGCATTGGTTTGCAACTGCGTCCGGGCTCGCCGGCGATTCCCATCGTGCCGGCCGCCGTACTGCACGATTTGGGCAATGGAGGCGACAAAGATTGGGGGCTGTCGCCACCCTACCGTGAATTGGGCATGCGAGCGTTGGCTTCGGCGCAAGCGGATTTCGCCTTGGGATCTGTGGGCGCCGGCCGCGGCGCGATGGCGGGACTGCTCAAGGGCGGCATCGGATCCGCGTCGCTGGACCTGCGCGGTGGGTTGGTGGTCGGCGCGCTGGTGGCGCTCAACTCCGTCGGCTCGGTGCTCATGCCCGACGGCAGGACTTATTGGGCTTGGGCATTCGAGCTAGATGGAGAATCCGGCGGCGGCGGCCCGCCGCGCAACGCCATGGATTCAAGCAATCCCGTCCCGGACGAGGCGCGCTTGCAGGCCAGCGGCCGATTGCGGCCAGGCGCCAACACCACCTTGGGGGTGATCGCCTGCAACGCCGACCTTAATACCGCCGAATGCAAACGGGTGGCGATGATGGCGCAGGATGGCATTGCGCGCGCCGTGCGCCCGGCGCATACGCCATTCGACGGCGATACGATTTTCGCCTTGGCCAGCGGCGAAGTGGCGCTGGATCAAAGCTCTATGCGGGCTGCGCAGATCGGGCGCATCGGTTCCGCTGCGGCCGATTGCATGGCCCGGGCCATCACCCGCGCGGTGCACGCATCACGCCATTGAGTCCGGCGGCAGCTTGGGCGTCGCGGCGATCAACGCGCGCGTGTAGGGATGCCGCGGTGAGGCAAACACGGCGTCCGCCATTCCCTCCTCGACGATGCGGCCGTGCTGCATGATGTACACCCGGTCGGCGATGGCTCTGATCACATGCAGGTCATGCGACACGAATAGATACGCGACT
>Ga0210387_10002980_pt1 | contig 12989 bp, 5 predicted proteins | sample IncBWC7OmetaG_FD_160108 | JGI IMG/M metagenome (GOLD analysis project Ga0210387, IMG submission 160108) | Forest soil microbial communities from Barre Woods Harvard Forest LTER site, Petersham, Massachusetts, United States - Inc-BW-C-7-O ...
TTGACGCTCTGGAGCTCCTCGTTCGTGCTCTGGAGCTCTTCGTTGCTCGTCTGCAGCTCCTCGTTGCTGGCCTGGAGCTCTTCGTTGCTCGTCTCGAGCTCCTCGATGGCCGACTGCAAGCTCTCCTTGGTGTGCGCGAGATCGGCCTCGAGGGCCCGCAACCGGTCGCGGGAGACCTGGTCCATCTCGATCTCGGTCTCGGGCGGGGGCTGGGCTGCGCCGGTCGCCTGCATCGGCTCGAAAGAGACCAGCAGGTGGGGTGCGCCACCGCCGCGGCTGCCGATGCGTTGGACCGTGACCTTGTAGGCCCGATCGCCGTCGCGCTCGGAGAGGCGAACGTCCCGGTAAACGATGGCGGCCGGCTCGATCATGGCCCGCTTGAGGCCGCCCACCAGGACCATCTTCAGCTCGGCATCCACCAGCTCGAGGACGTCGAGGCCCTGGCGGCCGTCGCGGTGGCGCAAGAACGCTCCGGCACCGCCGAAGGCATGAACCAGCTCGGCGCGCTCGTTGACGAGCAGGCTGGGCGGCATGGTCCGTTCGAGGAGCGCGTCGTAGGTGCCGAGCAGCTGAGAGAGGGAGTAGCGCCCCCCCGCCGGTTGAAAAGGCGGCAACGCCGTGCGGGTGGCCGCCGGCTGCAGCCGGGTGTCGACCGGAATGCGGGCATCGTTGCGCTTTTGATAGACCCGCCAATGCTTGTCGAGCGTCTCGTATCCGACGGCCAGCGGACCGACTGTCTCGCTCGGCCCCAGGAACAGGAATCCATTTCGATTGAGGGCGAAGTGAAAAAGCGAGAGCACCTTCTGTTGCGCAGCCGGTTGCAGATAGATGAGGAGGTTGCGGCAGGTGACCAGATCGACGCGGGTGAACGGCGCGTCCTTGATGACGTTGTGCTGGGCGAACACAATCCGCTGGCGCAGCTCGGGAACGACCTGGTAGCGCTCTCCGATCCGGGTGAAATAGCGCGACAGGCGCTCCTGCGAGACCCCGGCCAGCGCCTCTTCGGTGTAGATGGCGCGGGTGGCGTGCTCGAGCGAGCCGCGGTGCACGTCGGTGGCGAAGATCTTGACGGGCCGCTCGCCCAGCTTCGCCATCAGGTCCTCCAGCAAGATGGCCAACGAATAGGCCTCCTCGCCCGTGGCGCAGCCGGCGACCCACAGACGCAAGGGCGCTTGCCGCGGCTCGCGCGCCAGGAGGTCGGGGAGGACCTGCTCCTCGAGAAGCTGGAAGGCCTGCTCGTCGCGGAAGAACCGGGTCACCTCGATGAGCAGATCGCGATAGAGCACGTCGAGCTCGCTGCGCTCCGACTTCAACCGCCGGACGTATTCGTCGATGTCCGTGGAACGGGCCAGGGCCAGGCGCCGTTCGATACGGCGCGTGACGGTGCTCGGTTTGTAGTGGGTGAAGTCGATTCCGTACTCTTCCTGCAGCATCCGATAGACTTCGATCACGCTGGCGTTGCCGACCTGGGGTTCGGGCGGGGGCTCCGCCTGCGTCGCGTTGGGGCGACCCGCTGCGTGCTCCAGCAAGACGCGCGGCATCTCGGACGGCGGAAGGACCCAGTGGGCCAGCCCCGATTCGGTCGCCGTTCGTGGCATCCCGTCGAACTGGGCGGTGTCGACATCCTGGACGATGACCAGCCCCCCGGCCTCGTGCACCTCGCGAATCCCGCGCGATCCGTCGCTGCCGCCCCCCGAAAGGACGATCGCCACCGCGCGCGGCCCACAGTCCTGCGCCAGCGAGCGAAAGAAGATGTCGATCGGCAGCGTCCGCTCTTGATGCCGCTCCTGCTCGCTCAGGAGCAGGCGCCCTGCCGAGATGATCATCTCGTTCTTGGGCGGGATCAGATAGACGTGGTCCGCTTCGACCGGGATCCCGTTTTCCACCAGATGAATCGGCAGCTCGGTGTGACGGGCCAGGAGCTCGTCCATCATGCTTTTGAAATCGGGCGACAGGTGCTGAATGATCACGAACGCCAAGCCGGTCTCTTTGGGCAGATTGTCAAAGAACCGTTCGATCGCTTCGAGCCCACCGGCGGAAGCGCCGATTCCCACGACGTGGGAAGGTGCGTGAAGGGGTGATGATGCGAAGGCCATGTTCGTCCTCGGGCGATCCATTTTCCCGGAGGTTAAGCATTGGCCCTTCGGAGGGAATGGCCCTCCATGCTTACTTGAGCGTCGAGGCTGGATCGCGCATGCGCGTGGCAGAACGGGACGAGGAAGTGGCCGCTTCCGTTCCGGCGCCCTCTTGCCGGCTCGCCGGGTGAAATTACTTTTGTGCCGGGCGGCCTCCAGGCCTTTGCCGCCCTTCTTGCGCCACCATGAAATCTCCGCCAAAGAACCGACACGCCGTTGCTTTGGGGCGGCTGGGCGGGGAAAAGGGCGGTCCCGCCCGCGCCAAGGCCCTGAGCGCCCGGCGGCGCCGGGAGATCGCCACCGGCGCCGGATTGGCGCGGGCGCGAGCGCTCACGGCCGCGGAACGAAAGGAGCTGGCCCGGCGGGCGGCGCTGGCCCGCTGGTCGCAGCGGCCGCAGTCGCCCCGCTAGGGTGGGCCGGGCGGGCCGCGCAGCTTCCGCCGTGCGCTCAATTCCCCGAGCATTGCGCGGCGAGGCCGCTTCAATCGGAGAGCAAACGCGGTCCGAAATCGTTGAGCTCGCCGGTCATGTGGGCAAGCGCACCGATCAGGTGCCGATCGAAAAACGGATCGCCTGCGCCAACCGGCGGTGGTATCAGTTGTACATTACGCCGAACAAGACGCTCGACCAGGCGCTCGACCAGGCGATGAGGGGCGCCGCCGTCGTTCTCATCGACATCGACGACCGCCGGGGCCAGGCGGAGCGAGGCGCAGAGGGGTGATCGAGGTCCAGAGAGGGCCACTCGTTCAGAGATGCCAACGTTCGAGGAGATGTCGAAGGAGGAGCTGATCGCAGCCTTGCGCGCGCTCGCAGCCAGTCCTCCTGCCGAGGGCAGTCGCTTGGGGAACGCGACGCTCATCCACGATCTCGAGGTTCACCAGATCGAGCTCGAGATGCAGAACCGCCAGCTGCGCGAGACCGAGACGCGACTGGACGCGGCGATGCAGCGCTACAGGGACCTCTACGATTTCGCACCGATCGTCTATCTCACGCTCGACGCCGAAGGGCGTATCCAGGAGGCCAATCTCACGGCCGCGACGTTTCTGGGGGTCGAGCGGGGAAGCTTGCTCGGAAAGCCTCTCACCTCCTTCGTGGCCGTGAGCCATCGGGCTCAGCTGCGTGGTCATCTCCAGCGGTGCTTCAACCATCGCCCCGCGGTGAGCGTCGACCTCGACCTCGCCCTGTCGGGAATGCCCAGCCTGCCGGTCACGGCCACCAGCGTCCCTGTCCTCGACGACGCCGGCCAGGTCGTCGGTTGCCGGACCGCCCTGACCGATATCTCGGCGCTCAAACGCACCGAACATCGGCTGGTGCTCCTGGCGTCGGCGAGCCAGACGCTGGCGGCGGCACTCGACATCGAGACCGCGATGCAGGAGGTGCTTCGCTCCACGATTCCCTCGGTGGCCGACCTGGCCTTTATCGACCTGGTCCACCGCGGCGAGGTGCGACGGTTCGCGGTCCGTCGCGAGCCCACAGAGCGGGCGGGGGTGGAGGTCACGAGGTCGGTCTACGCCGGATCGTCGTTGGGGCCGGACAGCCCTCAGGCCCGCGTGCTCCAGGCTGGTAGGCCGATCTTGGTCGAGCGCTGCGATGCAAGCACGCTGGCCGGTCAAGACGGTCTCGATCACGAGCCGGCGATACGGCAGAGCGGAGCCAGATCGCTGGCCTACATCCCCCTTTCGTCCCGCGGGACGACCATGGGCGTCCTCACCCTGGTCTCGCTCGACGAAAGACGGAGCTTCACCGGCGCTGATCTCCTGTTTGGCGCCGACCTCGCCTCGCGCGTCGCCACGGCGGTGGACAACGCCCGCCTCTATCGCCAGGCCAAGGAGGCCGTCCAGGGGCGCGAGGATGTTCTTTCGTTCGTGGCGCACGATCTCCGGGGGTTTCTCTTCGGATCGCGTATCGGAATCGACATTCTGCTGCGTTCGATCCCCGAAAAGGAGAGGCGGCGCGGATGGAATGAGCTCGGCCGCGTTCAGCGGTTGAACGCGCAGATGGCCCGCATGATTGAAGACCTGCTCGACGTGTCGAGCCTCGATTCCGGCCGGCTTTCGCTGAATCTGGCCGAGTGGGGGGCGAGCGATCTGGTCTCGCAGGCGATCGAGGCCTTCGCCGCCACGGCCGCTGACGGCGACATCGCCTACGCGGCCGACGCCCCCGACAGGACCGCGACCGTATCCTGCGACGCCGGGCGCGTGATGCAGATCTTCGGCAACATCGTGGGAAACGCGGTGAGGTTCACACCCAGAGGCGGGTCCATCACGATCTCAGCGTCCGCCGCCGGCGAACACGTTCAGTTTGCCGTGCGCGACACCGGGCCGGGCATCGTGCCAGAGCACCTCGCGCACGTCTTCGAGCGATACTGGCAGGCGGAGGACGACGCCCACAAGGGGAGAGGCCTCGGTCTCTATATCGCGAGGCATCTCGTCGAAGCACAGGGCGGCCGGATCTGGGCAGAGAGCCGGCTGGGCGCGGGCACCACCTTCTTTTTCACACTGCCGCGGGTGAGACCGGGCCTGACGACCATCGAGCCACCCGAACGGAGCTCCCTTCCGGGCACTGTCCATGGCTGATGGCGGGGCGTTCGTCTGGCGAAGGCCCCTGGTCTGGCGCGTCGAAATTTTCAGGGGTGGCCTTGACGTCCAGGGGTGGCATTCCTACCTCATTGATGTTGTACCAACCCAAGCCGGACCCTCGCTGAGAGGGTCCGCGGTCGGCGAAGGCGCGCGAGTCCCGGCCTTCAAGATCGGCGGAGAGACAGTCGCTTGATGTCGACCGACAACAACCGCTCAGGCGCTGCATGAGCACTCCGAACAGCATGGTCGGAGAGCCCAGCGTGGATCCCCTGTTCTCCGGTGCGGGGGAGATGGCGGCGCTCATGCGCGCCCGGGACTGGTCGACCACGCCGCTCGGACCGCCAGCCGACTGGGACCGGAGCTTGCGCACCGTTGTTCGGATCATGCTCACCTCGCGGTACGCGATGTGGATGGGCTGGGGTCCCGACCTGACCTTCTTCTACAACGACGCCTATGCCCCGACGCTGGGAGCGAAGCACCCGTGGGCCTTGGGACAGCCCGCGCGACAGGTGTGGGCGGAGATCTGGGCGGCGATCGGGCCCCGGATCGACACGGTCTTGCAGCGCGGCGAGGCGACCTGGGATGAAGGGCTGCTGCTCTTTCTCGAGCGCAACGGCTATCCCGAGGAGACCTACCACACGTTTTCCTACAGTCCGCTTCCCCGCGACGACGGCGGGCTGGGCGGGATGCTCTGCGTGGTCACCGAAGAGACCGACCGCATCCTGGGCGAGCGGCGACTGGCGCTTCTGCGGGACCTGGCCTCCCGGCTGGCGGCGACCAAGGCGACGGAAGAGGTCTTCGCCGCCGTCGAACACTGCCTCGGGCGCAACTCGCCCGATCTTCCTTTTTCGCTGACCTATCTGTTCGAGGACGACGCGCGGCGAGCCAAGTTGGTCTCGCGCACCGAGATTTCGGCGGAGCATCCCGCCGCGGCAGCCGTCGTGGAGATGAGTGGCGCGCCATCCCCCTGGCCCTTCGCCGAGGTCGTCGCCCAGTCGACAGTCCCCATTGTCGTGGAGCTGGATGCGGCGGTTCCTTGGCCACGGGGGAACTGGCCACGCTCTCCGGACCGTGCGCTCATCGTTCCGATTCCCGCGCAGGGTCAGACCCGACCCGCCGGCGCGTTCATCGCGGGGCTCAACGTCCATCGACCGCTCGACGATGCCTACCGCGCGTTCATCCGGCTCTTCGTGGGACAACTCACGGCCGGTCTGGCGAACGCGCGCGCCTACGAGGCCGAGCGCCGGCGGTCCGAAGCGCTGGCGGAGATCGATCGCGCCAAAACCACCTTCTTCAGCAACGTCAGCCACGAATTCCGGACGCCGCTGACTTTGATGTTGGGACCCATCGAGGACGCGCTGGCCGAGCGACAACGGTTCTCTGTCGAAGACGCCGAGCGGTGGGAGCTGCTTCACCGCAATGGTCTGCGGCTCTCCAAGCTGGTCAACACGTTGCTCGACTTCGCCCGCATCGAAGCCGGCCGGCTCGAGGCGGCCTACGAGGCGACCGATCTGCCGGCTTTGACCCGCGATCTGGCCAGCGCGTTTCGATCGGCGATCGAGCGCGCCGGTTTGCGGCTGACGGTCGACGCCCCTCCGCTGGCGACGGCCGCCTACGTCGATCGCGACATGTGGGAAAAGATCGTGCTCAACCTGCTCTCGAACGCGCTCAAGTTCACCTTCGCGGGGGAGATCTCGGTCTCCCTGCGCGGCGAGGGCGATCACCTCCAACTTGCGGTCACGGACACCGGGGTGGGCGTGGCGCCCGAAGAGCTGCCCCATCTCTTCGATCGGTTTTACCGCGTCCGCGGAACGGAGTCCCGGACCCACGAGGGGACCGGCATCGGTTTGGCGCTGGTTCAGGAGCTGGCGCGGCTGCACGGGGGAACGGTGGCGGCGTCCAGCGTCGTCGGGAGCGGAACGACCTTCACCGTCACGATTCCGAACGGCAGCGCGGAGCTGTCCGGGCGGCGCCCGACATCGGGGACCGAGCCCGTCTCGACCGCGCTCGGGACCAGGCCTTTCGTCGAGGAAGCCCTGAGGTGGCTTCCCGCCGACACGGGAAATCGGCTCGCCGGTCAGGGAAGCGCCGCGCAGAGCGCGGAGAACGATCCGGTCCAGGGGTCGGCGCCGGGCAGGAACGCCCCCCTGATCCTCTTGGCCGATGACAACGCGGACGTGCGGCAATACGTCTCCCATATTCTCGGCGAAAGGTGGGAGGTGGAGGCCGTCGCCGATGGCGAGGCGGCTCTTCACGCGGTGAAGATTCGCCGTCCGGCTCTGATCCTCAGCGATGTGATGATGCCGAAGCTGGATGGATTCGGGCTGGTGAAAGCCCTGCGCGAAGACCCGGCGACGGCGGACCTGCCGATCATCCTGCTCTCGGCGCGGGCCGGCGAAGACGCCACCGCCGAAGGGCTCGGCCAGGGAGCCAACGACTATTTGGTGAAGCCCTTTTCTTCGCGGGAGCTCGTGGCCCGGGTGGCCGCCCAGCTCGAACGGGCGCGCGCGCAGGAGATCATCAAGAAGAACGCCGAAGCGGAGCGCCGCCGCCTGCATTCCTTTCTGATGGAGGCGCCGGCGGCGATTGCCATCTTGCGGGGGCCCAAGCTGGTCTTCGAGCTGGCCAACGACCGCTGTTTCGAGATCTTCGGCAAGCGCGCGGTCGTCGGCGTGCCGGGACGGCAGGCGCTGCCGGAGTTGGTCGAGCAAGGGGTCTGGGACCTTCTGGACCGCGTCTTCGCGACCGGTAAGCCCTTCTTCGCGACCGAATTTCCGGCGCGGTTCGAAGGGGACGATGGCGGTCCGGCCGGGGACAAGCTTTTCAACTGGGTGGCCCAGCCCACGCGAGACGAGCAGGGGCACATCGACGGGGTCATGATCTTCGCCGTCGAGGTCACCGAGCAGGCGGCGGCCCGCCGCCAGGTCGAGCAGGCGCGGGCGACCGAGCGCGAGCTGCGGCGGGCCGCTGAAGAGGGGAACCGGGCCAAGGACGAGTTTCTGGCCATGCTCGGTCACGAGCTGCGAAATCCGCTGGCGCCGATCGTGACCGCGCTGCACCTCATGCGCCTGCGCGGCAGTGACCGCACCGAAAAGCAACGCGCCATCATCGAACGGCAGGTCAAGCACCTCACCCGGCTGGTCGACGATCTCCTGGATGTCTCGCGAATCACGCGCGGGAAGGTGGAGCTCAAGCGACGAGCCATCGAGCTGTCCGAGGCGGTGGCGCGCGCGATCGAAGTCGCCAACCCCATCGTCGAGCAGCGTGAACACTACCTGGAGCTGGACCTTCCGCAGCGCGGGCTGATCGTGCACGCGGATCCGGTGCGGCTGGCCCAGGTGGTCGCCAACTTGCTGACCAATGCGGCCAAATACACCGACGCCAAGGGGACGATCGCCGTGACGGGGGCCCGGGAGGGCGAGCACGTCGTCCTCAGGGTTCGCGACACCGGCATCGGCATCACGCCCTCGATGCTCCCACGGGTGTTCGATCTTTTCGCGCAGGAGTGGCAGCCGTCCGATCGCTCGCACGGCGGTCTCGGCCTGGGGCTGAGCATCGTGCGCAGCCTGGTCAACCTCCATGGCGGAACCGTAGAGGCACACAGTTTCGGCCTCGGGCATGGCTCCGAGTTCGTGGTGCGCCTTCCGGCTGCCGTCGTCGGGGACACCGTCGACGAACGAGCGAGCGCCCCTCAGGAAACCAGATCGTCGCGGAACGGGCGGAAGATCCTGGTGGTGGACGACAACCAGGACGTGGCCGAAACGCTCGCTGACCTGCTGGAAGACACAGGGCACATCGTCCGGATTGCACAGGATGGTCCGGCCGCCTTGCGAATCTTGGACTCGTTCGTTCCCGATCTGGCCCTGCTGGACATCGGCCTGCCGGTCATGGACGGCTACGAGCTGGCCCGCCAAATTCTGGAACGGAACGAGCTCCAAAACATGTCGTTGGTCGCTGTATCTGGATATGGGCAAGAGGCCGACCAAAAGAGAGCCCATCAGTCGGGATTCGTCGCCCACCTGGTCAAACCGGTCGACCCAGACCGCTTGATTGCCGTCGTCGAAGAGCTCACGGAACCTGTCGAAGCAGAGGCCCAGACAAGTTAGCGGCGTCTGACGCTCGACTTCGGTCCGTCCCACGCGTCAGCGAGCTCGAGCTTGTTCTCGGCGATGTAGGAATAGTCCCGACAGATCCCGGCTCGCCTTCATCGGGAGGTCCTGAGGGAGACCTCTTCTGGAAGGGTCAAGGCCAGGCCTCGTCTTCCGGAGAGTCCTCGGATGGTCGCCCTTCGATCGGCCTGCCGTCAGAGGTTTGGCGGCGCGCGTGCCGGGTCACCGTCAGGACTCCGGCGGCTCGGTCCCGGAGTCGGGGGATTGGCCGCTCATTTCGCTTGGCGCACCCCTTGCTGAAGGAACCAGTCAGGCGAGCGCGAGACTCTACAAACGCCGCCATTTGCACCTGACAGGAGCCCATCATGCGCGCACTACAGCAGCTTGTCCGCGAGCCGGAGTCGGTACCGTCGCCCTTTTCCCCGGCGATCTGCCCGGAGACAGATCGCGCGGTACGGGTCCTGATCGTCGACGACGAGTCGGCCGTCGCCAGGGTCATGACACGCTACCTCACCAAGGCGGGAAACAGCGTCACCACGGCCTCGAGCGGGACCGAAGCCCTTCGACTGATCCAATCCGGGGGCTTCGATGCCGTCGTCAGCGACATCAGGATGGCGGGCATGGACGGAATCGCGCTGTTGCGGGCGATCCGCTCTCGGGACCAGGACCTGCCGGTGGTCTTCATGACCGGCAGCCCCGAAATGGAGACGGCCGTCGCGGCGATCGAGCATGGGGCCCTTCGCTATCTCCTCAAGCCCGTCGACGGAAACGTCCTGGTCGATCTGGTTGGGCGCGCGGCGCAGGGTCATCGACTGGCGGTGGTGCGACGGGAGGTGGAAGCGGCCCTGCAGGGGAAGATGCTGGGAGATCGCTCCAACCTGGAGGTCCGCTTCGCAGCCGGTGTCGAGAAGATGTGGATGGCCATGCAGCCCGTCGTCTCCTGGAGCAAGCGCACCGTCCACGCCTACGAGGCGCTGCTGCGCACCGATGAGCCGACCTTGCGCAACCCGTTGGATTTCCTGGACACCGCGGACCAGCTCGGCCGCACCGCGGAGCTGGGCAAGCGCATTCGCGAGAAGATCGCCGCTCAGATTCCGAACCTGCCGCCCGGCGCCAACATGTTCGTCAACATATGCCCCGCCGATCTGATCGACGAAGCCCTCTGCGGGGGCACCGATGCGCTCACCCCCTTCGCATCGCGGGTGGTGTTGGAGGTGACCGAGCGCGCCGCGCTCGACCAGATCGAGGGGCTGGTGGCCGCTGTCGCCAAGCTGCGCGCGCTCGGCTATCGGATCGCGCTGGACGATCTCGGCGCCGGCTACGCGGGGCTGTCGAGCGTGGCGCTGCTGGAGCCCGAGATCGTGAAGGTGGACATGTCGTTGGTCCGCGGAATCCACCTCTCCGCCACCAAGCAGAAGCTGTTTCGGGCGTTCTCCACGCTGTGCCGCGATTTGGGCACCGAGATCATCGCCGAGGGGGTCGAAGTGGCGGAGGAGCGCGATTGCCTCAGTCAGCTGGGCGGAGATCTCTATCAGGGCTACCTGTTTGCCCGCCCAGGGAGGGGCTTCCCTATCCCGGCGTATTGACGTCGGCCGCCGCGGAAGCGGGCTCTGGGCGCGGCGCATCGAGGACGTCGCGGACCTTGCGCCCGAGACCGTGGGGGGTGAAAGGTTTTTGGAGGAACGGCGCTCCCTGCACGACCACCCCCAGCCGGGTGATGGCCTCGTCCGCATAGCCAGACATGTACAGAACGCGCATCTTGGGCCGGAGCTGCGCGAGCCTCAGAGCCAGCGGAGCCCCTTGGGAAGCCGGCATGATCACGTCGCTCAGCAGAAGGTCGATCTGGCCCTCGAAGTCGTTGGCCAACCGGAGAGCGATCTCCGGGTTCTCGGCCTCGAGGACTCGGTATCCGCCGCGCTCGAGAATCACGCGCGCCAGGCGGCGGACAGCCTCCTCGTCCTCGACGAGCAGAATGGTCTCCGTCCCCTGCAGGAGCTTCTCCTCGACCATCGCCCGAGCGCCGGTGATCGCCGTCGCCGTGACCAGGGGCAGATAGATCTTGAAGGTCGAGCCGTGTCCCGGCTCGCTGTAGACCCAGATGTCACCGCCGCTCTGCTTGACGATCCCGTACACGGTCGCCAGGCCGAGCCCGGTCCCCTTGCCCACCGCCTTGGTCGTGAAGAAGGGCTCGAACATCCGACGGGTGGTCGCCTCGTCCATCCCGATGCCGGTGTCGCTGACGGCGAGCATGACGTAGTCGCCGGGCGTGATCGCGCCGTGATACTGCTGCACGTTTCCGTCCAGGGTGACGTTCGCCGTCTCGATGGTGAGCGTCCCACCGCGAGGCATCGCGTCGGCGGCGTTGACCGCCAGGTTGATGACGATCTGCTCGAACTGGCTGGGGTCGATCCTGATCGACCCGATCCGCTCCTGGAGGGAGACGACCAGCTCGACGTGCTCGATGATCAGCCTCCTCAGCATCGGCTGCATCCCCACGATGATCTCGTTGATTCCGAGCACGCTGGGCAGCAGGATCTGTTTGCGGCTGAAGGCGAGCAGCTGGCGCGTCAGGCCCGCGGCCCGCTCACCCGCCTTCTTGATCTCGAGGATGTCCGGGAGCATGGGATCGGCCGGGCGGAGGTCGGCGAGCACCAGCTCGCTGAAGCCGAGGATCGCCGTCAGGAGATTGTTGAAGTCGTGGGCGATGCCCCCCGCCAGCTGGCCGATGACCTCCAGCTTCTGGGCCTGGCGCAGCTGCTCCTCCAGCGCCCGCTGCGCGGTGACGTCGCGGCCGATCGCCAGCACCAGCTTCTCGCCCGCCACCTCGGCGATCGTGCGCGAAAACTCCATGAGGGCGACAGACCCGTCCGGTCGCGCGATCTCGACGGGCGTCCTGTTGACCGAGGTCAGGCCGAGGCCGTAAGCCTGGGAGTTCGCTTCGCCCCGGCCGGCGGGCGCGAAATCGCTCACGTGGCGCCCGACGATCTGCTCGCGGGTCAGGCCCGTGAGATCCACCCAGCGCTGATTCACCTCCCGCACGATCCCCTTGGGCGTGAGCACCGCGATGGTGTCGTGGGCGCCGTCGAGCAGCGCGCGGTACCGCGCCTCGGAGGCGTTGAGATGCGCGACCGACTCCCGGATCTCGGCCTCGTGCGTCCGGCGCTCGGTGATGTCCTCGATGACCGAGATGAAATGCTGACATCGCCCTTCGGCGTCGCGGTGAACGGAGGTCTTGACCCGCGCCCAGACGAAGCTGCCGTCTCGCCGCCGGTAGCGCTTTCCGTCGATGACGTGGCGATCCAATTTCCCGGCGGCCATTTGACGGAAGGAATAAGCCTCGCCGGGCACCTCCTCGGGCTGCGTCAGCTCCTGGGCGGCCGGACTTTGGAGCTGCTCGCGCGAGAATCCCAACAGCTCGGAGAGGCGTTGATTGACCCGCAGCCAGAGCCCGTCGAGGCCAATGTGCACGATCCCCACCGGCGCCGCGTCGAAGGTCTCCCGGTAGAGGCGCTCGCTCTGGGCCAGATCGGCGGCCCGGGAGCCCACCTCCCCCTCGAGCAGCTGGCTGTAGCGATCGTGGTAGTCGCCGTGCGCCTTGAGGCGCAGCAGGTTCCTCACCCGAAGGCACAGCTCGACCCGGTCGACGGGCTTGGTCAGGAAGGCCTCCGCCCCGGCGCCGAAGCCCTGCAGGCGGGTCCCGCGATCGTTGAGCGCGGTCACGACGATCACGGGAATGTTCTTGGTCGCGGCGTTGCTCTTGATCCTGCCCGCCACCTCATACCCGCTCATCCCAGGCATCATGAGGTCGAGCAAGATGAGGTCGGGCGGTTGCTCCGCGACCATCGAGAGCGCCTCCTCCCCGCTGGAGGCGGAGGTCAAGCTGAAACCCTCCGGGGTGAGCATCGCCTCGAGCAGCCGCCGATTGTGGCGCTCATCGTCCACGATCAGAATACGCGCCGGTTGGTTCGGTGGCCCGGGCTCCGCGCTCACGACTGTCCCAACAGGTCGGCGACGGTCTTCAGAAAGTTCTTATAGTTGAGCGGCTTGGCGATGTAGCCGTCACACCCGGCGGCTCGAATGCGCTCCTCGTCGCCCTTCATCGCCAGCGCGGTCAGGGCGATGACCGGAATGGCGCGCGTGGCATCGTCCCGCTTGAGCAGCTTGATG
>Ga0210387_10002981_pt1 | contig 12987 bp, 14 predicted proteins | sample IncBWC7OmetaG_FD_160108 | JGI IMG/M metagenome (GOLD analysis project Ga0210387, IMG submission 160108) | Forest soil microbial communities from Barre Woods Harvard Forest LTER site, Petersham, Massachusetts, United States - Inc-BW-C-7-O ...
TCTCCTACCCTCTGAAGATCATCTGGACGCGCGAGCAGGATATCCGGCACGATCGATTCCGCCCCTGCTATCTCGACAGACTAGAGGCGGGGCTGGATGAGCAGAGAAGGCCATCGGTCTGGACCCATCGCACCACTTCCGGAACGGTCAGACGCTACTTCGCCGAAGACGGCTGGCCGGAAGGAAAGCTCGACAAGGATGCCGTCGACGGGGCTTGGGACAGCCCCTATGCCTTTCCCGCCATTCGGGTCGACTGGATCAGGCACGATCCGCCGGTCAAGCTGAACTGGTGGCGCGGCGTCGGCCCGACGCACAATGTGTTCGTCGTCGAGAGCTTTCTGGATGAGCTGGCGCATGCGGCGCGACAGGACCCGATCGCCTACCGGCGGGCATTGCTCGACGGCAATCCGCGCGCAATGGCCGTGCTGAACAAGGTTGCGGACGCCGCCGGCTGGCACAGCCCGTTGAAGCCGAGGTCCGGGCGCGGGGTATCGCTGCATCAGAATTTCGGAACCTTCGCCGCTGTCGTCGTCGAAGTCGCCGTAGCTGCCTCGGGCGAGATTTCGCTGGAAAGGATCGTCGCGGCTGTCGACTGCGGCATCCAGGTAAATCCCGACACCATTCGCGCCCAGATCGAAGGCGGCGTCCTGTTCGGACTGTCTGCCGCCCTGTTCAACGGCATTACCTTCTGCGAAGGGCGGGTCGAACAGGGCAACTTCAACGACTACAGACAACTTCGCATCAACGAGACGCCACCGATCGAGGTCCACCTTTTGGAAAGCAACGAGAGCCCCGGCGGCCTCGGCGAAGTAGGAACGGTGTCCGCGGCCCCGGCACTCGGGAATGCAATCTTCGCGGCGACCGGTGTCCGCATCCGCCGCCTGCCGATCGACCGAAGCCTGCTTTCCAGACGGGAGAATGCATGAAGCGAGTTCTCATCGTTGTATGCGCTCTCGGTGTCGTCGTCGCGATCCCGGCCGCACGCTTTTTCTTTTGGCCCGCCTCGATCGAGGCGGTCAAGGCTACGCACGCGCAACCAACTGGATCAGTCCTCATCGCGAAGGGAGAGTATCTGACCAAAGCGGCCGATTGCGCCGCCTGCCACACCGCTCCTGGCGGCGAGCCGTTTGCCGGCGGGCGCGCCTTCAAACTTCCGTTTGGAACGATCTATTCAAGCAACATCACGCCGGACTGGGAAACCGGGATTGGCCAATGGAGCGACGCGGAATTCGTAAGAGCCGTGCATCGGGGAATCGGGAAGAATGGAGAAGACCTCTATCCTGCCTTTCCGTACACATCCTATGCGCTGCTTTCGACCGACGATGTCCTTGCCATCCGTGCCTACCTTTCAACAGTGCGGCCGGTGTCCCTGCGGAACACCGACAGCACACTCGTTTTCCCATTTAACCAGCGATATACGCTGAGAGCCTGGAAGCTCCTCTTTGTGCCGACCAGGCAATGGGAGCCGTCGGCGGCCCACGACGCGGCATGGAATCGCGGAGCGTATCTCGCCGAAGCGCTCGCGCATTGCGGCGAATGCCATACCCCCCGCAATTTGATGTTCGCGACGAAAAGCGGCAGGAAACTCGCCGGTGCAGTCGTTGACGGGTGGAAAGCCTATAACATCACTTCCGACAGCGAGACTGGCATAGGCGCATGGTCCGACGCCGAAATAGAACAGTATCTGTCTTCAGGGCACGCGCCTTCGCGCGGCAGCGCCGGAGGCGGCATGGGCGAAGCGATCGACCTCAGTCTTCGTCATCTCTCCTCCGACGACATCGCAGCGCTGACCCGATATCTCCGAACCATTCCGCCACAACGATCTGACCTCGCGGTCCAGATCGATCACCATCCGGCCATCTTGAATGGCGCCACAGCCTGGTCGCCGGGACCAGATCACAACGAGAGCATCGGTTTTCAGATTTTCGCTTCGGCTTGCGCCAGCTGCCACGGCTGGGACGGGACCGGTCAGCAGACTGCCCATGCGGAACTTCTCGGCTCGCCCGCGGTGAACGACTCGTCGGGCGCCAATCTCGTCCGCGCTGTCCTTCAAGGGGTCAAGATAGGGTCGCCTAGGGGCGACAACTTGATGCCTTCATTCGCTGCTGCCTATTCCGATACGGAAATCGCCGCCGTCAGTAATTATGTCATAGGGCATTTCAGCGGGAGGCCGGGCAGCGTTACCTTCGCCGACGTGCGTGCCGCCCGCAATTGAGACGTCGCTCGAATTCGAACTCTCCTTGAGCAGGAAAGCTAGCACACCATGATGAGAATGATCCCGCCCACGCCCGTCGGGACGCAGAGCTACCTGCCGCCGGGTTTGAGTATGATCTAGTGAGGAGTAACGCTAATGCGTTTGCCGTTCATTTCGCCGGCCGAACTCTCGCCGGAACAGAAGCTGCTCTACCACGATATGAAAGTCGGCATTGCCGCGAAATACAGCATCTTCACGACCATGCGATCGGACGGGGCAATACTCGGGCCGTGGAGCGCCTGGCTGCATGATCCCGATCTTGGTCACGCACTCTGGGGCGCCACAAAAGGAATGACGCGATTCCGGCACTTGCCGGAAATGGTTCGGCAGATCGTGATCCTAACGGTAGGTGCAAGGTTCGGCGCGGCCTATGAGATCTACGCACATGGCGCTGTCGCCCTGGCGAATGGAATGAGTGCTGAGCGCCTGGCAACCATTGCCGCGGGTCTTCGACCGGCGGACCTTACGAGCGAGGAGGGAATTGGCTACGACATGGCGACCGCGTTATTGGGCGGCGGCATGCTCGCGTCACCGATCTGGGAGCGCGCCCTCGCCGTCTTCGGTGGGGAAGGGACCCGCGAGATCGTATACCTTGTCGGACACTATTGTTTCATTTCAATGACCCTGAACGGCTTTGCGATTCCCGTCCCTGACGACGAGTAGCGGTGGGCGGAGCAGGCGAGGCTGCGAAGGGCAGATGCGGGCGACCGACGATCGGCGTCGCGAGGGCGCCGATGGGCATGCAGGCGACGGGTGCCCCGGTCGGCGCGCTTCCCTCGACGGAGATCAGCGCCCGGCTTGCTGCATGCGCAACCATGCCGGCAGCGATCGGGAACGCGAGCAGACGCCACGGCATTGAGAAGAAAGTGCCGAATGAGGCGACGGCGCAATCCTCTGACAGTTTTGAGCACGATTGGCGTTAATCCCGCAGCAGCGTTCAATCGCGACTGGCGGCGAGAGGACATATTGAATGCAGGCTTTGAGAAGCTGTTCGAGCTCAACACGACAGTTCTCATTCTAGATGAAGCATCGAGCACCCGGCACGCCCAACTCTCTCCACCGGAGCCTCCCCATGAACGACCAATCCAAACGACCGCCGTTGGCCCATGCATCGGGCACCCCGGTCACGGATAATTTCAACATTCAGACCGCGGGGCCGCGCGGTCCTGCCCTGCTGCAGGATGTCTGGCTGATCGAGAAGCTCGCCCATTTCGCCCGCGAAGTGATCCCCGAGCGCCGCATGCACGCCAAGGGCTCCGGCGCCTACGGCACCTTCACCGTCACGCACGACATCACGCGCTACACCAAGGCCAGGATTTTCTCCGGGATCGGTAAGCAGACCCCGATGTTCGCGCGCTTCTCGACCGTCGCGGGCGAGCGCGGCTCCGCTGACGCCGAGCGCGATATCCGCGGCTTTGCCCTGAAGTTCTATACTGAAGAAGGCAACTGGGATGTCGTCGGCAACAACACGCCGGTGTTTTTCTTCCGCGATCCGCTGCGCTTCCCCGACCTCAATCACAATTTCCCGCGCTGGACCCTGTTCATCCAGGTGATGACGGATGCGCAGGCGAAGGCATTCCCATTCAATCCTTTCGACCTGACCAAGGTCTGGCCAAAGGGTGACTTTCCGCTGATCGAGGTCGGATATTTCGAACTCAACCAGAACCCCGAGAACGTCTTCGCCGAAGTCGAACAGGCAGCGTTTTCTCCCGCCAATATTGTGCCGGGCATCAGCTACTCACCGGACAAGATGCTGCAGGGGCGGCTCTTTTCCTACGGAGATGCGCAGCGCTACCGCCTGGGCGTCAATCATCACCACATCCCCGTCAACGCACCGAAATGCCAGTTCCATAGCTTTCATCGCGACGGCTTCATGCGAACTGACGGCAATCTCGGTGGAACTCCCACCTACTTCCCCAATAGCCGGGGCGAGTGGGTCGACCAGCCGCAGCTTAACGAGCCGCCGCTGGAGCTCGAAGGCGCGGCCGCACGTTGGGACCATCGTGTCAACGACGATCACTACCGGCAGCCGGGCGACCTCTTCCGAAAGATGACTCCTGCCTTGCAGCAATTGCTGTTCGACAATACGGCCCGCCAGATCGGCGCCGCTGCTAGGCACATTCAGGAGCGTCACGTCGCCAACTGCGCCAAGGCAGATCAGGCCTACGGCGCAGGCGTCGCGAAGGCGCTGGGCATCGACTTGAAATCGAAAATGATCGCGGCGGAGTAGGCCTCGCCCTCTTCGCCGGCCGACGGCGCTCCCCGTGCCGTCAGTCACTCCCAACCGCGTACCGTTCCTGCCGTGGAAACAGGGTCGTCGCGACGCGACGTGTCAAGGAGTGGAGTCGGTCGCATCGGCGCGAAATGGAAAGGGCACAGGAGGTGATATGAGGAACGTATTGAGTCTGGCTACATTCGCCATCGGGGTGCTGTGCTTCGTGGCGTTCCTGACCAAAGTGAGACCAGTGTCCGCCACTGCGGCGCCTTCGTCGAGCGAGCAGGTGATCCGAAATTGCTCGATTTTTCGGAGCGACGAGCGTTGCCTGTAGCCCGCTATTTATCTTCGTCGGAGGCACGCTTGCGGCTTTGTTGTTCATCCCCGGCTGGCTTCTGCCAAAGCCCCCAGCGATGTTCGCTGATCAGTCGGTCGCCCTCGATAGAGCGGTTATCCGGATCAAGTCTGCGCACAAATGGCCGGAAAAGGTCATTCTGGATACCGGTCAGCTGACCATCACACCTCCCGTTGCCATGGACCCTCCGACGATCCAGTCGTCGATTCTGTTACCGTCTGACAAAGCGCCCGATCAGCCGAATCTTGAAGCTATGGCCCTGCTAAAGGCGGATATACAGCCGGCCGTCATCAATCATTCGACCCAACAAATCAAACGCGGCGTTGCAAGGATCGTTCGATCGACGCGTGCAGCCGGAGGTCCCGTTACACGCCGGCGAAAAGTAATAGGCGGGGACTGTTGCCAGTTTGGGTGGATTGATAGCGGTCCAACAAGCGCGAATGCTTTGTCGCCCAGGCGCGCTGCGTCGTCATGGCCTTTGGATTGACTTGCGCTCGATCGCGGGATTGAAGGACGACAGATTTTCTGGAGGAACTCCCATTTGATCACGCGTCGGACAGCGCCAACAATACTTTCACATCACTGCCTTTTCCCGGATCAGGTCGATCATGGCGCGCAATGCGGCGGGTACATGCCGACGTCCGGGATAATAGAGCGACAGGCCTCGAAAGGGCGGTGTCCATTCATCCAGCACGCGAACCAGCGAGCCGGCCGCGACATTCCATTCGCTGAGATAGGCGAGGCCGAACCCGGCTCGCGCCGCCGTCAGCATTAAATTGGGCTCGTCGAGGATCAGCGGTCCTTCACCGTCGATCGCCAGCGTTTCGCCGTGGCGCTCGAACTCCCAACGATAGATGCCACCGCTCGGCAGTCGGCTGCGGATACAGCGGTGCAGGGAGAGATCGCCAGGCGTGCGCGGCTCCGGATGTTGCTTGAAATAGGCGGGCGATCCGACAACTGCGAAACGTTGATCGGGCCCCAGCGGCACGGCGAACCGCCGCTTGCCGGGTGAAAACGACGTAGGCGTGGTGAGTGGTGCACCTCGCCAGGATACGCCTATGTCCACGAGTCTGTCTCCGCCGCTTTCGTCGCCGAGGCCAAAAAGGCCGTGGTTGATCTCTACGGGCCCGACCCGCGAACCAATCCGGATTATTCTCGGGTGATTAACGCGCGCGAAGTGTTGCGACTGGCGGGACTTATCGATCCGGCGAAGGTCGTCGCAGGCGGACGATCAGACCCCGACGCCCGATATCTCGATCCGACGATCCTGTATCCGGTCGTGTGGGACGATCCGATCATGGAAGATGAGGTGTTCGGTCCGATCTTGCCGATTCTCACCTACCGCACTTTGGACGAAGCCCTCGCTCGCATCGCGGCCACGCCCCATCCCCTTGCGGCTTTCGTTTTCAGCCGAGACCAGAAAACCATCGATAGGTTCGTCGGTGAACTCTCTTACGGTGGCGGCGCGGTGAATCAGGTCAACATCCATCTGTTCATCGAATCGATGCCGTTCGGCGGAACTGGCGCCGCGGGCATTGGCCATTACTACGGCAAATCCGGGTTCGACATGCTGACGCATGCCAAGTCAATGCTCGTTGCGCCACCCGAGGTGGCGATCGACCACCTCTTTCCGCCCTACACAAAGGCGAAGAACGAAGCTCTGGCGCTTTGGTTCGAATATTGACGACCGCGCTACATCCGAATGCCGAGCTCCGCTCAGGCCAACGCTACCTACGATTTTTCAAAGGAGGATGAAGTGACGCAAACGATCGAGGAAAAGAATAAGGCCTTCGTGCTGGAGGCTTTCGAAACGCTTTTTGTCCAAAGGGACTACGCTGCGGAGCGCTTCTGGGCTCCGAACTACATTCAGCACAGTGCGCACATCCCGCCCGGACGCGAGGGACTCTTCAACATGATCAAAGGGCTCCCCGATGGCTTCCGTTACGAGAACGGGCTCACCGTCGCCAGTGGCGACTACGTGATGCTCCACGGCAGGTTTAGCGGCATCGGTCTACCGGTGGACTGGATCGTGGCGGACATCGTGCGCCTCGAGAATGGCAAACTGGCCGAGCACTGGGACGTCATCCAGGACGAAGCGAAAAAGGAGTCGTCCGCCAGTGGCCTGCCCATGTTCGGAAACAAGTTTCCTGCCTGAAATCGGCAAAAACCCTAGAGATGCTCGGCTTCGAACGCGACGACGCGGTTGGGTCACAGCGATGACCTGGCATTCGTCGAACACCTCTCTGGCAAGCGGCGTGCAGATCATAGGCGACGCCCGGGCCGACGCGACCGCTGTTAACAACGCAAACGAAGGCATCGGCCGGAGAGAGCGATCGCAAGGCCGGTGTTACGCTTCCCTGGAAGGCCGAGCCTCGCCGATTTTGATGTGCTGGGCCAGAAACTCCAGGAAGACGCGGATCCGGATCGGCAGGAGCCCGCCCTGCCCGAGATAGACCGCATGCAGTTCGTCGATGTCGCCGGGGTTGAATTTTTCAAGTATGGGGACAAGCCGTTTGGCGGCGATATCATCCCTGACTATGAAAGAGGCCAACCGAACAAGTCCGACGCCGCTGATGGCAAGCGCCCGCAACGCGTCGCCATCGCTGACCTGAACATTCCCCGAGGGCGGAATCGTTCTCTGCACGCCTTTGTCCATCAATGGCCAGCCCTTTGTCGCTCGCGCGTAGTTGAAGCCAAGACGATTATGCTGCGTCAACTCGTCCGGCGTTTTCGGAATGCCGTATCGCGAGAGATAGCCTGGTGAACCGACGATTATCATCCGCGCAGCACCAAGCTTGCGCGCGATGAGCTGAGAGCTCCTGAGCGGGCCGCTGCGCAGCGCAACATCGGTCCGCTGTTCCAGCAGGTCGATCACCTGATCCGTCAGGGATATCTCTAAAGAAAGTTTCGGATAGACCTCCAGGAAAGCGGGAACGATCGGCAGTAGTAACTGTCGCCCGACCGGGATGTTGGCGCTCACCCTGATCTTTCCTTTTGGGATCTCGGCTTCCGCCACGGACCGCTCGACCTCGTCCATGTCGGCAAGCAGTCTTATGCTCCGCTCGTAGAACAATCGCCCCTCTGCTGTGAACTGAAGAGTCCGCGTGGAGCGATTGACCAGCCGCGCGCCGAGTCTGGTCTCGAGCCGACCGACAAGCTTGCTGATCGCCGAAGGCGTCATGCGAAGCGCGCGCGCCGCGGCGGAAAACCCTCCGAGTTCGAAGACCCGCGCAAAGACTTCCATCTCGCCGGATCGATTTACATCCAGTCGGGCCACTGTGATTTCAATTCACAAATGATGTTCCAGGACTAAGTCTACTGCATGCTCCCGGGCGCGTCCAATTCTCTGAAACCGACGCTTCAGAGACAGACCGGCAAGAGACCGCCCTAACAATGGGTCCCAAGTTGAAAATCAAAATTAATCATGGAGATGATCATGGATAAGCCCGTCGTTTTGGTCACCGGTGGCCTTACCGGCATCGGACGCGCCGCCGCCGTCGCCTTCGCCAGGAAGGGCGCAAAGGTGGTCGTTGCGGGCCGACGTGATGAGGCCGGCAAGGCGCTCGTCAAGGAGTTGCGCTCATTGGGTTCGGAGGCCGAGTTCATCAACGCCGACATTCGCAAGGAGGACGATGTACGCGCTATGGTTGATAAAACCGTCGCACGGTTTGGCCGCCTCGATGTCGCGGTCAACAACGCCGCCACCGAAGGCCAGGTTGGTCCGATCACGGACCAGACCGCCGAAAGCTTCGCCGCGACGTTCGAGACCAATGTTCTCGGCGTGGTTCTGAGCATGAAGCATGAAGTGCGCGCCATGCAGGCCCAGGGGAGCGGTAGCATCATCAACATCTCCTCGACCTACGGCCACAAAGGTGCGGCTTTCGCCTCGATCTACGTCGGCGCCAAGCACGCCGTCGAAGGCATCACCAAGTCGGTAGCGCTCGAAGTCGCCAAATCCGGAATTCGTGTCAACGCCGTTGGACCAGGCCCCACGGACACCGGGATGCTGACCCGCTTCACCGGCACCGCCGAGAACAAGGCGGCTTTGGCGACGCAGGTTCCGTTGGGTCGGCTCGGACTCTCCGAGGAGGTTGCCGACGGTATCGTCTTCCTGGGATCGGACGACGCCAGATTCATGACGGGTCACGTCCTCAACATTGACGGTGGACACAGCGCCAATTGATCCGTCGGCGAATCTTCAAGGGGATTGATCAAATGAGTACAACCGCCACGAAACGAACGGCCAAGGCCGAGACCGAAGAACTCGATGTCATTATTGTCGGCGCGGGATTTGCCGGTTTCCATCTTCTGGACCGTCTGCGTGGCATGGGTATGGCCGTCCAGGTGTTCGAGGCTGGGGATGGTCCTAGCGGCGTCTGGTATTGGAATTGCTATCCGGGAGCGCGAGTCGATTCTCCCGGCCCGATGTATCAATTTTCACGCGAAGATCTGTGGCGAGATTGGAAGTTCAGCGAGCTATATCCCTCGTGGCAGGAGATTCGCGCGTATTTCCATTACGTCGACAAAAAACTCGACCTTAGTCGGGATATTCGTTTCAACAGGCGCGTGAACGAGGCGGCGTTCGACCCGGCGCACAATCGCTGGACTGTCCGTTCCAGCGATGGCTCCGTCACTAGGGCTCGCTATTTCGTACTGTGCACCGGCTTGGGTTCGAAGCCCTACATACCAGAGTTGCCGGGCCTGCGCGATTTCGCCGGGGAGCACCATCACACCGCGCTTTGGCCGCAGAAGGGTCTCGACCTGGCGGGCAAGCGGGTCGGGGTCATCGGTACAGGAGCGAGTGGCGTGCAGGTGGCTCAAGAGGCTGCAGCTGCGGCGGCCCATCTCACCGTCTTCCAGCGCACGCCCAATCTGGCTCTGCCGATGCGACAGAAAAGGCTGGACGACGACACAATCCGCCGCATGAAGGAGGGTTATCCGCTCGCATACCAGAAGCGCAGAACGTCGTTCGGGGGATTTGACTACGATCCCCTCGAAAAATCTGCGTCCGAGGTGTCCGAAGACGAGCGGCGAGCAACGTTCCAACGCATCTGGGAGATCGGAGGCCTTGCGCCGTGGGTCGGCTCGTTCAACGACTTGCTTGTCAACGAACAATCGAACCGTGCCGCCTATGACTTCTGGCGCGACAAAACGCGGGCGCGGATCAAAGATCCGGCTGTTGCCGAGATTCTCGCGCCGACAGAACCGCTTCATCCCTATGGCACCAAGCGACCCTCTCTCGAACAGAACTTCTTTGATATCTTCAATCAGTCCAACGTGAGCCTTGTCGATCTCCGCAAAACCCCGATCGAAAGAGTGACGCGTAGCGGCATCAGGACGACGGCTGGCGAGCATGACCTGGATATTCTTGTGTTGGCCACCGGCTTTGATGCCGTGACTGGCGGGCTGACCAGCATCGATATCCACGGCACGCAGGGCGAGACGCTGAGGGAGAAGTGGGCCAAGGGTGTGCGCGCCCATCTCGGAATGGCCGCGGCGGGCTTTCCGAATCTCCTCTTCGTTTATGGCCCGCACAGTCCGAATGCTTTCGCCAACGGGCCGACTTGCGCAGAGCTTCAGGGTGACTGGATCACTCAGATGCTGGACCACGTTCGACAACGCGATTGGGCGCGGTTCGAGGCAACGGCTCCCGCGGAGGAAGCATGGCGGGCGCAGGTAAATGCTCTAGCGGATGCAACTCTCTTCCCGCGCGCCGACTCCTGGTATCTCGGCGCGAACATTCCCGGCAAGCGGCGTGAGATGCTGTCCTTCGCTGGTGGCCTCGCGACATACATGGCGAAATGCAACGAAAGCGCCGAGCGAGAGTACGAGGGATTCGCGATCGGCCCCTCACACCTCGGCTTGAACCACTGCAACAGGAAATCCCTATGAGCCAACACAATCATCAGACCGCGCCGACGCAGTTCGTCGAAGCCAACGGCATCCGTTTTGCCTATCGCCGCTTTGGCAAAGTTGCCGGCGTGCCGCTCGTCTTCAACCAGCACTTCACCGGCACCATGGACCATTGGGATCCGGCAGTGACCGACGGTTTAGCCGGGGACCGTGAGGTCATCCTGTTCAACAATGCCGGCGTATCCAGTTCCTCCGGCGAGGTGCCGACCAAGATCGAAAAAATGGGCGCCAACGCCGTGGCGTTCATCAAGGTGCTGGGCCTGGCGAAAGTCGATGTGCTCGGGTTTTCGATCGGCGGCTTTGTCGCGCAGGAAATCGCCCTTCAGGCCTCCGACCTCGTGAGGCGACTGGTCTTGGTCGGTACCGGCCCGCGCGGTGGCGAGGGCATGGCTACGCTCTCGCCCGAGGCGCAGGAAATCTTTGGCGCCACCTATGAAGAGCCGGATCATCTCTGGCTTCGCGTGCATTTCAGCAAGTCGGAGAAGAGCCAGGCCGCGGGCCGCGAGTTCCTCAAGCGCTTCCGGCTGCGAGCAGCGAACCGCGACCCCGAGGTCAACGAGAAGGTCGCGCCTGCCCAGATTGAGGCGATCGGTGAATGGGGCGCGCCACGGGAGAAGGCGTTCGAATATCTGAAGTCGATCCGTCAGCCGACGCTGGTCGTCAATGGTGGCAAGGACGTGATCATCAACTCCGTGAACTCGTTCATCCTGCAGCAGCACCTGCCCAACGCCGAGCTTATCCTTTATCCCGACGCCAATCACGGCTCGCAGTACCAATACCCCAAACGGTTTGTCCAGCACGTCTCGCTGTTCCTATCCGAGGAGGAAGCGCGATCAAACTTTCTTCATTGAATGCTTTTGACACGACGCTTGTGCCACTCGTGAAGCCTAACCCCGAAATCAAGAGGACCCATGTCAGTCCCAGTCAAAATCGTCGTCGTCTATCACAGCGGATATGGTCACACCGTGAAGATCGCTCAGGCAGTCGCGCGTGGCGCAGCAGCCATCAATGGCGCGAGCGTGGAGCTTATTGCAGCGGAAAAGGCGCCGGGCCGATGGGAGCTTCTCGATGGTGCAGACGCCATCATCATGGGAGCGCCTACTTACATGGGTAGCCTGTCGGCACCGTTCAAAGCGTTCATGGATGCGACCTCGCACCTTCAATATGCCGAGAAGCGCTGGGAGGGCAAAATCGCCGCAGGCTTCACTAATGGTGCGTCCCGCGGTGGGGACAAGCAAAACTCGCTGGTCCAGCTGATGACATTTGCGGCCCAGCACCAGATGCACTGGGTCAATCTCGGGATGAATTACGGGAATAATCGCTCCTACACCAACGAGGATATCCTCAACCGCGACAGTTACACGCTTGGAATGGCTGGCCAGGCCGACATGGACCAGAGCGGCGACGTCGCTCCGCCGCCGTCCGATCTTCGAACCGCGGAGTTTCTTGGCCATCGGGTGGCCGAGGTCGCGCAGGAACTATCGGCTGGCCGGACGGCGCTCGGGCGGCCAGCCAACCGCGGCGTTTCGGGTGGTGCAGACAATCAGGATCCGGAAGGCCGGGGCGTGGTGGCTTCCAGAGGCAATCGAAGCGCCACTGGACTGGTCACCGCCTGAGGCTTCGCACGATCCAATTTCAATTCAGAAGGATACAGATCATGACTGACAAGCCGATCAAGAGTCCGGGGCCCGATCACCCCATTTCGATCGAACCGAACCCATCTCGCGTCGTGGTCAAAGTCGCCGGAAAGATCATCGCCGATACCCACGATGCGTTGACGCTTCGCGAGGCGTCCTATCCGCCCATTCAATATATCCCCCGCCGCGACGTCGATATGGCCGCGCTCACACGCAGCGAACATACCACCTACTGCCCCTACAAGGGCGACGCGTCCTACTACAGCATTCCAGCGGGCGGGGATCGTTCACGCAACGCAGTGTGGACGTATGAGACGCCGTTTGAAGCGATGGCGCAGATCAAGGATTACGTCGCGTTTTACCCGGACCGTGTCGACGAGATCAGTTAAGTGGCGCTCCCGACCTTGCTTTGACGGCATGTCGATGCACGTCGTGAGGAGTCGTTCGGAGTGAAATTGCGGCTCCCCTCTCACGCCGGGTGACCCAAAGGAGAAAGAACAGATGACGATGGCAAAGCGTACCGCACTTGTCACAGGAGCCTCCGGCCTGGCCGGCGGCTACATGCTGGCTCACCTGCTTGAGCAGGGCGGCTGGGATGTCATCGCGGTGTCGC
>Ga0210387_10002982_pt1 | contig 12986 bp, 13 predicted proteins | sample IncBWC7OmetaG_FD_160108 | JGI IMG/M metagenome (GOLD analysis project Ga0210387, IMG submission 160108) | Forest soil microbial communities from Barre Woods Harvard Forest LTER site, Petersham, Massachusetts, United States - Inc-BW-C-7-O ...
TTCGGCGGCCCGGATGGGCGTGATGTTTATGTCACCGTCGTCGCGCGTAGTGCCGCCGAGGCACTTAAGAATGGCGGCGTTCCATCCTCGAGAACCTCGGTACTCTATCGTGCGCGCAGCGCCGTGGCGGGCCAGGCCATACCGCGAACAGGCTTTCGTCTCGATTGACTGCGGCTACGACGCCTTCCGGTGCCGGTTGTACATGCTCATGATGTCCCCCGAGGTAATCGGGCGCGGCTCCTCGCCAAGCTCCAGCGGTCTCTCGCCGCCGAAGGATTTCGGCGTGACGTCGATCTTGTCGGCGGCGGCCTTGGCGCGCAACGCACCCACGGTAAGGTTCTCGCGCTTGTTGCTCTTGAACGGATCGAAACGAAAGAAGCGCATGGCGTTGAGGTGCGTGACCTTGTTGATTTGAAGATCAGTCAGATTCTTGAGGCTCTCGAACAACGTCTCCGGCACGTTGGGCCACAAGCTGTCGGAATGCGGATAATCGCACTCGTAAGCAGCCATGTCCTCGCCAATGTCCTCGAGGTTCTTCAAACCAAAGGCGTCATCGATGAAGCAGGAGAGGAAATGCTTCTTGAACACTTCGCTGGGTTTGGTGCCCTTGAAGCGCGAATGCGTCCAGGCTTTGTGGCGTTCGTGGCTGAAATCCGAACGCTCGAGAAAATAAGGAATCCATCCGATCCCGCCTTCCGACAACGCGATTTTCATGGCGGGATAGCGCTCGAGTGCTTCTAGATGCAGCCAGTCAGCCGCGCCGGTGGAAATGGACATGGGCATGGTGCTGATCCACGCCTCGATCGGCGTTTCCATCGATGCGTGCGGCGCGGGATTACCGGCACCGATGTGCAGACAAATGGCAATGTCATCGTCCGCGACAGCCTTCCACAGCGGCTCCCAATAGGCATTGTGGATGCTCGGTAGATTTTGCACCGTAGGGTTCTCGTTGATCGAGACGGCCGTACAACCCTTGCGGGCAATTCGTTTGACTTCCTCCACCGTCGCCTTCGGATCCCAGGTCGGCAGCAAGGCGCAGGCGATGAAACGTCCCGGGTGCGAACCGCACCACTCGTCGATGTGCCAATCGTTGTAGGCGCGCAAGTGCACCAGCGCCTTGTCCTTGTCCGGCACCTTGTGGAAGACCCCGCCGTCGAAACCGACGCAGCTCGCGAAATTCAGCGAAGCAGCAATGCCGTTCACATTCATATCATCGATGCGCGCGTTGTGATCGTAACAACCCTTGCGCAATTGATTGAACGCGGTGGGCTCGATGCCATACTCTTCCGGCACCCGGCCGACCACCGCGTTGAGACCGACTGACGGCAGTTTCAGGCCCTGGTAGTCCCAGTAATTCGTGCCTTTTTCGGTGGTGCGCAGCTTCGGAGCACTGGCCAGATCGTCTCCCGATAAATGCTTGTCGAACATGTCGGGCGGTTCGCTGATGTGATCATCGACGCTGATAACCAGCATGTCGTTCATTTTCATAAAGGCCTCTCGAGCGGTTGTGATGTCCCGACGCTAAAATCGCGAATGACGCCGATGCGCTTCGCCGATGCCACCCGTCGTGATTGAAATGTATAACAGCGGTCGGTGCCCATGGTGCGGGCATCGGATTGGTCTTGCAGTGATCGGCTGCGTCCATGAGCCAGAATGGCGCCCCATTGCAGCAAGCGGGCGGCTTCCTGTCCCTGAGCGTCCAGAGTTTCGATCCACGGACGCATTTTATCGAGCCGCATGCCGGCGAGTTCCGCCGGTTCGACGATTGCATATTGCGCATCGACCCAGCCCAGCACTGCAAAGCCATTGCGCCGCAATTCCACACGCCGCCGCCCATCGATGGGATCGGATACGAGTATGTCGTAGACCAGCGGCGCGTGATCCGCGGCATGAGCGGCCGCGAGAATCGACAGGTCATGCAAATGCGTACAATTTTCCCGCTTTTCGCCGCGTGCGGCGAAGTCCGCCAGGACAACCCCGGTAAAGGTTTCGCGCAGCGTCGCAACGGCTCCCGGACAAATAGTCCACGGTGCCCGCTCCATCAAGGGCTCGATGGCAGTGGCGGTCTTGCCATCGTGATGAATCGTGACGGCCATGCAGTGATAGTCGTCCTCGACCTCGCCGCGCACGGATCCCGGCCCGGGTGTAATCCGGAAGCGGCGCCGAAATCCCGGCAATTGATCGAGCGCTGTCAGCGGCATGAATCAGACATCCCAAACGAGAGGCAGCGAGTCCACCCCAGTGACATGGCCCCCATGGAACTTAACCGGCTTCGTGGGATCGAGCCGGAATGTCGGCAGGCGCGACAACATCTGTTCGTAAACAGTTTGCAATTCGACGCGCGCAAGATGCGAACCCAAACAGCGGTGCGGTCCTCCGCCAAACGCGATGTGCGCTCGCTCCTCGCGATTGAAGTCGTACTGATCTGAACGCGAAAATTGCTTCGGATCGAGATCGGCGGCCGGCAGATACAGCATAACGCGCTCGCCGGCCTTCATCGTTACACCGTCGAACTCCATATCCTTGGCGACGCGACGCACGGGCACCGTAAAGGTATAACGGCGCAACATCTCCTCCGACGCTTCCGCAATGGCTTTCGGATTTGCGCGCAATTTATCCTGCAATATCGGATCTTGCGCGAGGTGGCGCATGGCGAAGCCTAAACCGTTGACGACGGTGTCGAGACCGGCGATGAACAGCAGCACCGCATAGTCGTCCATGTCCTCGAGCGTGGTTGGCTTGCCATCGACGCCGGCCTGCCACAAGGCACTCAACATGTCATCGCGGGGGTTGTCGCGGCGCTCGAGAATCGTTTCGCGCATCACTGCGGCAATCCGCTGCAGTTTCATGATGGATTTGATCGGATCTTGCGTTAAGTCCGACATGTGCTCCTTCACCAACGCACGATACTCAACCTGCCGCTCGAGCGGCAGGCCAAACATCTTGAGGAACACTTGCACTGGCAGCTTTTCCGCGAATTCAGCCATGAATTCACAATGGCCGCGGCTCGCGAAGTCATCGATGAACGAGTTGGCAAGTGCGCGAATGTCCTCTTTCATAGCGAGCGCGGACTTCGGCGAAAATGTCTTCTGCAACGGCGCGCGAAACTTGCCATGCTCGGGGGGATCGATATTGATCGGCCGAGCCTGCGGAATGCGCGGCGCGCCCGCCGGTATCATCGCCATCAATGCTTTCATCTGCGCCGCCGACACGATGGCGGACGAAAATGCTTCAGTATCGCGCGACGCCTTGAAAACCGAGTCATAACCGATGAGCATCCAATGACCGCCATTGCGCGGCGTCCAAAATACCGGCGGCGCCTTCGAGATCACATCGAGCACCCGCTGATGCGGGTCCGCCTTCAGAGCCGGGTCGTGGTGAAAATCGAAATCGTAAACTACCGAGTCGGGTATATGGCTTGGCTTCGGGACTTGAGAACTCACGGCTGATGCATCGCTCATTTCGCACCGCCCATGAGCGTACTCATGTCGATTTGACCCGTGGAGATGCCGCCGATGAAGCCGCCATCGACGGCCAATGCCACGCCGTTGATGTAGCTGGCCGCATCGCTGTTCAAGAATACCAACGGCCCCGCCTGCTCCTCCGGCGTCGAGCGCCGGTTGATTGGTTGGGTCGCCGCTGCAATCACACTCAGTTCGGACTTGGATTCGAACTCCGCCATCATCGGCGTTTGCGTAGGACCGGGGAGCGTGCAATTGAGGCGGATGCCGCGCTTGATGAGGTGCGAGGAATTCATCAGTGTCCAGGTGATCATCACTTCTTTGGAGAAGGAATAGCCTTCCCGCACCGTCTCCAAGTTTGCCTCGCACCACGCCACGGCGCCCTCGAAACTGTCGATTTTCAAAAGCGGCATGATGACCGCCATTTTGCGGCTCCATCCCAATCCTGCGGTCGATGCCACATTGGCGATCGCGCTGCCCGGCGGCATCAACGGCACCACGCGCTCGATCAAATGGCGCGCACCGGCATAATTGACCTTCATGACCTCGACCGGCGGGAAGGTTTGCGGCAGACCTGCGCAATTGAAAAGCGCATCCACTTTGCCGCCCACTTTCTTGACCACCGCATCGATGGAAGCCGGATCGCGCAGGTCGACGTGGTTGAACGAGGCCAAAGGCAGAGCGCATTTCTTGTAATCGAGACCGTGCACTTCCGCGCCGAGCGACAGCAGCAATTTCGCGGTGGCCTCGCCCATCCCGGAAAAGCAACCGCTGACGACCACGCGCTTGTTGCGGTAATTTATGAACTCCGACATGGCAATACTCACTCCTCGATTACGATGATTCGCTCGGGGCACGCCTTGGCGCCGCGCCGCGCGAGTTCTTCCATTCCCGCGGGTACCTGAATTTCCTCGACGGATATGTAACCATCGTCGTCCAGCGGAAACAGCTGCGGCGCGACGGCTGCGCAGCGCGCGTTGCCCACGCACATGGACTTATTTATACGGACTTTCATTGATCAACACCGTTGCCCCACTACTCGAAATAGTATACAACCATGGTGATTAAAAATCGTTAGTTGCCGCGTCACGGCAGCGTTTTCCACCGGTAAAATCGAAGTTGCATATGGCTCTTTATACGACTATTCATCTGCATAATGCATCCCCGGATCGCGCCGCCGATTACGCCGGTTGGTTCGATGGGCCGCACCGCAGCGCCGTAGCCGGACTTTCGGGCTTCAGGGGGTTGGATCGCTACGAAGTCACCCCGCAGCAGGTCATGCGCGACATACCGCAACCGTGGCGTTATGTCAGCGTCTACGACTTCGACTACCCCGACCCGGTGATCGGCATTCCGGCGCTCGGGCCCTTGATCGCGGAGGCGCGACGAGCGGGCCTCATCGCGGACGACGAGACCGAACGTCTGCACAGCTTTCGGTTATACGGAGACTGGAAAGGCAGCTCCAATTGGCGCCGCGCGGAACCCTTGTCGGGCATCAGCCTCATCCTGGGAAATTACGTCGCGGGCCGGAAGCAGGAATATCTCAAATGGTATGAAGACGTGCATAGTGTGGAGGTATCCAACGTACCGGGACATGTGGCCATGAAACGCGGCGAACTGTCGCCGATTCAAATCGAGCCGCGCCACTACTGTCCTGGGGACCAGTTGGTCATGTGCGCGCAGCAAACCGACGATCTCGCCTTCACCGTCAAGGACTTCAGCGAGCGTGCGCGCGGCGTGAGTCCCAGCGGCATCGCGATGGCGCCGCGCTCCTCCTCCGGTTCGATTGCGCGTACAGTGCATTACTTCAAAAAGATCAGCGGCGAACGTTTCTGGAATGGCGGTATCGCCTACTCTGGCGATTTCTCCGTCTATCCGGGCAAGGGCTAACGACGCGCAGATGGACGTGGATCCGCAGGCATTGGACACGTTGTTGAACAAGGAAGCGATCCGCGATCTCGTGCTCTTGTATTCGCGCGGCGTCGACCGGAAGGACTTTGAACTTCTCAAAACGCTATACGCCAAGGACGCGACCGACGATCACGGCGCTCATTTCAAGGGTTCCGCCGACGCGTATATCGAGTTCTTGACGAGATCCTTGCCGGGCCTGCTCGCGGGCGGACACTTCGTTTGCAATCATCTGATCGCCGTCGACGGCGCCGCCGCCGAGGGTGAAGTGTACGCCTTGGCATATCACATTTTCCCCGATGGCAAGGGTGCAGCCGTGCAGGATGTGGCAGGCGTGCGCTACATCGACCGATATGCCAAGCAGAATGGCCGATGGTTATTCGCCAGCCGCATCGTGACGTTCGATTTTCGCGACATTAAGCCCATCGCCATGCCGGAGGGACCTAGGCAGCCCGCCGCCGACTCCAGTTATGCGCTGGTCAGTCGCATTTTTTCGCGGGGACCTCGCGCCTAAAGCTCGGTCAAGTGCGGCTGCGCGGCCGGCTTGCGTATTGTCCCGTCGGGGCTAATGATGTCGGGGCAAATTCACGAGGTGTGTCATGACTGACGACGATAGCGCGGCGCTTGCGAGCGCCGCACGTAAATACTGGTCCAGCGAAGGCTACACGGCCGGCGGCGTCATTCGTGAGGTCGACTACGCGGCGTCCTCCAGGGGTCTTCATCCCAGTTTGCAAGGGATCAAAATCGTCGACTGCGACACCCATTTTACCGAACCGCCCGACTTGTTCACCTCGCGCGCGCCTGCAAGTCTCAGGGACAAGGTGCCGCAGGTGCGTCGAGTGGCGGGCGTGGACCGCTGGTTCGTCGGCAATCGCGACTTTGGCTCCTTGGGCGGCAACGTCATTCGCGCGGACAACAACAAGTTGCTCGGCCGTTTGGCCTTCCCGACCATTGACGAGGGCCATCAAGGGGCGCACAACGTCAAGGCGCGCCTCAAGGCGATGGATGACATGGGAGTCTACGCGCAAATTTGCTACCAGAACTCGGGCGTCACTCAAGCCGGTTCACTGATGTCGCTGGGCGACAACGAACTCGCCGAGACCGTCATCCGCATCTACAACGACGCGGCCGCGGAGCGGCAGAAGGAGTCCGGTCAGCGTCTGTTCACGCTCGCTCACTTGCCGCTGTGGAATCAGGCGGCCATGGAGGCCGAGGCGCGCCGTTGCTTGGACCTGGGACTCAAAGGATTCGTACTGCCGGACACGCCGGAGCGTCTCGGCATCCCATCGTTTCTGCACGATTACTGGACACCGCTGTTGGAGATGTGCGCCGATCGCGGCGCGCCGATCAACTTCCACTTAAACGCCGCGATGGACCCTAACGCGTTGACGTGGGAGGGCTTTGCCTTCGAACAGACCCTATCCGTGGTCGCCACCATGTATTCCATCGGCAATGCGGCCACGCTCGGCAACTGGATCGTCAGCGGCCGGCTTGATCGGCACCCGAGACTGAAAATCGGTCTGATTGAAAGCGGCATGGGCTGGGTACCCTTTGCGCTCGAAGCGCTCGAGCACCAGTTCGACGAAATGCTGCCGAGCAAATCGAAAATGCTGCAACGCCGGCCTTGGGACTATTTCCGCGACCAGTTCTGGGTGACCTACTGGTTCGAGACCGTGGGGCCGAAACTGCTGCTAAATACCGTTGGCGTCAACAAGGTACTGTTTGAAACGGACTTCCCGCATCCCACCTCGCTATACCCCGGAGTCCAAGAACATATCGTCGACACGCTTGGCGGCTACGATCAGAACGTACGCAAGCGAGTGCTGGAGCGCAACGCGGTGGAGCTGTACAACCTGCCGTTCTGATCGATGCGACGGACGCCTCAGCCGTCTTTTTTCTTACCACCAATGCCTTCGATGTAGCGCGCAATTCCTGCTACGTATTCGGGATTCAACATCAAGGCACTGTTGGCCATGCGTTCGACGTTGCGCGCCTGCGCAACACCCAAGTCGCGTGCCATCTCGATGGCAATCTTGGCCGCGCCCATTTGTTCACTGTTCTGTTGGGCCAGATGGCGGCAAAAAACCATTACGTCCTCGCCGAACGTCTCGTCGGCGTACACCTCGTGGACGAGGCCCATCATGAGCGCCCGATCCGCGTCCACCGGTAGGTTTGCCATGATGAGGTAGCGCGCCCAGTGGGTGCCCACGAGTCTGGTCAAGCGGCTGACGCCGTTGGATGCCGGCAAAACGCCAAATTTCCCTTCCGGAAAGCCGTAGCGCGCGCTTTTCGCGGCCAGACGAAAATCGCAGGACATGGACAGTTCCAGACCGCCGCCCAGGCAAGTCGCGTGATGCGCGACCACGATGGGTTTCTCGATCGCCTCCATCTCGTCATAAATGCGGTGCATGCCATGCAGGCGCAACCGGTGCCTCTCACGGATGGACGAGGCCGTGTTGATCTGCGCATGGTCATTGCCGCCGCGCATGTCGGCGCCGGCCGAGAAGTAACGGCCGGTCGCGCGAATCAGCAAGACCTTGAGCGCGGCGGTGTCGCGAAACCGGTGTAGCGCGGTCTCGAACAACCCCATCATCTCCCCGCTCAACGCATTGAGCTTGTCCGGCCGGTTGAGCGTTGCGATCAAAATCGCCTCATCTTCGGAAGTTGTCAGGTGCGGAACGTCAGCCATGTTGTATTTTCCTCGTTAACCCATGAGCTCAGCCGCGGCTGCGCGGCATTCCCAAATTGCGTTCCGCGACCATACTGCGATGCACCTCGCTGGTGCCGCCGTAGATCGTCGTGCCGTGCGCATGACGGTAGCATTGGTTCAAGAATGCGGCCGGCCCCGCACGGTTCGACAACGAGTAAGGGGCCGTGAGGTTGAGCAGATCGGCCGAATCCTCGAGAAACTTCTCGGAGGAAAATAATTTGATCATTGGACCATAGGCCAGATTCGGTTTTTTTTCAGCCCCCGCCCACAATGCACGGTAGGCCAGCACTTCCGACAGCGCGACATGCGTGCGCGCACGCGCCAGGCGCCGCTGCGCATTCGCGTCCTCGATCAACGGGCGTCCTTGGTATTTCAATTCACGGCATAACTCAACGGCTGCGGCGACCATCTTGCGTTGCACGTTGCCAAACCCCCCACCATGCTCGAGTTCGAGACCCGCGGACATCACCTTCACGCCGGCATTCACTTCGCCGAGACGATAGCTGTCGGGAATCTTCACGCCATCGTAAAAGGTGATGTTCGTGCGTTCGCCCTGGAACGTATACACGGGCTTGATCTCGATGCCCGGCGATTTGAGCGGTACGATGAACATGGTGAGTCCCTTGTGCTTCGCGACACTGGAATCGGTACGCGTCAGCATGAGCACATAATCAGCGATGTCCGCACCGCTGGTGAACATCTTCTGGCCGTCGATGCGCCAGCCGTCGCCGTCGCGCGCCGCGCGCGTCGCCGCTGCAAACACATCCGAGCCGCATCCGGGTTCCGAGTAGCCCAAACTGCAAATAGATTCTCCGGACACTATCTTCGACAGCACATCGCGTTTCAATTCGTCGCTGCCGAAACGATGAATGATGGTACCTACCATGCCGGCCACGCTGGTGGGCGCAGTGGTCCAGTCATGGTCCAACCAAACCTGCAACGCCGCATGCCGCGCATAGGGCGGCGCATTGCGGCCACCCAGTTCCGGCGGCCATGACAGGAACAGCAGCCGCTCCTGCGCCAATTTGCGGTGGATCCCCGCGTCGTGACCCTCCCAAGAATAATGAGCTTTCGCCTGCAGTTCCGGCGTGAGGTGCTTGCGGAAGAACTCATCGACTTCGGCTCCCAGCGAGCGTGCCTCTTCGCCCAAATCGAAGTCGATCCCGACCTCGCCAACGTCCGGCAGCTCCGTCGTCTCGCCGGCATACAAGCGCCGGCCGCCCTCTTCCAGCAGCCGTGACGGATCGCCGAAGATCAACGGCCAGGCCTTGGCACGCAGATTGAATAAGTGAATGTCGTAATCGGTGGTTAGGCCGTAGCCGCCAAAGGTATGCAGCGCCTGGGCCACCGCACGGCCCGCGGTCTTGGCGTTCCACCAGGCAGCGAGGGATATCTCCGCGCCGGCCTCGGGCTTGCGATCGGCAATGTCGCGAATCACCATCCAATTGAAGTACTTGCCGGCATCCACATCCGACATCCGGTCCGCCAGCGGATGGGAAATGCCCTGATAAGTGCCGATGGGCTGGCCGAACGCCACACGTTCGCGCGCATAGTTGGCCGCCATTTGGACGGCCTCGCGCGACAAACCAGCGAGCGCGGCGGCAATCAGTATTTTCCATTCCTCGATGGCCTTCGTGAAGGCCGCAACGCCCGCTAAGGTGTCGGACAATACGCGGTGGGCGGCGCCGCCGAGACGCAATTCCGCGATTCCCGTCGAGGCCAAATTGCTCTCCGCCTGGCGCTCGCTCTGCGCCAAGTCGATGAGCACGATACGGGCGCCGTCTCGTGCGACAATGGCGTCGAGGACCGCGCCGCCGGCCACCCATTGCACGGGTTCCCTGCCGATGTCATGAAACGCAATGCCGACCATCGCCTGACCCGCCGCCAATTTCTCGAGAAGCTGTGAGGTGCCAGCCGCTCCCAACACGGCGAGCAGGCGCGCCGTCACCAACGTTTCGGCGACGGGACCCGAGGCTAGCGTGCGGCCCACCTCCTCCATCAACACAGCCGCATCCAAGACCCCTAAACCTAGACCGCCGGAAGACTCGGGCACACGCAGCGAAAACGCGCCGAGGTCCGCAAGACCCGTCCATAGCTCCCGGTCGAAGCCGGACGGCAACGCAGCACGTACGCGCGCCATGCTGCTGTGCACGTTGAGGAAACGCGAAAAGGTTTCGCGTAACATTTGCTGGTCTTCGGTGATTTCGAAATTCATATTGCTTTCCGTTCAAAGTATTTTTGAAGTTTACTATAAGACGTTAATGTCCCTTCGCCGGGCTTTACCTTATGGTGTGTAGACGCTGATGGAATCTCCCATGAGGTCGGGCGTCTCTGCCTGCCATCTTACGGAACCAAAAGGTCGCTCGAGCCGCCGGCGCACGCGCCCGGTGTGGTTTCCCATGTCGAAGGCATCGGCTGAGGCCTGCAACTCCCTATCCGCAAGAGTCAAGCGGCTGCGCTGCCGCAGATAGTCGGCCCAGGTCGGGCAGTGAAATCGTTCCGTCCACAGTTCCGGCTCAGCGATGTTGCGTGCAATGGACCAGTTGAACGCGCCATTTCGCATCCGCACGCGCTGCAGCTTCAACATGACATTATAAAAGTGGCGCGCCTTGTCGGCAGCCACGCGGTAATCGATCTCGATCACGATGGGTCCGCTGCGCGCCGTGATGGCCAGCGCCACTTCCGGCTCGTGGCCCAAATCGATCATCTCGAAGTCCGCCAGTGACACGCGCGGCATCGGCAACACCAGACTGAGCAATGGCGTCAGCATGAGCGTGGCGCCGGATGCGTAAAATGCGTGCTCGACGCCCCATGCGGCGGCCACCCGTCCCCAGATGAATGCGCCAATCGCGACCCCGCCGGTGAGCGATGCTTGGTACCACGCGAGCGCGCGCGCCGCTACCCAGCGCGGCACCGACAACTGCACGCCCACATTGAGCAGCGCGACGGCGAGCATACTCGCGCCGCCGGCGACTGCCATGAACGCGCCGGTCAGCGGCACACTGCGACTGACTCCGATGCCCACGATCATCGTCCCACCCACGAGCGCGCACAATGCATAGGCGTGCTCGACTCTCAGCCTCTCTCTGACGGTACTGACGAGCAGCGCGCCGGCTACCGCGCCGACGCCGGCACAACCGAGCAGCAGCCCATAGGTACCGGCGTTTCCCTTCAAGATGTACCGCGCTGCCAGCGGGATCAGCGCCGAGGCGGAAGCGCTCGCCGTTCCGAATGCGAAGGCGCGCACCAACACGGTTCGAATGGGGACAGAGTGCAGTGCGTAACGCGTTCCGGAAATGATGGCGCGGTCGATTCTCTCCGGCGGCAAGCGGGGCACGGCGTGGCGGCGGTGCCAGAAGAAAAACGCGGCCAGCAGCGGCAGATACGCCACGGCATTCGTGGCGAAAGCCGCCCGTGCACCCGCGGCTGCCACGATGATGCCGCCCACCGCGGGACCAAAACTTCGCGCCACGTTGTAGCTGATCGAACCTAAGGCAATGGCTGCCGGTAAATGGTCCGCCTCGACTTGCTCGCTGATCGAGGCTCCCCATGCAGGACTGTACAGCGCCACACCCGCTCCGATCAGGGAGCAAAATGCCAACAGCACCCACGGCGTGGTGAGTCCCAACACGGCCAGCGTGGTGAGCAATGCTGCGCACAATGACGCAAAACTCAGGCCCACCAGAGCAATCTTGCGCCTGTCGAACATATCGGCAATCGCGCCAGCCGGCACCGACACCAACATCAGCGGCAACATCAGCGCCGTCTGCACCAGTGCCACCATGTCGGCGGTGGCAAGCCGCGTCATCTCCCAAGCCGCGCCCACGCCGAGTATCAGCTGACCGAAGTTGGCCACCACACTCGCGCACCAGATCGTGCGAAACGTACGCTGACGCAGCGGTTCGAGCGCTCCCCAGGTTCTCGTCGGCCGAACGGCCTTTTCGCTTGCCATCGCGCCTCTCCCCGCGTTTGCGGCATTGCCATGCCTCTGATTACCGCAGCCTGACGCTCAGTCGCCCGGCAATTCCTTCCATATCACGGCGGAGTTCGTGAGTGATAGCGCGCTGCTGATCGGCATGGCTTCGGTGCCGGACCGGGAGATCAGCCGAGCGACAAAATCCTGCACGTCATCGGTTTCGATTTCATATAGCGCGAGATACTTGAAAGGATGCGCTTTATCGGTCAGTTGCGCGTCCGAGAGTACGAAACGGCGAGCGGAAATCACACCCGGCAACGCGAGCAAATCGGCGATGTGACGCGTGGTATACCACTCGTTGTACTCTTGCTCGCGACCCTCAACAGGGTTGGTATTCACGACAAAGAGATGGCGCGCCACGGTTCATGCCGTGCGCGTCAAGCGTCGATCCCACGAACCCTTAATGCAGCGCGAGGACCGCACTCTTCGAGAGGCTCGTGGTGAGTTTGCCGTTGGCCGTGGACAAGCTGGATGCAGGCACCGTGATCAGCTTGCCCTCCATGATAATCTGCACACCGCCGTCGGGGTTGACGCGATAGACATTTGAAAGGCGTGCGCCATTGGCGTCGAACAGCATGTTTCCCTTGACGGCGGCCGTAACGGTGGCCGTGTTGGGCGATGACTGCTCATCTGCCGCAATCGTGGCAGTAGCGAAAGCGCACATGAATACTACAACGCAGATTCTCATCACATTCACTCCTGAATTCACTGAATCCATGGCGCCAGGGCCTAATTACTAAGGTAGGTTAGTAGTTGCCCCCACCCCTGTCAAGGGTAGGAATGTGCACTTGCGCACAGCCTCGGTATGTTGCGACGTCCTGAAATTTTCAACGCATCGCGGCAAGCCGGTTGCATAATGTAGGCAGTTTGTCAGCGAGGATTTCATGAAGCCGGGGACCAAACTCAAGAGTGCAGTATGCGACACCGAAGT
>Ga0210387_10002983_pt1 | contig 12986 bp, 8 predicted proteins | sample IncBWC7OmetaG_FD_160108 | JGI IMG/M metagenome (GOLD analysis project Ga0210387, IMG submission 160108) | Forest soil microbial communities from Barre Woods Harvard Forest LTER site, Petersham, Massachusetts, United States - Inc-BW-C-7-O ...
AGCACAGATATCCCGGCGGCAGCACGGTTTGCACGCCCGCCTCCCACAGCATGGCCTGGGTCGCCAGACCCACCTGCGAGAACAGACGCTCGGAGCCGCAGCCGGGGAAGTAGAACACCGCTTCCGTATCGATCGTGGTGGTCTTCGGATTGCGGATGATCGGAACGATCTTGTTGTCTTCGATGTCCAGCAACGCGCGCGCCGTCTTCTTCGGCAGATTGCCCGGCATCTTCTTGTTCATAAAGTGGATCACCTGCTCCACCACCTTCGGCTTGCCGACCGTAGCGGGCGGGTGTGCCGTCTGTTTCTTCGCGAACTTCTTCAGCACCTCGTTGCCAAGCCGCTGCGCCTTGTAGCCGACGCCCATCATCGCAGTGCGCGCGAGGTTAATGGTCTGCGGATTGGTGGCATTGAGGAAGAACATCCCGGCCGCGTTGCCCGCATTGAACTTCTTCTTGCCCATCTTGCGCAGCAGATTGCGCATGTTCATCGTGACATCGCCGAAGTCGATCTTCACCGGGCACGGCGTCACGCACTTGTGACAGACCGTGCAGTGGTCGGCGACGTCGTTGAACTCGTCCCAGTGCTTGATCGACACACCACGGCGTGTCTGCTCTTCGTAAAGGAACGCCTCGACCAGTAGCGAGGTGGCGAGAATCTTGTTGCGCGGGCTGTACAGCAGATTGGCGCGCGGAACGTGAGTCGCGCACACCGGCTTGCACTTGCCGCAACGCAAGCAGTCCTTGATCGATTCGGAAATCGCACCGATATCCGACTGCTGCATGATCAGCGATTCATAGCCCATCAGCCCGAAGCTCGGCGTGTAGGCGTTGCGCAGGTCGGCGCCCTCGAGCAGCTTGCCCGCATTGAAGCGGCCATGCGGATCGACGCGCTGCTTGTACTTGCGGAATTCGCCAATCTCGTCTTCCGTCAGGAATTCGAGCTTGGTAATGCCGATGCCGTGCTCACCCGAAATCACGCCGTCGAGCGAACGCGCCAGCTTCATGATGCGTGCGACGGCCGTGTGGGCGTCCTGCAGCATCTCGTAGTTGTCGGAATTGACGGGGATGTTCGTATGAACATTGCCGTCGCCCGCGTGCATGTGCAGCGCGACGAACACGCGGCCGCGCAGCACCTGCTTGTGGATGGCCTGCGCTTCTTCGAGGATCGGCTTGAATTCGCCGCCGTTGAAGATCTGGCGCAGTTCGGCGCGAACTTCCTGCTTCCACGACACGCGAATCGTACGGTCCTGCGTGACATGGAACACCGTGACGCCAGGCTGCGCGTCGGCGCGATCAGCAAACTTCTCTGCAAGCGCTTCGTAGCCGAGTCCGACCAGGTAATGCTGGGCCTCGCGCAGCGACAAATCGAGCTTGTCGCGCAGGAATTCCCAGCGGGTACGCACTTGCTTGAGCAACTCGAGCGCTTGCTGCACACGGTCTTCGAGCAGTTCGGCGCTCGGAATCTCGTTGGCGTCGTCGCTCTTGCCGAGCGGCAGCTTGCCGGCCTTGAAGAACGCTTCGAGCGCGTCCAGCAGTTGCAGCTTGTTCTTGATCGACAGTTCGATGTTGATGCGCTCGATACCGTCGGTGTACTCACCCATGCGGTTCAGCGGAATCACGACGTCTTCGTTGATCTTGAACGCGTTGGTATGCTTCGCGATCGCGGCCGTGCGGCTACGGTCCAGCCAGAAGCGCTTGCGGGCTTCGGCATTCACCGCCACGAAGCCTTCGCCGCTCTTGCCGTTGGCCATGCGCACGACTTCCGACGTGGCTTGCGCCACCGCGTCCGCATCGTCGCCGACGATGTCGCCGATCAGTACCATCTTCGGAAACGCATTGCGCTTGGACTTGGTCGCATAACCGACCGCACGCAGATAGCGCTCGTCCAGATGCTCGAGGCCAGCGAGGATTGCACCACCCTGCCGCGACGTTTCGAACAGGTAGTCCTTGATTTCGACGATGCTCGGAATCGCATCGCGCGCCTGGCCGAAGAATTCGAGGCAGACGGTGCGCGTGTGCGCGGGCATCTTGTGCAGCACCCAGCGCGCCGAGGTGATCAGGCCGTCGCAGCCTTCCTTCTGGATGCCCGGCAGGCCGGCGAGGAATTTATCCGTGACGTCCTTGCCTAGCCCTTCCTTACGGAACACGCGACCTTCGATGTCGAGCGACTCGGTGCGCAGCAGCTTTTCGCCCGGCGCGTATTCGCCGTCGAACCACTTCAGCTCGAAGCGCGCCACCGCGATGTCGTGGATCTTGCCCATGTTGTGCTCAAGACGCGTGACTTCGAGCCAGTTGCCTTCCGGATCGACCATGCGCCACCAGGCGAGGTTGTCGAGCGCGGTGCCCCACAGCACGGCCTTCTTGCCGCCGGCATTCATGGCGACGTTACCGCCGATGCACGAAGCGTCGAGCGAGGTCGGATCGACGGCGAACACGTAGCCGGCCTGTTCGGCGGCCTCCGTCACACGGCGCGTGACGACACCCGCTCCCGAGAAAATGGTGGCAACCTTGTGCGGCACGCCCGGCAATTCGGTCAGTTCGACTGCACCGAGCTGTTCGAGCTTTTCCGTGTTGATGACGGCGGCAAACGGCGTGAGCGGCACTGCGCCACCCGTGTAGCCCGTGCCGCCCCCACGCGGGATCACCGTCAGGCCCAATTCGAAGCAGGCCTTGATCATGCCGGCAATCTCGGCTTCAGTGTCCGGCGTCAGCACGACGAACGGATACTCGACGCGCCAGTCGGTCGCGTCGGTCACATGCGAGACACGTGAGAGGCCGTCGAACTTGATGTTGTCTTTCTGCGTCACGCGGCCCAGCACCCTGGTGGCACGGCGGCGCAACTCCGCAGTCTTGTCGAACTCGCTGGCGAAATCGTCCACGGCACGGCGCGCTGCCACCACCAGCGTTTCGACGCGTGCTGCGCGGTCCACACCCGCCTCGTCGCCGTGTTCGGTCAGGTCGGCGCGACGGCGCTTCTCGATCTCCGACAGGCGGTGGTGCAGCGCCTCGATCAACAGCGCGCGGCGCTTCGGGTTGTCCAGCAGGTCGTCTTGCAGGTAAGGATTGCGGCGCACCACCCAGATGTCGCCGAGCACTTCGTACAGCATCCGTGCCGAGCGGCCCGTGCGGCGTTCGGCACGCAATTCGGCCAGCGCGTCCCACGCATCGTTGCCCAGCAGACGGATAACGATTTCACGGTCGGAGAACGAGGTGTAGTTGTAGGGAATTTCGCGCAGGCGCGCTTCAGGGTCGGCGGCCAGCGCAGCGGCGGCTCCGTGCGGATCGAATACTTGAGGTGCGTTCATGTTTGGACGACTCGGTGAGTCAGTTGGGCGCGCTCGCTAATCGACAACTAAGCGACGATTAACGAGGCGCCGCCTGACGGTGCGCGTGGGGCGCAATTCTGGAAATCTTCTAGTTGGGCGAAGCACCTGCCGGCGGGCGACACACGCCGGCCGCTTCGCGGCGCTCAGATGCAGCTACACGATCGTGCGCAACAGACGTACCTCTGCGCCGCGGGACGAGACTCACGCGGGGCGGGCATCAAATGGGCGATCCGAGGCTGCCAGTGCATCTTCCGATCCTTGTTCCAAAATGGAATTCTACCGCATGATCCACGCACGCGTTCACGCTCAAATCGCCTGAAAACGGGCGTTTGTTGGGGCAAGCACCGAAATATGTTCCATCTGGTGAGTCCGGAATTCGTCGACCGGACGGTCGGGCGGGCGCTCTTCCCACCCCCTGGCCATCCGGTGGAGGCCAGAGTGCGCGCCGTTGGCGCTATCATTGTCCCTTCCCGTCTCACAAAGCGCACCGCGCCACCCGCATGGCTTCCCACGACTACCTGAAGAAAACCCTGACCGCGCGCGTCTATGACGTCGCCCGCGAGACCGAACTCGAGCACGCGCCGAATCTGTCGGCACGGCTGCGCAATCCGGTTTACCTGAAGCGCGAAGACAACCAGCCGGTGTTCTCGTTCAAGGTGCGCGGCGCGTACAACAAGATGGCGCATATTCCGGCCGAAGCGCTGCAACGCGGCGTGATTACGGCTTCGGCCGGGAATCACGCCCAGGGCGTGGCGCTGTCGGCCGCGCGCATGGGCGTCAAGGCGATCATCGTGGTGCCGGTGACCACTCCCCAGGTGAAGGTCGACGCGGTGCGCGCACACGGCGGCCCGACGGTGGAAGTCGTGCAGGTGGGCGAATCGTATAGCGACGCCTACGCGCACGCCGTCAAACTGCAGGAAGAGCGCGGCCTGACCTTCGTGCACCCGTTCGACGATCCGTATGTGATTGCCGGCCAGGGCACCGTAGCGATGGAGATCCTGAGTCAGCACCAAGGGCCGATTCACGCGATCTTCGTGCCGATCGGCGGTGGCGGGCTGGCTGCCGGGGTTGCCGCCTATGTCAAGTCGGTACGCCCGGAGATCAAGGTGATCGGCGTGCAGACTGACGATTCCTGCGCGATGGCGCAATCCCTGAAGGCGGGCGAGCGGGTCACGCTGAACGAAGTGGGCCTGTTTTCCGACGGTACGGCCGTGAAACTGGTGGGCGAGGAGACTTTCCGCCTGTGCCGCGAATATCTCGACGACGTACTGATCGTCAACACCGACGCCCTGTGCGCGGCGATCAAGGACGTGTTCCAGGACACCCGCAGCGTGCTGGAGCCGGCGGGCTCGCTGGCTGTAGCGGGCGCAAAGCAGTACGCCGAGCGCGAAGGCATCGAGAATCAGACGCTGATCGCCGTCACCTCGGGCGCGAACATGAATTTCGACCGGATGCGTTTCGTGGCCGAACGCGCCGAAGTCGGCGAGGCACGTGAAGCGGTGTTCGCCGTGACAATCCCCGAAGAACGCGGCAGTTTCAAACGCTTCTGCGAACTGGTCGGCACGCGCAGCGTGACCGAGTTCAACTACCGGATTGCGGACGCGAATTCCGCGCATATTTTCGTGGGCGTGCAGATCAGGAACCGCAGCGAATCGGCGCAGATCGCCGGGGCTTTCGAAGCACATGGCTTTGCCACAGTCGATCTGACCGGCGACGAGCTCTCCAAGCAGCATATCCGCTACATGGTGGGCGGCCGCTCGCCGCTCGCGCATAGCGAGCGTCTGTTCCGCTTCGAATTCCCGGAACGGCCGGGCGCGCTGATGAAGTTCCTGTCGTCGATGGCGCCGAACTGGAATATCAGCCTGTTCCATTACCGGAACCAGGGGGCGGATTACAGTTCGATCCTCGTCGGCATCCAGGTGCCGGGCACGGAGAACCCTGAGTTCGACCGCTTCCTCGCGACGCTGGGCTATCCGTACTGGGAAGAGACGACGAACCCGGTGTACGGGCTGTTCCTCGCGTAGGCCGAAGGGACCTTACCGATGCCATTGACGCTTCAGGACAAACTGGTTGTAGCGATTTCGTCGCGCGCGCTGTTCGACTTCGAGGATGAGAACCGCGTGTACGAGAAAGGTGACCTGCACGCCTACGAAACGCTGCAGCGCGAACGGCTGTGCGTGCCCGCCAAACCGGGCGTGGCGTTTCCACTGATCCGCAAGCTGCTGGCACTGAACGCGGGCGCGCATCGCGTCGAGGTGGTGATCCTGTCACGCAGCGATCCGATTAGCGGCCTGCGGGCGTTCCATTCGTGCCGCGAACATGGCCTCGCGATCGAGCGTGGCGTGTTTACGCGTGGACGTGCGCCGTTTGGCTATTTGAAGCCGTTGAATGCAGCGCTGTTTCTGTCCGCCAATCAGGAGGACGTTCGCGACGCGCTGGCTGCCGGATTTCCGGCTGCACGCGTGTTGCCGGAATCGGCGAAAATGGCGAGCAAGTATGCGGACGAGATCCGCATTGCCTTTGACGGCGACGCCGTGCTGTTTTCCGACGAAGCCGAGCAGGTGTTTCAGAAGGATGGCTTGCGGGCGTTTGTGGGCCATGAGATCCACAACAAGGACCTGCCGTTAGCTGACGGGCCGCTCAAGCCTTTGCTCGAAGCGCTGCACCGATTGCAGAACGTGGCGGACGAGGCGGCGCCGACCCAGGCGGCGCCGATGCACATCCGCACGGCGCTGGTGACGGCGCGATCGGCGCCGGCACATGAACGGGCGATCCGCACGCTGATGGCGTGGAACATCGAAATCGACGAAGCGATGTTCCTCGGTGGGCTCGACAAGAGCGCATTTTTGCGCGAATTCGAGCCGGACTTTTTCTTCGACGATCAAATTGGCCACTGCGAATCGGCCCGCGTCGTGACGGCGACGGGGCACGTGCTGAGTGGCATCGTGAACGCATCATGACACCCGAACAATCACCGCTTGGCAAACCTGCCCGTTATACCGAACAGTACGACGCGACGCTGCTCTTTCCGATCGCGCGCAAGGCCGCGCGCGAAGCGATCGGCATTGGGGCGCCGCTGCCGTTCTTTGGCACGGACATCTGGAATGCTTATGAACTTTCCTGGCTCAATGGGCGTGGCAAGCCGCAGATTGCTGTGGCGACGTTTTATGTGCCGGCGGATTCACCGAATATTGTTGAGTCGAAGTCGTTCAAGTTGTATCTCGGGTCGTTTGCGCAGACTTCGTTTGAGTCGTTCGAGGCGGTAAGGGAGACGATCAGGCGGGATGTTTCTGGTGCCTGCGGCGCCAGTGTTTCAGTGCATCTCACCGGGCCGATGGACTTTGGCAAACTCGGGCTTGATGAGTTTGAAGGGACTTCGCTGGATCGGCTCGATCTGGATACCGATGTTTATCATCCGGATCCCTCCTTGCTCAAAGCTGCACTGGATGAGTCTCCTGTTGAGGAGACCGTGTTCTCCAATCTGCTTAAGTCGAATTGTCCTGTTACCGGGCAGCCTGATTGGGGCAGTGTGCAGATTCATTATATTGGGCCGCAGATTGATCATGCTGGGCTCTTGCGGTATATCGTTTCTTACCGGAATCACACCGGGTTTCATGAGCAGTGCGTTGAGCGGATTTTCGTTGATGTTCTCAAGAACTGTAAGCCTCTCAAGCTCGCTGTTTATGCACGCTACACGCGGCGTGGTGGGCTCGATATCAATCCGTTCCGGACTAACTTCAATTTGCCTATGCCGGATAATTTGAGGACTGCGCGGCAGTAATCTTTTACCTGCGGCGCCGTGGTTTGGGTTGGTGTTCTGACGGCGTTGGCCTCTCCTTGCTTTCTTTTCGGTCTGTTAGCTTCACCCTTGTGCGAGGCAACACTTACTTTCTGTACACCGCACCGCCGCAAAGAAAGTAGGCAAAGAGAGCGGGCCCACGCCGCCTGCAGGTGTCCATCTCTCGTGTGTACCCGGAGTGATCCGGGACGAGCCCGTCTCTCGCAGCACGCGCGTTCGTAACAAGGCGCTCATCCACCCCGCTGCGCACTGCGTGCGTCGCGGATGGGTCCGCCTGGGAAAGCGGCGACTCGGCAGACTGGGCGCCGGAGCACCGAGGCTGGCCGACGTGGCGGCGTTTATCTCGGAACGCCGTGTTTATCTCCGGAGGCGGGTTCGCCAGATGAGGCGGAAAACGGCGGGCAACCCGGTTTTGAAAGAAACCGCAGCCCAATAACCTTAGGCATCCTGTGGAACAGGCAGAAAGGGTTGTGCCCGACCGCGGGGCGCACAGCGCAACGCCGGAACGGATGACGGCCTTCTCACTCACGCGTGGGGTGCGACGGCAGGTCTCGTCCTGGGCCGTTCCCGGTTGGGGACAGGGATGGACACCTACGAGCCAGTCAGCGGTGTGAGCCCGCTTTCTTCGCCTACTTTCCTTGCGGAGGCAAAGAAAGTAGGTGCTGCCCCGCACAGGGGCGAAGCGAATAGACCGATAACAAACCAAGGAACGGCCAACGCCGTAGGCAGACAGCCGATAACAAGGCGCCGCAGGCAAAAAGCACTAACCCGCCAGAGGCAAAAAAACCATCACCCCTTGGCCGCAGGCGCCTTGTATGCGACGCAGTCAACCTCAACTTTACAGTCGATCACCATACTGGAAACAACACATGCCCGCGCCGGAGGATTCTCCCCAAAATACTCACGAAACACCTTATTGAACGAAGCAAAATCCCGCGGATCATCGAGCCACACCCCGCACCGGACAACATGCTCGGCGCCATAGCCGGCCTCTTTGAGAATGGCAAAAACATTCTGGATCGCCTTGTGCGACTGCGCCACAATCCCGCCCTCGATCACCTCGCCATTCTCCATCGGCGTCTGCCCAGACACAAACAGCCAGCCATCCGCCTCAACTGCACGCGCGAACGGCATATGTTGCCCACCGGTCCCCTTGCCACCCTCAACACCATATCGCTTCATCACAAACACTCCCTATTAGATCCAGCGGCACGCAAGCCCAGGTCCAGCGAAAGCGCAAAGCCCCACGCACCGCGTCAATAAACGAAAAACCAAAGATCAGAACACGCCCTGCGCATCCGCCTGCGATGCCACACCACGTGCTACAAAATGCCCTGCCCGCTCACCGGTCGGCTGCCCATCCCGATACGACAACACGCCGTTCACCCACACTGCGTCAATCCCGTCCGCCGGCTGTTGCGGCTTCTCGAACGTCGCAGCATCCCGCACCCGCGCCGGATCGAATAACACCAGATCCGCGTGGTACCCAATATGTACCTCGCCACGCTGCGTCAAACCAAAACGCCGTGCCGACAGGCTCGTCATCTTGCGCACCGCTTCCTCCAGCGGCAGCAGTCCCGCATCGCGTGCGTAATGCCCCAGCACGCGCGGAAACGCACCCCACAACCGCGGATGCGGCAACGGATCGTTCGGCAAGCCATCGGAGCCCACCATCGTCGCCGGGTGCGACAGGATGCGCCGCACATCCTCCTCCGACATGTTGTGATACACCGCCCCCGCCGGCTGCAAACGCTTGCCCGCCTCCTGCTGCGTCACGCCCCACTCGGCGGCAATCTCTTTCATCAGCTTGCCCGCCATCTCCGGGTGCGGCTCCGACCATGTAATCGTGATGTCGATATCACCCGTCACCTGCTTCAGATCGAGCGTCGACGAGCTGCGGTTGTACGGATAGCAGTCGCAACCGATCGGCTGCAGGCGCCGCGCGCCATCCAGCGACTTCAGCACATCGACGCTGCGCCCCCAGTTTGACGGCCCCGCGCACTTCAGATGCGAAATCACCACCGGCACCCGCGCATGACGACCCACGCGATACGCCTCGTCCATCGCGTCGAGAATCGCGTCGAACTCCGTGCGCATATGCGTCGTGTACAGCGCGCCCGCCGCCGCCAAAGGCTCGGCAAGCGCCATCACTTCTTCCGTCGGCGCAGCAAACGCCGAACCGTATGCCAACCCCGAGCTCAGCCCAAGTGCGCCGTTCTTCAGTGCCTCCTGAAGCTGCGCACACATCCCTTCGATTTCCTGCGCGGTCGCCGCGCGGTCGAGCCGGTCCATCTGGTTATTACGCAGCGCCGTATGTCCGATCAGCGCGCCCACATTCACCGCCGGGCGCGCCGCATTCACCGCTTCGACATACGCGGCGAAGGTCGGATATTTAAACGCATCGCGCTCACCCAGCAGGTTCATCGGATCGGGCGGATCGCCCTTCAACGTCACCGGCGACGCGCTGATGCCGCAGTTGCCGACGATCACCGTCGTCACCCCCTGGCTGATCTTCGGCAGCATCTGCGGTGCACGGATCACGTGGGTGTCGTCGTGCGTGTGGACGTCGATAAAACCCGGCGCCAGCGCTCTTCCGTTCGCCTCGACGATCTCTTCGGCCAGCCAGTTCGACAGATTGCCAATCGCGACAATCTTGCCGTCACGCACGGCCACATCGCGTTCGAGTGGTGGTGCGCCCGTACCGTCGTACAGTTGCGCGTCGATGATCAGCGTATCGGCGGCTTCGGGATGCGAATGCATGGGTCAGTCTCCTAGCGGTTGTCGGTCGCCGCCGCCGCGGTGCGCGTCCAGCGCGTGCTTCATGCGGCGCAGCAATTCGCGGCTCTCATCACCCTGGCTGACAGCGAGTTCAGTGACAAGAACGTCGAGCGCCATCATCATCGCGTAACGGGATGATGACGGCTTGTAAATGAAATCGGTTTCGAATGCGACGATCGGAATCACCCAGTCGGCGAGCCTCGCCAGCGGCGATGCGGGCGCGGTCAGCGTAATCAGCGTGGCGCCGTAGCTGCGCGCGATACGGCAGTTTTCCACCATCTCCGGCACCCGCCCGGTGGCCGACAGCGCAATCACGACACATTCGCGCGATACCGTGCTCGCCACCATGCGTTGCAGCAAGCCGTCCTGGTAGGTCGCCACGGGCCGCCCGAGGCGCACGAGGCGAAAGCGCATTTCGTCGGCCAGCGCGGTCGAACCGCCGCCCATGCCGAACACGTAGATCATGCGCGCCTCGCGCAAGGCGGCAGCGGCCTCGGCAACCGGCGCCTGGCACAGCAACTGGTGGTTGTGGGTGAGCGCGGCCTGCACTTCGTCGAACACACGGGTGGCCAGCGGCTCGGGCGTCTGCCCCGACGCACCGCTTTGCAAAAAGCGCTGGCCAACCGCCGCCGCCTGGGCAAGCCGCAGCTTCAACTCGCGCACGTCGCGGCATCCCACGGCCTTGGCAAAGCGCGTGACCGTCGCGACGCTCACGCCAGCCTGCTGCGCCAACGCGCCAATGCTCGCGCGCGATGCGCCGGTCAAATCGTCGAGAATCAGGGCGGCCACCTTACGCTCGGCCGAACGCAACTCCGGCGCGCATTCGGCGATGCGGGCGACAATGTCGAAAGTGAGCGGTTCAGCGCTGGAGTTCATGAAGGAACGTAAAGATCGCGGGGACCGTTGCGACACCCGAAACGCCGCACGCGGCACCTTGTACCAGCCGGCGGTGCCGCCGTGGTACTAAATAACATTTCAGGAAACATCCTACTTTCGGTAACATGTGAAAGTCAACTTCGCTGCAATTTATCTGGACGATGGAGCAGGATTACATGAAAGTTACAAACTATCAGGGCGCGACGATTGATCCTTATAGCAAGGGCTTGGGCATGGTTCCGGGCACCAGTATCCAGCTGATGGACGCCGGCCGCCTTGAATGGAATCTGCTGAACGAGGACGTCAGCCTGCCGGCTGCCGTGCTCTACGCGGATCGCATCGAGCACAACCTGAAATGGATGCAGGCGTTCGTCGCGGAATACGGGGTCAAGCTCGCGCCGCACGGCAAGACCACCATGGCACCGCAACTGTTTCGCCGTCAGCTCGAAACCGGCGCGTGGGGTATCACCCTCGCCACCGCCCACCAGGTGCGGGCCGCGTATCACGGCGGCGTGTCGCGCATCCTCATGGCCAATCAACTGGTCGGCCGCCGCAACATGCTAATGATCGCCGAGATGCTGAGCGATCCGGAGTTCGAGTTTTTTTGCCTGGTAGATTCGGTTGAAGGTGTGGAGCAACTCGGCAAGTTCTTCAGCTCGGTGCGCAAATCGCTGAACGTGCTGCTTGAACTCGGCGTGCCGGGCGGGCGCACTGGCGTGCGCGACGATGCCCAGCGCAATGCCGTACTCGAGGCAATCGCGCGCTACCCGGATGCGCTCAAGCTCGCCGGCATCGAACTGTATGAGGGTGTGCTGAAGGAAGAGGAGGAAGTGCGCGACTTTCTGCGCAGCGCCGTTGCGATCACGCTCACGCTGGCGGACGAGGGACGCTTTGCGCGCACGCCGGCCATTCTGTCCGGGGCCGGCTCGGCCTGGTACGACGTGGTCGCGGAAGAATTTGTCAAGGCGTCGCAGGCAGGCCGGGTTGAAGTCGTGCTACGGCCGGGATGCTATCTGACGCATGACGTCGGCGTCTACCGGAAAGCGCAAACAGATATTTTCGCGCGCAATCCGGTGGCAAAGAAAATGGGTGAAGGGCTACTGCCGGCGCTGCAACTGTGGGCCTATGTGCAGTCGATCCCTGAACCGGATCGCGCCATCATCGGGCTGGGCAAACGCGATTCCGCTTTCGACGCCGGCATGCCCGAACCGGCGCGTCACTACCGGCCAGGCAATGAAGCACCGCGCGAGATCGCGGCCAGCGAGGGTTGGGAGATTTTCGGCATGATGGATCAGCATGCGTATCTGCGGATTCCCGCAGGCGCGGATCTGAAAGTCGGCGACATGATTGCGTTCGATATCTCGCACCCCTGCCTGACCTTCGACAAGTGGCGCCAGCTGCTGGTGCTCGATCCGTCGTATCAGGTCACGGAAGTAATCGAAACGTTCTTCTGATGTAACGGTGTGCGAGCGGCAGGCGAAGACTTGCCGCTCAGTTCGCCTGCTGTCGACCGGAGTTCGCGCTTTAGCGTGTTACCCTGGTCCCATGCGGGATGATCGCGGCCCAAGTCCCGCCACGGCCACTTCGCCAATCCGTGTCTCGAGCATTTCCAACGCGCCGGACAGCGCAGCAAGCGCATCGTCCGGCAGCGCGGCCATTGTGTCGTGCAGGAAAGCGTTGCGGCGCGGCAGGCTCTCTGCGGTCGCGGCCATCCCCGCTTCCGTGAGGCGCACGTTGGTCACGCGGTTATCGCGCTCATCCATGCTGCGCGAAATCCAGCCAAGCACTTCGAGCGCCTTCAACTGCCGGGTCAGCGCGCCGGGGTCGACCCGCAGGCGCTCGACAAGACGCTTCTGCGATGACTCGCCGCCCTGGTCGTGCAAGGCCAGCATCACCCGCCAACGCGGCAGGGGATGCCCGACCTGCGTCTCGAACGCTGACATGAACGCCCGATAGGTGCGGCCGAATTGCTGAAGGATGGCGACGCGATCCTGATCTTCCATGGTGTTCCGTTGATGCGGGAGTTCGAAAATCAGTCTGCGTGGATGACCGGCTCAACCTGACGGTGAAGCCTGATAGGCGGCACACGACGGCTCTGCCAGATCGACACGACGGCGATGACAGCGGCCAGCGCGAGACCCAGATGAATCGCCGCGACGAGCGCTTCGCGCGCCGACTCGAGCAGCATCGCACCGTTGTGGCCGG
>Ga0210387_10002984_pt1 | contig 12984 bp, 16 predicted proteins | sample IncBWC7OmetaG_FD_160108 | JGI IMG/M metagenome (GOLD analysis project Ga0210387, IMG submission 160108) | Forest soil microbial communities from Barre Woods Harvard Forest LTER site, Petersham, Massachusetts, United States - Inc-BW-C-7-O ...
CAACATGCCAGGCAAGGAGTGCCGTGAACTGTTTGGCGTTTCTGGCGAACCAAAAGGTGGCCAGTATAGATGACGCGAATCCGAATACCGCATCCCATTTCAGGAAGTCCAGGACTTTGAGTTCAACAGTGGTCGTCGCTGGGTTAAGAACAGGAATGGATGGGAGAAAGAGAAATTGGAGGGCCACAAGGTCTCCTATCTTCGGCCATATGGATGCGAGGTGGGTAGACGACGAGACAATGAACAGGCCAACGAAGAGTGCACGGACGGTTTTATATCCCGACTCGGGATAACGAGAAGCTGGGCGGAATAAATGATGCCCAAACTGAGCAATGGAAACCCATACCGGGAACGCTTGCCAAATGGCTGTGACAAGCGGGTCGTTCAGCAAGAACATGCAGGCGGTTGGAATGATGCTGCCAACGCAAACACCAAAAATAATGGCTTCTGCGTGTGCATGAGTCACCAGGGTTTGCTCATTTCCGGAACGACGATTCAGTTTGGCTGCCCCAGAGACTATGAAGAGCAGCCAAAACACTGGCATCGTCACGCCAACTGTCGCGACCTGACAGAAGAAACCAACGACGAGTGGATAGCCGATGGAGAAATGGCGACCTTTTCTAAACGATTCGACGGCTGGGATGGCGATGAGAGGTGCGCCTGTCCCCATGAAATATGCAAGGAAGGGGAAAGGCCCTGGAGTCATGGCTGCATGGAAAAATGCAACTAATCCGCAGAGTTTTTCATCGAGGAGGTGTAGGCCGGTATAAGGGAGACGATAGGGTGTGAGTTCAAGGGAGGTGACCGTTGGGGGGCACTGAGCAGTAAGATTGGCCGCTAATCCAGACTTGAACATATGTCCGAAAATGAAATTCACCGCAAGGGCGGACAAAGTGGGAAATATCAGCATTGGTAAGAGGACATCTGTTGAGGACAAGGAGGTATAATGAGTGAAAGATGGTGCTGGTGGACCAAGGAACCTGACTTGCCAGTCGCCAGTCGTTTGGAAGCCATGGTGGACTAGTCAGGGTCTGAAATGGTCAGTCTAAGAGACAAGATTAGATAAATTCTCTGATGGTTGTATTGGCGCAGACTGTGAGAACTGGAATACATACTTCAAGCTTCGAGATCGATGGAGATGCTGTAGAAAATGTTTACAACAGGTGGTTGTTACTATGTTGATAATCAACTTGATTAGATACTAAGATAGATAACCACGTGTTGATTAGATATTACTTGATTGGATAATCACGTGTCTCAAATATATCATGACAAGAACTCTTAAAGTACAACTTCAAGTTGCAGCATCCGTAGAACCTCCCATGGCTCCGGCAGCCAACTTTACTGCGCACGAAACCGGCGAAGAATTTACATCTATTTTTGATCCCTCAACTTGTGTTCGTAAAGGCCTCTGTCCAGTCACTCAGATTCGAAACAAGGGTGATCCGTTGGAGAGCCACTCGCTTTACTTCGAGCAGCATGGCACGGGACCAGAGAAGGTCATTTTCATTATGGGGTGCGTGGCGATCACATCCTCATATGCTGCCATGCTTAATGGTGTGGGTTATAGATTGAACACTAGTTCTTTCTCCTGGGAAACGCAGGTCAAGCATTTCGGTCGATTACCTAAATATACTATTCTGGTCTTCGATAATATAGGAGTAGGCTATAGTGGGGCTCCAAGAGGACCATATACGTATGTTCTCATTCCGTATTTTTGCGAGTTCAATGGTTCTCTAATATTTATTTTGTTTTGTTGAACGACAGGACAAGCGGAATGGCTGAGGATGCTATCACGCTTTTGGATTTTATTGGGTGGACTGCAAAGCGTGATTTGCACGTTGTGGCTCTATCGCTTGGGGGTATGATAGCTCAAGGTTAATTATTATGATTTTCGAGTGCATCTCGCGCAACTTATCCATGTACGTGTTGCAGAATTGGCGGGTCGGATACCCGAGCGCATCACTTCCCTCTCCCTTGGCGTCACAACAGCAGGTGGAAGGCCATGGACCAATTTTCCACCGGTATCAAAATTTACTCGTCATTCTAACACTCGACTAAATAATCTTAGTGGAAAGGACTCTTTTCACTAACAAGGTACTTCTACATTAATCTTATCCTACCGGCTTCCATTTACCACCCGGAATTCAGGCTTATGATCACAAAGGATCCAACAGTCAAAGTCCCCATAACCCTTGAAACGGTGTTTTCGACACCTTGGTTAGACGAGAAAGCAGACGGCGACCCTGCTGGTCGTACCAACAGAGAATTGCAAGCAGTGGTGTGTCTAGGTTACAATTGTTCCTTTTCAGCTCATACATCTTGACCACCTCGAACCAAAAATTCAGGCTTACCATAAAAGAACTGAGATAACTCGTCCTCAAACTTTCGTTGGCTCAGTCTCCCAGATGTCCGCTTGCATCACACACCATGTCACCCCCGAGCGCCTCCGCAAGATATCTGCATCCATACCCAAGGTTCTCATTGTCACAGGCGACAAAGATCACCTTGTGGACCCGAGAAATAGTCGCTATATAAAAGAACATATGCCGGAAGCAGCATTGGTAGAGTGGAAAGAAACTGGCCATGCAATCCATATTCAACGGAATTATCATTTCAATGCGCTGTTAGAACAGGTTTTCAAGGAGGGCAAAGCCCGAGTAACCCAGGAGGTGACCACGATGACCTGATGGTCGGTTATTTATTATATACCAAGTAGATATGAATAATCTGCCCCATCATGTTAATCGAATATTCTGACTCAATGAGCATGCCTCACCGGTCGATTCTGTGCTTCCCACACAACCTATCATCTCTCCTTCAGCAGACACTTGAGCCTCTTCCTCACATCGGCGTTGACCCGTTTAAACGCTTCCTTCTTCACAACAGGCTCTATCCGTAAATTTGCCGGCCAATCCGTACCAGCATCTGCTTTCCGCTGCATAAGAAGGTGGATGAGCGTGGGCTTTTTCAGCTCTTGTGTCTGCGGTGCAGGTTGGGGGATGACTTTCTGGTCTGGTACTTTTAAGGCATTCCGAGGTATGATGCGGACCAGGCACGCTGCGGATGGTCGCATGGCACGGATGTGATCTTGAAACCCGCATAAAATAAGCTTGTTAGATGAAAAAGTGTGAGTCAACAACCCTCACCTGCGTGAAAATGAAAGTGATGCAGCTTGGCGTGACATCACAACCTCCTGATCGACGCGACGGCCACCGTGACTCAGACGACAAACCAAACAAAAGTTTCTTTCTTCTATTGGACCGACTGTGGAAATCTGGCGTGTTAATATCGCGATTCGCGATCATTGGGTTGTGCTGTGGTCGTCTCTTCATTCAGGTTATTGGGACAAACTCTGCCCAGCTCCGATGCAAAAACCAGATGCACCAATTCAACCTGCCCGCACCTCGAAACGCAAGGCAAAGGATTGCACATTCACCACATCCACCACAGTAGGGAACTCTGATGCAGAGCAAAAGCCAGTCAAGAAGACTCGAACATCTACTATGGCCAAAAGCAAAGGCAAGGGAAAGGCTGATTCAGAAGTCTCGTGGCCCGAATATTTCCAATCTGTAAGCACAAATATCACAAGTTGAACCATCACTTGAATGATCTCATCGAGTGTGGGCAAAGTTATTCAAGGTAGCTTGGGAATAATGAAAGTTACCTGTATGTCCTGATTGTTCTATATGATCTCAGGTGTATAAGGTAGTATTCTGGATTATTTCTCCCCATGCCGAAACCGACCGGAAACATGTCAGGCACTGAACACCGTTCTTGCGTTTGTATCTTCAAGAAAACAGCTTGCCACAACTTTTCCCGTTGTACGATCTTCAGTCGAGGGCCTACTCAAGCAGTATGTATTTCGGTCTGTTTGCTTGTCATAAGGACTTAAAACAGTTTTCTTGAGACCTCTTGAACTAGCAAAGGTCGCAGAACTGAAGTGAGCTTGCTACATCAATGATGTGGATCCCAGAGTTTTTATCACTCACTCCTGTTTTAGAGCATTACTGCCTGATCTCATCAATTTTGCATACATTCCTCAGAACGAACTTCGTATTCATGGGGATTCTCAAGGGCAACGTGACCGTTCGCCTGACTTCTCAACGATTTCCGCCCCGTCAGATTCTCTAATAGGAGGCATAAATGAAGCAGAGGAACATGTCCTTGTCTTGGATTTTGCGGATAACTCAAGGGGCAAGAAAAGCCAAAATTCTGGGTAATCTATACATTCTCTCTTAGCTCAGAATAATTCAAAGTAATGTGTTACGTTGGGTCCTAGATTTGCTTACATGGCCCCTCCAGCGCTGACCCCTGCTGCCGTCAAGAAACTAATTGAGAAGAGAAACCAGCGATTTCGTGAAGTAGTCAATGAGTAGGTTGCCCATTTATTGAACCTCCCCTGCTGTATCTAATCATTGTGAAGACTTATTCTTGCGACTCCTGCTACAGACGACCCAGTTGCATTACTTAAATCTGCTGGCCACGACCACATTCCAATTAATCCTTCATCTAAGTCGCTGTCCTTGGGAACATTATCCGATTCGAAAGGGAAGGGAACAGCGACAGTACCTGAATCAAAGAATCGTCCTTCAATCGATGATGTTCTGACTGAAATCCAGGAACAAGGGTGGTACAAAGAGCAAATTGTCGGAAGGAGGACATTTGAAGCTCGGGAGGGACAAATTGGTGGATGTCGTTCCAATTTTCTGAACGAACGTAAATTGATCTCAAATCCGTTACAGCGCCACTTCATCCACCCCTGTCGCGTTCAATTGCGCAGGCTCTGGTGAATTCACGAAAGATTCAACATCTATACACCCACCAGGTTGCAGCCATCCATGCCATCGGACAGGGCAGAAATGTTATCGTCTCCACCAGCACAGCTTCTGGAAAGAGCGTCATTTATCAAGTAAGATGTCAGTTTTGCCAATCAACTACGGATCAATAACGACAGGTGAAAAGGTCCCTGTGTTAAGATTCTTGGAAGAGTGTCCCGACGCTACGGCAATATTCATTTACCCAACGAAGGTAGTTGTAGTTTCATTCTCTCACGAATACTGCGTGGTATAATTTATTGGTCAGGCCCTGGCGCAAGACCAGAGAGCTGCTTTAGAGCAGTTACTATTTGCTTGTCCAGGCCTTGAGCACATCAAGGTGCGGCGTCCGAATTGAGTCTGGTCCTGACGTTGTCGTGACGAGAATTACAGGTTGCAACGTATGATGGAGATACTCCCAAAGAACATCGTGAAGGTCTGTCTGACCCTGTTCAGTCCACTTACAAACTTTGAACGTTTTCATACCCTAGGAATCCGTGAAACAGTCTCGGTTATCTTTACTAATTTTGTACTTTGTCTTAGCCACTCATTCTATAACTTTTTTTGGCTGACTGGTATTTGCACTTTAAGGATATGGTGCATGCCTCTATCTTACCACACGAAGATGTCTGGCGAAGGTCAGATCAACCTTCATTTCACATTCTCGCTTACTCATGTTCTGGAAAGATTCCTGAAGAATCTGAAGGTACGTTAGATTGATATCAATTTCCTTTGTCGCATAACTCACGTTGATACCTTGCGAAGCTTCTCGCTGTGGACGAATTGCATTATTATTCAGGGCTTTTCGGAAGGTATTTAAGAATTCATGACTCTGGCGGTCTGGTACTGAACTAAAACTGATGCATAGTCATGTCGCCCAAATAATGAGACGCCTTCGCAGAGTGTGCGCAGCGGTCGGAAGTGCGTTACATTTTCATCCAGTTCGAAATAAACCTCTAATATTGCTCCCATATTTATCTAGACAGACGGTCTCGATTTGTATCATGTAGTGCAACCATCTCGAATCCCAGAGGGCACATGAGCAATATATTTGGTATTGAGGTGCTTTTCTCATTTTTTGTTTTTTCATTTTCTTCCTTTCAGCTGTCGTTTGATCATTGGTTTCTGCTTCCAGGATATCGAAGTTGTGACGGAAGACGGGGCTCCTTCGGGTCGCAAAGACTTCATTATATGGAACCCACCACGCATTGATCCTATGGTGCCAACATTGGGTCGACATAGTTCGCTCTCAGAGGCCACGGGACTGATGAGGTTCCTGATGAAACGCGGGATCCGAGTCATTCTCTTTTGCAAGGTTGGGACCTAACCTTGACTCGCCTGTAATGATCCAGCTGACCAAATAATCTATTGCGGCCCAGATCCGGAAAATGTGTGAATTAGTCAGTCTAATTTACCTTTGTTCGTTCCCTGGCACTGAGGAGAACGAGATTAGGCGATGAAGACTATTCGGACCGACTTAAGTAGCGAAGGTCGCTACGATATTTTGGACAAGACCATGTCTTATCGCGGAGGTTCGAAATTCTTTTATTTCCTGTAGAAAAACTCATTGTGGGTCTTAGGTTACTCACAGGAGGTTCATCTCGGGATATCCATCGAGATGCTAAATCTGATATTATACTTTCACAGGATCGCCGACGCATAGAGTTTGAGGCATTCTCGGGTAATCTCCTTGGTCTCATTGCCACCAACGCCCTCGAGCTAGGCATTGATATCGGTGTCTTGGATGCCGTTATAATGCTGGGATTTCCTTCCAGTATCGCCAGTTTTGTATGTCAATGTTTCATCCAGATCCTCTTCAGCTCTCCTCACAACCCAGCAGAGGCAACAAGCCGGAAGGGCTGGTCGTCGGTCGCGTGACTCGCTCGCGGTTCTTGTCGCAGACAATCTACCAATCGATCAACATTACGTTAATAGTCCTCAGGAGCTTTTTGACAAATCAACGGATGACCTCGTAGTCGATCTTGAAAGTAAAGTAATCCTGGAAGGTTAGTCTTTTTGTATACTTTTCAAACCATGAAACCAGTACTAAGCTTTGATTTACATGACTTGAAACACGAATTTTAGCTCATCTCCAATGTGCCGGACAAGAAATGCCTCTTTCTCTGGAAGATGAAAAGTATTTCGGCCCACTGACAAGAGAACTATGCGAGACCCGGTTAATGAAGGATAAAGATGGATGGTAAGCCTTGCTTTTTCTGTTAAATATGCGACCTCTAGATGTTGTGAAAAAAAGGTACCACACAAATCCAAAATTTCTACCATTCCCATCACAGCATGTGTCTATTCGTACGAATAATTCAGTCACCTCCCATTAGTTTTGCCTCCTGATCAAATTTGCCTCATAGGTGGGGCTCGAGAGGACCGGTATACACTGGTTGACATCACCAAAGTTGGACAATCGGAACCATCCACAACTGTCCTTGAAGAAGTCGAAATATCCAGAGCAATGTTCGAAATTTATGAAGGCGCAGTGGTGCGTTGTTTTTCTCTTACGGACTGCCGAAATTGATGGTTTCTTCAAAGTTCATTCATCAAGGATTGACCTTTATTGTGAGTTCGGATCATTCTGCTGGCACCAGGGTTTGATATAATAGTACCCTGAAGGTCAAAGAAGTTAGCCATGACTTGAAAATAGCGAAACTTATTCGAGCAGATGTCAATTGGATTACCTCACCCAGGTAAGTGGAACGTTCCTTAGCCTCTGTTTTTTCTTCTTGACAATGTTGTAGGGACTTCACGTAAGACTGCTCAACTGCTATGTCTTTGCCACCTACTAATATTGAGTTTAGCGACGTGGATGCTGTGCAGACATACCGTATCAGAGAGATAAAAACTTCTCTTCAACGGGCTTTTTATGGCCGTGCGTTCAGCCTATCTTATTCTTCATCCGACACTACTTATAAGTGACTAGGGGTGGAAGTTCTGACGAAGGTCTTTGGTATGCGTCTCCACCTAATCGTCCCCCCAAATCCTGATTGTCGGCGCAGGTTTCTTCAAAATCAGGTACATCGCCTCTATCTCTCTTGTATCTAACTGTACACTTCCCTTATTTCCAGGAACAAGGTCATCCTTGATGCTGTCGACCTTGATACTCAACCATGGGAACGTGAAACAACCGGGTTGTGGGTGGATGTACCCCGCTCCATATTAGAATTGATGCGGGTGAAAGGAATCAACCCTGCGGAGGCGATACATGCGGCCGAACATGCTTTCCTCAATCGGTTCGCCATGGCGGCAGATATGAAAACCGAATGCAAAGCAGCAGAAAAGGAGTACAAGACAACCGAGTCACAAAGAAAGAGGCCAGCCCGGTGAATACCACGTTGTTATGACTATGACGAATGATCACCGATCCAACCACTCAGCCTTGTATTCTACGATTCCATCGGTCACAGCGGCGGCGTTGCAGCAAAAGCATTTGACCATGGTGAGTTTGCCTTCCGTCCGACTTCGTTTTGTGTCCAATAAATACCCTTCATCTAAGTTCATGATATCCTCAACAAAGCTTGCGAAGCCGTCGAAGCGTGCGATTGCGAAGAGGGCTGTGTAAAATGTACGTGATTTCTTCTTGAACTATGATGCGTTAACAAGTCTTTGTAAGGTGTGCAAAGTCCCTCTTGCAAAGAAGGCAACGAGGTCAGCTCCAAGCTCGGAGCACAGGTGATATTAAGGGGAATCCTTGGTCTTGAGATTGAACCAGAAAATATTGTCTTACAATTCGAAGGTCACAGAGGTTTCGATACAGTCATCGAGGCATCCACTGTCCGTGCCATAGATGGAGTGCAGGTCGAGACGGATATAGTAACACAAGGCCATGTTTAACTATTATCTATGTTATTATGCTAGTGGATCGAAATCCCCCCAATCTTGCTTTGTTGGTTTTTTGGATGAACCTGTCCATGATGGTTGGGCAGGTCTAGATGGTGCAAGTAGACTGCCCATCGCAGGCGGAGTAGCCACCAGTGGTGATGAATACATCATAGGTGGAGTAGGGGCAAGTAGTGCACCATAGCTCGGTTGAGTTGCAGGGTTAGCAGCCAGCTGTGGCGTCGTGGTCGGCAATGAAATGTTATAATTTGGTGTTTGTGGCTGAGGTTGTGGCGGGGCCGAGTAACCTGTTTGATGAGAGAATCCACCATTAAAGTTTGGTTGCAAAGGGCTGGTGGTAGAAAAGGAGGGCCGCGACTGTGAGGGTGGCGAGGAGATATTGCTTGCGGTGAATGATGTCGAAGAAAATGGCTGTGTAATTAGCCGCGATGTTCGAACGTGGAAAGTATCACCAAGAGACACTTTAGGCGACGAAGGCAACGACTGTGCTTGGGGTTGCGATGATGGAGTTGCCGGAACTATATTCTGGACTCTTGACGACTGAGAAGACAACTGTAAGAAAGATGAGTAGAAGCCGTCAAAGGATTTACTTGCGTCATCGTTGTTTAAAATACTGCCCCAAACATCATCATCCCATGACTTGTCGCCATTCACCACCGTGTCTGAATTGACTGTGGCACCATTCGCTCGGCCTACGAGGCTTTCGAAATCGACACTGCCTGCGAAGCTCTTGGCTCCCGATGACCCATTCACGGCGGTCGCGGAACGATCTTCTAGTCTTTGGGAATCACGGAGGAACTGGTGATGTTCCTTTTCTACCCGGTCGCCCAATTTACGAATCACAAGCATGAATCGTTGGAATTGCTCCACATTCAGCACTGAGAGCATGATAATGTCGACAACATTGCATCGCGGTTAACAGAGGAGACTTACGTGGACCCATTGACATTGCCCACAGCTGAGGTAGGACGAGATTTGCGACGGCCTCCCGATCTACTTTGAATCCCATAGCTTCTTGCACAGATAACGTAGCCATCTACATGGCACATTAACAGTATCTTGCACAAAGTCTTCACGGCGTAACTTACCATAACGGCAGGCTCCTTGGTACGGATTTTAGACAGCAACGGAACGAGTTTCTGAGTCAAACTTGACTGGGGCGGAAATGCTAGTCAAATTTTACATTAGAATAAAGAACAGCAAACAACAAACCTGGTCAAGAGTCTTCACCATGGTAAGGAAAGTGTTTAGGGTAGCCACTTTGACTGTCAATATTCGAGTCTTTGTGAATACCAGCTGAAAGCATATCAACAAATGTATTAATCACATCTGAAAGGACTAGATAAATATCGCGATACGCACAGCAACACGTGGAAAGAGCACCCCTTGCACTTCTGCATAGTCAATGCTCTCACACAAGTCTGGTACAGCTTTCAAAGCACGTTCTTGGACCTTCAAACGAGCCTTAGTCCAACTATGCGATCAACGCCAGAGAAGGAGAAGCGCACCACGGCATGGTCCGACTCAAGGGCATTGTAGACGAGAGGCAAGACCTCTGTAAATTCCAGACCCCAGTTAAGCATGAAGTGAATAAATCGAAAATGAGAGGACCTACGTTCTCGGAACACAATCTTGTCTGTTTTACTCTGAAGCATGGTGAGATTATCCAGAAGTGTCATCATGTTTTGTGGTGGCTCCTTAACCACAAACAAGGGCTTAAGGCTCGGGAGAACCAAACTGGCGAATTGGCTTGGTGAGATGGCCGTTGAAATCGCGAAGACATTCGGTAAGATGTAAGGTAGTAGATGTGTATCTTTCATCTGGGCATAAACATTGTCAGCATATACGTACACATTGAGAAACCTAGTGACAAATAATAGGACTGACTTCTTCCAAAAGAGATGGTAGAATCTTCCGAGTGCGCAGACCTTCAGAGAATTTATCCAAAACATTAGTCAATCCTTTCATGAATGATATTTTCTCTTCTCTTGTCTTAGCGGTAAAATTAGACCTGTCCAAGAAATTAAGAGTGGAAATAGGGAGGGAGGAGAAAAAGGGATGAGAGGGCAGGGTAGTGGGTGTTGGCCGGTTATTGGAATGTCGTGTAATCAAAGACCGAAGCAGCGCTATAACAAAAGGTCACCAACTCGTGTTAGGCAGTTCTGAGATGTCAAGTACCTTGTAAGTCACTGTCTAACCTTTCCATACCAGGTGGGGACCGACCAGCATTTTCGCGCAGACCCCCAAGACTGCCATGGTTTTTAAAAGGTGGGTTTCCTTTGCAATGCACAGCGTAGATGAGACAACCAAGGGAATACATATCAGAAGCAGTCACAAGAGCTTCATCCAAAGCATACTCTGGTGCTATTCTGCCGGTCAGAAAATGTATCAATATGACAGCCAGACTGGCGCGTACCCATGTAATCGAACGAGCGCTGGATGTATGCTGGTACACGTCCATCAAAGGTGGGGAATTCCCACCTCGTAGCGGCTCCACTTGGTCCGAGCAGTGGGATTGTCAACCCAAGGCCCGAAATTTTCCAGTCCCCCTGTAAATAGTTATGGTTGAGTTGAATGATTGGTCAACATCAACTTGGACTCTTGGAAACTAACGGCACCATTGATAACAATGCTTTCGGGACAGATGTTTGAGTGTATTAACTGGGCCGATGAGTGCAGGAACGAAAGTCCTTTGCATATTTGGAGAATCCCTTTCTGTATCTGTTACACAACGAATCAGAGATATACCTGAATACATCGCGGTTGAGTTCACGAACTTCGACTTCATCCAGCTCGACCAGGGGTGAGTATCTGGCGGAGCCTGGAATGGACAATTCAAGGGAGGACAACAAAGGTTCCGTGGCAAATATTAATTCGGTCCTAGTCTCCTCCAAGGGTTCGACCATTTCTTGATGTAACATCCTCATTAGGGATAACTTCAAGGAACGGGAGGGACTAACTTAGACAAACCTAGAATGGATGGATGACGGAGTCTTCCCAGCGCAGATGCCTAAGATTCAAGATATTCTTCAGTGACGGTGTGACCGAGCCAGGGCAATGAGGTACCTCGGCTTTTAGGACCTCCAGTGTTCGATCCTTGGCCAGTGGGGCTAACCGTTCCATCTCGACACTCCTTTTGTCGAAGCTCCAGACGGAAGCGCGCTTGTTCGTCACTTTATGCAAAGCAGACTGAACTCGCCAGAGGCCGACATTCAGAGATGGCGCAAATGGCGCAGGAAGGCTTGAAGAAGATGCATTGGGACCTGGAGTAGGGGATCTGCTTCCAGTGGACGGTGTTCCGATATTATATGACTGGGATATGGCAGTCCGAGCAAAGAAAGAAGTTGCTGCCGCGAGCATGGTGTTGTTCCGTGAATTCCTGTCGTTTTAGGTTCATAAATTGCGATAAAACGGTATTCTTGCCCCAAATCCCAGCTTTCAGTAGGTAGGGGCACGTATATGATATGTCCACTGGCGCAGTCTGGCGGCTAAGATGTTGGATAACTAGAATTCAAGTTGTCTGTGCGCGTGCACCGAAGCAATTCAAGTTTGTTCTTGATTTGTTCTATATGGGTCAGCTTTACACCTGTGATCGATATCCACCGTGACATGATTCATCACGCTCTGCGCTGGGGCAAGACTGGCATTTATGGATATGCATACTATACCATAGACTCGTAACCATTCTGTCATCGGACATGTAACAAGGGAAACTGTCGATAGACAAGCTTGCCTTTCTAATAGACAGATAGGTCACCAGTCTAACTATACCACGTATACGTATTGCCAGTACGAGCGCTGCGGGCACATTCCGTTGTCATCAATTTCTGTCCGCTGCTGCCTCTCTTCCTCACAACTCTCAACAGATTCGCGGAGATTGAATCATCACAATCGACACTGACTCGGAGATTCACCCTCTTGAATACCAAGCGGCAGCATTGCAAGGGGTACAGATTCTGTGAGACCATCTGGGGGGGCTGATCATCGGCCTTATCCACTTTAAGAATGACACCCTGAAAAGGCCTTGAAAAGGCCTTCCGAAGGTGTAGTGGTGAACTCGAGCCAGTCTCCTTAGCGGTACTATATGTGGACTTCAAACCGAGAACGCGGACGGAGGGGGGGAGAAAGGGATATGTTGTAATAGTACTCAAGGAAGTAATCCCTTGCTCGTGAGTCTTCCTCTATAATGGCTGGTATCGAGACCAGCGTAGCGGGGAGTCCGGGGACGGACGAAATAGGAAGGTAATTTGGATCTCCGACAATAGTGCACGGTTGTGTGTTGCCACATGTAGGCATATGTAAGACTTCGTAGCCATTC
>Ga0210387_10002987_pt1 | contig 12980 bp, 12 predicted proteins | sample IncBWC7OmetaG_FD_160108 | JGI IMG/M metagenome (GOLD analysis project Ga0210387, IMG submission 160108) | Forest soil microbial communities from Barre Woods Harvard Forest LTER site, Petersham, Massachusetts, United States - Inc-BW-C-7-O ...
CCAGCAAGTCCGCGCAGCGACTCGATCCGGCCTCCGCTACTTCGGACTCGACGCCGGCCGTGTCTCCCGACGGCACAAGAGTGGCCTACCTCGCCCAAAAAGGCTCGGTGTTCACTGCGCCGCGCGCGCAAATCATGATCCGAGATCTGAAGACAGGTGCGACGCGTGCGCTCGCGGAATCTTTCGACCGCTCGCCCCATTCACTGGCATGGTCGGGTGACTCGAAGACTCTCTATGCCGGCGCGGAGGACACGGGGCAGAGCCGCATTTTCGCGATTAGCGTCGCAACCGGTGCCGTCAAGCCGCTGACCGGCGAGGGACACGTCGGCAGCTTTGATCTTGCCAATGACTGGATCATCTACAGCCGCGATGCGCTCGATTCGCCGGCTCAGGTGTACGAGATGAAAATTGGCGGAACGCCGCGCGCGCTGACGCACGCCGGACAGGACGTGCTGGCACAAACTCCGTTTTCCTCCTTCGAAGCATTCAGCTTTTCTGGATGGAACGACGAGAAGGTGCACGGCTATGTCGTGCAGCCTGCCAACTATCACCCTAATCAAAAATACCCGGTCGCTTTTCTCATTCACGGCGGTCCGCACGGCTCCTTTGGCAACGCCTGGAGCTATCGCTGGAACCCGCAAGTCTGGGCGGCCATGGGATACGCAGTGGTGATGGTGGACTTTCACGGTTCGAGCGGCTACGGCGAGGCCTTCGGCAAATCAATCATCGGCCACTGGGGCGATCGGCCGCTCACGGATCTACAGAAAGGCTGGAGCTATGCGCTCGGCCACTATGCTTTCTTGGACGGCGATCGGGCCTGCGCGCTCGGCGGTTCTTACGGCGGCTACATGGTCGCTTGGATCGCGGGGAACTGGACACAGCCCTGGAAGTGTCTGGTGAATCATGACGGTGTCTTCGACATCCGCTTGATGTCCTACTCCACGGACATCCCCGGATTTCAGCAGTCGCAGGACGATGCCCCGACGTGGGTCAAACCCGAGAATGTGGAGCGCTTCAATCCCGTCGATCACGTGGCCGACTGGAGCGTGCCCATGCTCGTCGTGCACGGCGGCCGCGATGATCGCGTGCCCCTGGACCAGGGAATGGGCGCCTACGGCGCCGCGCAGCTGCGGCATGTTCCCAGCGAACTGCTGTACTTCCCGGACGAAAATCACTGGGTGCTAAAGCCGCAGAATTCCGTTCAATGGTACGCAACCGTCGAGGCCTGGATGAAGCGCTGGCTTGGCAGCTAAGGAAAATCTTAATGAGTACATCGATAGACAAAAAAGTACGTTTATACGAGCTCGCCCTTGAGAACGGCCGCTCGGCGAGCCCCTTCGTATGGCGCATCCGTTATGCCTTGGCGCACAAGGGGATTCCCTCCGAGACCGTCTACTTGGGATTCACGGAGATTCCAAAGGTGTTCGGCGGGAAATTCAAAACCGTGCCGATCCTGGAGCATGCGGACACGGCGCTCAATGAAAGTTGGGACATCGCCGAGTATTTGGACCGCGCCTTCCCCCAGCAGCCGCTGTTGTTCAACACACCCGCGGAACACTCTCTGGTGCGCTTCATGGATGCCTGGTTCATGAACGAGGTGCTGCGCAAAATGTTCAGGGTCTACGTCAAGGACGTGCACGACGCCGCACGCCCGGAAGATCGTCCCTACTTTCGCGAGAGCCGCGAAAAGAACATGAAGGGCAAGACGTTGGAGAGCTTCACGGCCGATCGCGCGACCTATCTGCCGGCCATTCGCGCGTCCCTGGCGCCGCTGCGCACTCATCTACAGAAGTTTCCGTTTCTCGGCGGCAGCGCGCCGAACTACGCGGACTACATTGGATTCGGCGGATTTTATTGGGCGGCCAGTGCCGGCACGCTGCCCTTGCTGGAACGCGACGATTCCTTGCGCGACTGGCTGGATCGAGGCTTCAATCTGTACGGCGGCATTGCGCGCGAGCCGGGAATCAAGCCGCTGTTCGAGTGAGCGGCATGTGATTTTGATCGGTTGGTGTAGCTCTCGGCAGGGAGGGCAAGAAGAGTCAAGGCACGGAAAAACAGCAGTGCCTTGACTCTTCTTACCCTCCCTTACGAGAGCTCGAGCCGATCGATATCACATGCCGATCACCCGAGCGATGGTAGCCATTCGAAATTCGACCTCCGGCACCGCGAGATTGAGCGGCGCCGGGGTGCTAGCTGCTGCGTCGTCGCCAAACAGCAATTGCCAGCATCAGGAAACACCCGATGACAACGGGATAGTTGCCCAGCCGCGCATAAGGCGTCAAACCCGTCATGGGCTGCACGCTGGTACGCAGCACATCCTCTTGAAACTGCGCCAGGTGCGCGACGATCTTGCCCTGCGGGTCGATCGCCGCCGTAATGCCATCGTTTGCGGCGCGCACCAGAAATCGGCCTGCTTCGAGCGCGCGCATCCGCGCAATTTGCAGATGCTGATGGGGCGCGGTCGAGTCGCCGTACCAGGCGTTGTTGGTCACGTTGATCAACAAGGTAGCCTGCCGCAGAACCCTAAGCTGCAGGCTGCCGAAGGCGTCCTCGTAGCAAATGCTTAAGCCGAGTTTTTGCCCGGCGGCGCTCAAAATTGGCTGGCGCGATGAGCCTGCGGTGAAATCATCATAGGGTAGGCTCATCAGGCGCAACCAACGGCGCACGAAAGCGGGCACCGGAAAATATTCGCCGAACGGCACCAAATGTTGCTTGTAGTACCAACCATCACCGGCGCCGCTCATCACCAATATGCCATTGAAGTACTGTTTGGTCGCCGGCCGATAGTCGACCAAACCAATCGCGAAATCGGCGTCGTGTGCGCGCCCCTGATCCTTGAGTCGCTGCAAATAATCCGGAATGTCGGTCGACAACACGGGCAGGGAGGCTTCCGGCCAGATAATTAGGCGGGCGCCCCACGCTTCGTCGGTCAGCCTCAAGTAGCGCTGCATGGTGAGTTCGCGATTCTTCGCCTGCCACTTCTGATCCTGTGGCACCGCGCCTTGCACGGCGGCGATGGCAACGGGTGGCCCCGACGGCTGCGTCCACTGCACCTGCCTCAGCAACGCAGGCACCGCAAACAATAGCGCGACTGCGCCGAACGCCATGCCACGACGCCACAGCGGTACGGCCGGCATAAACACAACGTTGACGGCGATGGATATCAACACCGCGGCCCATGTCACGCCGTACACGCCGAGCAGTGGCGCCCAGCCGGCCAACGGCGAGTCGATCATCGCGTAGCCGGTGGACAGCCACGGGAACCCAGAGAGCAGCCACCCGCGCAGCCACTCGAGCAGGACCCACAGCGCCGGCAACACCAGCCAGTCACGCGTCGCGCCCGGTTTGAGCCAGAATCGGTTCGACAGGTAGCACAGTGCGGCCACATAGAGGGACATCCCCGCAACCAAGACCGTCTGCAGCAGCAGCGTCAGCCACACCGGCACCAGGCCAAACACGTGCAGGCAGGTGTAGAGCCAGTAGGTGCCGAAGGCGAACAGCCCTAAGCCGAATGAAGCGCCGGTCCAGCCTGCGCGACGAGGCGGCAATCCGCGGATCAGCGCGAACAGCGCTGCCGGTGCGGCCAATGCAAGCGGCCACCAGCCGAAGGGCGCGAAGCCGAGATTAAAACTCGCGCCGGCCGCGAACGCGGCTATGAGCCGCGCCAGGACTTGTTTCCCCTGCGCGGCTTCGGCGCCGCGCATCGCTTTCAAGCGCTCGACTCGTTGGCAACCGGGGGGTCGATATCGAAGGGAACAGTCACGCGCAACAGATCAATACGCCGCCGGTCGGCACGCAGGATGCGGAACTCAAGATCGCCGATCTTGATCGTTTCGCCGCGGCGCGGCAGCCGGCCGAACTCCTGCATCAGCAGGCCGCCGATGGTGTCGTATTCTTCGTCGGAAAACGCGGTGGAAAAATATTGATTGAAACTGGCAATCGGAGTCAACGCGCGCACGGTGAATTCGCGCGGACGCTCCTTGCGTATGGTTTGGTCATCTTCGACGTCATGCTCATCATCGATCTCGCCGACGATTTGTTCGATGACATCCTCGATGGTGACCAAGCCGCACACGCCGCCGTATTCATCGACCACCATGGCAATGTGATTGTGGCTGCGGCGAAATTCCTTGAGCAGTACATTGAGGCGCTTGCTCTCCGGCACGAACACAACCGGGCGCATGTACTCGCGTATCTCGAAATCCTCATCCTCCGCGGCCTGCAGGCGCAGCAAATCCTTGGCGAGCAGTATTCCCAGAATCTGGTCGCGATCTTCGCCAATGACCGGAAAGCGCGAGTGGCCGGACTCGACCACCAACTCGACCAGCTTCTCCGGCGACTCGTCGCGCTCGACGAAGACCATTTGCGAGCGCGGCACCATGATGTCTCTGACCTGCATGTCCGCGACGGCGAGCACGCCCTCGAGCATCACCAGCGCATCGCCGTCGAAAAGTCCCCGCTCGCTCGCCTCGCGCAAATTCTCGACCAGCTCGGCAAGATCCCGCGGTTCGCCGGACATGGACTGGGTAATGCGCTTTAACCAGCGGCCTGTTGAGCCGCCGTGAGGCTGTTCGGACATGGGGCCAGAGCATACCGGATCAGGGGTAGGGGTTTGAAAACCCAAGCCGATCAAGGATTTGAATCTCGCGGGCGGCCATTTTCCGGGCCTCCGTCGCGCGCTCGTGATCAAATCCGAGCAAGTGCAGGACCCCGTGGATCGTAAGATGCGCCCAATGCGCAGCGAGAGTTTTATGCTGAGCGCGCGCCTCGAGCGCCACGAGCGGCGCGCAAATGACCAGCTCGCCCAGGAAGGATCGTCCGTCCGGAACGATTCCGGCGCCCGCGAACGACAGCACGTTGGTGGGCTTGTCCTTGTGCCGGTAGCGCGCATTCAAGCTGCGGCTGCGCGCCTTGCCGACGATGCGCACCGACAGGACGAAGGGTCTCGCCATGGGAGTCAGCGCCGCTTCAGCCCACCGCCCCAGCAGCCGCGCGCCCGGCACCCAAGGGCTGCGCGAGGCGTAGCTCACATCAACTTCGAGCGCCACTTTATGTGGCGTCGTTTGGCGAACTCGCCTCATAGGCTTGCACGATTCGCTGCACCAAGGGATGGCGCACGACGTCGCGCGAGGTAAACATCGTGAAGGCAATGCCGCGCACACCGCGCAAAATATCGATCACGGTGCGCAAACCCGATTGCTTCGAATTCGGCAGGTCGACCTGCGTGATGTCGCCGGTAACCACGGCCTTGGAACCGAAGCCGATCCGGGTCAAGAACATTTTCATCTGCTCGTTGGTCGTGTTCTGCGCTTCATCCAAGATCACGAAAGAGTCATTCAACGATCGGCCGCGCATGAATGCCAGCGGCGCGACTTCGATGACGTTGCGCTCGATCAACTTGGCGACGCGTTCGAAACCCAGCATCTCATACAGCGCGTCATACATCGGCCGCAAATACGGATCGACCTTTTGCGACAGGTCGCCGGGAAGAAACCCCAAACGCTCGCCCGCCTCGACCGCCGGTCGGACCAGGACTATGCGCCGCACCTTCTCCGACTGCAGCGCCTCGACGGCGCAAGCCACCGCAAGATAAGTTTTTCCCGTACCGGCCGGACCGATGCCGAAGGTCAAGTCATGGGTGCGAACATTGTTGAGGTATTCGGTTTGATTCGAACCGCGCGCACGGATGGCGCCGCGCGCCGTGCGGACTTTCAGATCCTCCGGCTCCGACTTGTTCTCGGCGTCCTGACCGTCCATGTCGAGCGCCTGCAGCGCGATGTGCACGCGCTCCGAATCCACCGGTTCGCGCTGCGCCCGCGCATACAGGTCCTGCAGCACCGATTCGGCGCGCTCGATCGCGGGCGCCAGACCCACCAATTGGAATCGATTGCCGCGCCGCCTCACCTCGACGCCGAGCCGCGACTCGATCAGACGCAGGTGTTCGTCCAAGGGACCACAGAGTTCGACCAGACGGACATTGTCCGCGGGAGCCAGCAGCAGGTCGCGGGTCAAGGGCAGCGAACTCATGCCGCAGCCACAAGACGGCCGCGAAGGGAATTAGGCATGGCCTCGGTTATGACGACGTCTGTAAAGCTGTTCATGAGAGAAGCTGCATTATCGCGCGGACCGTCGAAATTAACCCAGCGATTATTGTCTGTGCGCCCGGCCAGCTGCGCCGGATTGCGCTTCGCCGGGCGCTCGACCAGGACGCGCTGCCGGCTGCCGACCATGCGCTGCGAAATGGCGCGCGCCTGGCCGTTCAGCCGCTGCTGCAGGAGTTCCAGGCGTTGCTGCTTGACATCATGGGGCACCTCGTCGGGCAGCGCCGCGGCCGGCGTACCGGGACGACGGCTGTATAGAAAGCTGAACGATTGATCGAAACCCACTTCCGCCACCAAATTCATGGTCGCGAGAAAATCCTGGTCCGTTTCACCGGGAAATCCGACGATTATATCGGTCGAGATGCAGATGTCCGGGCGCACCGCACGCAGCTTGCGCAGCTTCTGCTTGTACTCGAGCACGGTGTGTCCGCGCTTCATGGCGGCGAGAATGCGGTCTGAGCCGCTTTGCACCGGCAGATGCAAGTAGTTGTTGAGCTGCGGCACGTTTGCATAGGCTTCGATCAAGCTGTCGTTGAACTCGAGCGGGTGCGATGTCGTAAAGCGAATGCGCTCGATACCGTCGATCCCCGCGACGAAATGAATCAGCGTCGATAGATCCGCAAGCGTGCCGTCGGCCATGGGCCCCGCGTACGCGTTTACGTTCTGACCCAGCAGAGTGATTTCGCGCACGCCCTGGCGGGCCAATTGCATAACCTCGGCTAATACCTGCTCGAATGGGCGGCTGATTTCCTCGCCGCGCGTGTAGGGTACGACGCAGAACGTGCAGTACTTGCTGCAGCCCTCCATGATGGAAACGAAGGCGGTGGCGCCGGTCGAGCGGGCTTCCGGCAGTCGATCGAATTTCTCGATTTCCGGGAAACTGATGTCGATTTGCGATCGGCCGGAATCTTTCAGTCCTTGGATCATCGCCGGCAAGCGATGCAGGGTCTGCGGCCCAAACACCAGATCCACGAACGGAGCACGCGCGGTGATCCCCTCGCCTTCCTGGCTCGCCACGCAGCCGCCAACCCCGATCACCACGTGGGGGCGTTGTTGCTTGAGGAGCCGCCACTCGCCCAACAGCGAGAACACCTTTTCCTGAGCCTTTTCGCGCACCGAACAGGTATTGACCAGCAAAACGTCCGCTTGCGCCGGGTCATCCGTGCTCCTCATGCCGTGCGCAGCTTCGAGTACGTCCCGCATCTTGCCGGAATCGTATTCGTTCATCTGGCAGCCGAACGTTTTTATGTATAAAAGACCGGGCATTTAGGACATGGGCTCGCGAGGAAAAGGCCGCTAAGATACTAGGAACCATGGCAATACGCGAAGTTCTCAAAATGGGCGACCCCCGGCTCCTGGCAGTCGCGCAGCCGGTGGGCGAATTCGGCACGCCCGAGCTCGAAAACCTGCTGACCGATATGCGGGAGACCATGCGGGATCTCAATGGCGCGGGGCTCGCCGCACCGCAAATTGGAGTCGGTTTGCGGGTGGTGATATTCGGTTTCGACGAGAATCCACGCTATCCGGAAGCGGAGCCGGTGCCCTACACGGTGCTCATCAACCCCGAGCTGACGCCGATCGGAGAGATTCAGGACGAGGATTGGGAGGGATGCCTGTCGGTTCCGGGCATGCGCGGTTTGGTGCCGCGATACCGCGAGTTGCGCTACACCGGATTCGACGCGGCGGGAGCCCCAATCGATCGCACGGTAAGGGATTTTCACGCCCGTGTGGTACAGCATGAGGTCGATCACCTGGATGGAATTCTCTATCCACGCCGCATCCGCGACTTGCGCTTTTTCGGCTTCAACGATGCGTTATTTCCGGGGCAAACGTTGCAGGACGACTAGGTCGCAATGTGAATTTGAGCGGTGCAGCGCTCGTCAGGGAGGGTAAGAAGAGTCAAAGCACGAAAAGGCATCAGTGGAGGTTTCGCCGATGATCTCGGCAATCGGGATTGCCGACGCTTCTCCGAGCGACCCTACGCGTTGGTTTTGCCACCCGCAGGAATTGAGGCCGCAACTACCCACGCAGACCCAATCAGGGCGAAGTTAACCGCATTCTCTCCCCAGGCGAAATGATTGTGGGGGTCAGTGAGGACCCTGGACGGGTGCACCAGGATGGCGAATACGATGAACATCGCCGTCAGCAGCATGGCGCCCAGTCGTGCATAGACTCCGGAAATGATTGCGATGCCGGCAGCAACATGTCCCGCCCCTGTCGCGTACGCCCAAAAGGTTTGACTCGGCGGAAGCCAGCGGGGAACCATGCTCACGGTGTTGGCCAGGTAGAAGTGATGAGCCAGGCCAAAATAAATGAGACAAACGCCAAAGACGAGACGGGCCATCTTGGCCAGGCGCGCGGCGGTTGCCGGTTCGAGTCGTGCGTAGTATGTGCAAATAATCAATGCCCCAGCGGCGAGCGCCAAATTCTCGAGCACTCCATACCACGCGCCGAATACGGATGGGTGCGCAAAACCACGGGGAACGTCAAAGAATATTATCGCCAGACAATAAGGCACGAAGAGCGCCAAAGCGCCCAGCAACGCAGTGCGTTGCAATTGCATGGCCACCCCTGCCAGCAAAGGAATGACCGCCACCGCATATCCCAAGGGACTCGGTCCGGCATAGCCATTCGCCGCCGGTTGCCACACCACGGCAAAATCTCCCCAAAACAAGCCCGTAAGGCCCAACATCACCGCTCCAAAACCGTAGACGCGGACACTGACATGCCGCGTAAATATCGCGTCCGAAATGGATGCCACTCGACTCTCCCAGAAACTACTTTGCGTCCTGCTCCGCGCGGCCGGTCAAAATGCTACTAATATCGCGCGAGTGTATCTATGCGCGTCGGTTCAACGTTTAACCACGTAGCTTGGAAGACGCGCAACCATCGCATTTCAATCAGTAATAATTTGGTTCAGTCAAGGGAATGCGCGCGCCTCGACACGCGTTTTTCCCTAGTCGAAATGAACGTAATGCTCTAGTAACGCTTCGTGGTCAAGATCCAATCCGCGATCAAATTTCGGTACCACCTGGATTCTGCTACCAAACATTCTCTTGAAGGCACGGCACGATATCCAACGGTAGCCCGTCGCGTTCGCAGTCAACCAAAGGATGTTTGCGGCGGTATTAAGGACGTCTCGGCTCGGCTGACAGGGTCCGTTGCTGTATTCGGTCGAGAGCTCAACGAGATCGGCGTACCGGGCATCTGGTTCCAGTGCGGCGTTGGCTTGTCGCGCAGCGAATGCGCACATGCGGCTTTCGCGGCCATCCTGTTCATCTTCTATTGCGGGTGAACGGGCAGATTCGATTTCAACAAGAACTCGCGAATAACGCTGTATGCGTTTAGCGTCTGTTCGTCTGTGAAGTCGCCGTGAGTATTGCTGCTAATCGTAAGTAGTTGGTTGCGGACGCCTGCTTTCGTGAGCGCTTCGTGAAAGTGCACTGCCTGCGCATAAGGCGCGATCGGGTCGCCGTTACCGTGGATCGTCAGAATGGGCGGCAAACCCGCTCGCACATAATTGATAGGTGAGACTCGCTTCGCTATCTCCTTGCGGTCGGCCTGGCTTCCCAGCCAAGATACGGCCCAGGAGCGAATATTCGGCCCATCCAGCACGTCGTTGACATCGGTGACGCCCACCCAATTGATCACTGCCGCGACATTTGGTGTTATGTCAGGCCACGGGCCGGACCATTTCGCGTCGTCTTGAGACACGCAGCGATTGTCAAAGCCAGCGGAACTCGGAATCATAGCAGTCGTCAGCGCAAGGTGTCCGCCGGCTGAGGCTCCCGTAACTACCACCTTTCTGATATCAAAGTTGTACTTCTCTGCGTTGCGTCCAATCCAGTGCAGCGCGCAACGACAGTCCTCAACTGCTGCCGGCGCCAGCGAAACTCGCGCTACGCGATACTCGACATTTACTGCGGCCCACCCCATCTCCAGATAAGGCAGCAGCGACATTACCTCCCCTTCCTTGTCGTGCCTTATCCAGCCGCCACCGTGAATCAACATCACAACAGGTGTGGGAGCCTTCGCTGTCGTTGGGCGATAAACGTCGAGCTTTAATTCGTAATTGTCAGCAACCCCATATGTGATATTCGGGAATACGTCATAGTGGCTGCTGGTCAGTACCGCCGATTTCGCGGCTTCGCTTAACTGCGCCTCCGCGGCTGCGGGGAAAACGAGTTGGAGGCACAGCATGAGGCCGGCAAGGCACAGCTTTTCACCCGACATTGTCAGCTCCTTGCGCGGAAACTCTATACACAGTCGGCGCGCGCGATCAATCTTGGACCCATTCACGCAGCATATTGACTCTGCGCCTAGTAGTCCTTGGGAACTTCTGCTGTTTTTCTGATGAAGTTCTCAGGATCCAGCGCGATGGCCTCAGGTAGCCACTACGGTTCAGCTCATCCGCGTCAGTGATGAATCGCACTTATGGGCCCAGCCGCTTCACTCCCCGGTAACTAACCGAAGCTCTCGGCATAAACGCGCATCAGATTTAACCCAAGCGCTTTTTCAACTTGTCCGGTGGTCCAGCCGGCCTTTGACAAGCCGTCCGCAAGGTGACGGTAACGCATGATGTCGTCCCAGTCGGCGACGATGTTGAAGATGTCCGGTCCCTCGCCCGGCGCTGCGATCCCCTGAGCGGCCCGATCTTCGTAGAACTTCTTCTGGGCCGCGCGCGACTTGTCATCGATGACGGTCCTGCTGAGATTGCCGTCTGTGCCGATGCTTACGTGATCCTCGCCGCAGAGATTTTTTACGTGGTCCATGTGGCGTACGACGTCGGCGCTGCTTGGCCGGCTGTTCGCCACGAGAAACGGCATCCAATAAATTCCGACCACGCCTCCCTTGTCCGCACAGGCCTTCATCTCGGCGTCCCAAACGTTCCGGGGATTGTCGTGCAGCGCACGGCATCCGGTGTGGCTGATTATGGGCGGCCGGGTGGTTGCGGCGATGCCCTCGGCGATGGTCCGTTGTCCGCCGTGGCTGAAATCCACCAGCATTTTTTCCTTCTCGATCCGAGCGATGGTGGCCAACCCAAGCTTGGAGAGCCCGGCATTGCCGGGCTCGAGCGAGCCGTCGCCGCTGAGATTACGTAGATTGTAGGTGAGCTGAACGCTGCGGACCCCTAAGCCCTTCAGCAGGGCAAGCCGATTGAGTTCGGCGCCCACGAGGCTGGTGTCCTGCGTGCCGTAAAGAATGGCCAACTTGCCCTCACGCTTGGCGCGGCGGATATCGGCGGTCGTGCCTACCTTGATTAAAACCTCAGGATTGTCGGTGATTACTTGGTCTGCCTGAGCGATGGTGGCGATGGTCTTTTCCCACACGTCAGCTCCGTTGCCGACGGTGTTTACCGTGAGATGCGACATGGTGAGACCCGAGGTCTTAAAATCTCTGACCGCGCGGGGATCGATTACGGTCGCTTCCGGTGGGCTATAGGGATCGTCGAACCCTCCCAGGCCGTCGATCACGATGGCGCGACGATAATCCTGATCACTGAAGGCGGTCGTCGCCGCGCCGGCCCTCATTACTGCGGCAGAGGCAGCCAGCGCTGCACCTCCAATCAATAGTTCACGGCGCGTGGTCATGGGACCCTCCTTTTGTTTTTTTGTTGAGTCCCGCAATAGAGCATTTGCCGGATAGGCCGTCAAATATGAGAACAGCTGCCATGTATTAGGCGAATAACCGGCTTGCGCCCGATGCCGGAGCGGCGACCGTAACGCAGGTGGCGAAGCTTCCCAGTTACCGGATCAGCCCCGCAAAGAGTTCCGGCTTCATCGCGATGAATAATGCGATCATGAGGCCGAGGGCCAAACCTACAATCGTGCCAGCAGCCACTCCGCGCCAAAGCACCTTTTGTTCGCCGTTTGTCATTTCACACCTCCAAGGGCTACCGCCACCCTACCACTACCCTCGGGCAAACGACCAGCAGCTATGGGTCGCTGGGCGAGTGCTCGCGGATCGACCCGAATCGGCCGGTCGGGAATGTCGGCTCTACAGGTACGCCACTGTGTCGAGGCGGGCGTTTGCTAGTAGCATTGCCTGCCGTCGCCTACCTGCGGAGTGTAGTACATGAAAACCGGATCCTGCCTTTGCGGCGGTGTGCGTTTCGAATTGCGCGGCGAGCTCGATGCGATAATCGCGTGCCATTGCACCCAATGCCGCAAACAGACCGGCCACTTCTGGGCCTCGACACACACTGCCAATGACGACTTGCATTTCATTAGCGACGAACCGCTACGTTGGTTTCGATCGAGCGCCCGGACGAAGCGCGGCTTTTGTGATCGCTGCGGGTCCACATTGTTCTGGAAAATTGATGGCACAGCGACGACGTCAGTATGTGCGGGTGCTATTGATGGGCCCACGGGTCTAAAACTTGCAGGCCACATTTTTGTGGCCGACGCCGGCGACTACTACACAATTAGCGGTGGCAGTTTTCGTAGGGATCAGAGCTGAGACATAGTCGCGGTGATATGAGCGGATCGCACTTTTGCGGCCGCCATCACCGACTACGCGCGACCCGAAGCAGGCACTCAGTTGCTTCGGGTCTTCTCCAACAACATTCCCCAGTGCCACGGCGACCCGGGTAGCCTTTCGTCCCGGACCCAATGTAGTCCCGCTTTTTCTCCCCAAGCTCGACACTGTTCTGGCCGCGGTCGAATATTGAGCGGAGGTCCCCTCGGTGTGCGTACGTCGTAATTCCAATGAATGATTGCGACCCGCCCGCCCGGACTAAGGACTCGATGCGCTTCTTTCAACAGGCCTACAGGGTCTTCAATATGCAGAATGTTGAACAATAGAGCCGCTCCGATTGACAGAGGATTTCGCCCGCAACCCCGCGTGACGAAGTCGCGTTCTTCGACGACAACATTCTTT
>Ga0210387_10002990_pt1 | contig 12971 bp, 10 predicted proteins | sample IncBWC7OmetaG_FD_160108 | JGI IMG/M metagenome (GOLD analysis project Ga0210387, IMG submission 160108) | Forest soil microbial communities from Barre Woods Harvard Forest LTER site, Petersham, Massachusetts, United States - Inc-BW-C-7-O ...
GTTCCTGATCTGGTCATTGGCGTTGATGGTGTAGGCGCGCATGCCGCCGTCGAAATTGCCCTTGGGCGTGTTGACGTTGGCGTTGCCGAGCGTGGTGCGGAGGTCGTCGATATTGAGCCCGTAGGCCGCGAGCTTGCGGATGTCGGCGCGGATGCGCACCGCGGGCCGCTGGCCGCCGGAAAGGCTGACCAGGCCGACGCCGGGCAGCTGCGAGATCTTTTGTGCGAGCCGGGCATCGACGAAGTCTTCGACCTTGGTCAGCTCCATGGTCTTGGAGGTGATGCCGAGGGTGAGGATCGGCGCGTCGGCGGGGTTGACCTTGGCGTAGATCGGCGGCGCGGGCAGGTCGGAAGGCAGCAGATTGCCGGCGGCGTTGATCGCGGCCTGCACCTCCTGCTCGGCGATGTCGAGCGAGATGGAAAGGCCGAATTGCAGGGTGATGACGGAGGAGCCGGCCGAGCTGATCGAGCTCATCTGGTTCAAATTCGGCATCTGGCCGAACTGCACTTCCAGCGGCGCGGTCACCGACGAGGTCATCACGTCGGGGCTGGCGCCGGGATAGAAGGTCTGGACCTGGATGGTCGGGTAATCGACTTCAGGCAGGGCCGCGACGGGGAGGAAGCGGAACGCCAGCATGCCCGAGAGCATGATGGCGATCATCAGCAGCGTGGTCGCCACCGGCCGTAGAATAAACGGCTGTGACGGGTTCATTGTTTCGGCTCGCCCTGCTTCTGTCCGTCCTGTTGAGGTGCGTCCTGCTTAGATCCGTCCTGCTTGGATTCCTGGCCCTGTTTGGCCTCGCCGTCGGAACGTCGCCTCTTGCCGCCGCCACCACCCGCCTTGTCGCCGCCCTGGCCACGCGAGGCCGCCGGCGGGTTATTGGCGTCGCCCTCTGCGCGGACGATGACCTTGGCCCCTTCGCGCAGCTTGTCGGCGCCGTCGATCACGATGCGGTCGCCGGGCGCTGCGCCCGAGAGCACCTCGACGCGATTGCCGTCGGTGATGCCGAGTTTCACCGGGCGCACCGTGACCGTGCTGTCGTCCTGGACCAGATAGACGAAGGTGCCGGGGACGCCGCGCTGGATGCCGGAGGTCGACATCGTCACCACGTTCTTGTGGGTGTCGAGCAAGAGGCGGATATTGACGAACTGGTTCGGATAAAGCTGCTCGTTCTCGTTCGGGAACTCCGCGCGCAGCTTGATCGTGCCGGTGGTCGGATCGATCTGGCTGTCGAAGGTCGTCAGCGTGCCGGTGGCGAGCGTGTTGGCGCCAGCGCGGTCAAGTGCGGTCGTGGGTAACGATGCGCCACCCTGCAGCCGCTTGTTGATGGCTTGCAGATTGTCTTCAGGGATCGTGAACAGCACGCTGATCGGCTTGAGCTGTGTAATGACGACAAGACCGTTGGTATCGCCGGGGGTGACGTAGTTGCCCTGGTCGACCTGACGCAGGCCGACGCGGCCGTCGAGCGGGGAGACGATCTTGGTGTAGGCGAGGTTGACCTCCGCGGCTTTCACCAGGCCGCGGTCGGCTTCGACCGTGCCCTGATCCGTCGCGACTAGGGCGACCTGCGTATCCAGTGTCTGGTGCGGCACGGCATTCTGCGCGGCGAGGCCCTGATAGCGGGTGAGGTCGACCTGTGCGCCCTTCAACGTTGCTTCGTCGCGGGCGAGCTGGCCACGCTGTTGGGCGAGGGCCGCCTCATAGGGGCGCGGATCGATCTCGGCGAGCAGGTCGCCCTTCTTGACCTCGTCGCCTTCCTTGAACACGACCTTTGTCAGATAGCCCGAGATCTGGGTGCGGATGGTAACGGTGGCGAGCGAGGTCACCGTACCGAGTGCGTTGAGATTGACGCCAATGTCGCCCTTGCCGACCGTTTCCGGAACGATCGACATCGGTGCACCGCCGCCGCCCCTACGGCCGCCTGCCGGCTGCTCCGGCACAGGCTGGTAGCGGGTCCACCAGACGATGCCGGCAACGACCAGCAGAACCAAGAGCGCGGCCAGCACGGTCCGGCCGCCCGAGCGCGGCTTGGTGGGCGGGCGCTGGTAGTCGGGAACTTTAACGGGTGGCTTGACTGGCTGGTCCATGAACCTGTGTCTGCATAGGAAGAAAGGCGGAGATTACATCCCTTGTAGTCTACCGCGTCCGATACCGTCGGAATATTCCCATGGACAACATTTTGAACAGGCTGGTTCAAGGTTGTCGCATTAATATTCAGAAAGAATTGCGCTTTTTGACCTTTCGTGACCAGGGTATCACGCTTTTGGTCAGTTCTGCCGCCGCTGAGCCAGGCCGTTCCAATTCTTACAGATGGATGACGCCGCGGCGCGCGGCATGCGCCACCGCATCGGTGCGTCCGGTGGCATCGAGCTTGTCCAGGATCGAGCCGACATGAAACTTGGCGGTGTGGACGGAGATGCCAAGCTGCCGGGCAATCGCCTTGTTGGACGCCCCCTCGGCCATCAATGCAAGCACGTCGAGCTCACGCGGGGTCAGCTCGACGTCGCCTGATTCGCCAGTGCTGGGCCGTTCGCGCGGCACGATGGCGATGTCGGCCGTTTGGCCCGGGGCGGCGAGGGCAAGACCGGCAATCCCGCCAAGTAGCGAGGCAAGCCGGTCCGCCAGCGCTGGATCGTCGATTTCGATGGCTATTCTGATGGTTGGCGAGGTTTCTTCGCTCACCGCTCCGGCCTTTCGCCGATGGTGAGCTTGCAATTCATGGGCTCGTCGGCGCGCCGGACCGAGACATCAACCACCGAGCCGACGCTGTCGGGACCGAGCGCGCGCAACAACGCCCGCACACTGGTGAGCTTTTCGCCGTTCCAGGCGACGATCACATCGCCCTGGCGGATGCCGGCGGCTGCTGAGGGGCCGGTCTTGTCGACGCTCATCGCCATCGCGCCGATGCCGTCGTCGAGCTTGACCGGCTGCAGGCCGAGCCCGAGATAGCCGCGCGCGACGCGGCCGTGGGTCTCGAGCCTGGCAGCGACGCGCTCGATCGTGGCGGAAGGAATCACGAGCACGCGGCGCGGGCCGAGCACCGCCATGCCGAAGGCTTCGCCCGCGGTGTTCAGGGCAAGGCCGCCCTGGTGGCTGAAGGCCAGCCGCACGTCGAGCTCGATCCGCGCGTCGATGTCGCCGCCACGCAGGCTGCGCCAGCGCTCGCCCGAAAGCGACACCGCGCCGAGTGCGGCCGTCGGCGCACCACGCTCAGCAGCGACGACGGCGCTGAGGGCGCCGAGCGCAGGCACCTGAGACGACAGCGTCGCCGGCGCGAGGTTTGCGCCATCGACACGGAGCAGGGCGATGTCGGTGGTGTGATCGCGCCCGGCGATGGTGGCGGGGCGCGAGGTGCCGTCGGCAAGCTTGACGGCAATCTCGCCCTCGTCGGCCAGCGCCTCGTCGGCGGTGACGATGAGGCCTTGCTTCCAGACAAAGCCGGTCGCGCGTGAGCGGCGCGAGTGCACGGAGACGACCGAAGGCAGCGCCTTGGCGATGACGCCTTCGAGCGCGGTGGAGAGGGAGAAGAGAATGGTCGGGTCGGACATGGGAAATCTCCAGTTAGGTTGGGCCTAATCTGGGACTTCGCAAGGGGCGCGCGTAACTGCCCTGATGGGCGGGCGGCCGGCTCCCTATCCCGCGACTGCTAACTGCCCTCCATATTTCTTGCGCAGTTCGGTCTTCAGCAGCTTGCCGGTTGCGGTATGCGGCAGCGACTCCACGAAGATCACGTCATCCGGCATCCACCATTTGGCGATGCGGCTCGAAAGAAACTCGAGGATCGATTCCTTCGTGGGATGTGTGCCGGGCTTGGGTTGCACGAGCAGCAGCGGCCGCTCCTGCCATGTCGGATGCGGGATCGCGATCACGGCGGCCTCGAACACCTCGGGATGCGACACCGCGAGATTCTCGATCTCGATCGAGGAGATCCACTCGCCGCCCGACTTGATGACGTCTTTCAGCCGATCGGTCAGTTGCACATAGCCGTCGGGATTGATGGTGGCGACGTCGCCGGTGCCGAACCAGCCATCGTCGTCCATGACGTTGCCGCCTTCGCCCTTGAAATAGCCTGATATCACCCAGTTGCCGCGCACCTTGAGCTGACCGACCGTCTTGCCATCGCACGGCAGGGGCTTGCCTCTTTCATCGGCGACGCGCAGCTCGACGCCGAAGATCTGGCGGCCCTGCTTGGTCTGCATGTCGACGATCTCGTCCGGCGTAGCACCTTCGTGGCTCGCGAGCGGCGCACCGAGCGTGACGATGGGGCTGGTCTCGGTCATGCCCCAGGCGTGCAGCAGGAAGACACCGAGCAGGTCGCGGAATTTCTCGATGGTGGCGCGCGGTGCGGCGGTGCCGCCGCTGAAGACCAGTTTCAGTTTCAGCTTCGACAAATCGAGCTTCGCCCGGTTGTTTTCGACATAGGCGAGGAAGTTGAGCCAGATGGTCGGAATGCCGCCGGCCTTGGTGCAACCTTCCTGCTCCAGCAACATGTAGATGCTTTCCGGATCGAGCTTCGGCCCCGGCAGGACCAGCTTGGCGCCGCACATCGCCGCCGAGAACGGCAGGCTCCACGCATTGGCGTGGAACAGCGGCACGACCACCAGGATTGAATCCTTGGCCGAGAGCGCAAGCCCGTCGACTGCGCAGGCGGCGAAGGCATGGAGTACCGTCGAGCGATGGCTATAGAGAACGCCCTTGGGATTGCCGGTCGTGCCCGACGTGTAGCAGAGCGTGCAGGCGGTGTTCTCGTCGAATTGCGGCCACTCATAGTCGGGAGAGGCATTGGCCAGCAGCGTCTCGTAGCACAGCAGATTGCTCACCTTGGCGGGTGGTATGTCCTTTTCATCGCACAGCGCAATCCAGCCGGTGACCTGCGGCAGATGCGGCGCGAGTTGCTCGACCAGCGGCGTGAAATCCGGATCGAAGAAGACGTAGCCGTTCTCGGCATGATTGATGATGTAGACGAGCTGCTCGATGAAAAGGCGCGGATTGACCGTGTGCAGCACACGCCCCGAACAGGTCACGCCATAATAGACTTCAAGATGCCGCCACGAATTCCAGGCCAGCGTCGCGACGCGGTCGCCCGGCGCGATGCCGAGGGCGGCAAGCGCATTGGCGAGGCGCTTGGCGCGTGTGGCGACCTCGCCGTAATTGGAGCGATGCATGACGCCCTTCGGATCGCGCGAGACGATCTCGGTCTCCGCGTGCCAGGTCGCGACATAGTCGACGATGTTCGAGATCAGGAGCGGCCGGTTTTGCATGAGCCCAAGCATGATTGTGCCTCGTCCTCAGGGTTTCCTCGGTTGGCCAGGCGTCCTGTTGTTTTTGTTCTGCCGGACGCGGGGTGATGCGCAACATTAAGCCCCAGGGAACCGGCGCAAGTCCAGTCCGCTACGTGCCGCATTCGGTGAAAATAGGACGTCGTTACGCCGACGGCGTCAGGCTTTCACTCTTCCGCCGCGCCAGTGCGGAAGCAATGTTGCGCTCGGTCAAGTCCATCAACCGATGCATCGCGGCGCGCGCGCCGTCGGGATTGCGCGCCCAGATCTCGTCGAGGATGCCGCGGTGATAGGGCAGGCTCTTGCGCGGTGCGCCCGGATTCGAGGTGGACAACTCGAACGACATCCGCAACGCCGCTTCCACGGTGGCGCCGAACGCGACCAGAAACTCGTTGCCGGTCGCGGTGAGGATGCCGCGATGAAAGCGCAGGTCCGGCTCGGAATAGGCGCGGCTGTCCATGCCGGCCGCATCCATCTCGCGATAGGCGCGCTCGATGCGGGCGAGATCGGCATCCGAGCCGCGCTCGGCGCAGATCGCGCTCGCCTCCGGCTCGACGATCCGCCGCACCTGCAATAATTGCCGCGCGAACTCCTCGCTCGGCCGCTGCGCCCAGGTCCATTCCAGAAGCTCGGCGTCGAGCATGTTCCAGTTGATGCGCTCGCGCACATGGGTGCCGGCCTTCTGTCGGGCGGCGATCAGCCCCTTCGCTTTCAGGATCGACAGCGATTCCCGGATCGAGGTGCGGCTGACCTCGAATTGCGCGGCAAGCTCGATCTCGCGCGGCAGCGTAAAGCCTTCCTGCCAGACGCCGGTCACGATCAGGTTTGCGATTTCACGCGCCACGTGGTTGCCGGGCTGGCGCATTTCGGCCGGTTTGGGCAATGGTGGTCCCTGGGTCCGACAATAATATTGTCTGATTTATTACGACAACATGTCGATCATAGCCAAGAATACCCATGGATTGGAAGGTATTTGGCTTTTGACAGCCGATTTTATGTCGGTCATATTCCTCAAAACAGACGAGGGAGGATGCTGTGGCCGAGACCGAATCGACCGCCGCGCGGCGGCCGTTCAGCCGCAGGACGTTGCTGAAAGCCGGCGCTGCCACACTCGGCGCATCCGCCTTTCCGCTGCCGGCGTTCGCGCAGTCAAAGCCCTATTCCGGCGTGACGATTCACGGCGCCTCCTTCCAGCATCACTTCTTCACGCTGCTGCAGAACTACATTCCAGAGTTCGAAGATAAGACGGGCATGAAGGTCGACCTGCAGCTCTCGGCATTCCCGGTCTATAACCAGCAGGCCAATCTCGAGCTTTCCTCCGGCGGCTCGGCCTATGATTTCTGCAACGTCACCTTCATTCTCGCCGCGCGCTGGATCGGGGCAAACCTGCTCACTGATCTCGGCGAGTTCACTTCCGATCCCAACTTGACGCCGGCGGAATGGAATCCGAGCGATTTCGTCGACGGCGCTCAGGTGCCGTATCGTGACGCCAAGGGCGCGACCTATGGCTATTCCTGGGAAGGCGGCGCGATGGTAATGGGCCTCTCGCGCATGGACCTGATGGAGAAGAAGGGACTGAAGATCCCGAAGACCTTTGCCGAATTGCAGCAGGTCTGCGGCGAGATCAACAGCACCGACAATGTCAGCGGCATCGTCTCGTTCCAGCTCCACAACTGGAATCTGCCGCCCTACATCCAGGGCTTTGGCGGCAACGTGTTCAAGAATCCGCCCGGTGACATCATGCCGGCGCTGAATACGCCGCAGGCGATCGAGGCGGTCGAGTTCTACGCTAATCTTCTGAAGAACGACGCGCCGAAGGGCGTCATCACCTACACCGAGGACCAGGCGCGGCAATTGCTGCTCACCGGCCGCTCCAACATCTTCATCCATTCCTCGTCCTGGGTAACGCCGATTCTGCTATCACCGGAGAGCAAGGTGAAGGACACCTCGCGCGTCGTCCGCATGCCGGCTGGTCCCGTGGCCGATCATCCGGCCTCCAACAGCCAGGGCCTTGGCATTCCCAAGAACGCCAAGAACAAGAAGGCAGCGTGGGAGTTCATCAAATGGGCGCTGAGCCCGGAAATCTCGATGCGGCTGGTCAAGGAGCACGGGCATTCCTCGATCTGCCGCCGCTCGGTGATCGAAAGCGAGGAATACAAGAAGCTGAACGTCGTCAATGGCCAGGATCTCGGCGCGCTCTATCTCGAAGTGCTGGAGCTGCCGGCCAGGGGCGATAACTACATGGCCTATCGCACCGTGAAGGAATTTCCGATTGTGGGCAACGTCATCAACAAATGCTTCGAGCAGGTCGTGACGGGGCAACTCTCTGCGCGCGACGCCATGAACGCCGCGCAGGACCAGGCGATTGCCAATCTGCGCCGCGCCGGAAGCAAGATTTGACGGAAGAGGGACTACTCGACGCCGAGCGCCGGCGCTTCAACCGCTTGGCGCTGGCGCCGTGCCTGATCGTGCTGTTTCTGATCGCGGGCCTGCCGGCGATATATCTCATTGTCGTGAGCTTCACGCCGTTCCAGCTCACCGAGCCCGGCTCGGCGACAGATTTTTCCTCACCGCTGCGCAATTATCAGCTGCTTCCGGGCGACCCGCGCTTCGTCAATTCGCTCTGGGTGCAATTAAAACTCTCGGTCTGGGGCGTCGCGTTCCAGGTTCTGCTCGGCATGCTACTGGCGCTGTTGCTCAACGTACCATCGCGTTTTGTGGAATTCGCGCGCACGTTCTTCCTGATACCGATGGTGCTGCCGCCGATCGTGGTCGCGGTGATCTGGAAGGTGCTCTACACGCCTGACATCAGCCCGCTCTACTATGCGGCGAGCCTGCTCCATTTCTCGATGCCGTCGCTGACCTCCAGCGTCGACTTTGCGCTGATCTCGATCATCGTCGCCGATACCTGGGAATGGCTGCCCTTCACCTTCCTGATGGTGCTCGCCGCGCTGCAGACCATACCGGAGGAATTTTCCGAGGCGGCGCTGGTCGACGGCGCCAATCGCCTGCAGATCTTCTGGTACGTCACGCTGCCCTTCATCGCGCCGATCTTGCTGATCTCCGGCATGTTCCGACTGATCGACAGCGTGAAGGCGTTTCCGCTGATCTTCCTGTTGACCAGCGGCGGCCCGGGCAGCGTCACCGAAGTCACCAACTACTATGCCTATCTGCTCGCCTTCGACACCAATGAGATCGGCTATTCCAGTGCGGTCACGGTGGTCATGCTGCTGCTGGTCGCGGCTGTCAGCCTTGGGCTGGTCTGGATGGGCAGTCGCCGGGAGGGCTTTGCATGAGCGAGCCTTCCGCAAAGCGCGCCGGCGTAGGACGGCACGTCGCAATCGCGGTGACGCTGGTCGTGCTGCTGTTGCCGTTCCTCTGGCTGTTGCAGATGAGCTTCAAGACCAACGATCAGATCCTGCAATTTCCGCCGCCATTGATCTACACGCCGACGCTGTCGAATTACACTTCGCTCTGGCACAGCGCGTTCACGGATTCCTTTGTCAACAGCCTGCTCAGTGCCTCGTTCTCGACCGCACTCGCGCTCCTGCTTGGCGTTCCCGCGGCCTATGCGCTGTCGAAATGGGTGGGCAGGGGCAAGCATTCCCTCAGCTTTGCCATTCTGCTCACGCGCATGGCGCCGCCGATCGCCTTCACCATTCCCTTCTTCCTGTTCTATCGCTGGATAGGCCTGCTCGACACCGTCACCGGCCTCGTCCTGGTCTATACGAGCTTCAACCTGCCGCTGGTGGTCTGGATGATGCAGCCTTTCTTCGAGACGGTGCCGCCCTCGCTGGAGGAAGCGGCGCTCGTCGACGGCGCGCGGACGCACACCATCTTCACCAGGATCGTGCTGCCGATGGTTGCGCCCGGTATCGCCGCGACCGCGATCCTCTGCTTCCTCTATGCCTGGAACGATTTCTTCTTCGCGCTGATCCTGACCCGCACCAACGCGCGCACCGCGCCGGTCGCCGTCGTCAACTTCATGAATTACGAGGGCTGGGAATGGGGCAAGATCGCGGCCGGCGGCTCGCTGGTCATGGCGCCGGTCCTGATCTTCTCGCTCGCGGTGCGGCGCTATCTCGTCAGCGGGCTGACAGCCGGTGCCGTGAAGGGGTAAAGAAGCGGCTTCCGATCATCGTTCCAGCGGAAGCGCGCCCATGAGTGACGACAGGCATACCATCAGCGCCAATGGCCTCAGCGCCACCGTGCTCGCCCATGGCGCCGAATTGTGCTCGCTGGAGACGGCAGACGGCCTGGAATTGGTGTGGCAGGCCGGCCCCGAATGGCGGCGTCACGCGCCGCTGCTGTTTCCGATCGTGGGCAGGCTCAGGGGCGACCAGCTGCACCATGGCGGCAAATCCTACCCGATGACGCAGCATGGCTTTGCGCGCGACAGCCGCTTCGAATGGGTCGAGCGGCGAGAGGATTTTTGCCGGCTGGTGCTGACTGACAGTTCCGAGACGCGGTCGCGTTACCCGTTCGCGTTCCGCTTCGTTGTAACCTACTTGCTGCACGAGGCTGATCTCGACGTTGCGTTCGAGATCGAAAATCCCGGCGATGAGATCTTGCCGGCATCGGTCGGCTGGCATCCCGCCTTCAATTGGCCCTTGCTGCCCGGGACGGCCAAGGGAAGCTATCATCTTCATTTCTCGAACGAGGAGCCGGCGCCGATCCGGCGCCTGAAAGACGGCCTGCTGCGTGCCGAGCCGGTGCCGAGCCCGATTGCCGGCAAAACCCTCGCACTGTCAGAACGGCTGTTCGATGACGATGCCGTCATTCTCGACCGGCTCGCCAGCCATTCGGTGCGCTACGCCGCCGATCGCGGACCGTCGCTCGAAATCTCGTGGCGAGATTTTCGCGAGCTCGGTGTCTGGTCGAAGCCGGGCGGCGCGCCATTCCTGTGCATCGAGCCATGGCGCGGCTTTGCCAGTCCTTCGGATTTCGACGGCGAGTTTTCGAGCAAGCCCGGCCTGATGCACATCAAGCCGGGCGAGAAGCGCACGCTGAGCTATCGCGTCGGCGTTCGGTAGCCCTCACGCCATCGCCGGCACGCGGCCGAGCAGTTTCTCAAACACCGCACGCAAAGCCGCTTGCGGATTGGATGCTCCCGATCGGCTGCGCCAGGCGACATAGCCGTCGGGACGAACCAGCACGGCGCCGTCGGTGTCGATGCCGTAAGTGGCATGCCAGTTACCTTCGGGGTCGCTCACCTCGCCGTCCATGCCGATCACATGTGCGACCAGTGGCGGCCATGATGGCGCAGCCGCTTCTGCCGCCCGCTGCCATGCGGCGCCATCGCGGCCTGCGAGCAGCGTGAAATGCGCCCCGAACAGGTCGAGGATCGAGATTGGCTCATTGCCGCGCTTGATCCAGACATGCGGTGCGCGGCTGCCGGGCCGCGCCGAGGGGATATATTCGGTGACGGGATCGTCGATGGCGGCCGGCGGTGTGCCGTCAGATATCACTGCCGTCGATTCATAGGGTACGCCGAAGATCAGGCCTTGTTCGTTCAGGAATTCGCGCCGTGGCAACACGCCGCTCTGCCGCTCGTTGCGTCCCATCGATAGTGCGTTTTCGAGCGCGTTTTTCGTCGTGATCTCCGCGAGCGGCTGGCGCTCGTCATGATAGCTGTCGAGCAGCGCTTCGTCGGCATTGCCGCGCAGGACGGCGGCGATCTTCCAGGTCAGGTTATGGACATCCTGCACGCCGGTGTTCATGCCGAAGCCGCCGGTCGGCGGCATTTCATGGGCGGCATCGCCGGTCAGGAACACACGGCCGGCGCGGTAGCGGTCGGCGACGATGGCGGAGGCCTCCCACGGGCTGACGCCGAGCACCTCGACGGGGATGTCCGGGATGCCGATCCCCTTGCGGATCAAATCAACGCAAAATTCTGGTGTGAAATCTTCCCGCTTCCAGCCAAATTTCGAGATGCTGTGAATGAGGAAGCCCCACCGGTCGCGTCCATTGATGGTGAGGAAGGTGGCGCGCAGATCCTCCTGCTCGACAAAGTAAAGCGCAGCCGGGCGATCCTTGACCCAAGGCGTGAGCTCGGCGTGGAACAGGATGTTGACGCTGTCGTAGACCTTCTCCTGGCCGTGCATTTTCACGCCGAGCGCGCGCCGCACCCGGCTTTGCGCGCCTTCGGCCGAGATCAGATAGCGCGCGGCGAATGGTGTCTCTGCGCCGGTGGCGCGATCGGTCAGCACGCCGGTGACGCCGTCCGATGTCTGGGTGAATGACGTCATCTCGGCGTTGAAGCGCAGCTCTCCCGGACCCGCTTCCTCGGCGTAGCGCCGGATCACCGGCTCGAGATCGTCCTGCGCGCAGAGGCAATTCTTCACCGGCGTTACCGCCATGTTTTTTGCGACGGCGCGGCCGGGGACGCGGCGCTCGATCTCGCGGCCCGCCAGCGTCTCGGTCCAGACGATCAGCCCGGTGCCGCCTTCCGCCAGCCCCGCTTCGCGCACCGCCTGATCGATGCCGCATTGCCGGAAGACTTCCATGGTGCGGGCATTGATGCCGCGCGCCTTCGGCGTGCGTGCCGTGCTCGGATGCCGTTCGACCAAAAGCGAGCGCACGCCGTGCCGGGACAGCAGCAGCGAAGCCGTGAGCCCGACGGGGCCGCCGCCGGAAATCAGAACAGGGGTGTCGATCATTTCTTGTCCTTTTTGTTGACCCTGCGAAATGGTGTTCACGTAATATCCATCGGCTTGCCATGCGGCTCGCGGCGGAACGCGACGACGGCGATCAGCGCGGCGAGCTCGCATGCCGCGAGGAACAGGAAGGCCGGCGCGATGGCATCGGCCGTAGCCTTCGGCGACACCACGTCGTTGCTCCCCGCGATCAGCGCGAGGCACACCGGCCCCAGGATCTTGCCGACGCCGTTGGAGGCTTGCGCCAGCCCGAATGCGCGTCCGCCGAGCGACACCGGGAATACCTCGACCACGTAGGGCGAGATGTTGGAGAACATGCCGCTATAGAACGCTGCGCCGAACACGATGAGCAGCGCAAACACCGACGAGCCGCCGACGAACTCGCGATAGAACGCGAAGATCGCGAGCATGATCAATGTCGAGATCGCCGTGCCGGTGATCGCTGCACCGCGGCGGCCGATATAGAGTGGCAGCACAGAGAACAGCACGCGGCCCAGCAGCGAACAGATGCCTGCATAGACGAAATAGTGCGCGGCTTCATGCGGGGTAATCTTGAGTAGCTGCGACAGGATGGTCGGGCCCCAGAGCTGCACGCCATAGGTGCCGGTCGAAATGCCGACCCAGATCACGACGACCCACCAGAAGCGTTTCTGGTCGTTCAGCAGCTCGAGGAGCGAGCCGGACTTCTTTGCGGGTTCAACCGCATTCGGCAGCGAGATGTCGCTCTCGGGGACACCGAGCAGCTTGGCAGCCTCGCGCCGCGCATCTTCGTTGCGGCCGCGCGACAATAGCCAGCGCACGGATTCCGGCACGATCGCAAGGATCAGCAGTGAGGTGATGATCGGGGCCGCGCCGGTAGCGGCGACGCCGCGCCAGCCGATGACGGGCAACAGGCCCGCCGAGATCATCGCCGCGAACATGGTGCCGAGCGCGACCGGCACCACCATCATGCTGGAGACGAAGGTGCGGTAACGGGTCGGCGTGATCTCGACGATCAGCGGATTCTGCGCCGTGGTCGCCGCGATCGAGCCGCAGC
>Ga0210387_10002991_pt1 | contig 12969 bp, 15 predicted proteins | sample IncBWC7OmetaG_FD_160108 | JGI IMG/M metagenome (GOLD analysis project Ga0210387, IMG submission 160108) | Forest soil microbial communities from Barre Woods Harvard Forest LTER site, Petersham, Massachusetts, United States - Inc-BW-C-7-O ...
TGGATGACGTCATCTTGTGTTTAATGAGAACAATCATCCACACGCCCAACGCAGTGGGAGGAAAACACAGGTTCCAAGTTTTAGGTCCATCCGATACCGATCCAAGCCGTGGTGAGTTTGAAATCCGTTTTAGCGATGACATGCGTCCATTGCTATTGAACTTGCGCGCGCACTTCGCAAAAATCCCACTGCCGATCTTCTTTCGAATTCAGGGAAGCTACGCGGTTCGATTTTATCTGTTTTGCAAGTCGTGGGACCCGTCTCTGAATCACTCTCCGGGATGGCGTATGACGGTCACTGAACTGCGAGAATGGCTGGGCATTAAAAAGGGAGAGTACGAACAAACGTTTCATGTCCGCGCATCGATTATCGAGCGAGCCAAAGACGAGCTAGACGAAGTGGCGGATGTCTCTTTTAGGTACGATGCGGTCATGGAGGGTAAGCGTATTACCGGTTGGGATTTTGTCCCCGTTCCGAACAAACCGCGAGCCAGGGCTTTACCGGCGAATCGACGATCTTTAAGACGCCAGCAGAAGGAAGCTGAAAACAAGCTGAAGGACGAAGAAGTGCAGAACTCAGTCTATCTGGAAGATATCAAGCGCATAGACGCTCGGTGGCTGGCCGCTGACGGTTCAGAACGGCAAGCGTGGCTCGAAGCCATGAGCGAAGGGTCTAGAATGTTTGCTCCTAAGCCAGGAGCGCGTCCAAGCCGTGTTTTTCTCACAGCATTAAAGGGACTCCTAGAGCCATCACTGCCGGGCTTGTAAATGACAAAACAGAGTCTCAGACGACACTCCTATTCGCACGCTGAAGATGTGGCGCAATTTCGTAGAGCAGCACATGGCGCCGACCCTCGCGCGTTCTTGATGTGCCTTGGTTTCGATCGTGGAGCCAGAGCCAGTGTAGGGTGGGTGGCATCAACGCCCGAAACCCTCGTACCCCCTGGTAACGACGAACGCAGCCGGGTAGCTGCAGGACTGGCAGCTTGGCGGAGATCTGAGCAAAGAGGGGCAACACCATAAATTTATGGACGAGAATGTTCTCAAGGCAATGTTGCGGCTGGACCCTTTCCTGATCGGGCGCCTGATTAAAGAAGCGTCGATCGGCCCGAAGGAAATGATGCGCCTGGCGGTCAATTGGATCGACCAGCTAAAAGATCGGTTTTGGTGTCCAGGGTGCGAGAAAGCGCAGTCGCATCCTGAAATTGTTGCTCCTTGGATTAGCCCAGAAGGTCGATTGGTTTGTTTTTATCTCGTCTGCCAACGGTGCGCGAAATCTGGCGTCGATACTTTTCGTGCTGGAGACAGGCCGCATAGCCAGAGAAGCGCCAACTTAAGGGAACGCGCTTTAGTCTCACGTTATCCACACATCGCCGAGAACTTGACGGCTGATTATTTTGGCGGTTCCTCGGAAGAGCTAGACGTGCCGGAGCATCTTCACGGCGGGCATTTGATGGTCCCAAACCCAATGAAACCCCAGACAGATGGGCAACCTCATGGAATCGCTTATCGCAAGTATCTGGTTATCCGGTTCTTGCCGGTCCCTGAACTGGATATTGATAAACAAGGATCACTCATTTGGCACCTGGGAAAGCAATACCCGTTAGTCACCGTTTGCCGTAACGGAGAGGAACCGGAAGGATTGGAAGCGTGGTTTAAAGTAGAGGGTTGGACTGAAGAACAAGCCCGCTCTCTTATGGATTACGCCTGCACTTTAGGAGCTGATCCCCAAACATTCGATCCACTGTGCATGGTTCACATCCCCGGTGTGGTTAATCCCCTGACCGGTAAAGAACAAAAGATTCTTTACCTTGATCCTGAAGGTAACCATTTTCCTCCCGGTCAAGCGCCCCACCTCTAAAGTGAAGCGTTACGCTTTTTCTCCCCCAGCCCTCATATTCGCGTGGGTGATATCAGTTTGTCCCTTTTCCAGGAGAGCATAGTGGCTATCGACCAAAACATGGGTCTTGTGAATGGTCCGGGCAATCACCGCGAGCTGGTCGCCTGGCGTGCACAGTTCCCTGGCTGGCTAGTTGATACTGCTACACCCGAGAGAACGGGAAATCACTGCGGAACACTAAAACATTTGGCCCGCCAAACTCGGGATCCCCGGCCATCGTAGTCATCTACCAGGTTAATGGCAGCCAGTAATTTCGTACCCGCGGCAGCGCGAGCCCCGTCTGATAAAGCTATCTCCCCCTCGTAATGTTTCATCAACGCCACAGCCGCATCCAGCGCCGCATCCATCACCAGATATTCGGTCTCACTCATGTCTACCGTGTTCCGCCAGCGTTAGAGAAATTGCTGATGCGGAGCGTTGGCGTACTGGTCTTTACTGTAGGTGGAGGCGGCGGTTGAATCTTTTTGCCGCGCGGGAGAGCATCAATCAGGGAGGCGGCGTGTTGGCGTGGAGTCGCTGGCTGGTTGACCTTCCAACTATAAGGGAACCGGACGCCGTTAATTTTGATCGTGATCTGGTTATGGCCGTCCTCGTCGTAAGCTCGACGGATCTCAATCGAGTGCCCTTTATACTGAAAACTCCGTTTCATTCGGGTAGAGGAAGGTGGAGGTGGAGCGCGATGGATGCGTGGCGGCGGCGTGATGGGGACCAGGGGTAAGCCATGAGCTGCTCGGTATCGGTTCCATCGGCATTGAATGGAATAGCGCGCGATCGCGGATTTCTCCGCTGGAGATAGCAAGGCCGCGCGGCGTGGACCTCCGATCTTGCCTCCGATTTTCCCGGTTCGTTGTGACTCTATCAATTCCTCGCTCGTCACGGCCTCAAGAATAGCTTTCGGGCCAGTGAAGAAGCCTAATTCAATAACCTTCCCGCGAATCGAAGTCGGAAGAACTTGCATGCAACCGGCGCACCAATGCTGCATTTAACACCATGCTAACTCAACTCTTTACGTCCGTAGAGTTCAAGTCCCGGAGCAGGAGTTGCGTCTTCAATCTTTTCGAAACCTGTTTTTTGATCAGCCAAGCCAGTTTTTTGGCTGGCTTCAAGGCGTTTCAAACGTTCGATGATTTCGTCAAGCTTTTTGCTGATCTCTTCGTCTATAGACTCTAACGAGTACCCTGAATATCGCGGCCAAGTCAACAACTATGTCGTCACTGGCGAACACTTCACTCCACTCGAAGAGTGGTTGGTCGCACACGGTCAATCTGCCGCAGAAGCTGGTCTGGTCACTCGGGCGCGTAAAATCGTTGCCAGTGACAACGTAGTTGCTCACTTGACCTCGATATTCAGTCCGCCACAAGACAACGTGGTTCGGCTCATGGATGCCTGCTCTGATGAGGGAACGATAGTGGGTATTCACTGTGTTCTGAGGAAAAATCAAAACGGCCTGTGTTAGACTGTTTTAAGTGGTGTGACGCGTAAAGATATCAAGAAAACGGTAGCGGCTGGGGCCCGGTGGCGTGCAGCACATCCGGAGGAAGCCCGGGCACAAAGGCTGGCCGGGACAGCGGCGTCCAATCGATGGCGACGAGCACATCCTCAGGAGGCTGAGGCAATTATCAAGGACGCCCACGCTCAGTACATGCAGTGGCGAAAAGACCAGCCGGAAGAGGCTAGGGCAGTGGTGATTAAAGGCGCTGCTACTCGGCACGCGTTAGGTCCGTCGGTCGCTAACCGGTCAGGCTACAAAGGTGTCTACTGGGATAAGCGGAAAGAAAAATGGGGTGCGCAGATCACGGTCAATGGCAAGCACCGGCGGCTGGGATATTTTCGGGACAAGCACGCGGCGGCTCGGGCGTACAACAAGGCAGCGCGTCATGCGTTCGGGAAACACGCGTATCAGAATCCGGTGCCAGCCAGGAGAAGAGCCTCTGTCCAGGTATCAAGTATACCGATGAAGTTCTACTAGGGATTCATAGAAACTTTTCTAGGGCTAACATGCGAGTGGTCTGATTTTTTCTTGGGAAACCATAGCGGCTGGGCGGTCAGATTTGGGACCCACCGGGCGTTGCCCCCGCCTGTTTGTGCTTGTGCGAGATTCTCTCTAGAGACCGGTCGAAGAATGAACGGCAGCCACCCACCACCACCGTACGACACGTCACCACCGCGGCGTCGCGTGTGAGCTGTCACAGAGTAGCGAGCCACCCCTTGAAACAACTCGGTTACCACGTGGAGAGGGGCTATTTTGTGCATGACTCCAGAAGAAGGCATGCTGGAGGAAACCACGAAGAGCAGGCGAGCGGCCTGCTTGTGATTGGCTAGCAACTAAAGAGTGGACCGATGGCTCGGACTAGAACGTAGGGCAGACTTTCATTTTATCCTTTTCCGTTGCTTCTTAAGAAAGGTTTGAAGCTTCAGACCGTCTTTGAGGTTGGGAATCTTCCTGCCCTTCACCCAATGGTTCACCCGTTGAACGGGCACACCTAGCGCTTTAGCAAGGTCCGATTGTTCCCCGTACTCAGCTCTCGCAGCCCAAGCTTTTAGCTCGGCCATTAATTCGTCTATTTCGTCGTTTGCCATGTGACCATCTACTATAGGTATAAACTTTCATTTGACAACCTTATTCATAACAGTATTCTGTAGGTAGATACTTTCACCAACAAAGGAAAACATGAACACTGACACAGATTGTAACCGATAGAATCCTCGAACGCTTGCAGGCTGGAGTAATCCCTTGGAAGCACTACACCAACCTACGGAGTGAAGAATCAGATCCACGCAATATCGTTAGTGGCAAGCCCTATCATGGCGTGAACTATTTCCTGCTCTCAATGATGGGCCACCGGTCTCCTTGGTGGCTAACGTTCAAGCAGGCGAAAGACCTCGGCGGATTCGTTCGCAAGGGCGAATACTCAATGCCAATCACCTATTGGAACTTCGTTGAGGCCGAGGATAGAGAGACCGGGAAGCCGAAGAGCATACCCTTTCTAAAGCATTTCAACGTCTTTAATGCCGAGCAGGTTGACGGTATCGACGCCAAGATTCCAGACTTACCTACTCCGCGAGAGACAAAGCCAAATGAAGAAGCGCAAGCCCTCGTCGCCAACATGCCCAATCGCCCTGGCATCGTCTATGGCGCCTTCCCAATCGCTTGTTACTCACCGTCGGAAGATACGGTTAAGATGACCAAAGCGGAGCTTTGCGTGTCGGATGAGCGATTCAACGAAGTACTCTTGCACGAGCTCGTTCACAGTACTGGCCACTCCAGCCGGCTGAATCGCGAGAAGGAGATGGGTGGGTGGCATGCCTTCGGTTCAAAAGAGTATTCGCGTGAGGAGCTTGTTGCAGAGATGGGAGCAGCCTTCCTTTGCTCCTTCTGTGGAATTAGCCAAGCGACAATCGACGACTCCGCATCCTACATAGATGGGTGGGTGAAGCATCTCAAAGGCGACGCCAAGCTCGTCGTGCAAGCAGCCGGCAAAGCGGAGAAGGCGGCCAAGTACATTCTCAACCAGTCTTTTTAAACGTCACAACTCTTGACGAAATACCCCAAACGTTGAGAGTGTGGTGGTTCAAATGTTAGCGAATCAAGGCTGGAAGCCATTCGGCGAGCACCACCCCTCTCTCAACTCTTGACAAAATGATATCAAAACTGCCAAGGCCGCGAACCAGAGAACACCTTACTCCGGAAGAAGTAGACAAACTGCTTGTGGCCACCAAGACCAAAGGGTTATCCAGGAACCCGCAACGCGATCATTGCCTGCTCTTCCTGATGGTCCGTCACGGTCTACGCGTATCGGAGGCCTGCCGGCTGAAACTCAGCGACATTGACCTCGAGCGCAAAACCATCTACATCGCTCGGCTGAAAAACGGGAAGCATTCTGTGCATCCTATCTACAACGGAGGAGAGTCAAAATCCCTGTTTGAGTGGATGAAGATCCGGAAAACAATCGTCTCCGAGCATGACAACCTATTCCTGTCCGAACAACGCACCCCTCTGAACCGAGCCACCGTCTGGCTCATGATGCAGAAATACGCGAAGGCGGCCGGGCTCGACAAACTGGCTATTCACCCGCATATGCTTAGACACGCTTGCGGGTACGATCTAGCTAACCGCGGGAATGATACTCGCCTAATCCAAGGATTCCTCGGCCACCAGAACATTCAACACACCGTTCGCTACACCGAGCTCGCACCGAACCGATTCGCGAACCTATACTAAGATCCACGCTGGCAGCCGTGCTAAATTGCCAGCCGTGATCGAACGCAAAAGCTGGTGGGAGGCGTACCAACTCCGACAGGAGAAATCACGCCGGCTCGCCTCCGAGCGATCATACTTCTTCGAATGTCGGCGTGAACGCCAAATCAAGCGCAACAAACGCCTCGCGGAAAAGGTCAATGACGGTCCGATGCTGGTCCTCGCTCTGCGGTTTTACGTCCACCATCTCTCGCCGGGCGCGCTCACCTTGGCTGAACCTATCCTCGAGCATTGTAAAGGGTTGTCGCGCCGATGGAGACTTTACCTGAAGATCGCCAGGCGCGTACTGGGGATCGGATATCAGCGCTTCAACGCTGCTTCCAAAAAGACAGCCCAGCCGGTTCATCCCGGGCTAGAGAATCGAACGGCCCTCGAACTACCGCACTACTGGCAACGGCGCCTTCAACGTATCGGCCTTTGTCTTAATCCCGCGGCCCTCGGGCAGTTTGAGAGGCTGTCACCGGATCTTCAGATTGATGCTTCGGCTGTAATCTTTGCCGACGCGAGACCGTATTTGGTCCCGAACGTTCAGCGCTTGCTGCTCGGTGAGGCGCCACCACTGGTTCGAGTAGCCCACCCCGTGGCCGAGGCCGACACTGTTCCACCCGGTTCGTGCGGATATTTGATGCACTCCTCCGAGGATGCGAATTACTCTCATGTCTCGAGCCCGTTCAAGATCGCCAAAACGCCGGCTAACGGGCCAGATCGACCACGGTTTGAACCATCCAATGACTATCACGACGCTGAGTGGTGATTAGTACCCTTTTTGGCGTAAGTCGTTGATAATCAAGGCGACTATCAGAGATGTCGAGCGCGCGCAGGGGTGTTAGCAGACCCAATCTCCGCGGGTCCGCGCGATCCCCCCTCAAGAATAGTTGGAACTCGGAAAGCTCAAGGTAAATCTACGCACAATTTTCCGTCTCCACGCAACTGATTCAGAGCGTGTCATAGCCGTACTCGTCGGTGTTTGTTCTGATCCCTTCTGGGAAGAATGATCGCCCTGAAATCTTTCAGGTTCTGGGAATACCTTTGCTTTCCCCTTTCTTGATTAAGAGAGGGGTTTTAGCCGATTTTAAGAGCACAATTCGCTGGGAACATAGCAGATTAGCGGTCATTTATCACCCCAGTTCGAGCAAATTTTAGCATCGACCTCGATTGGGATGCTTGAGTGCAGGATTTTATTAGCCGCGCTGATCATGGTGTTGACGCAGATATTTTGAATGGATTCCGCATCCGCCCGTGGGCATTCGACAATTAATTCGTCGTGCACGGTGGCGACGAGCTGCGCATCATAGGGGTCCAACTGCAGGGCGAGCTCTACCATCGCGAGCTTTAAACAATCGGCGGCGGTGCCTTGGACTCTGAAATTAACCAACGCCTGGAACCGGTCCCAATCGGTTGCGGTCTCACCGGTGACCAGTCGCCGGCGCCCTAGCAACGTACGGCCTTCGGTGGTCGAGCTCGCTTTCTCCCAGGCTTTCTTGTGCCACGCAGCCAGGCCGGTGTAATGCTTGAAAAACGCGGAGCGAAGAGCTTTGGCTTGCTCGAGCTCGAGTGTCACGCCGTAACTGTTGAGCGCGTATCGCACAAGACCCTCGGCGCCCTGTCCGTAGAGAAGCCCGAAGTTTACGGCTTTCGCCAGTTGCCGGTCATCTTTGGTTACGGCTTCAGCAGTTTTCTGCAACACGGCGGCCGCGGTCTTTCTGTGGAGATCTTCTTTAGCGCCGAATGCATCCAGCATCGCAGAATCCTTGGGCGGCCTATGAGTCAAAATTTGTTCTATGCGTTTCGTATCTGCCGCCGCACGCCGCGGTTAAAAAGCTGTCAGAGATCGTCTATGACGACAACCAGCGTAAAACTGATCCAAAGATCGATGCCGACAACACGCTGGCGCTCTTCGAACGGGAGTGGGTCAATCTGGAAAACCGTCTCTCGTCCAGCTTCAAACTCCGTCGTCTCGGTCCACGAAAAGAGATCACCGAAGACGGCCGGGAAGTCATTTACGACGATCTGTTGAGTCACCTCCAGTATTGCGTCACTGGCATTCGGCAGCCTGTCCGTTTGCCCCGTCACGCCTATCTGGATACTGTTATTGGAGGCCAGGAAGTGTTTGGCGGCGTTCTGCCTCGGATAGGACGCAACTACCTTCAAATCGTCGCCATCGAAGGCTTCCCTGACGAAAGTCTAGCGGGGATTCTAACTAGCCTGGGCGAGCTGCCAATAGGCTATCGCTGGAGTACGCGCTTCATTTTTCTAGAATCGTGGGAAGCCCTGACCCACATCGAGAAGTTCCGCAAGAAGTGGAAGCAGCAGGTGATTCCATTCCTCTCCCAAATCCTCAATCTCAAGACTGACAACGTCAACGAGGATGCCGCGGCTATGGTCACGGACGCCAGCTCTGCCGCGATGAATATCGCCGGGGGCGTGGTCAGCGCCGGCTATTACACGGCTAACCTTCTCTTTTTTGACGAGGACCGAGCCAAGGTTGAGCACTACGCCCGCCAGGCCGAGAAAGCGATCAACAACCTTGGTTTCACTGCCAGGATTGAAACGATCAATACGATGGACGCCTGGCTTGGCAGCATTCCGGGTCACGGGGTCGAGAACGTGCGCAGACCCTTGATAAACACGATGAATCTGGCGGACCTCCTGCCGGTGAGTTCTATCTGGCAGGGCGAGAACAAAGCTCCGTGTCCGTTTTATCCGAAAGGATCTCCTCCATTGTCCCACGTCCTGACCACTGGCCAAACCTCGTTTCGCCTTAACCTCCATGTGCGGGACGTGGGAAATTCCTTCATCGCCGGACCCACCGGAAGTGGCAAAAGTACCGCCCTCGCCTTCATCGCCTCCCAGCTCCGTCGCTATCGTGGAATGACGCTTTACGTGTTCGACAAGGGCATGAGTATGTACACCCTTTGTTCGGCCGCTGGCGGGAGGCACTACCGTATTGCGGGGGACGACGATACGTTGAGTTTTTGCCCTCTGCAGTTCCTCGATAAAAACAGCGATCGCTCCTGGGCCGCGGAGTGGATCGACCAGATTTGCGCTCTAAACGGCCTGCAAACAAATGCGGATCAGAGAAACAAAATCTCTGAGGCGATCACCAGCATGCACCAGAGCGGCCACGCTACGCTGACAGATTTTGTCTCGACCGTGCAGGACAAACTCATTCGAGAAGTCCTCCATGAGTACACAATGGCGGGCTCGATGCGGCATTTGTTCGACGCGGATCACGACACCTTGGGACTGGAGTCCTTTACAGTTTTCGAAGTCGAGGAACTAATGAACCTGGCGCCGAAGTACGGACTTCCTATTCTTCTGTACCTATTCCGCCGCATCACCCGGTCGCTGGGCGGTCAACCCGCCGCAATCATCCTCGATGAAGCCTGGCTGATGCTAGGCCACCCCGTTTTCAAGGAGAAAATCAAGGAATGGTTGAGAACGATGAGGAAAGCAAATTGCGCGGTTATCATGGCCACTCAGAGCCTCTCGGACGCCGTTAATTCGGAAATTGTTGATATCATTAAAGATTCTTGCGCTACAAAAATTCTCCTTCCAAATCCCAATGCGCGAGACGTGGATTCAGGGGCTCTCTATCAACGTTTCGGATTGAATGAACGCGAGATCGAGATCATAGCCGGCGCAACCCCTAAGAAGGATTACTACCTTCGAACAGATGAACACCAGCGTGTTTTTGATCTGGCTCTCGGGCCGCTGGCCCTGGCTTTCGTCGGTGTCAGCGACAAGGAATCGGTCGCTCAGGTGAAACGGTGCCAGGAGGAGTTTGGAGATAACTGGACGGGCGAATGGATGCGTCGGCGAGGTGTTGGCAAATGAGCGCTCTTATCTGTTTAACAGGCCTCACACTTTTTGTGGCGTGGTTGTATCGAAAATGAAAATGAAAACGAAATGGTTCTTAAAACGAAACGGGAACGCCGAGAGTAACGGGAATTCACACCCGCTGTTCACCGCAAATCCTTATCTGAATGCCAGGAGGGAATGGAACTCTCAGATAGAAAGGACGTTTGCCTCTATCCATGTCTGGCAATTGGTCGCTCTGGCGTCGCTCCTGGTTGCGCTGGCTTCCGTGGCCGGCCTCACCTACTTGGGTGGAAAATCCAAATACCTTCCGTATCTGATGGAAGTGGACAAGCGCGGGGAAATTGTCGTTGTCTGGCCGCAAGCGACTGGCCCAGCCGATCCGCGCGTGATCCGGGCGTCCCTCGCGTCGTTCATAGTTTCTGCTCGATTGGTCACGCCCGATCAGGACTACCGAAACGGCCCAAAGCAACAAAATAAGAAGGAGTAGTGATTTCATGTTATCTAGCAGACCGCGCAGATATGGGGTCAAGCTCAGCAAACGCTCTCGTCGGTTACCGGAACTGTAAATATGTTCAGGAACGGAGGGGCGCTGCAAGGGTATCTGCAGAACGCGCAAAACGTCAATTATTGGCTCTCGGCTTCGCCGAATCAGCAATATAGTTCTCAGCCAGCGGGTTACTGGTCAAATACGCAACAAGCTGCGAACAGCCAAATGGTTAAGGAAATCGCGCAGCAAGAAGCTCAGATCCAAACGGATGCCCAAACCTTGCAGCGCCTTACCAGCCAAGCAGGCTCGGTGCAGACTCAGCGGCAAGCGCTTGACCTGGCAAATGAGATGAGCGGCCTAGAGCAAAAGTCTTTGCTTGAGATTAGGACTCTAATGGTTAGCCAGCAACAGGCCTTAGCTGCGCGCAGCGGTACTGTCGCCAATAAAGAAGCGATGAGCCAAGCCGTGACACAGCAATTCTACGGAACCCAAATCGCACCGCAACCCCACACTGGCTACGCCCCATGACCAGAATAAACCTAATTGGAATGCTTGTTTTCACGGGATCTCTTTGCGGATCCTTTGTTTGGTCGTGCTCTACCAAAAAAGTGGATGTGATAAATAAACCGACGCAAGAATTGTGGATAGCTCCGCAGCCACATACGCCCTGGCATCCGTGAAAATACTTTCATGTCTTGCGTTGATCGCGCTTGCAGCAAATGCCCAAGCGCTTGAGCTAACTCATTATGGATATGAGAAGCCAGGCGAAGCCAACTATGATACGAACTCAGCACAAGGCATAGGAGCGGCTGGCTTCTCGGCTCCGGGCTCTCTGAATGCCGTCAACGCTAGCGGAGTTACCGCGGCGGCTCTTTCCCCTGATGTAGCGGCTCAGTACGGTCTCACCCTTGGACAACAGTTCACAGTGGTAGCTGGTGGCCAGACATATAACCTGGAGTACGCGGATAAAACTGCCGACTATCTAACCGGAAGAATTGATCTCTTCGATCCCAACGACACTTTTGCGGGATCCGGAACCCAAGTAACGAGCGTAGCGGGCGGACCAGTTTTACCGACGCCGCAAGCTGGTAATGGCGCTCTTGTTGCTGCGACGATCAATATGGCGATCGTCGATCCTCTGCTCCAGAAGTTTCAAGCCGCAGGCGCCACTTGGGCCACGGCGATCAAGGGAGCGGCCAGTTGGCTTTTCTGGGTCCTGGCAACTATTTCCGTCTCTTGGACGTTGATTACCTTGGGGATGAGACGCGCCGATCTAATGGAGATTTGCGCCGAGATGGTGCGTTTCATCATGTTCACAGGGCTCTTCTTTTGGTTACTCACGAACGGGCCAACTTTCGCTAACGATATCGTTCAATCGCTTTGGAAAATCGGCGGACAAGCCAGTGGAAATGGACAAGCGGTGTTCCCCGGAGATCTGATAACCCTGGGCTTGCAGGTATTCCAAAATGCAGTGACTCACGTTAATTTCTTGAGTCCGGAATCTATCCTTGCGCCGGTTTTGATCGCGATCGGGATCATGGTGATGTGCACGCTTATCGCCTGCAACATGATCATCTTACTGTGCGCTGCGTACATTGTCCTCTACGCGGGACTTATCTTCCTTGGCTTCGGCGGTTGCCGGTGGACATCCGACATGGCGGTTCATTATTACCGCACGGTTATTCTATCGGCGTAAGCCTGATGACAATGGAACTGCTCATCGGGATTGGTATCCAGTTCTTGCAAGGTTTAGTCGCTTCCACGCAACAGGCACCCACGTCAGCAGCGATGGCCGGCGTGTTATGCGCGACGATAATTCTAGCGGCAATATCGCATCGCATCCCTCACATGGTTGCCGGGATGGCTGTAGGTGGCGGCCATAACGGAGCGATCGGAAGCATAGGAATCCTGAGTTTATTAGGAGCAGGGTTCGCCGGGGCCAGACTTGCCAGCGGCGTAGCGGGAGTAGCCGGCGCAACCGGCGCAGCGGGAATGTCAGCCGCGGACAAAATAGCCGCCCGGATCTCCTCCGCAGAATCCGTGAACGGAAACGGATCCACCCGAATGAATTCCACGATGCCGAGCTTTAACCCCTCCCCTGCTCGCCCGGTTCCTGTTTCTACCGCTCCGATCATAACTCCGATCACGAAACCCGCGGCCAGGCCCCCGGATCCGGAACCCGAAGAACCGGCTGCTGGCCACGACTCGGGGCCGCCCTCAGATTTTCTCTACCCCGATGAACCAGCTTAACGTAACACTCTTGTCGGCCCACAACTCCAGCGTGGGAGCGTGGACGTTCATCCCGATTGGAAACGGCTGATATCCTTCGCTGCGGTCGTCGTGCTGGGCTCGGGAGTTGCCACACAAATGCTGGCCAACAGCTACCGGTTTCAGTCGGCCCTGGGCTTTAACCTCTTCCACGTTTATCCGCCATGGTTCTTTTTCGTGTGGGAGCACGAATGGAAAAGCCCGAGCAACCATTTGCTTTTCGATCAGGCTTTCG
>Ga0210387_10002992_pt1 | contig 12968 bp, 13 predicted proteins | sample IncBWC7OmetaG_FD_160108 | JGI IMG/M metagenome (GOLD analysis project Ga0210387, IMG submission 160108) | Forest soil microbial communities from Barre Woods Harvard Forest LTER site, Petersham, Massachusetts, United States - Inc-BW-C-7-O ...
TGAACGTGCTCGAAATCCTGAACCGGCAGAGCTCGGATGTAGCCCGCGACTTTCGCTGAAATGGGCGTCAGATCCGACTGAAGATAGGCATCGTCGGTGGATTGCCAGCGCGAGTCGCCTTCCCAACGATTCCAACGGGTGGTGATGATGATCAACAGCGCGAGCGCGACCAGAAAAATCCCTGTGCGCCAGACAATATCGTAGCGAAAGGCCGCCTTAAAGTTATTCCAAGATAGCGCCACGGTATCCCCGCAGATTGTCGGATGGTAGTGTCGTATCCCTGCGCTCGGAAGATACCTGCGTTCTCCTCGAGCTTGTTGTACGCACGCGGTTCGGCGTGTGCAGAATCCAGAAGCCAGGCCGGCGAAGGCGACTCCACAATCACGCTGTAAGGGCCATGCTAGCGTCGATGAGTTATTGCCACTTGTTCCTCCCGGCCCGGGTTTGTCTCGACGGGGCGGACTTTGGTGAGATGACTCGCGCGGGCTGCGCTATCGATGTCGAACGCGATAAGTCCGTGGAGACACACCGGTCATTTGGTGGAAGCGCCGACTGAAGTGGCTCTGGTCGGCGAATCCAGTTTCGGCGGCAATGTCAATGAGCGGGAGGTCTGTGCTCGCAATCAACTCTTGCGCACGCAATAGTCGCCGGCGCATCACGTAGGCGTGGGGCGTCAAACCGACTGAGCGCCGGAACGAGCGCGTAAAGTACGACGTTGACAATCGGAGGTGGGACGCCAGCTCTTCGACGCTAAGATTCCTCTGGAGATTAAGATCGATGTAGTCCTCGATGCTCTTCAGCATGCGTGCTGGAAGTTCGCGGTGTTGCTCCTGCTCGGCGGCTATGGCGCCCTTGTCGAGCGCATCCAGGCGTGGTCGCGTGTGTAGCTGCAGCCGCTCCCGGCCTCGGCCCTGCACGGCGCCGAGGTCGGGTGGTGTAATTAGCGCCAACCATGGCGAGGACGTATCCGAGCTCTGAAGGCGTAATGCAACATCACAGTAGCGCCGTCCCCGCCCGGGCGTAAAATCGCAGCCAAAGAAATCGGATATGCTTAAACCAGGTTCGAAGCGTCGTCCCGTGGTTTCGAGAAACTCTCGAGCCGCGTGGTCCGCGCCGATCAGTGTTCGACTCCGATCGACTGCCAGAATGATCGATGTGTGAGTCTCATCCTCGCGCCGTGCCGCGATGATCCATTCTCGGCGATGAAAGAGGCGAAACCAGCGCTCACTCATTGCACGCGCCGTCGATCTTATCAACACGCGCAGGACGTGCTCTGTCGGCTCAACCATAACGCCAGCGTCTTCAAGCAGAGCGATAGTGGCCATGTCAGAGCCGTCGTAATTGTAGATCGGCGCGGATACCGTCGGTTCGTAAGATATCTGTGCCGAGATCTCCCGGTCGCCCGTTGTACTTAGAGCGACCACGCTTCCATCGGTCCCGCGCAGCAAGGCGTGGCAGGACAGTTCGCGGACGATCCGCGCAAGTCTGCAAATCTCTTCGCGGCAAGCATCGCGTAGCCGAGCCGGGGATGACAGCGCACTGCTGACGGCCGGGGTGCACGCGTCGTTCTGGGCCGGTCGAGCGACTAGGGGCGCCGACGGTGAATTCAGGGAGCCCGACGTCACCCGCGCATCTGCACGGTCTCGCAAGACATCCTTCACAACAGATCCGCGGCACGGTTTTGTCCGCCATGTCTGCGATAAACATGCCGGCGCTTATGCAGTGCCAACATGCTCTCCGATCCACGTGATCTTTTCGCCGGAAATGGTGTTCATGGTGATCTCCGTTCTTACTTTGTTTGCCAATTATTTCGATACAGGGATTCTTAGCGCGAGAAGAATTTCCTCAATAACACGCTCGCTGCACCCGCCGATGACCAAAACTCGGTGTGTGCCCGTCTTGACTCCGGCGTCCGCAAACTCGACTGTCACTAGGCACGCGCATAGATCACCCGCGATGTCTGGGAAGGGCCGGAATCTACGCGACAACTGTGTTACAGACCCCACCATTCGAAACGGTTCCAACTCACAACATGGATTCTCCCCAAACGACAATCGCAAGCGCTCCGCCTTGGGCCGCGCTTACGTTTGGAGAGAACAGCCAGGCGATTTAACCCGGCTGTCCTTTCCTTGTCGCAATCACAGCACCACACGCGCCGCCTCGCGGATTACATCGAGCACAACTTTGGATGAGTGGGCCGCGCCGGCAGCGTGGTGGCGGCTCAGCGCTCGAGTGATAGAGCGGCGAATTTCGCCAAGCTATCCGCTGCCAATTGCCGACCGTCATAGACGACAGTGAGGCGCGTAATCTTGCCGTCACCGTTGAGTTCCAGTGCCGTCACCCCGGATAGTTCTCCCGAGGAAGGTCCGCTGACCCATTCGAAACCCCCACCGAGGTTTCCGCCGACGACGTGCCGAAGCGTGGCGTCCTGGCCGAACGGAGCACTGGCCAAAACTCGTACGAGGTAACGCTGGATCGCGGCCGATCCGAGAATCTCGGTCTTGAGCGTGCGATCCTCGTAGACGGCCTCGGAGCTGAAAAGCGCGGCCGCGGCACCTGCGTCGGCCTTGGAGAGCGCGCGCTGCAGCTTGACCGAAACATCACGGATTCGGACCGAAGCATCCTCGCCGACTTTGTGCTCTTGAAAATCTCGGGGGAACTTGTCGGAGGCAGTCCGCTCCTGTCCATAAGCGGTCGCGTCAAAGCTATCGCCGTCCCAATAGTCTATCCAGCGGACAATTTTGCCGTCCTTGATGTCGACGGCGGCGAGCACGTGCAGTTCGCTCCCAAAAAGCTCTTTGGTGTCGATAAAGTCAACGAGTGCGCTCTGCTTGCCGCCGAGAATTCGAACCGGATACGATAGCCCGGTCGCGGGCCACTTCGGCATGTAGTTGGCGAAGACCCCCTTCAGTGCCTCGAAAGTTTGCATCGGCCACCCGAGGGTTGCGTCGGTATAGCTAACCATGTCAGGCGCGAAAAAACCCATCGTTTTGTCCACATCATGCGCACATTTGGCGGTGAAAAACGCCTCGAAAAGATGGGCGGTTACGGGCGATGCATGATTTGTCTGCACGACCCGCGGGTAAGCGGTGCTCTCCCGCGCTTGCGCCGAATGAACGAATCCCAACCCGATCGCCATTGCGGCGGCGAATGCTCTGTACATCCAAACTCTCCTATTCCTCGATGTCAATTCGAAACGCGCCAGATGGCCAGGATTACCTGATGCACCCGTCACAAGAATTCCTTCGCTTTCAGTCATACATCTCTTGTGCTCTCAAACCCAGACAACTCTTGGGCGATCTGGCTGAGATCGCCCTTCGTCAGTTCGAGTTCGATAGCGCCAAGGTTCTCATCGAGGCAATGCAGAGCAGCCTCGTAGCGCTGGGGATCGGCACGATCCACGGCTTCTGCGCGTGCAGCGAGGCCGATGCCGCGCTGAGCTAAGCAGCCGCCAGTCGTCTCCACGTGAGCCCCAATGCAATGAGATCAGATGCAGCCGGTCAGCAGGACCGGCTGGCTTATCCGACATCTGTCAGCCAACGACTCGTGGGGAAAGCAAATCGGCAAGCCCGATGGTCCTGAACATTTCACGCCGTACACGGTCCGCCACGGCCGCAACCACCTCCGCGCCATCTTGGCTGGGATCAATGTGCACGCGGAACGGCCTCCTGCCAAACGGAGTGTCCACCACCCTGACAATGGCCGACGCCACCTGCCCAACGTCTGCATCAGGCGGTTCCAGGCCGGCCAGTTCCTTGAGCGCCTTATCCGCCACGCCCTTGTACGGGCCGCTGTTGTATTCGGCCTGGCGCTCCTTGTCCTGAGCCGCGCCGGCGTGGAGGAAGTGGTTGGTGCCCTTGGTGAAGGCGCCGGGAACGATGATCGAAGTCTCGATCCCCCAAAGCGCCAGCTCGGCGGCATAGGAAACAGCCAGGGAGTCCATGGCCGCTTTGGCGGCGAAATAGGGAGCCAGGAATGGCGGCGTTCCGCCGCGGGTACTGGTGGAGGAAACCCACACAAGTAACCCTGTTCCTTGCTCGCGCATGTACGGCAGCGCCGCGCGGTTCACCCGCTGGGTGGACAGCACATTGATGTCGTAGAGGCTGGCAAATTGCTCGGGGGTGAAGGCTTCGGCCGGCCCGAACACCATGTGGCCAGCGTTGTGCACAACCACGTCCAGCCGGTTGTGCTCCCGGAGCACCGTTGCGATCCCGGCCGCGACCGAGGCATCCGACGCTACGTCGAGTTCCACGGTGCGAAGATCCACCGAATTGTCCCGAGCGAACTTCTGCACCTCCACCACTTGCGGCGCATTGCGCCCCTGGGTTTCCCGCATGCTTGCGTAGACGGTATGGCCCGCCTTGGCCAATTCCCGCGCCGCCAGGGCGCCAAATCCACTGGATGCGCCCGTCACAATTATTACTTTTCGCATAATTTCTCCTACAGATCAGCCCGAGCTTCTGGGGCTGGTAACGCCAATAAAGGTCTTAACCTCACAGGAAAGACGATGGAGCAATGGTCAATGAGGGGCCATCATTGCTTCGTTGAAAGACTTGAAGAACGCGTTGTATTTCTCCGGACCACCCTGCTCGGCGAAGCGCAGAAATTTGACTTTTTCGACGATGACTTCGGCAACATCCGGTTGGGTTTGGATGATGTTCATGGTTTCGCTGATGAAATCAGCGAGCGGCATCGCGCGCGGATCTTCGGCCTGGGCCTGGCCCATCAGCCCGGTCTGGACGTAACCCGGGATGATCTCGACCACGCTCACCTTGGTATTCCGCAGCTGGTAACGCAGGCTTTGCGAGAACGAGTGAATCGCCGCCTTCGTTGCGCAATAGGTCGGCGTCAGGTGCAGCGGCGTGAACGCAAGGCCAGACGAAATCGTCAGCACTGCGCCGTCCCGCTGCTTGAGAATGTTGGGAAGCAGCGCGGTCGTCAGCCGGATCGCTCCGAGCAGATTGGTGGAAATCGTGGCTTCCGCGGTCGCCAGATCGTCGCCCGACAACAGGTTTTCCGGGCGCATAATGCCCGCGCTGTGAAGGACCATGTTCAGCTTCGGGAAGCGCTTCAGCAGCGCCTCGGCCGCCGGCTTGATGGAAGCCCCATCTTCGACGTCCAGTACCGCCGCTTCCATGCCCGGATTTGCAGCGCTGACTTCGTCGAGGATCTGCTTGCGACGGCCCGCGATGATTACCTTGTTGCCAAGCTTCTGAAACGCTTCCGCATAGGCCCGGCCGATGCCGGAGCCGCCGCCGGTGACCAAAATTGTGTTGCCCGTGCTCTTCATGACTTACCGCCTCCTGGTTGAATGCAAATCGATGTTCAACTACCGGATGTCGCCCAAGCGTCGGGACGACGGCGGGAAACCCCTGCCCGGCCGGTTTATAGATCGATATGTAAAGTTGGCTGCGCTATGCAGCTGAGACGATTGTATGGCGGAAGTCGCCATTACTTTAATGCATTGTTTACATGCTGCTCATGCCGATTGTGCATGAGATTGCTGGAGCCGACCGCGACGAGCAATTGCGGGTTCGCCGCCAAGCTCAAGTCATGCTGCGCCGAAGTTCTTTGACCTGGTCGCGAAACCAGCTGTGCGCAGGATCGTCATTGAGGCGCGGATGCCACATCAGGTCGTAGTTGAAGCCTGGGATCTCCCGCGGCGCGCCCATCAGCCGCACACCGCCGGTGCGCGCCATGGTCACAGCAAGCCTGCGAGGGATCGTCAGAATCATATTGTTGCCCTTCACGGCAGCGACAGCAGGCGCGAAGAACGGCAGAGCAAGCCCTACGTCCCGTTGCACCGAAAGATCGCTGAGGGGCTGGTCGACCAGGGTTTGCTGGCCGGCGATCACGGTCACCATGACGTGGCGATGCTTCAGGTACTGAGCCAGCGTTACCTTGCGGACATTGAGCGGATGGTTGGCGGAAACGACGCAGACGAACTCGTCGGAAAAGATCGTCTCCCGAATGACGCTTCGCTCGATGCCCAGGCCGGCCACCGTGATTACGGTGTCCAACCTGCCCTTTCGCAGATCCTCCAGACAGTTCTCATGCCAGGGCTGCACGTCGATGAAGGTGATGGGGGCCGCTTTGGAGATGCGATTCACCAGCTCGGGCAGCATTACAGCGCATGCGTAGTCCGTCATTGCCACCTGGAACCGATCTCGGCTGCTTGCAGGATCGAAGCCGCGGCCCTCAAGAACCTCCTCCAGACGCGGCAGCATGGATTCCAGGTCGCGGAGTAGCCGCTCTCCCCTGGCCGTCCTTTCATGCGAGCGTCCGTTGCGCAGAAGGAGCTCGTCGCCCAATGCTTCCCGCAGGTGGTCGAGTTGGCGGCTCATGGCCGACTGGCTCAAGAAGCAACGGGCGGCGGCCCGTGTTACATGCTTCTCCTCAAGCAGAACTGCCAAGTAGTACAGGAGCTGAAGGTCGAGTTTTTTTATATGCGGATATCGCATGACAAGCATCCAAAACATGCAAGGCCGTAATTTATACCTGAGATCGACGGATTTAAACGGCCGCGGTCATCATCGCGACACGCCAAGGGCTTGTCGGCCCTCGCGGCGGGAGAGTCGCTCGACCTGGGACCTCATATCTAACGGTCACCGGCCCAAAAACGGGACGATCTGAAAACCACAGCCGCGATATTTCCGTCTGCAATACGCCCAGCTCATCATCGATAACTACCACCAACTTGTGGATACGCCGTGATGCAAACGGCAACGTTCAGGTACCGGCTTGGTTGCGCAGGATGATGAGTTGAACGATTTTGCCGTTGTGAGATGAGAAGTAGAAGGCTAGCGCGAGAGGGTTTGGCAGTCCGCGTTTATCGAACAAACCGTCCGCATGCGTTGTAACAATCGAATGGCCATAGTGCTGGACGATGTTGACGACCTCGAGCGTCATCCGCTCGCCGATGATATCGCGCGCAGCCCACGCAGTGATCGCCTTTTTGCCCCAGTGGTCTTGAAGCTGGTCATTGACGAGGGCGTCATCGACGAATGTCGCCAACAAGGCGTCGAGATCACCTGCGTTGGTCGCTCGGATATAAGCGGCTACTGACACCGGAAGAGCTGCGGCCGGATTGCCGGCAGGTTCGCCTTCGGTTCCAGCGGCCCGCTGCAATTCCAATCTGGGTTCGTGTGCCATGGCATTACCTCACTCGATGCCTGAAGAGACTGCCTGATGCTGCCGCAGAAGGCATGTTATCCCCTGTTAAACTTGGTAAGTCGAGTTGTTCGCCCGATGGAGTCGCAGAGGCCGCGATCAGGCCTGCCGCGGTCGGCGGCAGGCGGCCCACCCACGATCGAATTTTACGAAAGCTGATCATGATGCTTTTCTGGAGGAGCAGCTAGCTAACGTGCTTGTGCGAAATCGTTGCGAGGCCGCTCGATCGCGGAGGATCGCCGTCGCGGAAGAAGTGTATTTATCGGTGTCGCTAGAAGATAGCGATCCCCTAGCCATTGAACGGCTCGGGCAATTGCTGAGCTATAGTTTGATACCGGCAGAGAAGGAACGGTGTGCTGTCGTTTACTTGACATGGAAGTACTCCCGGGACAATGAAACTCTCATCGAAGAGCGAAATGGCCAATGAATTCATCTTCCGCAGGGCATCGGGCGTTTGGATGCGCGCCGTATTCACCGCGAGGATCGACGTCTCGGTCGGCGATTCGAGGGGAGGAAATCCAAAAGCGCCCTGTCTGTGCGCAGTTATAGCCGTATTGAAATAGCCTGCGCATTATCGAAACGCGAAAGTCGAGCGGATCAAGGTTTTGATATGTCGCCGGAATCGCCGCGTATTCAAAATGCGCTCCCTCGCGCTCTGTTCTGCTTGCCGTGAGCTCCAACGTGGTACGCATCATGTGGGTCATGCCAACGGAGATGCTTCGCGACAGGATGGCCCGGAAACTTAGCTGAACGGGCCGTGGTTCCTCACTCAATCCTCCGTCGACAATGACATAGACGGCGCTCGGACGGGGCCAGGAGTCGAACCCGGCGGTCCGCTGCGCGAGAATCGCCGGCACTAGAAATGGAGCGCTGGCGCTGCCATCGACGTGGGCTTCCTCGAACTGCCGCCCGCGCTCCTGCACGCGAATGATCACCGGTGGGAACAAGCCTGGGATGCTCGCCGATGCGACCAAGACATCTCGGAGCAGCGCTTTGGCGTGCTGAAAGCCATTTACGGCAATGGAGCCGAGGTCCCACACGACAGTCTCGCCAGTGTCGACGTTGGTGGTCGCGACCATTAGCAACCGCCCCGAGGCTGCCTCGTGGGCGAGCGCCTGAACGAGCGCGTCGGTGAGATAGTCCTCGACCAGCTGCTTGAGCGGCGAGCCGCGATAGGCACTGGAACCATAGATGACGCTGAGTGGCCCGCGAGACTGCAGAAGATGCTCCGCTCGTCCGCTGGTATAGGCGTCGGTCAGTTGTCGATCCCAGTCGGGGCCGAGAAAGGCGAACGGTGCAATCAAGGCACCGGCACTGACACCGGTGACCACAGAGAACCGAGGGCGCGTGCCCGACTGTGTGAGCCCAACCAGAGCGCCGGCACCGAACGAGCCATCGGCTCCGCCACCGGAAAGAGCCAGGATGTTGAAAGGCTGCTCGGGGTGAAGCGCGCGCACACGCTGTGCAACGATCGTGAGGGGGAGTTCTGTGAATTGCTGGTCGGGGCCCATCGTTCGGATGGTTTCTGGTGACGTACCGGAGTCTTCTGAGTGACTCGCCAAAGACGCCCGGCGTGCGGCGCAGCCACCAAGTGCGAGCAGGCCGCACAGCAGCAGTGTTGCAAGTCCGGTCAATTCGGCGGCGCGCACGTACTTTCTCGCAGTGGTCAGAAACCCAGGACTGATGGAACGAGATGTCATTGCAGCTCCTCCTGTAGGCTGCCGCAACATGCGGTTTGCCTGCCTTTGAGAAGCGTGCCGGATGAAGCCTGGGAGGTCATGTTATCCCGTGTTAAACACCGTAAGCCGCGCGAAAAGTTGCGCAAGCGCCGGACCGCTGCCGAGGAGTGACCTAAATGTCGCGAAGGGTTCCGGAGTGGCGTTCGAGTGTCGCCAAGAGGTCGCCGGCGTGACTTAGATCCACCGTACCGTGTCCTTCGGAGAACCGGCGATACACGTCCTCCAATACCTCGACGGCCTCCCTTGCTTTGCCCTGACCGGACCAAAGTTGCGCAAGGGCCATGGTGGACCGAAGTTCCAGGCTCAAAGCCGACTGGCTCTGCGCCTGCTCCCGGGAGCGTTGGAACGCGTTCTCCGCAACGCCAGAATCCGCCGCCGTGCTTCGCAGCCAGACCTCACCGCGGACCCTCAAGAGTTCGGGCAAGTTCGAGAGCTCATCGAGTGCCTCGCTCCGAGCCAAGGCCGCGTCGATCACTACTGCGGCCTCGTCGGTCTCTCCAATCTGGATCAGGCCTTCAGCGAGCGCGCGATGAAATGCGATTGTGAGGACGTGATACTGCTCCGCCTGCATTAATCCAAGGGCGTTCCGCAAGACCGGGATTCCTTCCGCCGGATCGCCGCGCGCAATGGCCAGCTCGCCCGTCAGTGCCAAACCGACGGCGTGATACGGGCCAAGCGAGTGTCGCGCCGCATGCTCTACCAGGCGCTGAATACGCTGCGCCGCCTCATCCAGGTCACCCCGCCAGAGCAAGACTGTAGAGGTGTAGATCATGGCCATGCACAGATTGACCGGGTGATCACGCTTGAGCGCCTCGTCCATCGCCTGTCGCCCGATCTTCGCGGCCCGATCCGGAAACCCGGTAAGCCACAGCGCGCGTGCCAGAGCGATCAACGCCCGGATCCGGTGGTCGTAGCCGAAGAAGTGTACCTCAGCCCCGTCCGTCGCCCCCGCCAGGGACAGGCCGTTCTCGCAATGGCGCCGCCCGAGAGCCTGATTTCCGCGCAAATGATAGGCGACCCCGAGCATCCACTCGGCCGTTGCGATGGCGCCGGGAGAACCGATCTTGTGAGCAGTGGCGACGCTGCGTTCGGCTACAGTCACCGCACCCCGGAAGTCGCTGATGCGGGTCAAGAAGATGTGCAGCCCGGCAAGCAGGTTCAGCTGTCGTCGCCGATCGCCCAAGGCTTCAGCCAATCTGAGCCCTTCTTCGATGGTCTGGCGCACGTCATCGCCGTTACCCAGAGTGAACATCGATGAGACGGCCAAGGCTTCTTGCAAAGCCAATCGGTTCGTCTTATCCGTCTCGCCATCAGTCGGAGCAGCAAGAGCCTGCTCACACCAGCGCCGGCACTCGACGAGCAAAGACAGGCCGACAAAGAGCGGGGCCGTCGTCGCTGCCACCCGTACGCCGATCGCCGGGTCGCCGTCGCGAGAAAAGCTCCACTCCAGCGCCGCGCGAAAATTACTCATGTGCGGCGCGACGCCGGCCAGGTCGCCGCCGGACACATTGATGCCCCGGTCTAGAATGCTCCTCGGACGCAGTGCGTAGTAGAGCGCATGAAGTCTGGCGACGGCCTGCGCCTCGGCGGTCTGCGCCAGTTTCTCCCCGGCGAAGGCTCGAGTCGTATCGAGCAGTCTGTGGTGGGGGATACCGTCGATCTGCGCGATCCAAATGAGCGACTTGCCGATGAGGCTGTCGATCGCATCCGCGACGTCCGTCGCATTGACCCGCTCGTCGCCGGCGATCGCCTGAGCCGCCTCCAACGTGAACACGCCGACAAAGATCGACAGCCGATCAAGGACTTTACGATCCCTTTCCGTCAGAAGATTGTAGCTCCAGTCCAACATCGCGTGCAGGGTCTGATGGCGCGGCAAAGCGCTCCGACGCCCCTGCCAGAGAAGCTTGAATCGGTTGTGCAGCAGCTCGTTGGTCCCGCGTAATCCATAGGTGCCAACCCGGCTTCCGGCCAGTTCGATCGCGAGCGCAATGCCATCCAACTGCCGGCAAATCGAAGCGACGGCGGGCGCCTCGGCGTCCGTCAGGCTCAGAGGATAGCCACTGGCAAAAGCGCGCTCCATGAACAGCTGCACGGCGGGTGAGGCGAGGGCTTCAGCCGCGGTCAAGTCGTCTTTAGCCGCCGGATAGTCCAAAGGCGCCAGGAGATGGACATGCTCTCCCTCCACCCTCAACGACTCCCGGCTCGTGGTGAGGAGATGCACCTTCGGCGCATCGCTGTAGAGGCGTGCCGTCAAGGAGGCGGCGGCGTCGATCACGTGCTCGCAGCTGTCGAGCACAATCAGAATCCGGCGCCCCGCCAAAAAGGCAAGAAGACTGGGCAACGGATCCTGCGCTTGGACCAAGATGCCCAGTGCGGTGGCGACTGTACTCGGAACAAGGGAAGCATCCTTGATCGCACTGAGGTCCACAAAATGGACGGCGTCTCCGAAGTCATCGAGCAAGGCATGGGCGACCGCCACAGCCACGGTGGTCTTACCCAGCCCCCCGGGTCCGACCACACTGACAAAGCGTCTCGAAGCCAACAACACCGACAATGCCTCTACCGCGTCGCTCCTCCCGATCATGCGGGCAAGGCGAGCCGGCAGCTTGTCTCGGGAGGCAGGGGGCGCTACCGAGGCAGGTTGCTGGGGGATCGAAGTCGTTGGCGCTCTCGTTGAACGCTCAACCTGCGCCACGAAGCAATAGCCCCGCCCCGTGACGTTCGAGATGTATCGAGCTCCGTACAGGGCATCGCCGAGGGCCTTGCGGAGGCCTGCAATCGTCACCCTTAGACTGCCTTCGCCCACCACCACGTTTGGCCAGGCACGGGCGATGAGCTCCCTTTGGCTTACCACCTCGCCGGCGGTCTCCGCGAGAGCGATCAGGATGTCGAGCGCCCGATTACCTACGTCAACGACCTCTCCTTCCTTGAGCAGGAGGCGTTCCGCTGGAATCAGCCGGTACGGTCCGAACGAAATAACGTCGCTAGCAGCCATGCCTCCTCCCAGTTGGCCGGCTGAAGTTACGACACCGCTTCGCCATTGGCACTCGTGACTTGGGCAACCACGCCGGCGGCCTCCTCGGAGTTGCGTGAATAGTTCACGACAACCCTCGCGCCCTCCGCCGCAAAGCGTCGAGCGATAGCTGCGTGATGATTGCTACTTTGCCCTTAAAGCTGTTTGTCACTGCTGTCTCCTTCTCCTGATTGGAGCCTGAGCTATCGACGGACTCGGGACACATTCGCGGCTCGCGCTACAAGCCGGACCGACAAAGAGGACCCGTCTCTACCACCTGTCGTTCTGCGCCAGGAGGCCCGTGATGTTCATTCTTCTGGCGAGGCGGAGCCTCAGTTGCTCTGCTGCGCCGTTGACGATCTCCGCGCCGTAATCCGATCCGTCAGCGATGGCACGTCTCGGCCTAGCACCGGGCGGGAGATCAACGATTCTGACAATTTCGTCAGCGACGATCTGCGGGTCGGCCGAAACACCGTTTGGGAACATCCGCTTGGTATCGACCAGGTTCGATTCGATGAAGGGCTGCACCCGACGGTAGGCGTCGCCAGTCGCCGCATCTTTCGGTGTGGCAGCTTTCTCAAAGTGCGCGGTGCCCTCCGTGAAGACGCCCGGCATGAGCATGGTCGTTTCTATTCCGTAGATGGCGACATCCCAGGCGGTGGCGTCGCAGAGCGCATCGAAAGCCGCTTTCGCAGTCGTGTACGGCGCGAGGAAGGGAGGAACCGCACGCGACACGCCGGAGCCAACCCAAAGTAGCAACCCTTGATTCCGTTTGCGCATGTTGGGTAGGGCGGCGCGATTGAGGCGGTGTGCTCCAGCGCAATTGACATCAAACGCCGCGATGAGCTCGCGCGCATCAAAGGCCTCTGTGATTCCAAAGAACAAGTGAGCGGCGTTATGGATGACCACCGTCAGCCCGTCCGTTGCGGACTCGATCTCGGTGACCGCTCGGGTCGCCGATTCCTCGGACAGAACGTCCAGGCTGAGTATGCGCACTTCGCCTGGCAGCTGTTTGGCGCTCTTCACGAGCGCCCGCGCCTTCTCGG
>Ga0210387_10002993_pt1 | contig 12968 bp, 13 predicted proteins | sample IncBWC7OmetaG_FD_160108 | JGI IMG/M metagenome (GOLD analysis project Ga0210387, IMG submission 160108) | Forest soil microbial communities from Barre Woods Harvard Forest LTER site, Petersham, Massachusetts, United States - Inc-BW-C-7-O ...
GGCGGCGGCCCCGGCGGGCGCTCGGCCACGACGGTGCTGGCTGTCACGACCGTGCTCGTGCTGGGAGCCGCGGCGGCGGCGTACGCCGCGCTCACCCAGCCCCCGCCGCGCAAGCTCGCGCCCACCGTCGTCACGATCGCGCAGGCCCCCGCGACCACGCCCGCGAGCACTCCCACCACGCCCCCCACATCGGGCGCGCTCGGCACTCCGACGACGATCAACCCGCTTCCCAGCACCACCAGCACCGCACCGAAAATACCGCTGACCGCGCCCATCCCCAAATCGAGCGAATCGAACGGATCGGGGACCGGCACGGCGAACTCGAACACGGGCGAAGCGGGGATCGGCACGACCAAATCGGACACCGAATCCAGCGGCGGCGCGCCCGCCGCCGAACAGCCCTCGCCGATCCTGCTCGACACGAACGCGGCGAGCACCTACAACCCGTACGGCTACCCCACGAGCTGGTTCGGCGATCCGAGCCTCGCGATCGACGGCGAAACGAGCACCGCCTGGACTGCGCAGGTCAACCCGGCCGTCGCCCCGAAGATGGCGGAGGGCCTCGCGATCGATCTGAAGACGGCGCAGAAGGTGGGATCGGTCAAGCTGATCACCTCCACGCCGGGGATGACCGTGCAGATGTACGGCGCCAACGGGACCACGCTGCCGGCGTCGATCACCGATCCGGCGTGGGTCGCGCTGAGCCCGTCGCTGGAGGCGAAGAAGCGGCGCACCAAGATCGCGCTGCGCGATTCCGCCAAAGCGTTCCGGTTCCTCACGCTGTGGATCAGCCGGGCGCCCCAGTCCTCGCTCGGCACGCCCTCCGCGCCGGGGCACGTGGACGTGAACGAACTGGAACTTTTCGCCGCTAAGTAGAGGGGCGGCTCACGCTCCTGGGGCGCCGGGCGGCGCGCCGCGGGCGCCAGATCTCGTCCAGGAACGAGGCGATCGCCTCCGTGAGGCGCTCGGGGCGCAGGCGCAGCTCGACCAGCGAGTCGGCCTCCAGCAGACGCCCGTTGGGCAACTCCGAGGCGAGCTGGCCGGCGTCGGAGAACGGGTGCACCGGATCGCGCCGGTGCCCGAGCACGAGCGCGGGCATCTTGAACGTGCGCCGCTCGTCGCGGTGGGGCGCGACGCGTCCGAAGAACAGCCCCTGCAGCAGCGCGCCCCCGGGGCCCGGTTCCTGACGGACGGTGTCGAGCAGGACGTTGCCATACAGCGGCAGCAGCCGTCGCGGGATCGCGCGCGCGCCGTGCGCGAGCAATCGCATCGCGGGCTCGCCGAAGGTCAGCGCGAGCAGGATCGGTGTGAACGCGACCGCCGAGGCCGGCAGGGCGTTGTCGAGGACCGGCATCTCGATCACCATCCCGCGCAGGCGCTCGGGCGCCCGCGAGGCGACCTCCAGCGCGGTGTTCGCCCCGAGCGAGGTGCCCATCACCGCCGCCTCCTTCAGCTCGAGATGATCCATCAGCGCCAGCAGCTGCTCGGCGAACGCGCCCATCGAGTAGCGCCACATGTCGCGCGGGCGGTCCGACTTGCCGTGGCCGAGCAGGTCGACCGTGATCACGCGGTTGCCGCGTGCCGCGAGCGCTTTCGCCAGGGGCCGGTGCATCTCCTGGGAGAGCAGCAGCCCGTGGACCAGGATCAGCGGGCGCCCGGCGGCCCCGGCCTGCGCGCTGGTGGCGGTCCGGGCGCGCCGGCCCGCGGGAGTGACTACCGCCGCGGGCCCTCCGCCGAACTCGGTGTAGGCGATGCGCTGGCCGTCGAACTCGAACGTGGGCATCGCACTCAGCCTACTCCACCGGCGCGCGCGGACAGCGACCGTGGACGGCATGCGGGTGCGTTCGCAGGAGGCCGCGCGCGACACGGATCCGGGCGACGCCGTGGTTCGCCCGGATCCTGTGCCCTCTTCCCTCTCCTCTGGTCGGTACTGCTCCCTGAGGACGACAGGCAGGGCGCCGTCCGTCGGGTGACCATCTGCTGAAACCCGTCACGAGCGGTGAAGGTGCGCTAGGTTTGGACGGATGGCCAAGCAGGCGCGCATCCTGGCCGGGCAGACCGCCGCGATCACCGGCGCGGCGCGCGGAATCGGGCGCGCGACCGCGCAGGCGCTGACCCGCAAGGGCGTGCGCGTGGCGATCGGAGACCTCGACCTCGAGACGGCTCGCAAGACGGCCTCGGAGCTGGGGCCGACCGCGGTCGCCCTGAGCCTCGACGTGACCGAGCGCGACTCGTTCGCGCGGTTCCTGGACGACGCCGAGACGCAGCTCGGCCCGGTGGACGTGTTGATCAACAACGCCGGCATCATGCAGGTCGGTAGGTTCCTGGACGAGGCCGATCTGACGGCGCGGCGGATGGTCGACATCAACATCCACGGCGTGATCCTCGGCATGAAGCTCGGCTTGGAGCGGATGGTCGCGCGCGGGCACGGGCACATCGTGAACATCTCCTCGCAGGCCGGCAAGTTCGGCGCCTCCGGCGGCGCCACGTACTCCGCGACCAAGCACGCCGTGGTCGGGCTTACCGAGGCCGTGCGGGGCGAGCTGCGGATGATGGGCCTCGCCGACGACGTGCTGCTCAGCTATGTGCTGCCGTTCGTCGTCGACACCGAGCTCGGCGGAGGGCTCGGGCAGGCGCGCGGGTTGAAGAACCTGCAGCCCGCGGACGTGGCCGACGCGATCGTCGATGCGCTCCAGCACGGGACGGTCGAGGTGTGGGTACCGCGCTCGGCCAAGCGGACGAACGCGCTGAGGACGCTGCTCCCGCGCAGGTTGGCGGAGGGAATGGCGCGGGCGCTGAAGGCCGACAGGGTGCTCGCCGACGCCGACCCGCACGCACGCCACGCATATGAGCTGCGCGCATCGGCATCCGAGCCGGGGTTGGAATCCGGGTCCGAGCCCGCGCGGATCGAGGAGACGACCGGCTCCTGATCGCGCCCTGGCGGGGTGTTGAGGGGACGAGTCCGCGCGGACGGGGAGGCGGGGCAGGGTGACCGCGCCGGACGCGTGTGCTGGCCGATCGAAGATCCCGTCGATCTTCGATCGGTCGGGCGCTTTCGATCCCCGATCCTGCTGAGCGGATCGCGGTGGTGGGCGCCCCGTGGTGGCTAATCAGTGGGCTCGGAGACGAGCCACTCGGCGATGAGGGCGCCGAGCTCGGGGCCGCGATCCTCCTGCAGGAAGTGCCCGCCGCCCTCGATCAAGCGCGGCGGGGGCCGTCCGATCGCCGAGGCGAAGCGCTCGCCGACGGCCGGGGGCAGCACGGGGTCGGAGTCGCCCCACAGCATCAGGGTCGGGCGGCGGTCCTCGCGCATCGCCTGCACCACGCGCTCCCCGGCGGCGGCGCCGGGCGCGTCCGGCGTCTGGGGGACGAGTCCCGGGAACGCGCGCGCGGCGGCCTTGGAGGCGGCGTCGGGATAGGGGGCCTCGTACGCGGCGATGACCTCATCGCCGGGGTCTGAGTGGCAGCCGCCGCGGACGAGCATGCCGATCGGCAGGTCCTCGGTGCGGGCGGCGAAGTCGCTGAAGGCCAGCCACGCGTCGGTCATGCGCTGATGGCCGGTGAACAGGCCCGTGTCGAGGATCACGATGCGCTCGATGCGCTCGGGATGCTCGACCGCTAGGCGCAACCCGATAGGCCCGCCCCAGTCGTGCACGACGATCGTGGTGGCGCGCAGGTCGAGATCCTCCAGCAGCGTCGCCGCGTAGTCGACGTGGCGATCGTAGGAGTACCAGCCCATGTCCAGCGGCTTGTCCGAGCGCCCGAACCCGACCATGTCGGGTGCGATGGCGCGGTAGCCCGCGTCGCGCACGGGGCCGATCAGATGGCGCCACAGAAACGACCAGGTGGGCTCCCCGTGCATGAACAGCACCGGCGCTCCCTCGCCCTCGTCGACGTGCGCCAGGCGCAGACCCTCCACGTCGCGGTAGCGGGGCTCGAACGGGTAGTCGGGCAGGTTCGCGAAGGCGTCCTCGGGCGTACGGGCAAACTCGGGCATGGCTGCGATCCTACGCCTGCGCACCCGTCCGCGCCGCGTCGCGATGTGGCATACACGACGTCCTTGCGCGCACATGACGTCTCTGCGCTCGCGGGCAGGCCGGTGCCACTCCATTCCAACCCCCACGCTCATCGGACTACCAGCCGGTCGTTGGGCTCCATGGCGGGGCGTGCATGCGTTAGGCTCGCGAGGGCATGCATACGGTGGCGATCCAGCTGGCGCCGATCATCGGCGCGGAGAAGAGCAAGGTCCCTTTCTACATCGCCGGTGGGGCGCTGGTCGTGTGGGCCGTGGTGCTGTCGCTGGCACTGGGCATGCGCAAACCAGACTTTCCCGGCAATGCGATCGGTGAGCGGGTGGTGATCGCGATCACCGTCGTGCTGGTGCTGGCGGCCGCCTCGATGGCCGTCGTGACCTCGGGGACGCCCGCCAAGGCAGCTGCCCCGTCCGCGGTCGGGGTTGGGGAAGCGAGCGGCCAGTGAAGCTGTACGTCTGCTGGGGCACGTTCGCGACTCCCCGGCCGGGCGGGCATCCCTGCCGCAACGCCCATCTGGCGCTGAAGCAGGCCGGGCATGAGCCCGAGATCGTGAAGTCCTACGGCCTGGCGCTGCTGCCGGGCGCGCTCAACCGCACGCGCGGACGGCGCGAGGTGAGCGAGTTGACCGGCGACCGCTGGGTGCCGACGCTGCTGCTCGACGACGGCGCCGTGGTCGACGGCTCGCACGCGATCGTCGACTGGGCTGAGGCCAACCCCGCGTAGCTCCGGCGCGGGATTCTCCGGCCGGGGACTCCGATGGACGGCTCGAGTGCGTCGGGTGGCCGTCGGCGCTCTGTCCCGGCGTCCCCCCGTGCGGCGGCCCTGCCCAGGGCAAGCGCGAAGAGCGCGCTCAACCCCACCACGCTCGACGCCGCCACCAGAATGGATGTGAACGAACTCATCGCGCCGACCCTCCGCAGTCGCTCTCCCTTGCGAACAGTCGCACAGCCGGTGGACGCGGATCCACCTGCGTACCCGAGCGCAATCCGCTATGTCCGCAATACTTCGCCGTAGGACCCTGAATACCCCCGTGCAACGACGACTAAACATCGGTCTCGAACCGAGGAGAGGATCGGCTCAATGAACGTTCTGGTCAGGCTCGACGAGGCAAGGAGCGCGACGAACGTGCTCGAGCACCCGTTCTACGAGCGCTGGAGCGCCGGTGAGCTGAGCGCGAGCGAGCTGAGCGTGTATGCGGGCTAGTACCGCCACGCCGTGCTCGCGCTGGCGCGGGCGTCCGAGCAGGTGGCGGCCAAGGCCGGGTCCGAGCACCGCGCGGGGCTGGAGCGACACGCCGCGGAGGAGGCCGCGCACGTGGCGTTGTGGGATGAGTTCGCGCGCGCGGCCCGCGTGGCCGCCGGCTCGGAGCAGGCCGAGGACGCCGGTGCCGGCGCGGAGCCGGTGCGGCCGACGGCCCAGACCGAGGCGTGCGTCGCGGCCTGGACGGCCGGCGCGGATGCGCTGGAGCACCTGGCGGTGCTGTATGCGATCGAGGCGAGTCAGCCGGAGATCTCCAGGACCAAGCTGGAGGGGCTGATCGGACACTACGGGTATGTCGCCGAGGGGCCCGCCGTCGAGTACTTCAGATTGCACGAGCGGCTCGACGTCGAGCACGCGCGTCAGGCGGGCGAGCTGATCCAGGAGCTGCTCGAGGGCCGGCCCGACGCCGAGGCCGTGGCGGACAGGATGCTCACGCGCGCGCAGGCGGCGCTCGCGGGCAACTGGGAGCTGTTGGACGGCGTCGAAGCGCGGATGGCGATCGCGGCGTAGCCAGGGCCGCCGCCCGCGCGGCGCTGATCGGTTAGCGGTTCGTCGCGGTGCTCAGGACCCCGCGCCCGCCTGTGGGCGTAGCCGCCAGGCGAACAGGACGGCGGCCACGGAGGTCGCGAGGTTGAGGCTGGAGACGCCCGGGCGCATCGGGATCGCGATCCGGGCGTCGGCGCGCGCGAGCAGCTCGGGGGTCAGCCCGTGGCGCTCGGTGCCGAAGGCGAGGATGGCGCGTGCGGGCAGCGCGGCGGGGTCCAGCCGCTCGCCGGTGGGATCCAGCGCCAGCAGCGGACGATCGAGCGCCGGCGGCAACCCGTCGGGCAGGCGTGCGACGGGCAGGGCGTAGTGCAGGCCGGCGCCGCCGCGCAGGACGTCGGGATGCCAGGGATCGTGTCCGCCGGTGCTGAGCACCGCGGCCGCGTCGGCGGCGGCGGCCACGCGTATGCAAGCGCCCATGTTGCCGAGGTCGCGCGGATCCTCCAGCAGCACCACGGGCGCGGACCGCGCGTCGGCGAGCGCGGTGCCCGGGTCGACGCCGGGACGCTTGGCGAGCGAGATCACGCCGGTCGGCGGCGCCAGGGGCGCGAGCTGGGCGAACACGTCCGGAGCGATCGCTCGCGCGAGCGAGACCATCTGCGTGGACACGTCGGGGGCCAGCTGCGCGGCGAGCCGCTCAAGGCCGTCGAGATCGGCGCAGAGCACCTCCAGCACGGTGGCGCCAAAGCGCAGGGCGTGCTTGAGCGGGTGCAGCCCTTCGAGCACCGCCAGCGATGGATCGCGCCGCGCGCGACCGTAGCGGGAGATGAGCGATCCGTCCGTCGGCACGCGGCGATCATAGGATGGGGCGATGGCGACGCGCGCGGCGGTGGTGTTCGACAACGACGGACTGCTGCTCGACACCGAGGAGGCGTGGACGCGCGCCGAGGAGACGCTGTTCGCGCGGCGGGGCCGCGTGTTCACGGTCGAGCACAAGCGCTCGCTGATCGGCTCTGCGCGCGTGGCGGCGGCGATCAAGCTCGAAGCGATGCTCGAACGGGACGGCGAGGGGGAAGCTCTGATGGACGAGCTGCACGGGCTCGTGATGGAGGAGGCGCTCGCGGGCGTCGCTCCGCGCCCGGGCGCTCTGGAGCTGCTCGAGCGGCTCGCGGGCGCGGGCGTGCCGGTGGCGGTGGCGTCGAACTCGCCACGCGAGTTCGTGCAGCGCACGCTGGGCGGCGCCGGGCTGCTGGACGGCCGGTTCGAGACGGTCGTGTCCGTCGAGGACGTCTCCCAGCCCAAGCCCGCGCCGGATATCTACCTGGAGGCCTGCCGGCGCCTGCGCGCCGATCCGGGCAGGTGCGCTGCACTGGAGGACTCCACCACCGGAGTCGCGGCGGCGATGGCGGCGGGGATGTATGTGATCGGGGTGCCCTACTTCGCCGGCGGCGCGCTGCCCGGCAGCGATCTGCTGGTGGCGAGCCTTGCCGACCCGACGGTCGCGACGGCGCTCGGGTTGGGGTAGCGAGGTCGCGACGCTCGCCGTCGCGCTCTCTGTCGTCGCGCCAAGCTGTCCAGACGGCCCTATTCGCTGGCCTGAGTGACCGCGCTGACGCATCCGCGAGCATGGACCAGCACCGCGGTCCCGCTCGCCAGCGCCTGCTCGCCGCGCACCCTGGCGATCAGCGCCTGCGCGTCTGCTCGCTCGGCGGGGCGGATGTGCAGCAGGGCGTCGTGTCCGTAGTACAAGCACTGCTCGACGGTGCCGGGCAGACCCTCACCGGAGGGCTCGCCTGAGCTCACCCGCAATTGCTCGGGGCGCACGATCACAACTCCGTGCTCGAGGCCGGGTGCTCTCGTGGGGTCCGGGCGCAGCTGGAGCCGGCCGAGCATGGTGTTCGCCCAGCCGTCCTCGAACCGCGCCTCGATCAGATTGGCGGCGCCGAGGAAGCTCGCCAGGCGCGCATCGGCCGGCGCGCTGTAGAGCTCCGCCGGGGTGCCCTGCTGGACGATCGTGCCGTCGCGCAGCACCGCGACCGAGTCCGCCAGCGACAGCGCCTCCTCCTGGTCGTGTGTCACGAGCACCGTGGTCGCGCCACGGGAGCGCAGCAGCGTGCTCACTTCCTCGCGCACCGAGGCTCGCAGGGAGGCGTCCAGGGAGGAGAACGGCTCGTCCAGCAGCAGTACCTTCGGGTGCCGAGCGAGCGCGCGCGCGAGCGCCACCCGCTGCTGCTCTCCGCCCGAGAGCTGGTGCGGGTAGCGTCGCGCCAGGGGCACCAGCCCGACCAGCTCCAGCAGTTCTCGAACGACCTCGGTGCGCCGCTGCGCTCGTGAGAGGCCGAACGCGATGTTCGCCTGGACGTTGAGGTTGGGAAACAGCGCGCCTTCCTGGGGCACGTAGCCGATGCCGCGCTGCTCCGGCGGTACGTAGATGCGATGCCCGTCGTCGAGCGTGTGCGTCCCGAGCGCGATGCGCCCGCGCTGGACGCGCTCGAAGCCCGCGATCGCTCGCAGGAGGGTCGTCTTGCCGCAGCCCGAGAGGCCCAGCACCGCGACCAGCGAGCCGGCCGGGACGCTCAGGTTCACGCCGCCCAGCACCGGCGCGGATGACGACGATGACGATGGCGATGGCTCCCTCGAGGCATAGTCCTTCCACAGATCGAGCACCCACAGATCGCCGGCCGAGTCCGCTCGCGCGAGCGGGTCGCTCGTCGCGCTCATGTCCGGCCCATCCGTGCGAGCTTGGCCATGCGCAGGCTGAGCAGGTACACCGGGATCGCGGAGATCAGCACCATCAACCCCGCGTATGGAGCCGCCGCGCCGTAGGAGAAGTCGCTCGTATACGCCCAGAACTGCGTGGCGAGCGTATCGACGCCGGTCGGGCGCAGCAGCAGCGTCGCCGTCAGCTCGGTGCATGAGGAGATGAACACGAGCGCGAACGCCACGCCCAGCCCCGGCGCGATCAGCGGCAGGATTACGCGCAGCCAGACCGTCGCCGGGCGCCGTCCCAGCGAGCGGCCCACCTCCTCCAGGCGTGGCGGGGCGAGCGCCAATGCCGATCGCACTCCCACCACCGCCAGTGGCAGGAACAGGATCGCGTAGGCCACCATCAGCTCCAGCGCGCTCTCGTACAGCGGCAGCGCATAGCGCACCGTGAATGACACGAGCCCCAGCGCCACGACCAGCCCCGGAAGCGCCTGCGGCAGGAGCGCGAGGCGCTCGATCAGGACCGTGAGCCTGTTGCGATGGCGCATCGCCGCGACCGTCACCGGGATCGCCAGCGCCGTGGCCAGCGCCGCGGCGCCCGCGCTGAACTCCGCCGTGTGCGCCGCGTCGGTGAGGATCGACGCCGGCGGCAGCGTCGTCGAGCCGCCGCGGATCAGCCAGTACACCAGCGAGCCGACCGGCACCCCCAGCGCCAGGCCGCACAGCGTGAGCAGGCCGCTCAGCGCGAGGATCGTCCAACGACGCCTCAACCGCACCCTCACGCCGGCGCGGCGAGCACCCTGGCCGCTGCGCGTCCAGCGTCCGCGACGGACCAGCGGCAGCTCGCCGGCGAGCGCCGCCACCCCGAGCGCCACCAGCACCAGCGACAGCGCGCAGGCCGCCGCGGTGTCGAAGCCGAGCTTGAACTCGGTGAAGATCGCCACCGTGAACGTCTGGTACTGCACGATCTCGAACGCCCCATACTCGGCCAGCAGCCCCAACGTCACGAGCAGGCAGCCGCCGAGCACCGCCGGCAGCATCTGACGCAGTGTCACCTTCCAGAACACTCGCCACGGCCCCAGCCCAAGGCTGCGAGCGACCTCCTCGAGCGCCGGGTCCACCCCGGCCAGGCCGGCGAGGGCGGGCAGATACACCAGCGGGTAGAGCGACAGCGTCATGATCATCACCGCCGCCCAGTACCCGTGCAGGCTGTGATCGAGGGAGACCCAGCCGAATCCGATCACGAAGTCCGGGATGCCCAGCGGCAGCACCAGCAGCACCGCCCATATGCGACGTGCCGGGATCGTCGTGCGCTCCACGCACCAGGCCGCGGCGACCCCGATCGCCGCGCACAGCGCCGTGCTCACCACCACGAGGCGCAGCGTGTTCCACAGCAGCACGGCCGTGTTGTGGCGCAGCAGCAGGCGTGACGCCGCGCTCCAACCCGCCTGCTGTGCCTCGATCACGAGGAACACCAGCGGTAGCAGGACGAGACCGGCGGCGATCGTCGCACCGAGCATCGTCACCAGCGGTGGGCGCCGCCGCCGCGAGAAGGCTCGCGCCCACCTGCTGGCGATGCCAGGCTGGGTGGGCGCGAGGGTGCTCATGGTCTGCGGGTCGACACGGCCGGAGCTCAGATCTGGATCATGACCGGGATCGCGGGTGCGGCTCGCATCACAACAGGCCGAGCTTCTGCTCGAGCGCCAACGACGCGCTGCCGTCGCCCAGTTGCGAGAGCGTAATCGAGACCGGCTGCAGCTGACTGAACGGGCGCAGCCCGCTCGCCGGGGCCACTCCCGGGCGCAGCGGGTACTCATAGCTGTGGCTGTGGGCGATCACCTCCTGGCCTTCTCTGCCCACCAGGAACGCCACGAATGCCTGTGCCGCCGCCTGGTGCGAGCTGGACCGCAGCACCGCCGCGCCCGACACGTTCAGCAGATTGCCGGGGTCGTTCGGGGCGTAGTAGTGAAGCGCGGAGTGCAGGCCGCTCTTTCCGACCTCGTCACGCAGGCGATACCAGTAGTAGTGATTGATCAGTCCGATCGCGCTCTCGCCGTTGTTGACCTGCGCCACGACCGTCTCGTTGTCAGGATAGATCTTGCTGTTGGCCTTGATCCCTTCGAGCCATTTTTCGGCGGCCGCTGCCCCGTCGAGCTTGGTGATCGCGGCGATCAGCGGTTGGAAGTCGGTCTCCGACGGCGCCACCCCCAGCTTGCCTTTCCACTGCGGCTGCGCGAGCGCCAGGATCGAGCTCGGCAGGCTGGCAGGCGAGATCTGACTAGTGTTGTAGACGAGCGTCGATACGCGTGCGGAGACGCCGACCCAGTTTCCCTGCGGCGAGTTGTAGCGGGCGGGGATGGCCGCGAGCGTGGCGGGGGCGAGGCGGGCGAGCAGGCTCTGCTCGCGCAGGTGTTCCAGCACGGGGGTGTTCTCCGTGTAGAACACGTCTGCGGGCGAGCTCGAACCCTCCTGGATGATCTGGTTTCCGAGTTCGGCCTCATCGGCGGAGCGCACGTTCACCTTTACGCCCGTGTGCTTCTCGAACGCGCTGACGAGCTGCGCGGTGGTCTGTTCGTGCTGGCCGTTGTAGAGCGTGATCGACTGACCCGCGAGCGAGCCGGGAGCGGACGAGGCGCCGTTCGAAGCGCCCGTGGCCCGCCGGACCCGCCGCATGCTACGAGCATGAGAGCCGCGACGAGCATCGCGGCGCCGGCGATCGAGAGCTTGATGTTGCTGCGCATATATGTCGGTCTCCTGTGTGGTCTCGCCCTGGGGGCGAGGTGAGTTCTATGTCGATATCCGATCTTCCCGATCGGGATTAGATCGGCAAGTTATCACAAGAAGTTAGGGTGCCCTAACAAGAAGGACATTTGTGCATCTCGGCCGCCCTGATCTGCGCAAGGCCCAGCGGCTGAGCGACCTCCTGGCGATAGCCGGCCCGGGCGATGACATGGGAGCTGCGCATAGAACGCGCTACGCTCGGTGCAGCCGTCGTCCGTCCGGTGCTTATGCCGACTCTCCCGTGCGCGCGGCGCTCGATGCGTGAGAGTGGGCAGATCGAGGACTCATGGCGTCCAGTACCGCCGATCAGGACACTGGGCCCGGAATGCTCGCAGCGGCCATCTCGAACGCGATGGTGCAGCTCCTGCATCGCTATACCGGGCGAGGCCCGGTCCGGGCTCGGACGACGATCGGAGAGGATCTGATCGTGTGCGTCATGGGCGCCACCTTGACCAAGGCCGAGCTGAGCCTGGTGCGGAACGGCAAGCACGACGTCGTGCTGCAGGGCCGCAGGGCGTTTCAGGACACGATCCAGGCCGACGCGGAAGACGTCGTCTACGAACTGACGGGTCGCCGGGTGAGCGCGTTCATGAGCACCAATCACATAGACCCGGATCTGGCTGTCGAGATATTCGTCCTCGAGCCCGCCTGACGGGCTGCGCCGGCCCGTGCGGAGCAAGCGCGCCGAGCGTTCGGGCTACGCGCGCCGCCCGAGGCCAATGGGAGTACGCTCGATGGACACCAGCGGAAGTGTGCCGGTCGGACCGGCCGAGCACGCGGCCGGGAAGGGGGCAGACCGTGACCCCCATGCAGATAGACAACGCGATGCGCGGGACCGGCGAGGACATGGTCGTGGGCGAGCACGAGACGCTCGATCGGATCGCCAACGTGGTCGTGACGGTCGTCCCGCTCGGATTGCTCGGCTGGGCGTGCTGGCTGGCGTGGGGCGGGGTGCTGCACTGGCAGGACCTGCTCGTGCTGGCGATCACGTATGTCCTGACAGGTCTCGGGGTGACCGTCGGTTACCACCGCCTGTTCACCCACCGCAGCTTCAAGACGGGCCCGACGATGCGAGTCCTGCTGGGCGCCCTCGGCTCGGCCGCGATCGAGGGACCTGTGATCGAGTGGGCCTCCACTCACCGTCAGCACCATCGCTTCTCCGATCGCCCGGGCGATCCCCACAGCCCCCACACCGAGCACGGCGATGGCTGGACCGGCGCGCTGCGCGGTCTGTACCACGCGCACGTGGGCTGGACGTTCGGTGGGCCCGGCAGCGGCCGGGCGAGCTCTGAGCGTTACGCCAAGGACCTCCTGGCCGATCCGGCCACGCGCTTTGTCGATCGCGCGTTTCTGCTGTGGGTCGTGCTCGGCATGGCGCTCCCGTTCGGCCTCGGCGTGGCGCTCACCGGGTCGATCGTCGGCGGCCTCACAGGACTGCTGTGGGGCGGGGCGGTGCGCATCCTGTTCCTGCACCACGCGACGTTCTCGATCAACTCGCTGTGCCACTTCTTCGGGCGCCGCCGGTTCGAGACGAACGACGAGTCGCGCAACCTGCTGTGGCTCGCGGTGCCCACGCTCGGCGAGGCATGGCACAACAACCATCACGCCTTTCCGACCTCCGCCCGGCATGGCTTGCGCTGGTGGCAGCTCGATCCCTCCGCATGGCTGATTTGGGGGCTCGAGCGGGTCGGGCTCGTGTGGGAT